>Ga0194127_10001867_pt1 | contig 29845 bp, 32 predicted proteins | sample TA2KigC100mmetaG_FD_148624 | JGI IMG/M metagenome (GOLD analysis project Ga0194127, IMG submission 148624) | Freshwater microbial communities from Lake Tanganyika, Tanzania - TA2015036 Kigoma Deep Cast 100m | ecosystem: Environmental > Aquatic > Freshwater > Lake | place: Tanzania: Lake...
GGCCGCGCACGTCGAGGCAGCCGTCGTCGGTGTCGTGCGAGTCGCCCGAGCCGCGCAAAGTCAGTCCGCGCAGCACGGCGTCGTTCGTCTCCAGCGAGAACACGGTGCCCTTGCCGCCGGCGTCGATGACGACCTGGCCGCCGCCGTCGATCGTCAGCGCCTTGGTCAGGCGCACCGGGCCGGCATAGGCGCCGGGCGGCGGTTTCAGCGTCGAGCCGGCGGGCGCGGCGTCGACGAGTTCCTGGAAGGGCTTCAGGCCATGGATGCGCTTGTCGCGCTCATAGAGCAGGAAGACCGGCTTGGGGCGGTCGACCTCGGCGCGCACGCCGCCGTGGGCGGAAGCATCGACCTTGCGCGGAGTATCCTCGCCGTCGCCGAGCGCCGCGGCCGCGACGAGCAGGGCCAGCAGCGCCGCAGCCCTTTTCACCGACTTACTCCGCCGCGCCTTCGCGCAGCTGCTTGCGGCGGATGAGCAGCGCCGGCATCAGCGTGACGAACATCAGGATCAGCAGGGCATAGCCCCAGTAGGGGTACGAGTAGGTGGAGAACTGCGCCACCTTGCCCTCGCCGAAGACGGTCGGCATGAACGGTTTCACGGTGAACGCGCCCCAGGGGTGCAGGTTGTGGCCGAAGAACCACAGCCAGCCGGCATAGGTGACGACGAAGAACAGCGGCAGCAGGGCCGGCACCAGCACCAGCAGGAGCTGGAAGTTGCGCAGCTTCGCCACGCCGGCGACGACCGCCGCCATGACGAGGATGAGGCCGGCGATGACGATGTGGGTGATCGCGCGCACGTTGTCGCCCCAGGCCTTGACGCGGTCCGGCTCGCGGAAGAAGTAGCCCGTCTCGCGCATGTACTCCTTGATATGGATTTCGAGGTGACCGAGCGCGTACTGGTCGACCAGCATCCAGGCGGCGGTGGCGGCGAAACCGATGCCGAGGACGACGAGGCGCAGTTTTTTCCGCGTCACGGCGAAGGCCACCATCATGGTGGCGAAGAAGGCGAAGAAGAACTTCGCCAGCGGCTTCTCCACCGGCGCGCCGGTGGCGATGGGGAACATGCCGACGTAGTGGTTGATGGTGTTCATCTCGTGCACGCAGTCGAGGCCCTGGGCGCCCTTGTCGACTTTCTTGCCCTTGTCGAGGATCGGATTCCAGCGCTCGTCTTCGTGCGAGATATCCTTCTGGAGGATCTCTTCGGCCATGCGCGTGCCGGCGCCGGCGGCCTTGCAGCCGTTATACACCCCGTCGAAATGAAAGTGGATGCGGATGCCGTCGGGGAAGGCGTCTTTCGGGTAGTTCGGCGCGGTGAGCGACACCCACCAGATCGGCGCGAAGTAGGCGGCGACCATGGCGACGAGGGCGATGCCGGTCAATGCGGCTACGAGCAGGTTCGGGCTTTTCTGGACTGGCATGATCGATTCTCTGTCGGGCGGTGCCGCCCATGGCCGGGGCAAGTCCGGCCGAGCGGCTTTGGATGCCCGCCGCCCGGTCGGGCGGGCGGCGGCGGATGCGGCTTATTATTTCTTCTTGCCCTTGGCAGCGGCCTTCGGCTTGCACATGGCGCCGGGCATGGCCAGGCTGGCCTGGTAGGCGGAGATCGCCACCAGCTGGTCGTTGGTGTAGGGCTTGATGACCTTTACCATGTCCGGATTGGCGTTGCGGCGGTGGCCGTCGCGGATCTCGGTCATCTGGCGCAACAGGTACTTGTAGTGCTGGCCGGCGATGACGGGATAGAACTTCTCCTTGTTGCCCTCGCCGTTCTTGCCGTGGCACTCAAGGCATTGCTTCTCGTAGAGATCCTTGCCCTTGGCGACCATCTCCTTGGCGTCCTTGCCTTCATACACGCCGTGGTCGACCGGGATGCACAGGCCCTGGATGTAGGCCGAGGTATCGGCGAGGTCCTGCGGGTCGGTCATTTCCTTGGCGAAGGGATACATCGTCGGATTGTCGCGCAGGCCCATGCGGATGTCGGCCATCTGCTTGATCAGCACCGTGGTGTGCTGTCCGGCGAGCTGCGGGAAGGTGCCGTCGGGACGGCCGGCGCCGTTGGGCAGGTGGCAGGCGCCGCAGATCTCGTAGGTATCCAGACCGCGCTTGACGTCGCCCTTCTTGGCCAGCGCTTCCTTCAACTCGCCTTCCATCTTTGCCCACTGGTAATCCTTGGACTCGATGCCGGCGGCTTTCGGCGCCTGGCGCGGATCGGCGGCCAGCGCGGCGGCGGCGGTCAGGGCGAGGGTGATGGAGAGAACGACGTTCTTCATGTGCGTCTCCTGTAATGGAATATTAGAAATGCCTGAATTATCCGGGAAAGGGCAAAAGGCACATTGACTTGCGTCAATGGGAAACGGCCGCCCTGAGGTGGCCGTTTCAGGATGCGGCGATCTTATTTCAGCTTGGCCAGATACTCGGCGAGGGCCTTGATTTCCGCGTCGTTGACCAGATGCATGACGCCCTTCATGGCGGCGCTCTGGCCGTTGGCGCGGGCGCCGCTCTTGATGTCCTTCATCTGCTGCTCGGCATAGGCGGCGTTCTGCCCGGCGACCTTCGGATAGTTCGGCGTGAGTGTCTTCTTGCCGTCCTTGCCGTGACAGGCGACGCAGGTCTTCTCCTGGTAGAGCTTGGCGCCGTCGAGGGCGAGGGCGTTGCCGGTGCCGAAAGTCAGTCCGGCCAGCACGGCGATCATGGAAATGCGTTTCATGCGGGTCTCCTGTATTTGGATAAAAACGGGGAGCATGTTGCCATGCCCCCCGTTGCGGGTCTAGCGGAAGATCGACTTACTTGATCTTCTTGGCGCCGTTCTGCTCGAGATAGGTCTTGGCGCGCAGTCCCAGGTCGGCCGTCTTGACCTGGTATTGCCAGATCTGTTCGGCCCACAGGTTGGCCTGCTCCCAGTCCTTCTTGGCGGCGAACGCCTCGTGCTTCTCCTTCAGGCCCTTGGTCTTGCCGAGCTGGTCGAAGGCGTCTTCCACCATCGCCACGACGTCCGGGAAGTCCTTGTAGTTGACGCTGGTGATGTAGGCCACCACGGAATCGATGATCGCCTGGGTGTCGGCCACCTTCTTCACCGTCGCCTTGTAGTCGGCTTCGGTGTAGGTGCCCTTGGCCAGGCCGACCTTGGTCGGCTTCCAGCCCTTCGGCTTGACGAGCAGGTAGCCCATCATCTCGAGGTGCAGGGCGGAGCAGAACTCCGTGCAGTAGTAGGGATAGACGCCTTCCTTGTCCGCCTTGAACTTGACCGAGACGGTCTTGCCCGGCTCGATCGAGGCATGCACGTTGTAGGTCGACACGGTGAAGCCGTGGGTCTCGTCCTGGGCGCGCTCGAGGTTGGTCAGGTGGATCGTCACCTCGTCGCCGACGTCGACCTCGATCGTCTCGGGCGTGATGTGCGAGCGGATCAGCGTGCCCCAGACCGTGACCTTGTTGCCCTTCTTCTCGGTGCGCTCCTCGCCGGCGCGGACGGCGCCCGGATGCGGCTTGTCGGTGCGGCTGTCGGTGCCGACCTTGTAGCGCACGCCCGGCTTGAGCTTGCTGGCGGCAATGGAAACCGCGTAGTGCGGCTCGCCCAGCGGCAGCGGCATGTCGTAGAGGAGCTGCATCTTGTCGTTGCTGATGTCGATCAGCTGGTGGTTCTGCGGATGCAGCGGACCGACCGGCACGAAGCGGTCGATCGCCAGCTTGTTCAGCGCGACGAGATACTTGCCGGCCGGCTTGGTCGAATCGCCCTCCATGGTCATCAGGTGACCGATGTTGTAGTGCACGGAGAGCTTGTCGAGCACCTTGCCCGCGCAGTAGTCCCACTTGGCGACCTGCGAGTCGACGTACAGCGAAGTGTAGGCGACGCAGGCCTTGGAGTCGTACTGCGTGTGCAGGGGGCCGAGGCCGAGCGGCACTTGCACGTGCAGCGCGTCCTTCATGCCGATCACGGGAATGCCGTACGGGTCCTTCGACTCGAATTTGCCGGCCTTGATGGCGGCCTGGATCTTCTCGAAGCTGTACACCGAGGCGTGCGTGTCGAGCTTGCCGCCGACGACGATGTACTTGCCGTCCGGGGTGACGTCCACGCCGTGCGGGCTCTTCGGCTCGGGCACGAGGAAGAGCAGGCCTTCCTTCACCGCCACGTCGATCGGGATGACGTTGTGGCCGTTGATCTTCTTCGCCTTGCCGGCCTTGACGACCTCGGCGGCCTTCTTCCAGTTCATCACGTGCAGGTAGTCGGTGTCCTTTGCCGAGCAGCCCGCTTCATAGGGCGGACGGCCCTTCTCGATGCCGCCGACGTAGCGCTCGGCGCAGAACGAGTTGGTGAAGGCCCAGCCTTCCGACGGGCCCTTGCCGGCGTCCGACAGGTCCTGCCAGTAGGGCGGCAGTTCGAAGGAGAAGGAGTCCTTCGGCACGATGCGGCCTTCCTTGCGGTCGAACTTCCAGTAGGTCACGCCGCCGCGGTACTTCTCGTTCATTTCCTCGAGCGGGTAGAACTTCTTGTTCTCCAGCGGGGCCGGGTACTGCGCCGCCTCGATGACGTACTCGGTGTTGGTGGTGACGAAGGCGCCGCCGTGCTCGGACTTGTAGATCGGGTTGACCACGATCTGCTTGGTCTCGAAGTCGCGCAGGTCGATCACCGCCAGGCGCGGGTTGGCCTTGTCGTTGATGAAGAGGAACTGGCCGTCGTACTCGCCGTTGGTCTCGGAGATCGCCGGGTGGTGCGTGTCGCCCCAGGTGATCGTCTTGCCGTCGATCTTGCCCTGGTCGAGCACCGCCTTGGAGTTGGCGTCGTAGCCGTAGCCCTGCCAGGGCTCGGGGGTGAACACGCCGATGTACTTGAGGATGCGCATCGACGGCACGCCGTACACGATGACCTGGCCGCTCTGGCCGCCCGAGCTGAACGTGACGAATTCGTCGCGCTTGCCGGTCGGCACGTAGGTTTTTGCCGCCGCCAGCAGATCCTGCTGCGACAGATTGCGCCGCTTGAGGACATCCTGCAGCGTTTCTGTCGACAACGCGGCGGTGGCGGTCAAGCCGATCCCGGCCGCGAGCACCAGCGACAGCGCCCTTTTACTCGTGTTTATCATGGAGGTTCTCCCTAGATGACTGCAACTTGAAAATTTCCTTCATACTGCAAACCAAGGCGTTCGGCTGAACGAAGCCCCGAACGCACATTTTAACCGGGGCAAGCGCCCTGCGACACTTTGCCGCACCACTCTATGCTTTCCGTCTGCCAAATCCTTGATGAATGTCAAATAAGCACGGCGGGCCGGGCCTCGACAATGCCTCATGGACGAATCCGCCGCGGCGCCGAGCCGCAACAGTTTTCCTTATCCCGCCATAGGCGCCGTGCTGGCCATGCTGGCCGTCGCCGTGCTGGGCGTGCTCTGGCTGCCGCGCGCCGACGTACAGGTGCCCCCGGTCGACGACTGCCGGCTCGACAGGCAGCCCTGCACGGCCGTGCTGCCAGGCGGCGGCCGCCTCGAAGTGGCGCTCGATCCGAGGCCGGTGACGACGTCCGGCCCGGTGCGCGTGGGCGTGACGGTCGACGGATTGCGCGCCGAGCGGGTGGGCGTGGATTTCCAGGGCGTGGACATGAACATGGGCCTGCATCATCTGGCGCTGGCGGAGTCTGGCGTCGGCCGCTTTGCCGGCGAGATGACCCTGCCGGTGTGCGTGACCGGAAAGATGGTGTGGCAGGCGACCGTCCTGGTCGCCGCGGAGCGCAAGAACATCAGCGTGCCGTTCCGTTTCGAAAGCGGCGTTTGATGCCAATCAAGCCGCGCTGAGCGGCGTTTGCGCAGAATGCCCGACTGCGTTCAGCGACGTTTTTCTGGCCGATGATCCGACTGCTGCCCCTGTTGTTCGTCCTGCTGCTTGCCGGCGCGCAGGCCGCGCCGCCGAAGAAGGCGCCGGCGAAGGCCGCGGCGAAGCCCGCCGCCGAAGCTGCGCCGGCGGCCCATGCATCCGCGGCGGAGGAGGACAAGGGCAAGGAGATCAACGGCGTCTGCGCCGCCTGTCACGGCGAGCACGGCCAGGGCGGCAAGCGCGGCGAGTATCCGCGCATCGCCGGCCAGCGCGCCGCCTACCTGAAGGACCAGCTGAAGTCGTTCCGCGCGCGCAAGCGCATCAACATTCCGATGTACCCCTACACGCAGGAGCGTGAGCTGCCCGACGAGGACATCGAGGCGGTGTCGGAGTATCTGGCCGCCATCCAGCTGCCGACCAAGTGGCCGGAGTTCAAGGATACCGACGACGCCTTGACGCGCCTCGAGGCGGTGGAAAAGGTGATGATCATCCCGCGCGCCGAGGGCAACATCGAGAACGGCAAAACCATCTACCAGAAGGAGTGCCACTCCTGCCACGGTCGCGACGGGCGTGGCAGGGGCAAGTTCCCCATGCTCATCGGGCAATACACCAACTACCTGAAGAAGCAGGCCGACAGCTACGTCAAGGGCGAGCGGCCGCACGACGAGGAGGGCCCCGTCGGCATCCTCAACAAGCTCTCCGAGAAGGACATCCAGGACATCCTGGCCTATCTCACCGCCATTCAGGATCCGGAGAAGTAGAGCCTTCCCCCCAACCCCCTTCCCGGGGAAGGGGGTGACGGTTGTTCGCTTTGCTCCATGCTATTGACTGGCTCCGCCTTGGGGCGGCCCGGCGGCGGGGCCGGCTCAGTAGTCAGCCGATGCGGATTGCCTGTGCCGGGCAGGGTGCATAGCAGGCGCCGCAGCCGGTGCAGAGCGCCGCATCTACATCCGGTTGCGCCGCGGACATCACCCGCGGGCTGAAGCGGATGGCTTGCGCCGGGCAGGCATCGCCGCAGGCGCGGCAGACGACATTGGTTTTCGCCAGGCAGTTGTTTCGGATGTGCGCCTTGAGCTTCCAGGGCGGCTCGTCTTCCGCCTTCTCCAGCGCCCGCGGCATGCAGGCCTCGACGCACTTGCCGCAGAAGGTACACTCGCCGCGGCCGAAATCCGCTGTCGGGCGCGCGTCCTTGTCGAGCACCAGGATGTGCTGCGGGCAGACATTGACGCAGTCGCAGCAGCGCGTGCAGGCAGCGACGAAGGCGGCTTCCGCCCGCGCCCAGGGCGGGCGTGGCGCTGTCGCGGTCTTTCCGGAAAAATCGCCGCGCAGGAACTGGCGGCGGCTGATGTCTTTCAAGTTGCCGGTTCCCGGTTGTCAGTTGCCAGTAACAGCCAAACCCTACCCTCGCAAATACTCACTGGCAACCGGCAACTGAGTTACTCGTCCTCTTCCTTCATGCCCTGGGGCTTCTGGTGGGCGATGCCCTTGTGGCAGTCGATGCAGGTCTCCCCGCTCTTGGCCGCCAGTTCGTGCTGCTTGCGGGCGCGCTGCTTCTGCTTTTCCGGATCCATGCTCACCATGCTGTGGCAGTTGCGGCATTCCAGCGAGTTGTTGGCCTTCATGCGCTTCCACTCGTTCTCCGCCAGCGCCAGCCGCTTGGCCTCGAACTTCTCCCGCGTGTCGATGCTGCCGGTGATCTTGCCCCAGACCTCGCGCGTGGCCTGGATCTTCCTCAGCATCTTCGGGCCCCACTCCTTCGGCACGTGGCAGTCCGAGCAGACGGCGCGCACCCCGGTGCGGTTGGTGTAGTGAATGGTCTTCTTGTATTCCTCGTAGACGTTTTCGCGCATCTCGTGGCAGCCGATGCAGAACGCCTCGGTATTGGTGGCCTCCACCACGGTGTGGAAGCCACCCCAGAAAACGATGCCGGCGACGAAACCGACCACCAGCAAAGTCACCAGGGAATACTTGGCGCTGGGCGCCCTCAAAGCGCTCCAGCAGCGCCCGATCAAGCCTTTGTTTTCGGCCATGCCTTTCTCCTTCTTCGCCGCTACGCCGATAGGACGAGCTAAGTGTAGGACTTTATTAAAAAAGTGCCGATAATAATGATTTATATGCTGCGCTGCGACATTGATCTAGCGCAATTTTTCTCTGAAAAACCCGTACGCAAATCCGGCTATTCAGCCTTGCCTTGCGGCCTCTTGCCGGATTTTTTGCCCTGCCTCTGGGCGGCTGCTCTCGCGTTGCGGATGCCCTCGGCAAGGGCCTTGGTGTCCTCTGAATCGGGCGGCAACTGCTTGATCAGCCTTTCCCAAAGTACGACCGCCATGGCGTAGTCCTCGCGTTCGAAGGCGGCCGTCCCGGCGAGGACGAGCGCATCGGGGAAATTCGGATCGAGCTTGAGTGCGCGGGCGAGCAGTTCGCTCGGCCGGCCGCGCAGAGAGCCGCCGGTGGCGAGCGCCATGGCTTCGGCATATTCCGACAACAAATGCGGGTCCTCGTTGACGGCCTTCTCGGCCTTGCCGAAAGCGCGCGTCGCCTCCTCGTAGCGCTCCATCGCCTTATAGGAGCGTGCCAGCATCAGCCAGCCTTTGGTGTCGTCCGGGTTCTGCTCCATGCGCGCGGCCAGCTTGGCCACCATTTCCTCTATCTGCTGCGCGGTGACCTTGGGCGCCTGGGCACTTTGCGGCGAGAGAGCCGGGATGTTGCCCAAGGCGAAGTAGATCAGTGCCGCGCCCATGGGTAGGGCAAGACCGATCAGGACAGCGCTCTTCCTGGCCGGCTGCGCCCGGGGGCCGGCCGTCTCGCCGGCGCCGGCGTCCTCGATCAGGCGGCGCTGCAGTTCGCGCCGGCTTTCCTCGTAGTCCGCCGGGCTCAGCCCGCCGGCGGCGAAATCGCGTTCCAGCTCGGCAAGCTGGTCGCGGTAGATGCCGGCATTGATGGCGGCACGCGAGGCCTCGGCGCCCTCCGCGCGTCGGCGCAGCAGCGGGACAAGCAGGAACAGCAGGGTGAAGGCGACCAAAAGAGCCGCGGCGATGAGGAATCCGGTCATGGCTTGTCCTTCCCGGCAAGCCCGAGCAACTCCTCGGCCTTCCGCTGTTCTTCCGCACTGAGCGCCGTGGCCGGCGCGACGCGCCGGCCGCGGCGGCGCAGGATGACGACGAGCGCGACCACGCCGACTGCCAGCAGCACGAAGGGGCCGAACCAGAGCAGGAAGGTCGTGCCCTTCAGCGGCGGGCGATAGCGCACGAAATCGCCGTAGCGGTCGACCATGAAATCGAGGATCTCCTGGTCGCTGCGCCCCCTGCCGATCTGCTCGCGGATTTCGCGGCGCAGATCCTTGGCGAGGTCCGCCTGCGAGCCGGAGAGCGACTCGTTCTGGCAGACGAGGCAGCGCAACTCCTCCGAGATTGCCACCATACGCTTTTCGACCACGACGTCCTCGGCCGTGGGGGCGGCCTCCCTGGCGAAGCCCGTCGCGCCGGCGGCCAGGCAGAGCAGGGCAATCATGAGCCGTTTCATTTCTGCAATTCCTTCACCAGCGGCAGGATGGTCTTCTCCAGCACGTCCTGCGTCACCGGGCCGATCTGCTTGAAGCGGATGACGCCGGCCTTGTCGATGACGTAGGTTTCGGGCACGCCGTAGACGCCATAGTCGATGCCGACACGGCCCTCGACATCGGCGATGGACAGGACGTAGGGATCGCCGAACTGCTTCAGCCAGCGCAGGGCGTCGTCGCGCGGATCCTTGTAGTTGAGGCCGTAGATCGGCACGAGCTTGGAGTTGGCCAGATCGACCAGCAGCGGATGCTCCTGGCGGCAGGAGACGCACCACGAGGCCCAGACATTGAGCAGCCAGACCTCGCCCTGCATGTCCTGGGGCGCGAACCTGGCCTCCGGTTTGTGCAACTGGGGCAGTTCGAAGGCGGGGGCCGGCTTGCCGATCAGCGGCGAGGGCACCTCGCGCGGGTTGAGGCTGAGGCCGATGGCCAGAAACACCACCAGTACGATAAAGATACCGAGGGGCAGGAGGAAACGATTCACGCAGCGGCTCCTTGCGCAGCCTGCTTGGCGGCGGCAGCCTTCTTCATGCGATAGCGGCGGTCACCGATGGCGACGAAGCCGCCCAGCGCCATGAGCAGGCAGCCGCCCCAGATCCAGTCGACGAAGGGCTTGTAATACACGCGCACGCTCCAGGCCCGCTCGTCGATCGGCTCGCCGAGGGACACATACACGTCGCGCGTGAGGCCGACATCGATGGCCGCTTCGGTCATCGGCATGGTCGAAGTCAGATAGGCGCGCTTCTCCGGATGCATGCTGCGCAGCACCTTGCCGTCCTTCGACAGCTCCAGTTCGCCCACCATGGCGCGGTAGTTCGGCCCCATCGCCTCGCGCACGCCGACGAAGCGGAAGGAGTATCCGCCGACCGTCACCGTGTCGTCCGGCGCCATGCGCACGTCCTTCTCCTGCTGGTAGGCCGAGACCAGGGTCACGCCGACGACGAAAACGGCGACGCCGGCATGGGCGAGGTGCATGCCCCACCAGTGCAGCGGCTGGCCGGTGACGCCGGCGCGCAGGCGATCGATGACGGCGATGACGCTGGCGCCGGCGATCCAGGCGGCGAGCAGGATGCCGAGCGCGGTGAGCGGCGTCCACTGGCCGTAGGCGAGCGGCACGGCGACGGCCAGCGCCACGGCGACGGCCAGCGCCGGCAGCAGCTTCTTCAGCACGGGCGCCATCTCGGCATGCTTCCAGCGCGCCAGCGGTCCCGGCGCCATCAGCACCAGCAGCGGCACCATGAGCGGCACGAACACGGCGTTGAAGTAGGGCGGGCCGACCGAGAGCTTGCCCAGGCCGAGGGCATCGATGAAGAGCGGGTAGAGCGTGCCGAGCAGTACGCTGCCGGCGGCCACCACCAGCAGCACGTTGTTCACCAGCAGCAGGGATTCGCGCGAGACGAGGCCGAAGCTGCCGCCGAGGCCCACCTTCGGCGCACGCCAGGCGAAGAGGAAGAGCGAGACGCCGACGACGATGGCGAGCAGGATGAGGATGAAGATGCCGCGGCGCGGGTCGGTGGCGAAGGCGTGCACCGAGGTGAGCACGCCGGAGCGCACGAGGAAGGTGCCGAGCAGGGAGAGCGAGAAGGCGGCGATGGCGAGCAGCACGGTCCAGTTCTTGAAGCCGCCGCGCTTCTCCGTCACCGCCAGGGAATGCACCAGCGCCGTGCCCACCAGCCAGGGGATGAAGGAGGCGTTCTCCACCGGGTCCCAGAACCACCAGCCGCCCCAGCCCAGCTCGTAGTAGGCCCACCAGGAGCCCAGCGCGATGCCCAGCGTGAGGAAGACCCAGGCTGCCGTGGTCCACGGCCGCGACCAGCGCGCCCAGGCGGCATCGAGCTGGCCCGAGAGCAGGGCGGCGATGGCGAAGGCGAAGGCGATGGAGAAACCGACGTAGCCCATGTAGAGCATGGGCGGGTGGAAGATCAGCCCCGGGTCCTGCAGCAGCGGGTTGAGGTCGCGGCCGTCCGCCGCCGCCGGCAGCAGGCGCTCGAAGGGGTTGGAGGTGAGCAGGATGAAGGCGAGAAAGCCGACGGTGACCAGGCCGAGCACGCCGATCACGCGCGCCACCATCGCGTCGGGCAGGTGGCGCGAGAAGACGCTTACCGCCAGCGTCCAGCCGGAGAGCATCAGCATCCACAGCAGCAGCGAGCCCTCGTGGCCGCCCCACACGCCGGAGATGCGGTACTCGAGCGGCAGGCGGGAATTGGAGTGCTGTGCGACATACAAGACGCTGAAGTCGTTGGCGACGAAGGCCCAGGTCAGGCAGCCGAAGGCGAAGGCGACGAGCAGGAACTGGGCGCGCGCGGCGGGCCGCGCCAGGGCGATCCAGGACAGGCTGTGCCGGGCTGCGCCGGCCAGCGGCAGCGTGCCCTGCACGAGCGAGACGAGCAGCGCCAGGATCAGTGCGAAGTGGCCGAGTTCTGGGATCATTTGGAAACCGCCTTAAACACAGAGGGCACAGAGGCACAGAGTGCACAGAGAGAAAGCAAGGCATTTTTCATGTTTTTCTCTGTGTCCTCTGTGTCTCTGTGTGCTCTGTGTTGAAAGAGTTGCTCGTTACTGCTTCACCGTCTTCGCCGCCTTGTGCGCCTGGTCGACGGCATGCTGCGCTTCGGGTGGCATGTAGTTCTCGTCGTGCTTGGCCAGCACCTCGCTGGCGGTAAACAGGCCGTTCTCGCCCAGCTTGCCCTGCGCCACGACGCCTTTGCCCTCGCGGAACAGGTCGGGCAGGATGCCGGTGTAGGCGACGGGGAATTCCTTCGCCGTGTCGGTCACGATGAACTGCATGGTGAGGCCATCGGGCTGGCGCTTCAGGCTGCCCTCCTTGACCATGCCGCCGATGCGGAAGGTCTTGCCCTTAGGCGCTTCCCCTGCCGCCACCTGGGTCGGCGTGAAGAAGAACACCAGATTGCTCTGGAAGGCGTTGAGCACGAGGGCGGCGGCAATGCCGAGCACGGCGACGCCGCCGCCGATGAGGGCGAAGCGCTTGTGACGGGGTTTCATTCGTTGCTTTCCTTGCGGGCGCGGATCTCGCGCCTCAGTTCGTCGAGGGCGGTGGTTCGACGTCGCGCGGCGAGGATTGGTTCCACGATCATCAGCACCGCGCAGGCGCCGAAGGAGCCCCAGACGTAGAGGGCGTGGCCGCCCATGGCGAAGAATTCGGACGCGCTGCCCCAGTTCATGGCGCCTCCGCAGGGCCGCCCCAAGGAGGCGCAGCCAACAAAATTCGAGCGAAGCGAACAACAGTCACCCCCTTCCTCGGGAAGGGGGGCGGGGGGTAGGTCATGATTTCAGCTCCGGCAGTTCTTCCACCCAACCGGCATGCCGCTCGCGTTCGAGGATGATGGCGCGCACGCGCGTCAGCGAGACGGCGATCGAGTACATCCAGAAGGCCAGCGCCATCAGCAGCATGCCCCAGAGCATGGTCTGCGCCATCGAGGGCGATTTCGTCAGGCTCACCGAGGCGCCCTGGTGCAGGGTGTTCCACCACTTCACCGAGAAGTAGATGATGGGGATGTTGATGACGCCGACCAGCGCCAGCACGGCGCCGGCCTTGTCGGCGCGGCGCGCATCGTCGATGGCCGACTGCAGGGCGATGAAGCCGAGGTAGAGGAAGAACAGGATCAACTCCGAGGTCAGCCGCGCATCCCACACCCACCAGGTGCCCCACATCGGCTTGCCCCACAGGGCGCCGGTCCACAACGAGAGGAAGGCCATCAGCGCGCCGGTCGGCGCCAGTGCGGAAGCCATCATGCCGGAGAGCCGCGTGTTGAAGCCGAGCCCGAGCGCCGCCCAGAAGGCCATGACGAGGTAGATGAACATCGACATCCACGAGGCCGGCACGTGCACGAAGATGATGCGGTAGCCCTCGCCCTGCTGGGCGTCGGTGGGCGCGACGAAGAAGCCGATGGTGAGCCCGGCCACTCCGAAAATCGCCGTCAGCGCCCAGAACCAGGGAATCATCTTTCCCGCCAGCGGATAGAAGGTCTGCGGCGAGGAAAACTTGAACCAGTTGATGATGCCGTTGCTCATTCGAGTGCGATTCTCAAAGCCACCGTCGTTGCCCACGGTCCGAAAAACGCTGCCAGCGCCAGGAAGGCCGCCAGCAGCGACAGGTGCGCCGTCGCGCCCAGCCCGCTGATGTGCGATTCCACCGCGCCAGCGCCGAAGATCAGCGCCGGCACGTAGAGCGGCAGCACCAGCAGCGAGACCAGCACGCCGCCGCCGCGCACGCCCAAAGTCAGTCCCGCGCCCACGGCGCCGATGAGCGAGAGCACCGGCGTGCCGATCAGCAGCGCCAGCACCATCACGCCGAGCGCATCGGCCGGCAGGTCGAACTGCAGGCCCAGCACCGGCGCCAGCAGCGCCAGCGGCAGACCCGAGACGAGCCAGTGCGCGACGATCTTGCCCGTCACCAGCACGCCGAGCGGCACGGCTGAGAGCGCCATCTGCTCCAGCGTACCGTCGGCATGGTCCGCCGCGAACAGCCGCGGCAGTGACAGCATGCTCGCCAGCAGCGCCGCCACCCACAGCACGCCGGGGGCGATTTGCCGCAGCATCCCCATCTCCGGCCCGATGCCGAGCGGGAACAGGCTGACGACGATGACGAAGAAGAACAGCGTCGTCAGCACGTCCGACTTGCGCCGCATGGCGAGCAGCAGGTCGCGCCGGATGACTGCGCCCAGTGCCGACAGAATGCCCGTTTCGGCCATCAGTCCAGCCGCAGGTGCTCGACCCGGCCAGCCAGCGGCAGGTCCTGGTGGCTGGTCAGCACCGCCATGCCGCCGCCGGCGAGATGTGCATCGATGACCCCGCACAGGTTCGCCACGGCCGCCTTGTCGAGCGCCGTGAGCGGCTCGTCGAGCACCCACAGCCTGCGCTTCTCCAGCAGCAGGCGGGTGAGCGCCACGCGCCGCTTCTGCCCGGCGGAAAGCACGCGCGCCGGCAGGTCCTCGCGGCCCTTCAATCCCAGTTGCCGCAGCGCCGCCCGCGCCGCTTCTTCGTCCACCGGCGCGCCGGCGAGGGTGGCGGAAATGCGCGCATTCTCCAGCGCCGTCAATTCGTCCTTCACCGCGCCGGCATGGCCGCAGTACAGCAGTTCGCCGCGGTAGTCCTCGGCCAGCCTGCGGATCGGCTCGCCCTTCCAGCGGATCTCGCCCTGCGCCGGCGGGGAGAGCCCGCAGAGCATGCGCAGGAGGCTCGTCTTGCCGCTGCCGTTGGCGCCCTGCACCATCAGGCAGGCGCCGGCCGCGAGGCGGAACGACAGCCCGCGGAACAGGCTCTTCTCGCCGCGCACGCACTCCAGGTTGCTGGCTTCAAGCATCGGGCAGATTGTGCACGCACCCGGCACACGGGGGCTTGCGAAAGATCAAAAGCGCGATTTTACCTGTTCGAAGGGCCCAAACGCAGACGCAGAGCGGACAGCAGCCGGTAGGGATGCAGGGCTTCTGGGTCGAGATGCGGCCAATCGACAGCGTCCAGGGTGTTCTTCACCAGCAGACCGAGGTCGGTGTCGCCCTCCATGAGCAGGCGCCGGCTGAAGAACAGGGTGTCGGGATCCTCCTCGCGCAAGGCGAGGGCAATGAAGTCGCGCGCCCTGGCGGAGATCATCAGGTCCGGCCTGGCGCTGCTGACGGCCGGGCGAAACCCCTTTTCCGTCAGGGTGAAATTCAGGGTGAGGCCGCCGTCGGTGACGCGCAGGCAGACCAGCTTGCCGGCGAGCGGTTCGAGGGTCGCGCGCGGCAGGATGCGGTCGAGAGCGAGGTTCAGCGCCGTGGTCAGGCCGAGCGTGGGCGGCAGCTGCGGCAGGCGCTCGTGCACGGCGCCGACGAAGCGCGGCAGGGTGAATTGCGGGATGCGGGCGCGGCGCAGGGTGTCGATGAGGTCCATGGCGCAAGTTTACCGTTCAGGCGGCAATTTGGTCGAGGCCGGGCTTGCCGTACCAGAAGCCGTTGCAGGGTTCGGCCAGGGCGAGCGCCGCCATTTTCGTGCGCGCCGCCGCCGCATCGAGGGAGCCTTCGAGGCGGGCGCGGAAGATGTCGAGCAGTTCGGTCGTATGGCGCGATTGCGGGCTGATGCGCAGGATGTCGACGCCCAGCTCGCGCAGGTCGTCCACCTCGCCGATCAGGTTGTAGACCTTGGACGATTGGGTCTGGATGCCGTTCAGGGTAAGGAATTCCTGCTGCTCGCGCGTGCGGATGAGCAGGCCGTCGGGGAACTCGAGGCACTTGAACTGGCAGTCGTCCTTCTGCAGGTTGAAGTGGCGCGCGGTGAAGCAGCGCGCCGAGAAGGCCAGCGGCAGGCGGCCGTAGGCGAAGACCTCGGTTTCCAGGCCGGCAGAGCGATGGGCCTGCAGGTCGCGCAGGACGTCGCGCGACATCTCGACCGGCATTACCCAGCGCGTCGCGCCGAGCCGCGCCAGCAGGGCGAGCGTCGCCGAGTTGAAGACGTTGAGGAAGGGGCCGGCGACGAAGGGGCGCTTCTCGGCAGCGAGAATGCGCACGGCGCCCATGTCGTTGGCCTCGGTGAGGAAGCCGGTTTCGTCGATGACGCGGCGCAGGGTCTTCAGGTCCGACTCGGATTCGATCAGGGTTTGCGTGCCGAGGACGGCCTGCTTGCCGGTGGCGGTGAGCTTGTGCGCGATCTCCGCCCAGTCCTGCACGCGCAATTCGTGGCGCCGCGCGCACACCGTCTCGCCGAGGTAGACGATGTCGACCGGCGCCTGCGCGATGGCCTCGTAGAAGTCGAAGACCTGCTGGCGCGGCCAGTAGTACAGCAATGGCCCAAGGGCTAACTTCATTTCACTTCCAGGGACGATAGTAAGCCCCGAGCGTATGCATGTTGCCCTCGGACACCTTGTTCAGCTCCGCCATCCACGCTTCGCGCACCGAGAAGTTCTGGCGGTTGCGCAGGGCGGCGTCGATGGCTTCGCGCCACACCTTCGTCACCTGCGCGACGTAGGCGGGGCTTCTCTGGCGGCCCTCGATCTTGACGGCCTTGACGCCGATCTCCATCAGCTTCGGCAGCAGTTCGAGGGTGTTCAGGCTGGTCGGCTCCTCGATGGCGTAGTAGGTCTCGTCGTTCACCTCGAAGCGGCCCTTGCACAGCGTCGGGTAGCCGGTCTTCTCGCCCTCGGCGAAGCGGTCGATGAGCACGCCGTTGAGGCGCGTCTCCATGCCCGCAGCGGTCTGCTCGTAGCGCACCGCCTTGCCCGGCGAGCAGACGCCGACGGTGTTGGGCGAGTCGCCGGTGACGTAGGCGGAGAGCGCGCAGCGCCCCTCGACCATGACGCAGAGGCCGCCGAAGCCGAACACCTCGATCTCGACCGGCGTGTGCTTGACGACGTGCTCGACCTGCGCCATGGCCAGCACGCGCGGCAGCACGGCGCGCTGGATGCCGAACTGCTCGTAATAGAAGTTGATGGCCTCGTAGCTGGTGGCCGAGCCCTGCACGGAGAGGTGCAAACGCAGCTGCGGATGTTTCGCCTTGGCGTATTCCATCAGGCCGGGATCGGCCAGGATGATGGCGTCGACGCCGAAGTCGGCGGCCTTGTCGACGGCGGCAGTCCAGCGGTTCCAGGTGGCGGTCTGCGGATAGGTGTTGAGCGCCAGCAGCACCTTGACGCGGCGGTCGTGGGCGTAGCGGATGCCTTCGCGCAACTGCGCGTCGTCGAAGTTGAGCCCCGTGAAGTTGCGTGCGTTGGTGTTGTCCTTGAGGCCGGTATAGACGCAGTCGGCGCCGTTGTCGACGGCGGCCTTCAGCGCGGGCAGGGCGCCGGCGGGACAGACGAGTTCGAAGGGCTTGCCGGTGAGCATGGGAATGGCGAATCTCGGAGAGGTTGCAGTCTAGGGGGCGACACTCCGGACCGGATTGACGTGGATCAAAGCTAAGGCCCTGACGCAAAAAACAAACCCCTTCCGGCCGGAGGGTCGGAAGGGGTTGGAAAAGTCAGTCTGTGTGATGCGGCGACTTACTTGCCGCCGACGGCGTCCTTCACCATCTGGATGCCGATCGGGTCGTCCAGGGTGGTGAGGTCTCCCGGATCGCGCCCTTCGGCGATGGCCTGGATGGAGCGGCGCAGCACCTTGCCCGAGCGCGTCTTCGGCAGCTGGTTGATGAAGTGCACGTTCTTCGGCCGGGCGATGGGGCCGAGCAGGCCGTCGACCGTGCCCATGACTTCCTTCTCCAGCGCGGCGCGCAGTTCCGGCGTGGCGATCCTCGAAGGGTCCTTCACCACGGCGAAGGCCATCGGCATCTGGCCCTTCAACGGGTCGGCGACGCCGACCACGGCCACTTCGGCGATGGCGGCATGGGCGCTGATGGCTTCCTCGATCTCGCGCGTGCCGAGGCGGTGGCCGGCGACGTTGATGACGTCGTCGGTGCGGCCGAGGATGAAGTAGTAGCCGTCCTTGTCGCGGATGCCCCAGTCGAAGGTGGTGTAGATCTGCTTGCCGGGGAAGGAGGTGAAGTAGGTCTGCACGAAGCGCTCGTCCTGGCCCCACACCGTCGTCATGCAGCCGGGCGGCAGCGGCGGGATCACCGTCACCACGCCCTTCTCGTCGGCCGGCACTTCCTGGCCGGTGCCCTCGTGCAGCAGGCGCACGTCGTAGCCATAGGCGGGGAAGGAGGGGCTGCCGAACTTGGTCGGGTGCGCCTCGATGCCGGGCAGTCCGGTGAGCAGCGCCCAGCCCGTTTCGGTCTGCCAGTAGTGATCGTAGATCGGTTTGCCGAGGGCTTCCGCGATCCACTTCGCCGTCGGCTCGTCGAGCGGCTCGCCGGCGAGGAACAGGTGGCGCAGCGAGGACAGGTCGTACTTCTTCAGGAAGGCCGGGTCCTGCTTCTTCAGCACGCGGATGGCGGTCGGCGCCGAGAACATCACGCTGACTTTGTGGTCCTGCACGATCTTCCACCAGATGCCGGCGTCGGGGCGGATCGGCGTGCCCTCGTACACCACCGTCGCCATGCCGTTGATGAGCGGGCCGTAGACGATGTAGGAATGGCCCACCACCCAGCCGATGTCGGAGGTGGCGAAATAGGTCTCGCCGGGATTGGCCTGATACACGTGGCGCATCGAAGCGGCCAGCGCCACGGCGTAGCCGCCGGTGTCGCGCTGCACGCCCTTCGGCTTGCCGGTGGTGCCGGAGGTGTACAGGATATAGGACGGATGGCTGGACTCGACGAAGGTGCACGGCACCTGCGCGTTCAGGTGCTTGGCGCGCAGCTCGGCGTAATCGACGTCGCGGCCGGCGGCGCGCGGCATCTCCTTGTCGAGGCCGCGGTTGACGATGAGCACTTTCTGCGGCGGCGTCGCCGCCAGGCGCAGGGATTCGTCCACCAGGTGCTTGTAGGGCACGGCCTTGCCGCCGCGCATGCCGGCATCCGCCGTCACCATCACCTTCGGCTGGGCGTCGTCGATGCGGGTGGCGAGCGAGCTGGCGGCGAAGCCGCCGAACACCACCGAGTGGATGGCGCCGATGCGCACCGTGGCGAGCATGGCGAAGATGGCCTCGGCGATCATCGGCATGTAGATCAGCACGCGGTCGCCGCGGCCGACGCCGAGTTCCTGCAGGATGGCGGCCATGCGCTGCACTTCGGCGTGCAGTTCGGCGTAGCTGTAGGTCTTTTCCTCGCCGGTTTCGGTCGAGATGTAGATCAGGGCCGGCTGCTTGGCGCGATCCTTGAGGTGCCGGTCAACGGCGTTGTGGCACAGATTGATCTCGCCGCCGACGAACCACTTGGCGAAGGGCGGCTTGCCGTAGTCGAGCACCTGGCCGAAGGACTTGTGCCAGTCGACCAGTTTTGCCTGTTCGCTCCAGAACGCATCGCGGTCTTCGATCGAGCGGCGGTGAAACTCCTGATACTTCGATCCCATCTTCCCCTCCTTCAGCTGACGGTTTGCCTGCGTTTATGCGCGGAAAAACGCTAATTATAGGAGGAGTCCGTCGGCGGAGACTGCCATTCAAGCGACACGGCCTGCCGCGGAAAGGTGAAACAGGTCTTATAGAAGAGTGTGCTCAGAGGAACTTCATGGGGTTTATCTGCCACTTTTCCGGCGATTCGTGGCCGACGATGCGGTCGGCGCCGCCCTTGCCCATCGGCCGGGAGAGATCGACGTCCTCCGGCTTCAGGTAGTAATTGCGTTTGGCGTCGAAAACGATCCGCACCAGGGGCTGCAGCATGTTCGACTCGCGCTGCTCGAACACCACCGCCAGGCGCTCGCTCTCCAGGCGCACCAGCGCGCCGACGGGATAGATGCCGACCACCTTGGTGAAGGCCTGCACCAGTTCCGGGTTGAAGTGGAACTTGCTCCACTCGAACATCTTGCGCAGGGCCTCGGTCGGCGTCATGCCCTTGTGGTAAACGCGCTCTGAAGTGATGGCGTCGTAGACGTCGATGATCGCCGCCATCTGGCCGATGCGCGAGATCTCGTTACCCTTCATCCGGTTGGGGTAACCGCTGCCGTCGTAGCGTTCGTGATGCTGGGCGGCGACGTGCAGGGCGGTCTGCGAGATGTTCGGCGTCACTTCGAGAATCTCGCGGCTCGCCACGACATGGTGGCGCATGACGGTGAATTCGTCGTCGGTGAGCTTGCCCGGCTTGTTGAGAATCTTGTCGGGCGTCTGCATCTTGCCGACGTCGTGCACCATGCCGCCGATGCCTGCCTGGCGGATGGTCTCCTCGTCGAGACCGAGGCCACGGCAGAAGGCGATCAGCAGCGCCGCCACGCTGACCGAGTGCTGGAAGGTGTATTCGTCTTTGTTCTTGATGCGGGAAAGCGACAGGATGGCGCCGCTGTTGCGCAGGATGGAGCCGGCCATCTTGTCTACGATCGGTTCCATGCGCTCGACATGCACCTGCTTGCCCAGGCGCACGTCGTTCATGATGTTGCGCATGATGAGGTTGGCTTCCGAGTGCACCTTGCGCGCGCGCGCCAGTTCCTCGTGCGTGGTGGCGCGCGGCGCGGCCGATTCGGCCTCGGCCACCTGGCGGATTTCCTGGTCGAGTTCGCGCTGCACCTCGGCGGCGGTGGGGGCGTCATCGACGTCGAGGCCGAGGCCGGTGTCGATGTAGACCTCGCGAATGCCGGCGTCGAGGATCTGTTTCACTTCCTTGCCGGCGCCGAGCTTGAAGCGGGTGGTCAGAAAGGGGTGATCCATCCAGCCGCAATTGAGGTCGTGGATGAACATGCCCGGCTTGAGCTGGGCGGAGGCGATTTTTTTGATGGCCATAATCAACTGTCGGGGAGCTTCCCTCACAGTTAACGGCTGCCCGGAGCGGAGCTTTAGAGGGTTTCCGGCTCGGTGCGGATGGCGCCGCAGGGGCATTCGGCGACGCAGATGCCGCAGCCCTTGCAGTAATCGTAGTTGAAGCGGAAACGCTGGCCCGGCCCGAGCTTGATGACGGCGTTGTCGGGGCAGACGCCGTAGCAGTTGTCGCACTCGAAGCAGTTGCCGCAGGATAGACACCGACGCGCCTCGAAGAGGGCGTTGCCCTCGTCGAGGCCGCCCAGCACCTCCTCGAACGTGCCTTGGCGGCGGATGATGTCGAGCACCGGCTGCACGGTCTTCGGCGCGTCGAGGTAGTACCAGGTGTTGAGCTTGTCGAAGGTGGCGAGTTCGGGCTTGGGCGCTCCGGCGTAGGACTCGCCGCGCAGCCAGGCGTCGATGTTCCGCGCCGCCTTCTTGCCGTGGCCGATCGCCACCGTCACGGTGCGCTCGCCCGGCACCATGTCGCCGCCGGCGAAAATGCCGGCGTGGCCGGTCATCATGCCTGCATCGACCTGTACCGAGCCGTTGTCGAAAGTCAGTCCCGGCACGGCGGCGAGGAGCCCCAGGTCGACATCCTGGCCCAGCGCCAGCACGAGCGAGTCGGCCTCGATGGTCTCGAACTCGCCGGTCGGTTGCGGGAAGCCCTTCTCGTCGAGCGCCATCTTCTCCACCATCAGGGTGGCCTCGCCGGCTTCCTTGACGGTGGTGAGCCACTTCATTTTCACGCCTTCCTGCAGCGCTTCCTCCACCTCGAAGTCGTGCGCCGGCATCTTCTCGCGCGTGCGGCGGTAGACGATGATCGACTCCTCGGCGCCGAGGCGCTTGGCGGTGCGGGCGACATCGATGGCGGTGTTGCCGCCGCCGTACACCACGACGCGGCGGCCGAGCAGCGGCTTCTCGTCCTGCTCCATGCCGCGCAGCACGGAAACGGCGTCGAGAATCTTGTTCGCATCGCCGGCCGGGATGTAGGCGCGCTTGGCGATGTGCGCGCCGACGGCGAGGAAGCAGGCGTCGAACTTGCCGTCCTTCATGGTGGAGAGCAGGTCGTCGACGCGGCTGTCCGGCTTCAGCTCGACGCCCATGTCGAGGATGCGCTGCACCTCGGCGTCGAGCACCTCGCGCGGCAGGCGGTACTTGGGGATGCCGAAGCGCATCATGCCGCCGCTTTGCGCGCCGGCTTCAAGGATTGTCACGGCATGGCCGGCCAGGCGCAGATGCCAGGCGGCGGAGAGCCCTGCCGGGCCGGCGCCGACCACCAGCACACGCTTCCCGGTCGCCTGGCCGGGCGCGACGGTCCAGCCGCGCTTCACCGCCTCGTCGCCGAGGAAGCGCTCGACGGCATGGATGCTCACCGACTCGTCGATCTGGCCGCGGTTGCAGGCGGTTTCGCAGCTGTGGTAGCAGACGCGGCCCATGGTGGCCGGCATCGGGTTGTTCTTCACCAGTTCGCGCCAGGCTTTCTCGTAGTCGCCGGACTCGGCATGGAACAGCCAGCCCTGGATGTTCTCGCCGGCCGGGCAGGTGTGGTTGCAGGGCGGCAGGCGGTCAACATAGACCGGCCGCACCGTGCGCCAGGAACCGGTGCGGTTGGCGAGCGAGGAGCCGGGGTCGAGCGTGATGGCGAAGGGCTTATCCATGGCGGCGCTCGTCGATCAGGCGGTACTTGCGGATGTTGCGGTCGGCCTGGGCCTGGATGCGCGCGATGGTGTCTACCGCGGGCTGCTTGCCGAAGAGATGGGCGAAGCGCTTCTGTGGCTTGAGATATTCCTCCACCGGCAGGCGATGGCGGATCGGCGTCGAATGGGTGACTTCGCCGTGCTCGGCCTCGAAGAGCGGGAAGAGGCCGGTCTCCACGGCGAGCCGCGCCAGCTTGATGGTGTCGTGGGGCGCCGCGCCCCAGCCGAGCGGGCAGGGCACGAGGATGTGGATGTAGCGCGCCCCCCTCGCCGTCATGGCGCGACTGACTTTTTCCTCGAGGTCGCGCAGGTAGGCCACCGAGGCGGTGGCGACGTAGGGAATGCCGTGCGCCATGGCGATCTCCGGCACGTTCTTGCCCTGGCCGAAGACGGCGCCCGGCTCGGGCCCGAGCGGGAGCGTGGTGGCAGTGCGCGCGGCGGGCGGCGTCGCCGAGGAGCGCTGCACGCCGGTGTTCATGTAGGCCTGGTTGTCGTAGCAGATGTAGAGCACGTCGTCGTTCCTCTCGAACATGCCGGAGAGGCAGCCGAAGCCAATGTCGGTGGTGCCGCCGTCGCCGCCCTGGGCGATGACGCGCACGTCGTTGCGGCCCTTCACCTTCATCGCCGCCATGACGCCGGTGGCCACCGCCGCGGCATTGCCGAAGAGCGAGTGGATCCACGGGATCTGCCAGGAGGTTTCCGGGTAGGGCGTCGAGAACACCTCGAGGCAGCCGGTGGCGTTGCAGGCGATGACCTGGTTGTTCGCCGCGCGCATGGCAGCGTCGATGGCGTAGCGCGCGCCGAGCGCCTCGCCGCAGCCCTGGCAGGCGCGGTGGCCGGAGTTGAGCGAGTTGGTGCGCTGCAGGTTGGCCTGCACGCTGCGCTGCGTTTCGTCGAGCAGGCGGTTGCCGACGGTGAACGTGCCGGTCTGGTAGAACTTGATCTGCTGCATTTCCATGGCGCGCTTCTCCTAGAGGGCCGAGCGACCGCCGCCGGCGAGGTCGCGCAGGATGTTCTCGGCCGAGGGGCCGGAGCGGCGCTGCGCCTGCTCGCGCTCCAGCTCGCGGTTCACCGCCGCCTGGTTGAGGTCGAGGAAGGTGAGCGGCTCCAACTCGTCGCGCAGCGCGCGCTCGAACAGGCTGCGCAGGCTGGCCTTGGTGATGGCCCGCCCGCCCAGCCCCGCGACGACGGTGTAGGCGTGCAGCGAAATGCCGGAAAGCGCCATGCGCAGGTTGTGCGAGACGATGCCGCCGATCCCCACCGCCAGCGACTTCTCGATCACCACCAGGCGCTTGGCGTGCGAGAGCACCTCGTGCAGCTCGTCGCTCGGGAAGGGGCGGAAGGAGACGATGGTGGCGAGCCCGATGGCGCAGCCCTCGTCGCGCAGCTCGTCGATGACGTCCTTGATGGTGCCGTTCACCGAGCCGAGGGCAACGACGATGGTCTTGGCATCCTCGGCACGATAGCTGCGGATGAGGCCGCCCGAGTCGCGGCCGAACACATTCTGGAATTCCTGCGACAGGCGCGGAATCAGCTCGAGCGCGCGCATCTGCTTGTGGTGGGCGAGGTAGCGCACCTCCATGAAGGCCTCGGGGCCGACCATGGCGCCGATGGAGACGGGCTCCTTCGGGTCGAGCACCTGGCGCGGCTCGAAGCGCGGCAGGTAGGCGTCGACCTGTGCCTGCGTCGGCACGTCGATGCGCTCGTAGGCGTGCGTCAGGATGAAGCCGTCCACGCACACCATCACCGGCATCGACAGATCCTCGGCGAGGCGGAAGGCCTGGATGTGAAGGTCGGCGGCCTCCTGGTTGGTCTCGGCGTAGAGCTGGATCCAGCCGGCGTCGCGCATCGACATCGAGTCGGTGTGGTCGTTCCAGATGTTGATCGGCGCGCCGATGGCGCGGTTGCCGATGGTCATGACGATGGGCAGGCCGAGGCCGGCCGCGTTGTACACCGCCTCGGCCATGAAGAGCAGGCCCTGGCTGGCGGTGGCGGTGTAGGTGCGCGCGCCCGCCGCCGAGGCGCCGATGGCGACCGACAGCGCGGCGAACTCCGACTCGACGTTGATGAACTCGCAGTCCTTCAATTCGCCCGACTTGACCATTTCGCCGAGGCCCTCGACGATGTGCGTCTGCGGCGTGATCGGGTAGGCGCAGATCACCTCCGGCCGGCACAGGGCGACCGATTCGGCGATGGCGTGGGAGCCTTCGGTCTGCTTAAGCATGCAAAGCCTCCTGTCTTTCCGCCTTGACGAAATCGTAGGCTTCGCGCGCGGCGGCGACGTTTCCTTCCGCCACCTTGCCGGAGAATTTCTCGCGGATGGCGGCGAAGACGGATTCGAGTTTGACCTGCTCGCAGACCGCGGCGAAGCCGCCGAGCAGCGCGGCATTGGGCACCGGCCGCCCGACGTGCTTCAACGCCAGTTCAGTGGCCGGCACGGTGCACAGCAGGTCGGGATGGAAACCTTCGACGAACTCGCCGATGCCCAGCTCGCCGAAGCCGCGCGTCGAGTTGATGAGGATGAGGCCCTCGTCGGTGACGCCGCTGAAGAGGTCGACCTGGTGCAGCAGGGTCGGGTCCTGGATGATGAGCGCGTCCGGGCTCATGACCGGCTCGCGCAGGCGGATTTCGCGGTCAGAGATGCGGCAGAAGGCCATCACCGGCGCCCCCATGCGTTCCGAGCCGAAGCTGGGAAAGGCTTGCGCGTGCTTGCCCTCCAGGAAGGCCGCGACCGAGAGCATTTCCGCGGCGGAAACGACGCCCTGCCCGCCGCGGCCATGAATGCGCACCTGGAACATGCTGCCCCCTTTGCAAGGACGATGGGACGATTATGTGCGGGAGAGGGCGGGCCGGCAATCGCGGATATCCGCAATGCGGCGCCGGATAAGGACAAGGGGCTGGATGTCGCCATCCAACCCCTTGATTTTCGTGGTAGGCCGTACTGGATTTGAACCAGTGACCAACGGATTAAAAGTCCGCTGCTCTACCAGCTGAGCTAACGACCCCCGAAAGAGCGGCGCATTATAGATTCCGGCCCCGGGACTGTCAATTTGAAACGGGGTTTCAGGCCTCCCGCATCATGCGCCAGTACTGGAACTTCATGGTCGCGGCGGCGCCGGCGACGATGGCGATGAAGGTGAGCATGGAGCCCATGGCGAGGGTCGACATGCCGGTGATGGCCTGGCCGACGGTGCAGCCCATGGAGAGCACGCCGCCGATGCCCATCAGCACAGCGCCGACGGCATGGTTGAGGAAATCGCCTCCGGAGACGAACCACTCGATGCGGAAACTGCCGCTCAGGATGGCGTAGAGGAAGGAGCCGGCGATGACGCCGACCAGCGCCGTGATGCCGAAATTGATGTTGGCGAAGCTGGGGCTCGTCAGGTAGCGCACGCTGTCGCCCATCGGGCTGATGAAGGTGTAGGACTGCACCTCGACGCGGCTCGGCACGGTGTCGGCGAGTTCCGCCCATTCCTTCCAGGCGGCGCCTATCGGCCCGGCGGTGAGGTACCAGCCGATCACCACGGCCAGCCCGATGACCAGGCCGCCGAGGATGTTGTCGAAGCTGCCGCGGAAATCCTTCGAGGCGAAGGCGAAGCCGGCCAGCGCCAGGCCGATCGCGGCGCCGGTGGCGACCTGCGCCCCGCTGCCGAAGAGTTCGCTGACGGCCTGGCTGTTCATGCCGAACTTGCCGAGGTCGATCGTGGTGGCGGCGATCCAGGAGTTGAAGACCGTGCCGTAGAAGTCCGTCCACAGCATGAGATAGGCGCAGGCCGAGGCGATGGCCAGCACGACGAGCGACTTCAGGTTGCCGCCGCCGACGCGCACCAGGGTCTTGTTGCCGCAGCCCGAGGCAAGCGTCATGCCGACGCCGAACATGAGGCCGCCGAGGAGATAGCGCAGCCAGGCGAAGTTCGGCGTGCGGTAGGGCGGGAAGGTGTTGTTGCCGATGCTGGCGAGGCCCATGCCGGTCAGGGCGGCGACGCCGAGGATGGCGACGGCCATGGCGAGCAGCCAGGCGCGCAGCCGGCCCGCGTCGCCCATGTTGATCCAGTCCGAGACGGCGCCCATGGTGCAGAAATTGGTCTTGTTGGCCACGGCACCCATGACGATGGCGACGACGAAGACGGCCGTCAGAATCTGATGGTGAATGGTGAACTCCATGCTTCCTCCTCGCAACGCGCCCTTTTCTGAGAGGCGCAATCAGCGGATTCTAAAGAATCACGCAGCAGTGTGGATCAGTCTTGTTTCACCATACATAACAGGCGTGAATTTCAGCCCTCAAGCAGTCAGGTAGCGGGTCGGATCGGCCAGTCCGGCCGCCGCGAAACCGGCGCGGCGCAGGCGGCAGGCGTCGCACAGGCCGCAGGCAGCGCCTTTCTCGTCGGCCTGGTAGCAGGACACCGTGAGGCCGTAATCGACACCGAGCGCCGCGCCGCGGCGGATGATGTCCGCCTTGCTGAGCGCGATCAGGGGGGCGTGGATGCGCAGGGGCGTGCCTTCGACGGCGGCCTTGGTGGCGAGGTTGGCCATAGCCTCGAAGGCGGCGATGTATTCCGGCCGGCAGTCCGGGTAGCCCGAATAGTCGACGGCATTCACGCCGACGAAGATGTCGTTCGCCTGCAGCACCTCGGCCCAGGCCAGCCCCAGCGACAGCATGACGGTGTTGCGCGCCGGCACGTAGGTGGCCGGGATACCCGGCTGCACGCCGCGCATGGGCACGGCGATGCGGCGGTCGGTCAGCGCCGAGCCGCCGAACTGGCCGAGGTCCACGTCCACCACGCGGTGCTCGGCGGCTCCCAGCGCCATGGCGATGCGGCTGGCCGCCTCCAGCTCGGCGACATGGCGCTGACCGTAGTCGATGGACAGGGCGTGGCAGGCGTAGCCCTCGCCGCGGGCGATGGCCAGCGTGGTGGCCGAATCGAGGCCGCCGGAAAGCAGCACGACGGTGCGTCTGGGGCGAGCAGTCATCGGGTTTGATGCGGGTCAAGTGAGGGGAACGAAGCCAACCATACCATGCGCGCCATGATCGAGGTCGAAGTCCATCTCTACAACAGCCTGGTGCGGTTCGTCCCCCGCTACGAGCCGCTGCGCCTGTCCCTGCCCGAGGGCGCGCTCCCGGCCGAGGTGGCGCGCCGGCTGGGCATTCCGGAGCGCGAGATTTTTGCCGCCTGGCACAACGGCCACAACATCCTGAAATCCTTTGGCGGCAGCTTCGAGGACGGCATCGTGCTCGGCCATGGCGACCGCCTGGCGCTGTCGGGCCCGATTCCCTTCTCGCGCGCCTACGGCGCGCCGGTGTGCTGAACGGCTATCTGCCGCGTTCGTTTCCCCAGACGAGCTTGTGCAGTTGCAGCTGCACGCGCACCGGCAGCCTGTCGCGCAGCACCCATTCGGCCAGCCGCTTCGGGTCGAGCAGGCCCGCGACGGGAGAGAGCAGCACCGGGCAGATGGCGTCCAGCCCCCGCTCGCGGATGGCCTTCCTTGCCCAGTCGTAGTCCGTCTCGTCGGCCAGCACGATCTTCAGCTCGTCGTGCGCATCGAGCCGGCCGAGATTCTCCCAGTGGTTGCGGTCGACCTCGCCGGAGGACGGCGCCTTGAGGTCCATGATGCGCGAAACGCGCGGATCGACCCCGGAAATGTCCAATGCGCCACTGGTCTCCAGCGAGACCGAATGGCCGGCGTCGCACAAGGCCCCGAGCAGGGGCAGGCAGGCCTTCTGCGTCAGCGGTTCGCCGCCGGTGACGCAGACGTGTCGCGCGCCGTGCCGCGCCACCTCGATCAGCACCGCGCCGAGCGTCATCGTCTCGCCGCCGGAGAAGGCGTAGTCGGTGTCGCACCAGGCGCAGCGCAGCGGGCAGCCGGTCAGGCGCACGAACGTCGTCGGCAGGCCGGCGCGGGTGCTCTCGCCCTGCAGGGAATGGAAAATCTCGGTGATGCGCAGCGTGGCGGAAAGGTCGGTCATGGTGCGGCCGTCGGCGCCGCGCTCCGCTTACTTTTTCTTCGGCGGCGGGCGGGGCGCAAGGCGCTGCTTGGCGACGACGGCGGCCGCGCTGCCGGGGTACTTCTCGACGAGGGTCTCCAGCGTATTGCGCCCCCCCTTGGCGTCGCCGGATTCCTGCTGGCAGTTGGCCTCGCCGAGCAGGGCGTCGGGCGCCTTGGCGTCTTCCGGCCAGGTGGCGACGAGCTTCGAGAAAAGCTCGATGGCCTTCTTGTACTCGCCGAGCTGGTAGTGGCCGCTGCCGGCCCAGTAGTGGGCCGAGGGCAGGAAGGGGCTGGCCGGGTAGGCCTTGATGAAATTCAGGAAGGCGTTCGCCGCGTCCTTGTGCCGGCCGGACTTGAACAGGCCGAGCGCTGCCTCGTAGTCGCGCGTTTCCGCCGCGGGGTCCGTTGGCGCCTTGGCGTCGGCCGGCTTCGCCTCGACGGACGCTTGCGGCTCCAGCTTGCGCAGGCGGTTGTCGAGGTCGACGTAGAAGTCCTTCTGGCGCTTCTGCGTGGCCTCGATCTCGTTGGCCAGCACCTCGAGCTGGCCGCGCAGCTTGGCCACCTCGGCCTTGAGCGTCTCGATCTCGTTGGCCAGCACGATCTGGCCGCGCGAGGCGGCCTCCAGCTTCTCCAGGCGGGCATTCACCTCGGTGCGCAACTGGTCGATGCGCTTGCGCGCCTCCTCGTCGTCGAACAGGCCAGCCTGCGCCGGCAGCACGGCGGCGATGAACAGCAGCGGCAGGAGGCGCTTCATGCCTCAGAACTCGCCGGTGTAGAGCATGTCGTCGCGGCGGTTCTGCGACCAGCAGGCCTCGCTCGCCTCGCTGCAGCGCGGCTTCTCCTCGCCCAGGCTGACGGCCTCGACCTGCTCTTCGCGCGCGCCGAGCAGGGTGAGCATCTTCTTCAACGCCTCGGCGCGCTTCTGGCCGAGCGCCAGGTTGTATTCGCGGCTGCCGCGCTCGTCGGCGTTGCCCTGGATCAGCATCTTGACGTGCGGGTTGGCGACGAGGAACTTGGCATGCGCCTCGACCAGCGGCTTGAACTCGTCCTTGATGACGTAGCTGTCGTAGTCGAAGAACACGCTGCGCTTGGCCAGCACGCCCTGCTTGACGGCGGCCAGCGCGGCGCCCATCGGGTCGCCTGCCGTGACCGGCTTGACTTCCGTGCCGTCGATCCTTTTCGCGCCGCGATCCTCCACCGGCGCGCCGGCCTGCTCCGGATCGACCGTGGTGCCGCAGCCGGCGATGAGGGCGGCGGCCAGAACAATGATCAGTTTGTTGCGCATGATGACCTCTCAATAAAAATCAGTTCTTCGAAAACGGGCCCCAGGCCGGTTCGCGCACGTCGCCCGCCTGCACCGAAAGTTTCTGCTTGACGCGGCCGTCGCTGGAGACGGCGGCGAGCACGCCCTTGCCGCCGATTTCCGAAGCATAGAGGATCATGCGGCCGTTGGGCGCGAAGCTGGGGGACTCGTCCTTGTCGGAATCGGTGAGGACCTGGGTCTGGCGCGTGGCGAGATCCATCAGGGCGAGCTGGAAGCGCCCGCCGTTGCGCGTGACGTAGGCCAT
>Ga0194127_10001868_pt1 | contig 29841 bp, 22 predicted proteins | sample TA2KigC100mmetaG_FD_148624 | JGI IMG/M metagenome (GOLD analysis project Ga0194127, IMG submission 148624) | Freshwater microbial communities from Lake Tanganyika, Tanzania - TA2015036 Kigoma Deep Cast 100m | ecosystem: Environmental > Aquatic > Freshwater > Lake | place: Tanzania: Lake...
CCCCCGAATCGGGAACAGCCTGTGCTGCAGGTTTCTCCTTCGTACGGTTCCAACTCGCCGCCAGGATCGCAAACCGTGACCCACAACTGCGACGGGGAACGCAGCACGGCCCGCACGAACTCCGGGTCACGCATCATCGCGAGCAGGTTGCCGCACGCGATCCACTCTGGCGATGCGCCACACGAGCCGATGCCTGACGTGAACGCGCGCAGCAGCGGTTCCCGGTTCTTCTCTGGTTCGCGCGCCATCAGCACGATCGTCGGTGCCCGTTCGCCCAGGTGCGGTGCCAGTTCCTCGGCGGGCACCACGGCGTCCGTCTGGATCAGGGCATCGAGCAGCGCGAGGGTGGCGCAGCGGTCGGACGTGGCATCGCGCCAAGGCAGCTGGCCCAGGGCCTTGCGCAACGCTGGCACGCAGTCCTGCAGGCGGAACTGGGCGGCTGTGTAGGCGCCCCACGCGACCTCCGCGATGTCCTGTGACTGCAACTGCGCAGTCGTGTTCGTCACCAGTTGTGCGCGCTGCGCGGCGAACCGCTCCCGGGGAGCATCCTGGGCCGCCAGCGCGGTGAGCAGGCCTGCTGCAAGCAGGGGTGTGGACTTCATGCAGTTCGGTCCTTCTGGAAGTTGGCGAGTCGTCGCGACGGCTCTGGCTCCCGAGATCGTAGCGACCTCTCCCCCGGTAGCATGTGCGACCGCGCCGCGCCTCCCCGCACCACCACCATGCCGCACCCTCGCCGCGCGCTCCCGTTCGCCCTCCGTGCTCCCGTCGCCCTGCCCGCCCTCGTCTTCGCCTTCGGCCTCGCCCTCGCCCCGGCCCTCGCGCCGGCCGCATGGACGAACCGCACCCCCGCGATGACCCCAGCACCTACCACGTCGCGCACTGGGAGTTGGCCGTGCCGGTGACCGCGCCCGCGAGCCATGCGCCGTTCGGTGCGGGCTGTGCCGGCAGCGCGGGCACGCCGCAGCTCGCCGCCGCGCCGCGCTCGCTGCCCTTCGTCGGCAATCCGTTCACGGTGCAGCTCACCGGCATCCCGGGCTCGATGTTCAACGCCGCGTTCGTCGTCTCGGGCCTGTCCCGCACCTCGTGGAACGGTCTGCCACTGCCGCACGACCTCACCGCGTGGGGCCTGCCCGGCTGCTCGGCCTGGATCGCGCCCGAGGCGACCGAGTGGCTGCCGAACGTGGGCGGCACCGCGAGCAAGACCTGGAACATCCCGCCGTCGCCGTCGCTGGTCGGCGTCGAGTTCTTCGTGCAGGGCGCGGTGATGGACCCGCCCGCCCATGCCGCGTGGTTCGTGCTGTCGAACGCGGGCACCGTACACGTCGGCCAGGTGTGAGGCTCCGGGCATGCAGGTGCCGATCGCGCTGCCGCTCGAAGAACTCGTGCCGGGGCCCGAACTGTTCGTGCACGCGAGTTCCCTGCACGGCCAGGCCCACGTCGCGCGGGTGCTCGTGCACGCGTTCCGGCTGGTCGCGGCGACGGGCCGGCCGGACGAGGTGCGGCGGCTGTGGGCCGCGGTCTACCTGCACGACCTCGCGCGCACGCACGACGGGCGCTGCCAGCGGCACGGCGAGGACGCGGTGCGGCAGTTCGCGCCGCGGCCGGAACTGCGCGCGCTGTTCGCGCGCGGTGGCGTGGAGGCAGGGGACTACGAACCGATCCACACCGCGGTCGTGTTCCACTCGCGGCCCGACGGGCTCGACCGCAGGCATCCACATTGGCCGCTGCTCGCGCTGCTGAAGGACGCCGACGGGCTCGATCGCGTGCGGCTCGGCGACCTGGATCCGCGCTACCTGCGGCACCCCGAGGCGCGCGGCATGGTCGGCTTCGCCGAGCGGCTGTACGCGGCGACGGACGGGCGCCTGCCGGCGGGGGCGGCGCACTTCCCGGCGCTGTGGGCGGAGGCGGTGCGGCTCGACGCGGACGGGGACTGACGCCTCGCCGCGTCGCGGCGTGCAGAGACTCAGTTGCCGATCGTGATCGCCAGCGCGTCGCTCAGCAGCACCGGGCACGGCGCCGCGACCAGCTCCAGGTACTGGCCCGTGATCAGCACGCCACAGAGGCCCTGGCTCGTCGGCGCCTGGATCGTCACGGTCGCCGAGCCGATCGCGTTGACGACCACGTAGACCGTGACCGGGTTCGGCACGTGCACGGTGCCGAGGCAATTCGGCACGAAGGTGCCGAGCGGCACCGAGGTCGAGCCGAGGCCGAGCGCCATGAAGCCGAGCGCGGCGTTGGGCGTGGCACCGACGACCGTCCAGTCGAGCGGCACACCGAGGTTGCCCGAACTCGAGGTCGTCATCGCCGGGCCGTTGCCGCCGCCGAGGTTCACGACGCTGCCCTGCTGGCCGTTCACGCAGGCGAGGCAGCCCGACACGTTCATCGCGACGATCGCGTAGCCGCCATTGAGATTGGTGCGGTTCTGGAACGCGATCGCCGTCAGAACGCGGCCCGCGTGCGCGCCGAGCGCGATGCTGCGTTCGTTCAGCGACAGGTTCGCGCCGACGCCGCCGAAGTCGGTGCGCTGCGTGCCCAGGAACACGCCGCCGTACCAGTCGCCGCCGCCGATCGTCGCCGTCACCGGCGCGCCGGTCTGGAACGAGAACTCGACGTCGAACGAGCCGCCGCCGTTGCTGATCTGGAACAGCACCGTCGCGCGCGAGCCCGCGTCGAGCAGGATCGGGGCGGCCAGCACGGTCGTCTGCGGCCCCGTCTGGTCGGGATTGGCCAGCCAGCTCGGCTGGATGCCGAAGTCGTCGCCGTCGGGCACGAGGTCGAACGGGCGCAGGCCGTTGTCTACCGTGTTGCGGTTGCCGAGGTGCACGAGGTCGAGCGCGCCGGGCTGCGCGACGATCGCGTAGGGCTGCAGCAGCGGGACGTTCGGCACGCCGCCCTGGAAATCGAGGCCGCGGTCGCTGATCGAGCGGTAGCCGTTCGGCGCGTCGGGCTGCGCGGACTCGCCCGCGTGCACGATGCCGTTGAAGTTGTAGTTCAGCGGGATCTGGTTCACGCGGCGCGTCTGCGGCGGGTACTCGAAGTTGCCGGCGAGGATCGCGTAGCCCGCGTTCAGGTTCGAGCGGCTGCCGAAGGCGATCTGCGTGATCGCCTGACCGACGTGCGCGGAGAGGTCGATGCGGCCCTCGGTGATCGACAGGTTGGCGCCGGGCGCGGCCGAGTCGACGTTCTGCGTGCCGAGGAACGAGCCGCCGAACCAGTCGCCGGCCGACAGCGTCGCCGTATGGGAGCCGCTGCCCGCGAACGTGAAGGTCACCTGGAACGAGCCGCCGCCGTTGCTGATCTGGTAGAGGAAGGTCGCGACCGTCGTGTTCGTGACCGGCACCGGGAACGGCAGCACGGTGACCTGCGGCCCGGTCTGGTCCGGATTGGGCAGCCAGTTCGGCTGGATGCCGATGTCGTCGAAGTCGGGCACGAGGTCGAAGGCCTTGCTGCCGCCGTCGACCGTGTTGCGGTTGCCGACGTGCACGATGTCGAGCAGGCCCGGCGTGCCGACGAGCTGATAGCCCACGAGCAGCGGGTCGTTGGGCACACCGGCCTGGAAGTCGAGGCCGCGGTCGCTGATCGAGCGGTAGCCGTTCGGGTCGTCGGGCAGGCCGCTCTCCCCGGCGTGCACGATGCCGTTGAAGTTGCAGTTCAGCGCGATCGGGATCGTCTGCGCGAGCGCGGGCGCGGCGAACAGGGCCGGGACGAGCAGGTGGGGAAGACGCAGGGTCGGCATGGGGGCCTCGGGGGTAGGGCCTGGTGGGACGCCGTGAAGAGGCGGTGAATCTACGCGATCGGCGGCGCGGCGGCAGGTGGGCGAAGGCCGCAGGCGGCTCAGCCGCGCGCGCTGCGCAGAGCCTCGAGCCAGCCCAGTCCGTGCACCATGTCCGGTTCGAGGTAATGTCCCTCGCTCCACTCGTTCAGCGACGCCACGAGCACCAGCGGGTCGTCGACGCCGACCGGCGAGCGGAAGCCGTGCGCGCGGCGCAGCGCCGCCGCGAAGTGCTCCGGATGCTCCCCCGTCACCACCGGCGACCACGGGTACTTGTCCGGCCGCGTCCCGCCGAAGTCCGCGCCGCGCGGGCTCGCGTCCCAGCCCGGCGCCACCGCCGGCATGTAGGGCAGGCCCGCGCGGTCGGCGAACGACCGCCACTGCCGCGCGCGCCGTTCCGCGCATTCCCGATAGTCCTGCAGGAACGGCCCCTTCCAGTCGGGCAGCAGCACGTAGTGCGTCACGCTGTCGAACCCGACCTCGCGCACGAGCGGCAAGGTCGCCTCGTTCGGCTCGATCGCCGCGAGGTGCAGATCGCGGTGGCCGTGCTCGTGCAGCCAGGCGCGCGCCGCCGCGATCGCCGCGCGCGCGTGCGCGGGCCCGAGTTCGCGCACGAAGAACGTCGAGTCGTAGATCGACAGGTAGCTCCTGCCCGCGACCGTCAGGTAGTTTGGCCGCACGAAGTAGCGCTCGGCGAGCGTGGCGACGAAGCGCACGAAGTCACCGACGTCGGACGGCACGTGCCGTTCCGGATCGACCACCGGCAGGTCCGGGCGCGCGACCGGCAGCACGCGGCGCGGCAGGCGGTTCGCCCACGTGCACGCGAACGGCGCCACGCCGCCGAGCGGGCCGCCCAGGAACCCGCGGTCGAGCCCCAGCTCGAACACGCGCTTGCCGCGGCACCAGAACACGCCGAACACGAAGGCATCGACGCCGTGGTCGCGCGCGAGCTGCAGGCGCCGGCCGAACGCCACCGGGTCCGTGTCGTCGTACTCGCCGAGTTGCGGCACCTTCGGCTGGTGGTGGCCCGCGAAGCGCGGCCGGCAGGCCCGCACGAGCTCCCACTCCGTGAACCCCGGGTGGAACGTCGCGTCCCGCTCCGCGATCGGGTGCCAGCCCGTGTAGACGTAGGCCGCGGTGCGCATGCGGCGCCGGATCGTGGCGGCCGGCGGCCGGGGCGTCCATGGGCGGTCGCGGCCACGCCACCGGTCCCACGCCCCACCTGGGGGCATTCCGGCGCGCGGCCTGTCCCGCCGGCTGGCCCGCGGGACAATGCCGGGCCCGTGGACTCCCGCGACCTGTTCGAGATCCTCGTGCGCGACCACATCGACTCGGTGCGCGCCTTCCTGCTCGCCTCGCTGCGCGACAGCGTCGCCGCGGAGGACGTGCTGCAGGAGACGTTCCTGACCGCGTGGCGGATCCTCGACCGCTACGACCGCATGCTGCCGTTCGGGCCGTGGGTGCGCGGCATCGCCGGCAAGCTGGTGATGAACCACCGCCGCCGGCTCGGGCGCAGCCGCGTCTGTTACTGCGACGAGGACCTGCTCGCGCGCATCGACGAGGGGTTCCAGCGCTTCGCACGGCTCGCGGGCGACACGTTCGACGAGAAGCTCGACGCGCTGCGCGGCTGCCTGCAGCAGCTCAGCGGCCCGCAACGCGAGGCGATCGGGCTGCACTACGAACACGGCCTGCACTGCAAGGAGATCGGCGCGCGGCTCGGCATCGGCTTCGAAGCGGTCAAGAAGCACCTGCAGCGCGGGCGCGCGGCGCTGCAGCGCTGCCTCGACGCACGGCTCGCGGAGCAGGAGGTCGCATGACCGGGGATCGCACGACCGGGGATCGCATGAACGAACGGCCCCGCGATCCCGACCCCCGGCAGCCACCTTCGTGGCGCGACTACGACGACACGCTGGCCGACGGCCCGGCCGCCACGGCGGTGCCGCCCGAGGTGCAGCGCTGGCTCGCCGAGCAGCGGACCGTGCACGGCCTCCTGCGCGCGCTGCACACGGCCGACGCGGCGGCGCGCGAGGCGCGCATCACCGCGCTGCTCGAACGCATCGACGCGCAGCGCGCGGCCGGCGCTCCGGCGCGGCACTGGAGCCTCGTCGCGCTGGCGGGGCTCCTGCTCGCGGCCGCGGCGATCTGGTTCGCGCTGCCCGCGCGCCTGCCGACCGCCGACGCCGCGGTGTCGCGCGCGGTCGCCGAACTGGCGCGCGACGTGAACCGGCGCTTCGGCATCGTGATGACCACCGGCGATCGGTCGGGCAAGGAAGTGATGCGCCACGAGGTCGCGCTGGTGACGCGGCCGGGCCTGCGCTTCCGCGTCGACGGCAAGTTCGCGTTCGCCGGCATGCAAGTCGGCGAGATGCGCCTGGGCTGCGACGGCACCGAGCTGTGGGTCACGCACCTGAACGGCCTGTGGCGCCACGCGGTGCCGGTCGCCGAGCGCGAACGGCTGCTGCAGGGTTTCGGCGACGTGCTCGACCTCGGCTACCTCGACGTGCACGAGCTCGTGCGCCGGCTGCCGGAGGACTTCGACCTGCGCGTCGTCGGGCGCGAAGCCGGCGCGGGCGGCGGCACCGCGCTGCGCATCGCCGCGACCGTGCGCGCCGGCGCGCGGCCGAAGCTGCGGGAGGCCTGGCTCTTGTGCGACGAGGAGACCGGCATGGTCACGCACATCGAGGTGCGCGCCGACTCGATGCTCGGCTACGAGCGGCGGCTGCTGATGGACTACCTCGGCGAGGAGCCGCCAGGGCTCGTCGACTACCGGCGGCCCTGGTGAGCGCGGCGGCGGTGGGCGGGTCCGCGGAAGGGCCGTGATCGCGCCAGGGCGCTGCCTATGATCCGCGCCACGCCCGCGTCGCGATGACCTCGATCGAGCCGCCAACCCTGCAGCACCTGCGCGCCCTGCTGCACGACACCGTGCGGCCGCCGGGCGAACTGGTCGCCGAACTCGCCGAGGCGCGCTGGGACCTGGCCGGCGACGGCGCGCTCGCGCACGAGCTGCTGGCGGCCGAACTGCGCTGGCTCGCGGCGCAGCCGGCCGAGCAGCCCGCGGTCGGGGCGGCCGTCGCGCAGGCGGTGCACGCGGGCCTCGGCGCGCGCGTGCGCGCGTTGGCCGTCGATCCCGGCGGCGATCCCGCCGTGCTGTTCGAACTGGCCGACGCCGAGGTCGAGGCCCGCGCGGCGGGCGACGCCGGACTCGGCGAACTGTGCGCCGCGGCGCTGGCGCGCGGGCTCGCCGCCGCCGGGCGCGGCGAGCGCCTGCGCGACGAGGCGAACGAACGCACGGCGAACCTGCTCGCGTCCGTCGACGGTGCGCCGCTCTTGCGGCAGATCGAACGGCTGCGCCGCAGCGCGGAGCTGCTGCGCGAACTCGGCGCGCGCACGGGTTGCCCGGCCTGCCGCAGGTGCGCGCGGCGCCTGCAGCGCGCCGCGGCCGACCGCGAACAGGCGCGGCGGCTCGAGGGCCTGCTCGGCCGGCGCGGCGTCGCCGCGTTCGAGAACGCGAACTTCGTGCTGCTGCTGCTGGTGCTCGCCGTGCTCGTCGTCGAGGCGACGGTGGCGCTGCCGCCGGGTGCCGCGACCGCGCTGCGCTGGCTCGACGGCCTCGTCTGCGCCTTCTTCGTCGCCGGCTTCGGCCTCGAGTGGGCGCTGCACCCCAGCCGCTTCTCGTGGTTCCTGCGCCGTGCGCCGACCGACCTGCTGCCGGCGCTGCCGTCGGTGCTGCTGCTGCTGCCGGGGGCCGGGCTGCCGGGCGCGGTCGACGACCTGATCGTGCTGCGGCTGCTGCGGCTCCTGCGCGCGACCTGGGCGGTGCGCTACGTGCAGGCGCTGCGGCCGCTGCTGCGCGTGGCGCGGCTCCTGCTGTTCGTCGTGCGCGGCCTCGACGGGCTCGCGCGGCGGTTCGCGCCGCTGCTGAACCGCGAGTTCGTGTTCGTGCCGGCGGCGAGCGACGTGGTCCGCAAGGTCGCCGAGGACGACCGTCGCGACGTGGCCTTCGAGGCGCTGCGCCGCGAACAGGAACTCGCCGCGGCGGTGCCGGCGGACGCGCGGGCGGCGCTGCTGGTGGCCCGCGCCGCGGCCGCCGCGCAGCGCGCGCGCACGCTGCCGGCCGGCACGGCGGTGCGGGCGGGTGCGGCCGGCGGCCCGCGCGACGTGCCGATCGAACGCGCGGTCGAGACCCTGTGGGCGCTGCGGCCGCAGGACCTGGCGCGCTGGCTCGGCCCCGGCGACGTGCTCGCGCTCGACCGCGCGCTGCGCGTGCTGTGCGCGGCGCCGCTGCGCTGGCTGCCGGTGGTGCGGGCGTTCGCCGTGCACCCGCTGCCCGGCACGCCCGAGGAGCGCGTGGTCGCGCTCGCGCGCCGCGCCGCCGAGTGGCTCGCGGGCTTCTACGGCCGGCTGCTGTTCTACGCCGACCTGCACGGCATCGTCACGGGACCGCAGATCCTCGACCGCGTGGCCAGCGCGATGGTCAAGGCGACGCAGCGGCCGGCGGTGCGGCTGCTGCTGTTCGGCGGCCTGTTCCTGCTGGTCGACCAGCTGATCCACGCCGAGTGGCTGAGCCGGCTCCTGAGCCGCATCGTCGCGACGCCGCTGATCGTGCTGGGCAGCATCTGCCTCGTGTTCCTGACCATCGGCCGCTGGCTCAAGCACGTCGCCGGCGAGGCCGCGGACGCCTACCGGATGACCAGCGAGGCGCACTTCCTGTCGCAGCTCGATCGGCTCAAGCTGCCGTTCGAATCCGTCGACCTGCCGTTCCTCGCGCAGCGCGTGTTCGCGGGCGACGTGCCCGCGGCACGGGTCGTGGCGCTGCTGCGCGCGCAGCTCGCGCACGCGCGCACCGGCGTGCCGGTCGACGACCCGGACGCGGCGCCGGCGCTGCGCTCCGCGTGCAGCCGGCTCGCGCTGCTCTACCAGCACTTCCTCGACGGCGCGCCGCTGCACGAGAGCGACGTGAAGACCACCGAGCAGCTGCTCGCGAATCCGTCGCTCGAGAACCTGCGCGCGCGGTGCCTCGGCTTCGGCAAGCGCGACAGGAAGCGGCTGCGCAAGCTGCGGCTCGACGAGGGCTCGCTGTTCGGCGGGCCCTACCTGTGGTTCTCGTTCATCACCGAGAGCGTCGCCGTCGAGGCCGCCAAGCGCATCGACGGCTACAACCGCTTCTGCCTGCCGCTCGACGCGCGCGCGCACGCGACGCCGGCGCAACTCGCCGCGATGCAGGACTGGCTCGTGCGCCGCGCCGACCCGAAGGGTGGCCGCACGCTGCCGGACCGGCGGCAGCGGCCCGCGACCACCGTGACGACCGAGTTCAACGCGCTCGACTTCGTCGCCGCGGACCCGGAGCGCGACCGGCACCTCGGTGCGGTGTTCGGCGCCGAGGTGCTCGCCGTGCTGCAGAAGGACCGCCGCACGATGGTGCGCGAGATCTTCGGCACGCGGCCGGTGCACCGCCTGCCCAGACACCAGCGCAGCTTCAACCCGCTGCGGTTCTACCAGCGGCGGCTGTCGCACGGCCGCGTGCTGCTGGCGCCGCTGCTGCTGGTCTGGCGGTTCCTGCGCTCGATCGGCTGGTTCGTCGCGCGCGTCGCGCAGATCGTGCGCGAGGTCCGCGACCCGGAGCTCGCGATGCTGCGCCGCGAGATCGGCGAGGCGCCGTTCGGCGTCGCGCTGCGCAAGATCCACCGCATGAAGGCGCCGGGCCTGATCGAGGCCGTGCGCATGCGCCTGCAGCTCGATCCGGTCTACTCCGGGGCGGCTCCGGGCTGGACGGCCGGGCTCCACGCCGGTCCGCCGGCCGGGCCGTGCGAGCTCGAGCGCGACCTCGCCTTCCTGCACGTGCACGAGCGCATGGGCGCGGTGCTGCGCGAACGCGCGGCGGCGGTGCGCGGCGCCGTCGCCGAGCTGCACGCAGCGCTCGGCTGGCTGCCGTCGTTCCCGCCCGCGGCCGACGCTGCGGCTCGCGCCGCCGGCGAACTCGCGGCGACCAGCGCCTGGATCGCCGACGCGCAGGACGTGCGCACGCTGCTGTTCGCCGAACGGTGGCGTGCCGACGTGCTGCCGGGGCTGCTGCGGTCGGGCGCGCCGGGCTCGCGCCTCGGCGACCTCTGGCGCGCACTGCGCGCGCGGCTCGGCGATCCGGTGGTCGAGCGCTGGCACCGCGAGCACGGGCGCGACCTGCCGCGGTCGGCGCTGCGCGTGCTGCGGCGGGCCTGGGCGGTCGACCTGCGCGGCATGCGGCGCGTGCTGACCGCCTGGGCGGCCCTGCCCGCGGGCAGTTCGCCGGCCGACACGGCGATCGCGCGGCTGCACGCGTTCCATCGCGACGGGGTGAACGTGCGCGGCGACCTGCTCGCGCTGCGCGCGGTGCAGTCGCTCGCGGTGCTCGACGTGCGCAACCACCGCACGCTGGTGTTCCGCGCCGGCGGTTACGCCGAGGACGGCGAGGACGAACGGCTCGCGACGGGGCTGCCGTGACGGCGCCGGCTCCGTCGCCGCTGTTCGCGCCGCGCGAACGCCGCGTGCTGCTGTGGCTCACGGTCGCGGCCGTGTGCTGGCGGTGGCTGCTCGCGGTGCGGGCGCCGCTGCCGGGCCTCGATGCGTGTGGCGACCTGTGGCTCGCCGAGCAGATCGCGAGCGGCGACTTCGGCGCGCTCGCGCTGGCCTGGTGGCGGCCGTGGTGGGCGCTCGCGGTCGCGGTCCCCGTCGCGGCGGGGGCCGATGCGTTCGCGGCGGCCCAGGTGCTCGGCTGCGTCGCCGGCGGGCTCGCGCTCTGGCCCGCGGCGGTCGCGGCCGAACGGCTGCGCCAGGGGGCGGGGCTGCCCGCGGCGGTGTTCGTGCTCGCGGCCGGCGCGGCGGCGCGCGGGGCGGGGGTCGGATCGTCGCTGCCGTTCGTGGTGCTGCTCGCCGCGGCGGCGCTCGCGTCGTGGACGAAGGGCCGTGCCGTGACGGCGGTCGCCGTGGCCGCGCTCGCGGCGGCGGGCGGCGTGGAACGGCTCGCGCCCGACGACCCGTCCGGACCGTGGGCCGCCTGGGGTTGGCTGCGCAGTGCCTGGTCGCTCGCGGCGCCGTTCGCGGTGCTGTCGGTGCTGCCGCCCCGCCCGCGCCGCATCGCCCTCGTCTGGATCGCGGCGGTGCTCGTGCTCGGGTGGGCCGCCGCCGTGCCGTCCGCCGCCTCCGTGCTCCTGACCTGGAGCCCGGTCGCCTCCGTGCTCGCGGGCGTGGGCCTCGCGCGCCTGCCGTCGCGGCTGCGCGAACTGGCGCTCGTCGCGGCGGTCGCGGTCGACTTCCTCGGGGCCTGGCAGCACCAGGAACCCCGCGCGGCGGTCGCCGAACGGCTGCTCGGCCGCCACCTCCGGGACCGGCTCGGGCCCGCCGACGTGGTCGTCGCCGACCTGCCGCGCGTGCTCTACTTCGCGGGACAGCGGCCGGCCGTGCCCGCGGATGCTGCGGCGCTGCTGCAGGCCGCGCGTGCGCCCGCGGCGGCCTTCGTCGTGCTCGGCACCGGGTTGGCCCGGTCGGCGACGGCGACCGCAGCACTCGCCGCCACGCACGCGCGCTACGACGTGCCGCCTGCGCTGCGGGACCTGGCGGCGGTGGCGCGGCTGCAGGTCTACGCGCGGCGGGAATGACCCCTGGAACTCCCCCGGGTCCGCGTCCTAATCCCCGCCCTCACCCGTTCCGTCGCATCGCGTCTCGTCACCCACCATGAAGCTCCACCTGCTGCTCCCCGTCCTGCTGGCCGCCTTCACCGTCCCCGCCACGCTCGACGCGCCGGCCCCCGCCGGCGACCACGATTGGGCCGTCGACACCGGCCACAGTTCGGTCGTGTTCCGCGTCAAGCACGCGAACGTCGCGAACTTCTACGGCGTGTTCAACGAGATCCGCGGCACGGTCTCGCTGGACCCGCAGGCCCCCGAGAAGGGCGCCGTGTCGCTCGTGATCCCGGTCGCGAGCGTTGCCACGCGCGACGGCAAGCGCGACGACCACCTGAAGGGACCGGACTTCTTCAATGCGAAGGAGAACCCGGACATCACCTTCACGAGCACGAAGATCGGCAAGAAGGGCGACGCGCTCGAGGTCACCGGCGACCTCGAACTCGCCGGCGAGAAGAAGCCCGTCACGATGACCGTGCAGAAGACCGGCGAAGGCGACTTCTACGGCCCACGCGTCGGCTACGAAGCGACCTTCACCATCAAGCGCAGCGAGTTCGGCATGGACTACGGCGTGGCCAGGAACGCGCTCGGCGACGAGGTCACCGTGATGGTCGGCCTCGAATTGGTGAAGCCGAAGAAGTGACGTGAAGCCGAAGAAGTGACGTGGATCTGGTCCCGGTGCTGCAGGGCACGCTGCCGCCGATCGCGGCGGCGCTGCTGCTGGTGAGCCTCGGCGGCGCGCGCCTGCTGCCGCTCGCGGCCGGCCTCGGCCTGCTCGTCGCCTACGGGCTGCTCAAGAGGTGGCCCGACCCGCCGACCGAACTGTGGTTCGCCCCGAACGGCACCGAGTGGCTGCTGTGGTGTCTCGCCGCGGCGGCCGTGCTGGCGCTGCTCGAGCACTTCCGGCTCTGGCGCGGCCGCCTGGCCGCGGGTTCCGCCGTATTGCTCGGCGGGCTCGGCGCGTGGCTCGTGCTGGCGAAGGTCGCGGCCCGCTGGCCCCTGGCCGAAACCCTGCTGCACGTCGGCCTGGGCGGGCTCGTCACGGCGGGCCTCGCGCTGCTGCTGCGCGCGAGCCTGCACCGCGCGCGGCCGGGGCTGCTGCCCGCGATCGCCGTCACGGTCCTGCTGTCGGCCGACGCGGCCCTGCTGGTCGGCTTCGGCGGCAGCGCGCTGCTCGGGCAGCTGTGCGGCGCGCTCGCTGCGGCGGTCGGAGCCGGCCTCGGCACCGCGCTGTGGCGGCGGCCGTTCGCGCTGGGGCCGGGCGACGGCACGTGGCTCGGCATCGCGCACGGGCTGTTCCTGCTCGCGGGCGTGCACCTCGCGTCGTTGCCGTGGCTCGTCGCGGTCTTCGCGGCGGCCGCGCCGGCGCTGCTGCTGGTGCTGCCGGGGCGGACGAAGTAGCGGGGCGACGGCGCGGTTGTGCGGTTGTGCCGCCTTGCCGCGCGCGCGACGATCGGCGCATGCGCAGCGTGCTCACCGCGTGCGTCGTTCTCGCTCTCGCATTCGTTCCCACCATGGCCGCGCGCGCGCAGTCGCCGGTGCCGCCCGACAGCATCGCGCGGCTCTGCGACGTCGCGGGCCTGCCGCTGCTCTGGCCCGGCGTCACGTGCCGGCAGTTCGCGTCGACCGACCCGACGGGGCGCGGCGAGGACCACGGGCACTTCCTGCGGCTCGAGGGCAACAACGCGGTGCTCGCCGAGATGCAGGGCCCTGGCGTGGTCGTGCGGCTGTGGTCGGCGAACGCGCAGGGGCGGATCCGCGTGTTCCTCGACGGCGATGCCGAGCCGCGCATCGACGGGCCGTTCCAGGACCTGTTCACGGGCAAGCTGCCGCCGTTCTGCGAGCCGATCGCGATCCACAAGGGCGGCGGCTGGATCAGCTACTTCCCGATCCCGTATGCGAAGTCGTGCCGCATCGAGGTCGCCGAACTCGAGCGGCCGCGCGACCTCTACTACCAGGTGCAGTACCTGACGTATCCGGCAGGCACGCCGATGCGCACGTTCACGAAGGAACTGCCGCGAAACGAGCAGAAGGCGCTGCAGCGCGTCGTCGCGGCGTGGGACGACGGGCCGACGAACCTGCTGTTCTCGGACCTGTCGCCGCCGACGAGCAATCTGGAACGCGAACTCACGATCCCGCCGGGCGAGGTGCGCTCGATCGAGTGCGAGGGTCCCGCGACGATCGTCTGGCTGGTCGCCTGGATCCTGGACGTGGGCGACGTTCCGCCGGACCCCGCGGCGCTGCGCGGGCTCTTGCTCGAGATCGCCTTCGACGGCGCGCCGCCGACCGTGCGCGCGCCGCTCGCGGCGTTCTTCGGCGGTGGGTTCGGCCGCGAGGGCGCGAACGGCGCCTTGCTCTCGTGGTTCTCGCAGCTCGGCAACTGCACGCTGCCGATGCCCTACCGCAAGCAGGCGCGGATCAGCCTGCGCAACAGCCTGCCGGCCGAGCAGCGGGTCTTCGTGCGGGTGCTGGCGAAGCCCGGCGAACCCGCGGCGAACGCGGGCACGCTGCACGCCGAGTTCCGCTGCACGGACCGCGTCGGCCAGGAGCTCTACGAGTTCGCGCGCATCGCGGGCCCCGGCAAGTACGTCGGCATCACGCAGGCGCTGCAGGGTGTCGGCGATCTGTGGTACCTCGAGGGCAACGAGCAGTTCCTCGTCGACGGCGAGCAGCGGCCGTCGATCCTCGGCACCGGCACGGAGGACTTCTACAACGGCGGCTGGTACTGGAACTCGGGCCCGTTCCAGCTGTCGCTGCACGGGCTGTCGGAGAAGGCCGAGTGGACGACGAACCGCACGGCGCCGTGGCGCATGCAGATGCCCGACGCGGTGCCGTTCGAGAAGAGCCTCGTCGCGCGCATCGAACACGGCTCGCGCAACGAGGTGCGCGACGCGTACTACTCGAGCGTCGCCTACTGGTACGGGCCGCCGCGTCCGGTGCGCGAGGTGCCCGACGAGGAACTGTGCCTGCCGCGCCTGTGGGTCGTGCGGCCGAAGGGTTTTCAGCCGGCGGCGGCGCTGCGCTGGGAGCACGAGCCGGCCGTGGTCTGGCAGACGTGGGAGCAGGTCACCGCGGTCTGCCGCGGGCTCGACCGGCCGCTGTTCCAGGCGTTCCCGGTCAGCTACGTCGTGGCCGACGGCCCGGCGATCGACCCGCGGCTCGCCGTGCTGGCGCCGGGCAAGGAGCCGCGGACCTACCGGGCGCACGTGACGGTGCCGTACGCAGACCGGTTCGCGATCCAGCTGCGCGGCCGGCTGCTGAGTTCGCTCAGCGCGGTGGTCGTCGGCGGCGAACGCATCCAGGCGGGGACCGTGGGCCCGCCGATCCCGGACGCGCCGGAACAGCTCGAGATCCACCCACGGCCGCTGGCGGCCGGCGAGCACGAGATCGCCTTCCTGGTGGCGGCGGGCAACGGCCCTGCGCCCGCGATCGACTCGCTGCGACTCGTGCCGCAGGCGCCGTTCGTGCGCACATGGTGGGTGGGGCCGCCGGTGCGCGCGCGCGCGGGTGGCACGGTCGAGGACACGATGCCCGAGGAGAAGGTGTTCCTCGCCGGCGACTTCGATCCGGCCGCGGCCGGCTGGAAGAGAGTGAGCGCCGACGGCGACGGGCTCGACCTCAACCGGGCCGTATCGCCGGAGGCGCCGATGCTCGCCTACCTGTGCGTGTTCGTGCACTCACCGGTCGCGCGCGCGGCGCGGGCCCTGCTCGGCAGCGACGACGGCGTGCGCGTGTGGGCGAACGGCGAACTGGTGTGGTCGCATGCGATCCACCGGCCGATGAGCCCGGACCAGGACGAGTTCGACGTGCCGCTGCGCGCGGGCTGGAACCGGCTCGTGCTCAAGGTCAAGAACGACGACGGCGGCTACGGGGTGATGCTGCGGCTCTTGGATCCGGACGGGGCGCTGCGCGTTCTGCACGAGATGTCGGAACGGTAGACGCTGCGGCTGGCGCGGTGGCAAGGCCGGTGCCGGCGCAGGCTGCGGCGAGAAGCTGCTGCGGCCTGCTCCGGCGCATCGTCGAGCCGCCCTGGAGACCCACTGCGGGTCCGGCGATTGCGCACCGCTGCGGCACGCGCGACGATCCGCGCATGCGCAGCACACCCGACTCCATCCGGCCCGGCGTGCCGAGCGACGCGGTTCGGCCCGAAGCGCCCGACGTCGGTGCCGCCGGTGCGGGCACGGGCCGGCAGTGGGCCGCCGGCCCTGCCACCCGTAGCCAGCCGCCCATGCGCGCCAGTTCCCTGCTCACCCCCGTCCTGCTGGCCGGGTTCGCCGGCACTCTGCTCGCCCAGTGCAGCGACCCACCGGTCCCCGCCGGCGGCTTTCCGGTGACGACCGTCGCCGACCAGCTCGTCACCTACACGGACTCCTACCGCACGCGCGCCGACGTGCGGTTCCCGACCCCACCGCCGGGTCCGTGCGGCTGGCCGCTGCTGGTCGCGGTGCACGGCTTCCCGGCAAACAAGTCGGGCCCGATCGCCGATCTCGCTGCCGACTTCGCCGCGCGCGGTTACTGCGTGGTTGCCTACGACGTGCGCGGTCAGGGTTCGGCCGTCGCGCTGAACCCGGGCCGCGGCACGACGCTGATGGCGCTCGCCGAGTGGATCGACATGTTCGAGATCATGGAGTGGACGGCGGCTCTGCTCCCGGGCCGCGTCGACCTCGCGCGCATCGGCGTGTTCGGCATCAGCCAGGGTGGCGCGCACGCGTGGGCCGCCGCCGCGTGGTCGGGGCGCACGCCGCCGCCGAATCCGCGCCGCAGCGCGCCCTTCCCGCCGGTGCGCGCGGTGGCGCCCGGCGTGATGGTGCCGAGCCACACCGACGCCGCCACGCTCGACGGCACCGCGTTCGTCAGGTCGTGGGCCAACCTCGCCTACCTCACGGGCTCGCCGACCGTCGCGCTCGACCCGGCCTTCCAGGCGACGATGCAGAGCCACGTGCTCGCCGACGACCCGGCCGGCATGTTGGCCTGGATGCGCGCCGATCCGGGCCGCGACTTCCAATCGCTGCTGCCCTCGTCGACGACCGCGGTGTTCGCGACGATGGCCTGGCTCGACGAGACGATGAACGCCAACCGCTCCGTGCAGGCGCTCGCCGGCATGAACGCGGCGGCCGGCCGCCGTTGTTACCTGACGACCGGCAATCACGGCACGCCGAGCAACGGCTACGAAGCGGCGCGCAGCGACGCGCTGCGGAGCGCGTGGTTCGAGCGCTTCCTGAAGCACGGCCCCGAGCCCGTCGAACTCGGGCCGCCGGTGACGACTGCGTGCCTGCCCGCGACGCGCACCGACTACCTGTCGAGCACCTCGCTGTGGCGGCACCGCGCCGACGAGCAGTTCACGCCGCTCGCGGCCACGGTGGCCACGTTCCACCTGCGCCAGGGCGGCGCGCTCTCGGCCGCGGCCCCGACCACCAGCGAGCCGCCGGATTCCGTGCAGCACACGGTGCCGCCGGGCTACGACCTCGCCGCGTGGCGCGCCGACGGCGCCGGCCAGAACGTCGCGCTGGCGCTCACGCGCATGCCGCTCTCGCGCCATCAGTACACGACGGCGCCGTTCGCCGTCGCGACCGAGATCGCCGGCATCCCGGAGCTCCACCTCGAGGTGACGCCGTTCCAGCCCCGCTTCCTGCTCGCCGCGCGGCTCGAGGTGGTGCCGGCCGCCGGCACCCCGCAACTGCTCGCCGTCGGCGGGATCGGTGTGCGTCAGCCCGGCGGTCCGGTGCCGGCGACCGTCCGGATCGAACTCGGCGCGACCGCGTGCGTGGTGCCGGCCGGCGCGCAGCTGCGCCTGTCGGTGCAGAACCACTACCTGACGATGGCGGCGGCGACCGAGACGTTCCGCTACATGCCGTGCTTCGTCGGTTCGCGCGTCGACGTCGAGCATCGGCCCGGCGCGTCGTCGCGGCTGCTGCTGCCGCTGCGCGCCGAACCGGCCCTCGACGTGACGACCGCGGCGACGCAGATCGCCCTCGCGGCGCCGGCGCCGATCGCGTTCACCGTGCGCAGTTCGCCCGCGCGCGCCGGCGGCATCTACTGGATCCTCGGCTCGCTGCTCGGCCAGGGACCGCCGATGGTCTGGCCCGGCGGCGTGCGGCTCTACCTGCTTTCCGATGCCCTGACCGCGTCGCTGATCGGGGCCGCCGGCAACCCGATGCTGCCGGGGTTCGTCGGCGCGCTCGATCCGGAGGGGGAAGGCACGGCGACGCTGCTGCTCGGCCCGCTCGCGCCGCTGCCGCCCGCGCTGGCCGGCTGGCGCGTGCACCTGGCACCGCTCGCGCTGCACGCGGGCGCGACGCTGGCCGGCGCGCCGCTCGAACTCGAGTTCCGGTGAAGGGGGCCGCGGGTCGGCGGCTGCGGACCAACCGGCAATCCCGGTCGCGCCCTCTGACGCGCGCACTCGAATCGGCGGACGACGTGGACGAAGACGACTGGCGCGCCGCTTCTTCCGCGGCGGGTCCGCCGGCCGAAGTACCCGCTGCGGTCGCGAGACAGGGCACTCCCGTGCCGAGCCCGGACAGTTCGTTGCTCCACCGCGGTTCGCCGGTGGCCGGGTCGAGGGCATGGGTGTAACCGTCGACCGAGGCGAACAGCGTGTCGCCGTCCAGCAGCAGGGCGACGCAGCCGGTGCCGCGCGGCGAGCAGGTTGGGGGCGCGGGAGCTTCCGGTGCCCGGCGGGGTGGTGGGGAGGCTCCGGGTGGCCTGGCGCCACGTCTCAAGTTGGTATCTCGTAGTAACTTGACGAGATGTGTTCAGATTCAAAATTGAATCTTGAATCTGAACACCGATACGCTTGCCACCGTGATCCCCCGTGTGCTCGAGCAACTGGCGCGCGACCGCTTCGCCAGATACCCGGTCCTGACGATCACCGGCCCTCGCCAGTCGGGCAAGACCACCCTGTGCCGGCAGGCCTTCCCGCAGCTCGCCTGGCACAACCTCGAAGACCCGGGCACCCGGGAGCGCGCGCTGCTCGACCCGCGGGCGTTCCTGCTTGCCTCGCCCGGGGGTGCGCTGATCGACGAGGTGCAGCGGGCCCCGGATCTGCTGTCGGCGATGCAGGTGCTGGTCGACGAGACCGGGGAGAACTCACGCTTCGTGCTGTCCGGATCGCACAACCTGCAGCTCGCGCAGGCGATTTCGCAGTCGCTGGCCGGGCGAACCACGGTGCTGGAACTGCTGCCGCCAGCGCTCGACGAGCTCTGGCTCTTCCCCGGCGCCCCGCGGTCGCTCGACGACGTGCTGCTGGCCGGGGCCTATCCGCGCATCCACGACCGGCAGTTGCCGCCCGCGGAGTATCTCGCCGACTACGTGCGCACCTACGTCGAGCGCGACGTGCGGCTGCTGACGAACGTCCGCGACCTCGGCACGTTCCAGACGTTCCTGCGGCTCTGCGCGGGACACTCCGGACGGCAGCTCAACCTCTCCGCGCTGGCGTCCGATTGCGGCATCTCGCAGCCGACGGCGAAAGCCTGGCTCTCGGTGCTCGAGACGAGCTACCTCGTGGTGCAGGTGAAGCCGTGGTTCCGCAACCTGGGCAAGCGGCTCGGCAAGGCGCCGAAGCTCCACTTCCTCGACAGCGGCCTCTGCTGCTGGTTGCTCGGCATCCGCACGCGCGAACAGATCGAGGCGCATCCGCTGCGCGGCGCGGTGTTCGAGACCTGGGTCGTGAGCGAGATCCTGAAGGCGCGGTGGAACCGCGGCGTCGCCGAGCCGCTGCACTGCTTCCACGAACTCGGCCGCCGCGAGGTCGATCTCGTCGTCGAGTCACCGGGGCGCACGGTGCTGGTCGAGATCAAGGTCGGTGGGCGCGTCGCACCGGATGCGACGGCCGTGCTCGACGACGTGGCCGCGCGGTGGGCGCAGCACCCGCAGCACGCGGGGACGATCGAACGGGTCGTGGTCTACGGGGGCGAAGTGCGCGAAGAGCGGCAGGGCGTGCAGTTGCTGCCGTGGGCGCAGATCGCGCAGTTCGAGTGGTGGTGACGGAGGCCGCGGGGCTGGCGCCAACGTCGTCGCGTCGGCGTCGGATTGCCTGACCGGATCCTCGTACGGGACCAAGGCAGCGAGGCGTTGAAGGGGAAGGTCTCGCACCGATGGAGACCATGCCGTCGAGCCGTCGGACCGCCCCGCCCGCACCGGTATGCTTGCCCGGGCCACCCTCCCCGGACCCGCCATGCGCCCACTCGCCGCCCTCTCCGGCTTCGCCTTCACCGCGACCCTGCTGCTCGCCCAGGCCGCCGACCCCGCCGCCCCCGCGCGACCCCCTCGCGCCGCCGAACCGTTCCCCGCGCTCGAGGCGCGCCTCGGCGGCCACTGGCTCGCGCAGTGGAACCCGGCCACGGGCACGCCGTGCACGATCTACGGCACCGGACTGCGTCTGCTCGACTGGCGCGAGAACTCGCTGCCCGAAGCGCGCCGCCACGCCCGCCGGCTGCTCGCCGAACAGACCGACCTGCTCCAACTCGGCGACTCCGAATTCCGCGAGAGCATCGGCGCGCGCATGGGCCGCTCGTGGTCGTTCGTGTTCGACCAGTACTTCCACGGCCTGCCGTGCATCGGCGGCCGCGCCGACGTGCGCGTGAACGGCACCGGCGTGGTCGCGATGTTCGGCAGCACGGCCTGGCCCGTGCCCGCCGACTTCGACTGCGTGCCGCGGATCGACGAAGGCACCGCCGAAGCGACCGCGTGGCTGCAGGTGGCCGGCACGCCCGCCGCGGCCCGCGAGAGGCGGCCGAACCGCCTCGTGATCTGGGGCGACGTCGCAGCGAACAAGCGAGCCCAGTTCTTCCTCGCGTGGGAGATCCCCGTGTCGGCCGTCGATGCCGGCGGCGACGGGCCGATCGGCCGCGTCTACGTCGACGCGCGCAGCGGCGCCGTGCTGCACTACGCGAACGACAAGCACGAATGCGGGCTGCCTGGCTGCACGGGCGGTCACGGCCGCGACAGCCGGCCCGCGCAGCTCGCCGCCCCCGTGCCGACGACGGTCACCGTGATGGCGTGGACGCGCACGGGCCTGTCGGCGACCGCCGCACCGACGAACGTGCCCGCGCCCGGCCTCGACGTGCAGGTCGCGGGCCTCGGCACCTACACCACCGACCAGCACGGCCGGTTCACGATCGACATCAGTTCCCCCGTGACCGTCTCGGCCGGCCCACTCGACGGCGTGCACACGAGCGCGATTCTCGACCCGACCAATCAGGGCCCGACCGCGAGCGTCGTGGTGTCGCCCGGCGTGCCCGCCGTGCTGCAGATCTTCGGCAGCGGCCTGTCGCCGGAGCAGGCGGCGCACACGAACACCTACCACTGGGTGCACCGCGGCAACGAATGGGCCCGCTCGGTGCTCGGCAACTCGCCCGAACTCGCGCTCGCCGACCAGTGCGTGCCGTCGGTCAACACGAGCGGCTCCTGCAACGCCTGGTACTTCAACAACACGATCAACTTCTATCCCACGGCCGGCGGCTGCAACAACACGGCGTTCTCGACGGTCGTGCTGCACGAATGGGGGCACGGCCTCGACGACCGCTACGGCGGCATCAGCAACAACAACGGCGACGGCCTGTCCGAGGGCTGGGCGGACATCATCGCGATGTACCCCGTCGACGACCCCGTCGTCGGCCTCGACTTCTGGAACGGCGGCTACATCCGCCACGGCATGAACAACACGATGTACGGCACGCAATGGCAGGTGCACGCGGCCGGCCAGGTCTGGATGGGTTTTGCGTGGCGCCTGCGCGAGAACCTGCGTGCCTCGGTCGGCACCGCCAGTGCGATCGCGATCAGCGACGATATCGTGCTCGGCTCGATCGTCGCCGACGCGAACGACCAGCAGCAGGCCGTGGTCGAGGTGTTCGTCGCCGACGACGACGACGGAATTCTCGCCAACGGTGTGCCGCACTATGCCGAACTCAGCGCCGCGGCGATCGCCAAGGGCCTGCCCTACCCGCAGATCCAGGTCGCATGGGTCAACCACGCGCGGCTGCTCGACACCACGGTGGCCTTGACGCCGCGGCTGGTGACCGCGCAGACCGGGCTCGTCGCGGGCGGCAGCATCACGCAGGTGCGGCTCGTCTACCGCCACAACGGTGGTGCTCCGCAAACGCGGGTGATGGTGCCGACCGGCAATCCGGGCGAGTACCGCGCGCTCCTGCCCGGGATCGGCAGCGGCCAGGTCGTCTACCACATCGAGGCGACGCACAGCAGCGGCAGCGTCGTGCGCACGCCGGGCACCGGCGAGCACCGCTACGTGGTCGCGCCGGTGCCCGTCGGCCCGTTCACCGGCTTCTACGCCGAGAACTTCGACGGCGGCGCGCCGGGCTGGACGCACGGCGCGATCGCGGGCGCCGACGAGTGGAACGTCGGCGCGCCGGCCGGCGCGTCGGGCAGTTCGTTCGGCATCGCGTGGAGCGATCCATCGTCCGCGTGGAGCGGCCCGAACGTCGCCGGCACCGACCTCGGCGGCAGCTTCGGCAACGGCAGCTACGAGGCGAACGCCTACCAGTACCTGCGCGCGCCGCTGTTCGACTGCAGCAACCTGCGCGGCCTGCACGTGCGCTTCCGCCGCTGGCTCACCTGCGAGGAGGGGCAATACGACAAGGCGATGCTGCTCGTGAACGGCGACGTCGTCTGGCAGAACCCCGAGTTCGGCGCGTTCGTCGACACGAGCTGGCAATGGGTCGAGTACGCGATCCCGATGGCCGACGGCAATCCGGCGGTGCAGATCGAGTTCGCGCTGTCTTCGGATGCCGGCCTCGAACTCGGCGGCTGGAACGTCGACGACTTCGAACTCGGCACGCGCGCGACGGCGCCGCTGCCCGCGACGCTGCGCTGGCTGCCGGAACAGGCTGGCGGCAGCACGCCGACCTCGATCACGGTGACCACGCCGGCGCAGCAGATCTTCGCGGTCGGCATCAGCGACAGCCCCGGCCCGACCACGATCGGCAACCTGCCGCCGCTGTCGATCGGCAGCAACATGCTGACGTTCTCGGCCTTCACCGATGGCAGCGGCTTCTACCAGGTGGCGATCCCGCCGTTCCCGGGCGCGCCCGCCACGGGGATGCTGTGGTACTGCCAGGTGGTCACGATCGACCAGGCGGGCACGTTCCAGCTCAGCAACCAGCACCTCGTGCTGTTCACGCAGTGAGGGGCGCGCCGCGCGCGTGCAACAGGAACTCGTGCCGAAGGCGGCCGTGCTGCGGCAGAACGGCCGCGATCGGCGCTGTCTGCGGCAGACCGGGTTGGTGCGTATCGCCGTGCACTTCGCGGTGGGCAAGGGGCGTCGCGGCGAAGACCGACGAGCAGTGGCTCAGTGATCGGTGACCTGGCTGGGGAAGCGCTCTTGCCCGCTGAACCGCTGCGCGATACACCCGTTGGCGAGTCGGAGGCCCGCATGAGGACGTTTGCAATCGTCGTCCCGTTCCTGCTCGCACTGCCGATCGCCGCCCAACGCGAACTGCTCGACGACCTGCCGGCCGACGCTGACGCCTGGACGTTCCGGCACCTCGGTCCGGAGTTCGACCCGGTGCCGCTGCCCGGCGACGGATCGGTGACGGGGCTCGCGCGCATAGGCGAGGCGGTATGGCTCGGCCGCGGTGATCGGCTCTGGCGCGTGTCGCTGCCGGGTTGGCAGGTCCGGCACTCCGTCGAGGCGCCTGCGGGGCTGCGTGGGCTGTGCGCCGGCCCGCGCTTCGTCTACGCGTTGGTCGAAGACGGGATCGCGATCCTCGACCCGATCGCCGGCCGCGCGGTCGGCACGATCGAGTGCGCCGAGGCGCCGCGCGCCTCTGTGATCGGCTGGCACGAGGGGCGGCTGCTGGTGGGCACGAAGGACCGCATCCTCGCGCGCGACGGCAAGGCCGGCGAGTGGGTGGAGGTCTACCCGCCAGGCCGGAGACAGCTGCAGTGGCTGGTCAGCGCCGGCGGCTCGCTGTGGGGCGGCACGCGGGCGGGCCTCGTGCGCGTCGGCGGCGAGCCCGCGGCCGACGCCGTGAAGTGGAGCGAACGCAGCTGGCCCTGGGTCGTGCTGGCGAGCGCGGCGGTCGAACTCGACGGCCGGTTGCTGTTCGTCGCCGACACCGACGGCGGCGAGGATCGCAAGCTGTCGGTCGCCGGCCTGCTGTCGCCGGTGCGCCGGCCTGCCGACGAGCCGGGGGAACGGCTCACGGCCAGCGTCCTGCAGACCGGGGAGAAGCCGAGGTTCGAAATCGGCCCGAAGCCGCTGGCGTCGATCGACCTGTGCCGGCTCGAGCTGGAGCGCCTCGCCGCCGATCCGCAGACGATCGTGCGCCGGCCCGACGGCTCTACCGGGGTGCTGCCCGTGGTGATCAAGGCCTATCCGAACGTGCGGGTCAGGGACCTCGCATCGTTCTGGGACGCGATCACGGCGGCCGGCTTCGACCAGGTGTGCTGCCCGCCCGTGGAGGCCTGGGTGCTCGCGGAACGACAGCGCAGGGCAGTGCAGGAGCGGGAGCGCATGCCGGGGCGGGCGGGGAAGTGAGAGGTGGAAGCAGGTGCCGGGTGCCGTTCCCGACTACCATTGCTGCCGACCCCTTCCCGGAGCGCTTGCATGATCCGCCCACCCGGTTCCCTGTCCGCGTTCCTCGTGCTCGCGGTCGGCGCGACCACCCTCCCCGCGCAGACCCGCGACCCGAGCCTCGCGCCGCCCGTGCGCCTCGAGGCCGGCGGCAAGGTCATCGACATGCCGAAGGTCGGCCACGCTGCGCCGTTCGTCGGCGACTTCGACGGCGACGGCAAGCAGGATCTGCTCGTCGGTGAGTTCGACGGCGGCTACCTGTGGATCTTCAGGAACACCGGCACCAACGCAGCGCCCGCGCTGGCCGCCGGCACGAAGTTCCAGGGCGGTCGGCCCGAGGGCACCGTGCCGACCGGTTGATGCGTCGGCTTCGGTCCCCAGTTGGTGGACCTCGACGGCGACGGCGACCTCGACATCCTCTCGGGCTCGTGGCCCGGCGAACTGTTCTTCTTCCGGCGCGGCGCCGACGGCAGCTTCGCGACGCCGGTCGAGCTGCAGGACGAGAACGGCGCCTACATCAACATCGGCGGCGGCATCCACGAGACCGACGACGAGATCCTGATCACGGGCAACGCCGGCTTCGTCGAGGAGCAGGGCAAGACCTTCGCCGTCTACCACGGCAAACGCATCGCCTGCGACGGCAACAAGGAGGTCGCGATCACGGGCACCGCGTCGGCGGTGCACGCCTGCGACTGGGACGCGGACGGCGATCTCGACCTGCTCGTCGGCCAAAGCGGCGGCGACGTGTATCTGATCCCGAACCTCGGCAGCGCGAAGGAGTGGCGGTTCGGCCGCCACCAGAACCTGCGCGCCGGCCCGGAGCCGCTGCACGTCGAGGGCGACGCCGGCCCGTTCGCCTGCGACTGGGACGGCGATGGCGACCTCGACCTCCTGGTCGGCGACGGGCACGGCACGGTGTCGCTGTTCGTCAACGGGGGCACACGGGCCGAGCCGCAGCTCACCGCGGCGCAGGTGCTCGTGCCGGGCACGGGTTGGCGCGAGCAGTCGCCGGTGGCGCCCGAGCCGGGAGTGCGCGTCAAGGTGTGCGCTGCGGACTGGAACGGCGACGGCAAGCTCGACCTGCTGGTCGGCGACCGTGCGTCCCTGAAGCCCGATCTGCCCGAGCCGACGGACGAGCAGAAGAAAGCCCACGACGAAGCGCGCGCGGAGCTCGAGGAGCTCTACGAGCGCTACGGTGAACTGCGCGACAAGCTGGACGGCAGGCAGCGCGTCAGGGACGAGGCCGAGCGCGCCAAGGTGCGGGAGGAACTCGGCAGGCTGCGCGCCCGCATGGACGAACTGCGCGCCAGCCTGCCGCCCGACGAGGAGAATCACGGCTGGATCTGGTTCTTCGCGCGCCGGTAGCCCGCGTTCTCCGGCCGGTTCGAAAGCACGGGACCTGGGGTCTCCCCGCGCCGCCCCGTCAGCGACCGAGGCTCGTCAGCACGACGCCGGCGACGATCACGCCGCCGCCGAGCAGCTGCAGCGCGCCGAGCCGATCGCCGAGCGTCCACCAGCCGCAGAGCGCGGCGAACAGCGGCTGCAGCGCGAACAGCAGCGCCAGGTGCGTCGAGGGCACCTTGTGCTGCACCTTGGTCTGCACACCGATGCCGAGTGCTGTCGCGAGCACGCCGAGGTAGAGCAGCTGGAACCACAGCCACGGCGAGAAGGCCGCGGTGGGTGTCCCTGCGGCGGCGAAGCGGCCCTGCAGCAGCGCCGCGGCCGTCGCGGCGAGGCCGACGATCGTGAGCTGCCACAGACAGAACGCAGCGGCCGGCGCGTTGCGGCCGTAACGCGACACGAGCAGGATGTGGCCCGCGTAGGCGATCGACGAACCGACCTGCAGCGCGATGCCGCGCGGCGTGTCGTGCGGCGCGCCGGGGTCCGCTGGAGCGCCGGCCGGCCAGCACAACAGCACCATGCCGCACAGTCCGAGCAGCAGCCCGAGCACCGCGCGTGGGCCGAGCCGCGTGCCGAACCACAGGGAACCGCCGACCGCGACGAGCAGCACGATGATGCCGGCCAGGAACCCGCCCATCGACGACGAGGTCTCGTTCATGCCGACGGTCTGCAGCAGGTAGCCGACCGACAGCACCGAGCCGGCGACGAGCCCCGGCCCGCGCGTCGCGCGCAGCTGCTCGCGCACCGGCCCGCACAGGAACGGCAACAGGCACAGCACCGCGATCCAGAACCGCACCGCGATCACCGGGAACGGCGCCAGCGCACCCAGCGCGGCCTTCACCGCGGCGTAGCTGCCGCCCCAGATCGCGATCATCGCGAGCATCAGCAGATGCGGGGCGAAGCGGCCGGCCATCGGGGCGAGCAGGATAGGGGCGCTGCGTCCCCGCGCCAGCGCCGGGACGTCCGGGCAGGAATGCCGGCTGGCTCGCGGCAGGCCGGGCGCTAGCGTAGTCGCGCGCGTGAAGAGCCCCCTGCTGCGATTGCTGCGCCTGCACGACGCGGCGCCCGCCGAGCGCCGGGCGACCCTGTGGACCGCGGTCGCGTTCTTCTGCGTGCTGTTCGCGTACTACCTGCTGCGGCCGCTGCGCGAGAACGTCGGCTACGCGTTCGGCGAGTCGCGCATGCTGGGGCTCTACGTGCTGACGTTCGTGCTGACGATGGCGCTCTACGTGCCCTACCTCGCGCTCGTGCAGCGGCTGCCGTCGCACCGCTTCCTGCCCTACGCGCTGCACGGGTTCGCCGCGAGTTTCGTGCTGCTGGCGGTCGCCTTCGTGGGCGGCGCGAAGAACCTCGGCGCGCTCGACTGGTCGAGCTGGCGCGGCTGCGGACTCGCGTTCTTCTACTCGTGGGTCTCGGCCTTCACCGTCTGCGGCGTCACGCTGATCTGGGTGCACGCGGTCGAGTGGTTCACGACCGCGCAGGGCAAGCGGCTGTTCGGGCTCGTCGCGGTCGGCGGCACGCTCGGCCAGATGCTGGGCTCGCGCGCATCGAAGCTGTTCGCCGACTGGAGCTACCCGAGCATGCTGGGCCTCGGCGCGCTGGGCGTCGAGATCGCCGTGGGCGCCTGGTTCCTGTCGCTGCGGGCCTGCCGCGCGATGGCCGCCGCGCGCGGCGGCGCGCCGGCTCCACCGCCCGGTGGGCCGTCGCTGCTGCAGGGGCTGCTGCGCGTGGCGAAGAACCCGTACCTGCGCGGCATCGCGCTGTTCGTGCTGGTCTCGAGCATCACGGCGACGACGTTCTACTACCAGCGCATCGCGCTGGTGGGTGCGCAGCTGCCCGGCGAAACCGCGCGACGGTCGCTCGAGGCCGACATCAACTTCTGGCAGGGCGTGACGGCGCTGTGCCTGCAGCTGTTCCTGACCAGCCGCGCGCTGCTCGCGCTCGGCGTCGGCGTGGTGCTGTGCATGATGCCGGCCGCGAGCTTCGTCGGCCTGACGCTGTACGGCCTCTGGCCCGTCGTCCTGCTCTATGCCGTCGTCGAGGTGCTGCGCCGCATGCTGCAGTTCGCCTTCGACAAGCCTGGGCGCGAGGTCGTCTACACGGTGCTCGACCGGCAGGACAAGTACGCGGCGAAGGCGGTCATCGACACGGCCGTGCTGCGGCTCGGCGACGTCGTGGGGGCGCTGTTCAACCACGCGCTCGTGTCGCTGCGCGTCGGCGGGCTCGGCGTGGTCGGCGTCGCCGCGCCGCTGCTCGCCGCGTGGGCCGGCGTGGGGCTGTGGCTCGGGCGGCGGTGCCGCCAGCACGAACGGGAACGCGGGCCGGGCGCGTGAGGTCCGGGCCGGCGCGGCGACGAGGGCCACGCCGCCCCGCGGCTACCGGCCAGCGCCCACCTCGTAGCGCAGCCACCGGCACTCGATCGGGCCGTTGCGCACCGGGTGCTTCTGGCTGCTGCGCAGCCCGAGCCAGCGCGTGAGTTCCGGATTGCCGCACAGCACGTAGGCCACCGCCCCTTCGCACTGCGTGTGCAGGAACCCGCCGAGCGTGCGCCAGCTCGCCTCGAGCGACACCGGGTCGCTCTGCAGCCGGTCGCCGTAGGGCGGGTTCGTCACCACGAGGCCCGGCCGCACCGGCGGCACGTAGTCGGCCGCGTCGCCGTGCCACAGCTCGATGCGGTCCGCGAGCCCCGCCGCCGCGATCGCCTGCCGCGCGATCGCGATCGCCCCGGGGTGGCGGTCGTTGCCGCACAGCCTGCCGAGCCGCCCGGCGCCGCGCGCAGCGCGCGCCTCGGCCGCGTCGTAGATGCGCCGCCAGCTGTCGAGGTCGGCGTCGCGCCACTTCTCGAACGCGAAGCTGCGGCCGAGCCCCGGCGCGCGGTCGGTCGCGAGCCACGCGGCCTCGATCAGGAACGTCGCCGAGCCGCACATCGGATCGCACAGGGGCGCCCGGCGGTCCCAGCCCGCCAGCAGCAGGAGCCCCGCCGCGGTCGCCTCGTTCAGCGGGCTCTTGTGCTGGATCTCGCGGTAGCCGCGCTTGTGCAGCGGCTCGCCGCCGAGTTCGCGGTAGAGGATCGCCTCGTCGCCGTGCAGCACGAGCTTCAGCGGCAGGTCGGGCCGGTCGCGCGCGACGTCGGGGCGCACGCCGGTGCGGGCGCGGAACTGGTCGCAGATCGCGTCCTTCGTCACGAGCACGGGGAAGCGCGTGTCGTTGGCGAAGCTGTCCTTGACCGCGCCGTCGATCGCGAGCGTCTGTCGCGCGGTGATGCTCTGCGACCAGTCGACGCTGCCGGCGAGCGCGTAGAGGTCGTCGCGGCCGCGCACGGTGCCGCGCGCGAGTTCCTGCTGCACGCGCACGGCCGAGCGCAGCCACAGGCAGGCCGCGTAACCGAGCGCCAGGTCGCCCGTGAACGCGCAGGCGCCGCGGCGCACCTGCAGGTCGGCGGCGCCGAGCCCGCGCAGTTCGTCGGCGAGCACCTGCTCGAGGCCGAGCGTGCAGGCGGCGTAGAAGACGGCCACGTCAGGAACCCAGCGCCGCGGTCGGCACGGGCGCGGGGCCGGGGTGGGCGCGGAGCGGCGGCGGGAGGAAGGCCACGCCGGGATGGTAGGGCGGGGGCGCGGCCGTGCCACCGTGCGCAGCCCCCGGCAGGCCCATCCATGCGGCGAAGGTGGCGGCTCCGGGTTGCCGTGGTACCCGGCGTGGACGCGGTCGCTGGGGACGGCCGGCATGCTGGCCGCCTGGCTGGTTGACGTGCAGAGTGCATGCACGCAGACTTCATGCATGGTCAAGACGATCCAGGTGCGAAGCGTGCCGCAGGGCGTCCACCGGCGTCTGTGTTCCCTGGCCGCGCGGGCCGGCAAGTCCCTCTCGGAGTTCCTGCTGGGCGAACTGACCGACCTGGCGGCGCTGCCGACGCCCGAGGAGATGCGTGAGCGGCTGCGCTCGCGCAAGCCGGTCGAGTTGGCCGAGTCGGCCACGGCGGCGATCCGCAAGGCACGCGACTCCGCATGATCGTCATCGACGCCTCGGCCATGGCCGAGATCCTGCTGCGGACCCGGATCGGGGCGCGGGTCGAGGACCGGGCCCTCGCCGCGCGGCGCCGGCACGCGCCGCACCGCTGCTCGACCGCGTGCTGGAACTCCGCGGCAACCTGTCCGCCTACGACGCCGTCTACGTCGCGCTGGCCGAGGCCCTCGGCGCCACGCTGGTGACCTGCGACGCGGCGCTGTCGGCCGCGCCCGGGGTCCGGACCGAAGTGGAGCTGTTCGCGTAGTGCGCGCCTGCCGCGACCGCCGCGGCGCTGCGCGAGGCGGTCGAGCAGTTCATGCCCTCTACGCAGAGCCTCGAACGCGAGCTGCAGGAGATCGCCGCGATCATCGAGTGCACCGACCGGCAGTTCCTGCCGCCGCCGGCGCTGCAGCGCATCGAGCAGGCCGGCGGCCGCGCGCGGCTGCAGCAGCGGCTCACCGCGATCGCGCGGCTGCCGC
>Ga0194127_10001874_pt1 | contig 29741 bp, 26 predicted proteins | sample TA2KigC100mmetaG_FD_148624 | JGI IMG/M metagenome (GOLD analysis project Ga0194127, IMG submission 148624) | Freshwater microbial communities from Lake Tanganyika, Tanzania - TA2015036 Kigoma Deep Cast 100m | ecosystem: Environmental > Aquatic > Freshwater > Lake | place: Tanzania: Lake...
AAAAAATGAATTTTTCCAGTTGGCCCCGCTCATCCATCACTCCCAGAGCGGCGTAACGCGCCTCGGCCAGTTCGCAGGCCGCTTCCACAATTCGTTCGAGCAAATGTTCCAACGAAACATTCTTGACCAGTTCCAAACTGGCTTGATGCAGCGCAAACAACCGTTCCTGCAATTGCTCACGGGTTAAGAGCATGTCAAGGATACCTGCTTGACATTATAATCAAATAGGCGCATTTTGATAGAATTTGGAAGAAGCTCGTAATTAGACTTGAAATCTGATCCATGACTCACTCACGCATCCCGGGTTTTTACAATTTGAAGCTGGACGAGCGCCGCGCAAGGCTGGCGGATGCTTCCGGCCAGTCCAAGGATGAATTCCTCCCCTGGACAACGGGGGGCCTCTCGGCAGATTCTGCCGATCATATGATCGAAAATGTGATCGGAATGCATGCCTTGCCTCTTGGAATCGCGCTGAATTTCCTTGTGAACGGCCGGGAAGTTCTCGTCCCTTTTGCTGTGGAGGAGCCTTCCGTGGTGGCCGGGGCGTCTTTTATGGCAAAACTTGCCCGCGCCGGGGGTGGTTTCTTCGCCACTTCCACAGAACCTCAGATGATCGGTCAAATCCAACTCATCAATGTCGCCAATATGAGTAATGCCCGATTTAAACTATACGAACACCGACAGGAGTTGCTGGAAATCGCAGATGAAATCGATCCGATCCTGAAAAAATTCGGCGGGGGAGCGCGGGACCTGGAAATTCGACTGATCGAACAATCCCCAATCGGTCCCTTCCTTGTCATCCACCTGATCTATGATGTGCGCGATGCCATGGGCGCCAATGCGGTCAATACCGCCTGCGAAAAGCTTGCCCCAAGGATCGAATCCATCACCGGTGGAAAGGTACATTTACGCATCCTTTCCAACCTGGCAGACCGCCGGATTGCCCGGGCAAGGTGCACCATTCCGGTCAACGATTTGACCATGGGCTTCGAATCCTTCAAAGGCGAAACCGTGCGGGATGGAATCATCGCCGCGTACGCATTTGCAGCGTCCGATCCCTACCGGGCGGCTACCCACAATAAGGGAATCATGAACGGAGTGGATGCCGTCGTCGTCGCGACCGGCAACGATTGGCGTGCCATCGAAGCGGGGGCACACGCCTACGCAGCCAGGACGGGTCGATATACCTCATTATCCACCTGGGGCAAGGACGCGGACGGGAATCTGGTAGGAACGCTCGAGATGCCGATGGCGGTCGGGATCGTTGGCGGCGCGACCAGAGTCCACCCGGCTGCCCAAGCTGCGGTCAAACTGATGGGTGTGAAAACCGCCAATGAGCTGGCTGAGATCATCGTCTCGGTCGGGCTGGCGCAGAACATGGCAGCCTTGCGCGCCCTGGCCACGGAAGGTATTCAGCGCGGACACATGTCCCTGCATGCCCGCCAGGTGGCGGTCGCCGCCGGGGCAAGCGGTGAACGCATCGAAAAAATCGCTGCCCAGATGGTCATGGAAAAGGTGGTGAGAATCGACCGTGCCGAGGAAATTCTTAAAGGTTTGAAATGACAGCAGATGAATCAATGCTATGGCGCGTGCGCGCCTATATCTATAGACATTTTGCAGAAAATTCGCATCCTCCGAGTGCGGAGGAAATTCTTAAAGGTTTGAAATGACAGCAGATGAATCAATGCTATGGCGCGTGCGCGCCTATATCTATAGACATTTTGCAGAAAATTCGCATCCTCCGAGTGCGGAGGAGACCGCCCGTCACTTGAAGTTGGAGGTACGTGCGACTGAAAATATCTTCACGGAATTGAACGAACGGCACGCCATCTTCCTTGATCCCGAAACAGGGTCCATTCGAATGGCGAATCCCTTCTCCGCTGTGCAGACAAACTATCGCGTACTAAGCAACGGACGGACGTATTATGCCAACTGCGCGTGGGATATGCTCGGTGTTCCATCCGCCTTGCATTCTGATGCCACCATTCAAGCCATCTGCTCGGAGACCAATGAGATGGTCAAACTTCACATCCGACATGGTCAGGTATCCGCCAGCGACTTGAGGATCCATTTCCCCATCCCCTTCTCGAAATGGTTTGAGGATCTCGCCTACACCTGAGCGACCATGCTTATCTTCCAGTCGGAGGGTTTGATCGACCAATGGTGCAAACGCAACAACCAACAGCGGGGTGAGATTCTCTCGGTCGCGCAAGTATGGCAGCTTTCGAAATTGTGGTATCACAATCGATTGTCCGAGGAGTTCCATGGAAGGTCCAATGACCAGGCAGCTGCGATCTTCCGTCAGGCGGGGTTGACCTCGTCATTCTGGTATGTGTGAGGAATGAACCACGAAGGACACAAAGTGCACAATGGGCAAGCCATATTTATGAATCTCTTGGGTGAGAGCGAAACATACAAGAAAGCAATTCTAAGCTTGAAGTTTGAATAAATTCTAAGGTGATTATGACTGAGAAACGGAGGCTTACGCCGGAAGAGATTTCCACGCTTGTGGATGGATTCGACCCCATCGCTCGGGTGCAGGTGAAATTGCTTGCGAATCTGCCGCCAGGAAGACGAATTATTCCCATGTTGCATGCCACAGAAATGGTTCGGGCAGGTTTACGCGCTGCCTTTACGAGAAAGTTTCCTGATCTTTCCAGATCAGAAATAAACATGAAGATACTGGAATACATGATGGATATGGACAAGCGTTATGAACATATCTGATTTTTACATGTGCGTTGTGAAGATGCTGGACGAAATCGACGCGCCTTGTATGATCGTAGGCGCGTTTGGAAGCCGGTTTTGAAATTTTGCACCCGATCGATGGTATTGACTTGTTGGCGGTTTCATATGAAATTCAGTAAGGTTTAATTATGACGACTCCTCACAATCACACCCACTCCCCTACCCTCCTCAAATCCGTCAAACCCGTTGGAATCATTGGCTACGGAGCGTACGTGCCGCGCTACCGCCTGCCCGCCAGGGAGGTCGCGCGCGTTTGGACCAGCGGCAAAGGCGGACTCCCCATCAAAGAGAAAGCGGTCCCAGGGCTGGATGAAGACGTCATCACGATGTCCATCGAAGCGGCGCGCAACGCCATGAAACGCGCGCAAATCGATCCGACCGAATTGCGCGCGGTCTGGGTCGGATCTGAGTCCCACCCTTATGCGGTGAAACCAACCTCCACCCTGGTTGCTGAGGCGATTGGCGCAGTCCCCAATACCCAGGCAGCGGATTGGGAGTTCGCGTGCAAAGCCGGAACCGAAGCATTGGTTGCCGCCATGGGTTTGGTCGGCTCGGGTATGGGCAAATATGCGATGGCTATCGGAATGGATACCGCGCAGGGCAAGCCCGGCGATGCGCTCGAGTACACCGCGGGCGCGGGCGGCGGCGCGTACATTCTCGGACCCGCCGAAGAGTCGCTGGCGGTCATCAACGCCTCGTATTCGTACGTCACCGACACGCCCGATTTCTGGCGGCGCGAATATCAAAAGTATCCCGAGCATGGCATGCGTTTCACGGGCGAACCTGCGTACTTCAAGCACATCACTGAAGCCGCCACCCACTTAATGGAAGCTTCAGGCACCACCGCCAAGGATTACAAGTGGGCTGTATTCCATCAACCGAATACAAAGTTCCCACAACGCGTTGCAAGCCAGCTGGGATTCTCGAAGGAGCAGATCGAGCCCGGGCTGCTTGTTCCCGTGATCGGAAATACGTATGCCGGTGCGGCAATGATCGGCTTGACTGCTACGCTCGACATCGCGAATCCAAGTGATCGGATCCTGGTGGTTTCCTTCGGCTCAGGCGCCGGGTCGGACGCTCTTGACCTGACCGTCACAGACAAGATCACCGCCAGGGCAGGTCTTGCACCGAAGACCAGGGAGTACATTGCCCGCCGCACAGAAATTGATTACGCCACCTATGCAAGGTATCGCGGGAAGCTTGCGATGAAGTAAAAAGAAATCCCCCGCTAGTCGAGTAATTCCGATGGTCGAGTAGGCGGTATTCGTCCGCCGTATCGAGACCCAGCGATAGAAAGTAAAACAGAAATTTCAACTAAACTTGAAAGTGGTGGTCTCGATACGTTCCTCTCCAATAGCGGCTCGGAACTACGCGACCACCGATGTACTGAGGAATTGAAATGACAGAAGTCATCATCGCAGGAATAGGACTAACACAAGTTGGGGAGCATTGGGAAATCAGTCTGCGCGACCTGGCCTTTGCCGCCATCCATGACGCACTTGTCGATTCCGGCGGGCTCAAACCTCAGGCCTGCTTCGTGGGGAACATGCTGGCACCCAACCTCTCGAAGCAGGCTCATCTTGGAGTGCTGATTGCGGATTTCAGCGGATTCAGCGGAATTGAAGCGACAACCATAGAAGCTGCCGGGGCTTCGGGAGGAGCAGCATTACGGCAGGGGTACCTCGCCGTCGCCAGCGGAATGGTGGATACGGCACTTGTCATTGGTGTGGAAAAGTTCACGGACAAGGTCGGGGCCGGGGTGGAGGAGGCCTTGTCTACCACCTCGGATTCGGATTTCGAAGCCGTTCAAGGAATCACCCCCACAGCGCAAGCGGCCTTGTTGATGAAACGATATATCCACGAATATCAGGTTCCACCCGACGGATTCGCCGCCTTTCCGATAACCGCGCATGCCAATGGTGTCGGGAATCCATACGCCATGTTTCGAAAAGCGATCACACTGGAAACTTACGTCAAGGCCGAAATGGTCAGCGAGCCGATGAATATGTTCGATATCGCCCCAAACGCCGATGGTGCGGCGGCAGTCATACTCACCCGCCGCGATTTGCTGCCTCGTGGATTCAACCATTCGCTGGTTAAAATTTCCGGATCCGCTTCCTCAACGGACACGCTGGCACTTCACGATCGCAAAGACATGTTGAGATTCGATACCGCCAGCCTGTCCGCGGAACGGGCATTAAACCAGGCGGGGGTGAGGTCTGAAGAGATTCATTTTTTCGAATACCACGATACATTCAGTATATATGCGGCTCTTTCTTTGGAGGCTGTGGGATTCGCAGCCAAAGGGCAAGGATGGAAATTTGCAGCAGATGGCGAAATTGCCAAGAACGGGCGGATTCCCTGTGCAACCATGGGAGGCATGAAAGCACGAGGTTTTGCCGGCGGCGCGGCGGGGATATATCAAACAGTCGAAGCTGTCATCCAGCTGCGCGGCCAGGCTGGAGTACACCAGATCCCGGACGCCAGGTGCGGGTTAATCCAATCGTTGGGGGGGCCGGCCTCCACAGCAGTCAGTCATATCTTGCAGATTTCAGATGGATAATCGATGGGTTTCAACTTTTGACGCCCGCAGGTTTGGCCGTTGTTAGTCTCAGGAAGCGAATAAGCGACTGCCCCCACGCCAACAGGAAGATCAACAAAAAGATCACTCCGGATATTACGTAACGCCAGTTGCCCAGGGCAAGGATCAAAGGAAAGAAAATCCGAACCAGGGTTAGGACGATCATAGGGTACCAGAGAAAAATCGGTTTGCGGTAGATCGCCAGCGTCATTGCAAAAAAACTGAACCAAATCAGTTCGGGATATACATAGCGATACCAATCCTGCACAAGATCGAATATTTCCTGTTGAACAAGGATCCACTGCGGCATCGCAGCTTTTTCCTCCCTGAAATAGGTTTGGCCTCCCCCATGCGCCGCTGGCTCATTTGGCAATGGGAGCGTGTTCATGGCAATGGGCTCGGGGATCAGACTTCGACTGAACTTGAGGATCAAAATCTGCAATGCCAGGCTTGGATTCTTGAAGATCGAGTCTCTGGCGGCCTGCCCGAGTAGTTCCATCGCTTCTGCTTCTGTATATCCAGCCTGGATCAATGTCGGAAAAACCTCATATCCTGTTGGCACAACAATACTGTCATCGTTCGATCCATAGGATTGATATGCCTTGGAGATTGCCTGCACCGCTGACGAATCCGCATCCGAAATAGCGACCTTACTCGCCTCTCCATAATATATCCATCCAGTATAAAGAACCTCATCCAGGTAATTGCTCATACCGAAGAAACCATGACGATTCAAATTGTGCAATGACCACCCAAGAATTGGCAACAATCCCAAAATTGCACAGAAAGCGAGGTTCAGAATAACCGGGCGAACAGCAGGTGGAGGAACTCCTCTGGCATGACCATTGTTTCGGTTCCAAAATAATTTCCACAAGACAAACGCAACCGCAATTGGATACAAAGATAGGTTATCCGGGCGAAGCAGCACTAGAAAGGAAGCGGTGAAAAACAACGACAACAGGCGCATCCGCGTCAACGATTGGAGAGTGGAAAATAGCAGGACGAGGAACAATAAACCAAAGAAGACATTCGGGACATCTGAATAAACGGCGTTCGAATAGAACATCAGGTCCGGTGTAAGTAGCGCGATCAAACCCGCACCGAAGGCAAATCCCCTTCTACCTTCGAGCTGCCAACCCAGGAGGTATGCAATCGGCACACACGCGATCGCAAGCAGGTGTAGAACAATTTTTACTCCCAGCGGGTTATCCCCGAATATTAGCAGTGCCGGAGCAAAGAGCAAAGTGGTTCCAGGCCCGCGTCCCGGAGGAACTCCATCCAGGTTCCCATATTCAAGCCAATGCACAGCGCCCTGTAAATAACTCCATCCATCGGATGCCAGAATCAGGGGCATGGTCACGAAATTCAAGGCATGCAGCGCAATCGAAACGCTGAGCAAGATCATCAGGCCGGCTCGATGGGTAAGAAATCCGTCCCTTCGCTCTTCAATCCGTTCGCTCTGAGGAATTTCCTGGACCATCCAGAGGAACACAACCAGCATCCATAGGGCGACGAAATCGCTAAAAAAAACCAGAATAAGAATAGGGGTTGCGGGAATACCCTGCTTGTAATTTGTTGGCAATTGAAATTGCAGCTGATCCGACACCGGCTGTCGCAGATCCAGCGTACTTTTTCTCCCATCAAGTTCGATTCCGACCCTCGATGAATCTGGAGAGGTGAGAAAGATCAGGTTAACCTGAGCTCCAATCGGACCCAGGAAGGAATGACGAATCGGCATCGCGCTTTTCCCGGCAGATCGAAACACACCATCCTGCAGCTCCCAGCCTTTCACGTCCTCCAATTTTTCAAGATCGACGATCCTTCCAGGAGGAATTTTGATTTCCAACAACACGACCTCTGATGAAGAGATTTCGGTAAAGGGGGTAATTTCCAGGGAATGCCATATGACAGGGGGGGAAAAGGACCGCCAAGCAAAAAAGGTCACCACTGCCAGCGCTGGAGTCAGGAAGAACCACCAACGCCGGGCACCGATTCGTTGAGTGTGAATCCATACGCGGCGAAAAAGGGTCGTCAGCAACCAGCCGACGAGAGGCACGCCGATAACGACCTGAAGCAATTGAGCTTGCAAGGGCAGGCTCCAAAAGTCCATCCAATGATGCGCCAGGCTTAATGTTACAAAGACTCCCCCTCCCATGGACATCCAATATCGTTTCTTGAATCCCTTCAGAATATCTCTGACTACCATAATAAACCAGTTTAATTATACACTTGGGAATTAGGCAGTGGTAAAAAGGAGGGGCTGATTTCATATAACCGCAGAGAACGCGCATCGTCCCGACACTTGCACCGAGCGCAAGTACGGTGTGTCCCCGTCTCGGGCCAGCGCCCTCGCGGGGCGAACGGCCTTCGGGAGAGTTCGCAGAGCAGGACAAAATGGCTTCTCTACGTTCTTGGCGAACACTGGGGTTGGCTGGGTGGAAGGCCTGCGACTTTAGCCACTCTCGGGAATTACCCGTCCTCATGCAAATTCCTTGATCCACACGTCGTTCTTGCGTTACCACTTCATTCCCCATATAATCCCCCACATGCAGGCACAGATCCTCCGCACACCCTTTGCGAAACTGATCCAGTGGTTTGTCCCACTGGCAGCCATCCTCTCCTTCGCAGCCTGGATGTTTGTAGCCCCACAAGGCGCGCTGGGGAAACTGGATGCGATCGGTTACGCGGTTTGTCACCGCATCGATACCCGTTCTTTCCACATCGGTGAACGACAACTTCCACTATGCGCCCGCTGTACGGGGGAATTCTTTTCCGCAGGCGTTTCTCTGGCCTTCTTCGCATTGACAGCCGGCAAACGCAGCAGACTCCCAACTCGGGGCATTCTAGTCATCCTGATCCTCCTCTTCCTGGCGTTTGCAGTGGATGGGAGCAATTCCTACCTGTACCTGATGAAACAGACTTCCGATTCGTTGGATTCGATCCCCAATCTTTACATACCAAATAACACCCTGCGGCTGTTCACCGGCAGCGGGATGGGACTGGCAATCGCCTCGATCCTTTTTCCAATCGTCCACCAGACCATCTGGCGCGAAGTGGACGATCGTCCTGCGTTGGATTGGAAGAATTTGACCGTCCTCGTAATCGGTGTGATCCTGCTTGACCTGGCTATACTCACGGAGAACACAATCGTACTTTATCTGGCCGCCTCAATCAGCACACTCAGCGTGCTTACCCTGCTGACGATCGTTTTCGCCATCCTGTGGATGATCATGATGCATACTGACAACAGCGCAACTTCCTATCGCCAATTGACGCTGCCGCTGATCGCGGGTTTCACGCTTGCACTTCTTCTGATCGTGGGAATCGACCTGCTGCGATTCAATCTGACGGGGTCCTGGGGGGGATTCCCAGGTTTGACCGGTTAAGCGACATTTCTGCGGAATCATCGTAGATTAAGTATCGGCTGCGGCTGTATATATCAGAAAAGGAGAGAGAAATTCAATGGAAGTGTTACTCGGCATCTTTTCCGCGTTCGGACTTTCAGCCAGTGCGGGACTCAACGCCTATATCCCCCTGTTGGTCGTGGGGGTGATCGCGCATTACTTTCCCGCCACGCTCACCCTCGCCGAACCATGGAATCTTCTGGCCAATGCGTGGATTTTGATCCTGCTGGGCATCCTCGTCATCATCGAAATGCTTGCGGATAAAGTTCCGGCGGTCAATCATATTAACGATGCCATACAAACGTTCGTCCGGCCGGTGGCGGGAGCGATCGCCTTTGCCGCCAGCGCAAAGGTCATCACCGACATCAATCCCATTCTGGCGTTGGCGTGCGGATTGCTGGTAGCGGGCAGCGTGCACGCGGTCAAATCCGCGGCGGTTCGACCCGCAGTCACAGCCACGACCGGAGGCGCCGGAAACGTCCCCGTGTCCATCGCGGAGGATATTCTTTCCACGATCGTATCCATCCTTTCGATCCTGATACCCGTCATCATGGGCGTTCTTGTCGCCCTGCTTTTCGCTATTCTGATCTGGTGGTGGTGGAAACGAACCAGCAAACCTCAGGCTGCCTGATATAATCGAGGCTGCGAAACCGCGCGCGAGAATAGGCGCGAACTCATGAAACGAGGAGAAGTCAAATGTCCGAGACCCCCGCTGGTTCCCCCATGGAAGCGCCCAAGAAAAGCAATACCGGATTGATCATTGGCATCGTCGTCGTGCTCCTGTTATGCTGCTGTTGTATTTCAGCGCTTGGAGGCTGGTATCTCTGGGAAAACGGTGATGATTTATTCGCAACCGGTTATCTGCTGATACCCAATTTTGTTTGATCGTCAAAGATGAAAACGACCCTCCTTAAGCTGGGGGTCGTTTTGATTTAAAAGCCTCCTGCAATTCCGATAGGGCTCGGCAGGCTTGAATTCGGTCCTCCCGATCGATTTCAAGCGAGTTAAATTCCTCCTCATCGAGCACCCATTGAGCCCCTTCAGGGTTCACCCACAAGTCAAGCGCCAGATCCACGTACGAAACCGTGTCCGCCTCCAACACGGCCGGTTTTCCAATATTGCAGTACCACCCTTTCAGAGTCTCATCATCGCGGTCGTGAATGGCAAAGATGTTGTACCAGCGGTCGGTGTAGAACGTCTCAACAAACCGATCCCCCTTCTTCAGCACCACATTAATCAGTTGCATATCCTCTCGGTTGAAGAGGGCTTCCAGCTGGATTGAATTTTGTCCGCGATGCAGGATCCGCCCTTCATATTGGAAGACGACTTCTCCGGCGAGATTCTTTTTCTGGACCTTCATGGAGGCATTGTATCCGGATTCCGATTTGGAGGTCCTGTCCAATTTTCACCTCCCTGCCAACATGAAAGGACATTCCCTTCTGGTCACGAATTTCGAATCCATCCCCCTGAAAAAGAACATCCTCAACTTTTACCCTGATCGTGCTCGATTCCCGATTCGGCCTCCCCGCATGGTTCTGGATCACCAAGATCGGGATGATCTCCCCCCGAGGATGATCATGCCCACAAGGAATTGGAAGGACACCATAAGTGGTTCTGACCCTGTGATTTTCGATCATTACGCCCTCCAATACATTTCCAACGTTCAGGAATTTTGCAGCCCAGGCGGATCCCGGCTCTCGATACACCTGTGGAGGTGTTCCCTCACGGACGATCCGCCCTTCATGCAACAGCATAATTCGATCGGAAAATTCCAAAGCCTCCTCCTGGTCATGAGTGACGTAGATGGCGGGGATGTGACTCTCGCGCAGGATTCCTCGCAGTTGGCCGAGCAATCCTTCTTTCAGATTTCGATCCAGCGCGCCGAGTGGTTCGTCCAACATCAGCAATCGCGGCTTGGGGGCGAGCGCCCGTGCCAACGCCACGCGTTGCTGTTCGCCTCCGGATAGGTCGGTTACAGTCCTTTCTTCGAATCCGGCAAGGTCCACCCGTTTCAACCAGGACATCACACGCCCGCGGATTTCATCCGAGGAACACCTTTGCATTCGCAATCCGAAAGCGATATTCTCAAAGACATTCAGATGCGGGAAAAGCCCGTAGTCCTGGAAGACCAAGCCAAAGTCCCGCGCGTGAGGCGGGGAGTTCCTCAGATCCACTCCATGGAAGAAAATCGTTCCTGAATCCGGCGACTCGAGTCCGGCGATCAACTTCAACAGGGTGGTTTTTCCGCTTCCGGAGGCTCCAAGCATGCAGGTCGTTTCACCTGGTTCCACCGTAAAAGAGATATCCCGCAGTAACGGAGCGCCTTCGTACATCTTCGAGACATGGGTGAGTTTCAACATCTTCAGGAGAAGTCGCTCCCCGGCAGGCGAATCTTTTCAATGGTCAATATGCACACCAGGGTCAGCACCATCAGGATCGTGGACATGGCCATGGATTGACCGTAATTGAGCCCTCCCGGCTGGGAAAGATATCCTTCGATCACCACCGGCAGGGTTGGGAACTCAGGGCGGTATAGCAGGAGCGTGGCTCCAAACTCACCTAGAGATACAGTGAACGCAAATGTCGCTGCCGATAGTGTGGCACGCGAAAGGATCGGCCAGTCCACAGTCCACCAGACACGCCAGGGAGAGGCACCCAGCACTGCAGCCGCCTGTCTCAACCTTTCCGGGATGGAGTTGATCGCCGGTTGAAGAACTCGAATGACAAAGGGCAATGCGACAAGCGTGTGCGCGATTGGTACGAAGAGGGGTGACAATAATGCCCGACCAAACGACAGGATCAAACCCAAGCCTAGCATCACGGCGGAAGCTCCCAGCGGCAATAGAAGAAGGGGATCCAGAAATCTTTCCAGGCGGGAGGGATGCGAAAGGGCATGAGCGACCGGAAATCCCAGCCCCAGGGACAAGAGGACGGTTATGCCAGCAAATCCAAGCGAATTGAAGACCGCCCGGAAAGGAGGGACATGAAACAACGACCCGCGGCGATTGTTGAATAATTCACGGTAATACTCGAATGTTATCCCGGATTGGACATCCGCCCGGTCCCCGCGATCTGCCTCCAACCTGGACACGGAACGAATGGGCAGCGAGACCAAAGGGAGGAGGAAAAAGATCACAAGCAGCATCACCATGGAATAGGCGAATGCGCGCTCCAGTCCTGTTTTTGGATGACGGGCGATGGAAAAACGTGGTGCGGACTGAACCCGAAAGATCGACAGAGCACGGGTATAAGCCAGTGAAACGAGAAGAGTACAACCCAGTTGAATTATTGAGAGCAGGGAAGCCAGGGGAAGATCCGGAATTCTTAATACCCGCAGGTAGATCTCCACTTCGAGGGTTAAAAATTGCATGCCTCCCAGCAGCAGGATCACACCGAAACTTGTGAAATCGAAGAGGAAAACCAGCAGAGCGGCAGCCAGCATGGATGGGCGCATAAGCGGAAAGAGAAGATGCATCCAGACACGTGTTGAATTCGCCCCCAAGGAGCGCGCTGCTTGCTCCATGGCTGGATCCAGCCGGGCAAGGGCGGTCCCCACAATTCGAATGACTATGGTGGTGTTATAGAATACGTGGGCAACCAGGATTGCACCCAGAGTACCGATAAATTGGAAATCCAATTTTGGAAGGAATAGGTGGATCCAACCCCGGGAACTCAACATGGAATGGTAAGCCGCCGCGACCACCACGGTAGGGAGCATGAAAGGTACAGCGGTTAACACGCGCAGCCATAGCTTTCCCCAAAACTCGTAGCGCGCGAACAGGATCGCGGCGGGAATTCCCAGCAAAAAGGTGAGCACCGTGGACAAGGTGGCCTGGTAAATGGTAAAACCGAAAACCAGGGGGATGTGCTCCAGGTTATCCTCAGTCCATGCGTTACTGCCCAAACCTAGGGAAAGGATTCGGGTCAGGGGAACGAAGAAGAATCCAACAAGAAAGATCAATGGTGGAATCCATAACAGGACCCGCCTGACCGGCGAGGAGATGGTCATACGCTCCTCAATCGGATTCATTTTCGCCAATGAGCTCATTGGAAGGAATTTCTTCGTATTCCAGCTTCCTTCAATCCTCTTTCATGGTTTTCGTCCAGGCTTCGATCCACTCATCGCGGTGCGCGGCAATCATTTCAGGATCCAGTACGGCTGGTTGATCGGGGACTTGAGCGAATTGAATGAATACCTCAGGCAAAGATGCATCCTGGTTTACCGGGTATACGAACATCTGCAAAGGCATATTCTCCTGGAAAGGCACGCTCAACATGAAGTCGATGAATCCTTCCGCAAGCGCGCGGTTTCGCGTACCCTTGAGGATGCCGACGAACTCCATTTGCCGGAAGCAGGTATCGGGTCCAATGATCGAAGCGGTGGGTGCATCCGTTCGAGGGGGTTCGGCAAACCAGACCTCCGCGGCCGGGGAACTCCCGTACGAAACCACGAGCGGCTGATCCCCTTGTCCGGAGGATCCGCTAAAGTTGGTGTAGTAGGCGGTTTCCCAACCATCCACCACGACCACACCATTGTTTTTAAGACCAGCCCAATATGCAAGGTACTCCTCGCCAAAATGCGCACGAGTCGCCAATAGAAACGCCAATCCGGGCGACGAGGTTGCCGGATTCTCCACGACCAGCAAACCCTCATATTCAGGCTTCAGCAAATCCTCCAATGAGGCAGGTAGCGTGAGGCCGGATTTCAAGAAATAATCCCTGTCATAATTGATGCACACATCCGCATAATCCACAGGCGTCGCGCGGTTTGAATCATCCAGCTCGAATTCATCGGGTATCGCTTCCAAAAGGCTTGGGCGATACGGTTCAAAAATACCCGCTTCCAGGGCGCGGGAGAGGAATGTATTATCCACGCCGAACAGGACATCCGCCAGGGGAGCCGCCTGTGTGAGAATAGCCTTGTTGAGCACTTCACCGGCATCCCCGGCCTGGATGAAAACCACCTTCGTTCCATAATCCGATTCAAAGTCCCGGATAAGGTCTTCGCTGACGGCAAAAGAGCCATGGGTCATCACGGTCAGCGATCGGGCGGGTGCAGGCTGGCAGGCGATCAATGTCAGTGGGGTCAAGATCCAAAATGCAAACCTGTTCATAACCTTCTCCTTTCCTCCTGCGGTTCTTGCCGAATATGAATCACAAGCAGAAATCCGGATCGAACCTGGATCGAAGCCATATCACCAAGCATTTCATTACTGACTCCCCGGGTGCGGTTTTGAAAAAGTGTTTCATCCTCCAGTTCCCACTGAAGATTCTCTGTCGAAACCCCAAGAACATCCCCTTTCCACGGGATCAATGATACAAGGTCGCCGCGTTGCCCGATGATCCGCACATGATGCCGGCATAATTGAAGCTCTGTCCTTCCATCCTCCAAGGCGGTTTCGATCGTTTCGAGTCGGGGGTCGGTCAGCAAACTGATATTCCCCAGGGTGTGATCCAAACGTCCACCCAGCGCGGCCAGAAGAAGGATCTTTGCCGGATTGCGGGAAAGTGCAATTTCGATTGCCAGTTCAAGATCCGTCTGGTCTTTCTCCTTCGGGTGTACGACAAAATCCACACCCATCTCATCAAGCTTTGTGCGATCCTGCGGGACAATTGAATCAAGGTCACCGACCACCAGGTGTGGGATGCGCCCAAGCGATAAGACATGCCGTGTTCCTCCATCCACAGACAGGATGAAATCATCGTCCTGTATGAGCCCGCGAACCGAGTCCGGATCCGGCAGCTCCCCATTTTTAAAGATCAATACACGGGACATGGAAGTTGCAGTCGTAGGAGCAGTTTCTTAAACAAAAAACCCTCTTTCTCGGAGGGTCGTCTTTACTCGAATGATGCGTTCCCTCCGCTGGTATTACCCAGATCAGGTGTTTCGGGTCGAGCGTTTTACGCTCCTCTCAGCCTTTCAAGAGTCAGGCTCCCCGTTCAGTTGTAGGGTCAGTATATGCCTGCTGGAGATGAATGTCAAGAACCCGTCCGGTTCGATCAGCGGACCCTGCGCCGCCACTCCTCCTTGAGTTGCAGCTCGCGCGGACTCATTCCGGAATCCAAAGCCAGGAAGTCTGTCATCAATCGGTTAAATTGAACAGGGTTTTCTATCATTGGGAAATGCCCTGTGCCCTCGAGGGCGATTTGATGGATGTGCATGGGCAGCGATTCGGCATATTCGAGTTCGGGTTGGTCAATGGCAGGATCATTCGGACCATACACCAGCAGACAGGGGATGCTGAGATTCCGGATATGTGAGAACAAGTTGTTCACCTGGAATCCGGCTTTCGAAGCGGAGATCGCATTGGGATCCGCCTTGAGCGCGTCCATGAGCGGGGAATTTCCCTCGGGTCCGCGGCCGGTCAGCCATTCCACACGGTTGACCATAGGACCATTCCACATGCGCGGATCGACAGAGCCGAATTCCAACGGACAATTGATCGCCATGATTCGGTCCACGCTCTTGGGCCATTGCCGGATGAAAGCAAATCCCACAAGCGCGCCGAGTCCATGCCCGATCAAAGCCACCTTGCCAATCCCCATCTCCTCCATGAAGCGATTGATCAGGTCTGCCTGTCGATCCAGTGAATAGCGCAACGGATCGCGTGTAGACTCGCCAAATCCGAACAGATCGATGGCATAGGCGCGAAAGGAAGTGGATGCGATCTGCATGGAATTGATCCAATACCTCCAGGATCCCACCCAGCCGTGCAAGAAGACAATCGGACGGCCGCGTCCCAATGCCTCATAATGAACTATCGAACCATCCAGGAAGATTGCGCTCATCAGGCGTTATGTCACTTGCCAAATTTCGTCAATATTGCCCGCACGCGTTCAGTCAATTGATAGGGAGCAAATGGTTTGAGCAGGTATTCCTCGGCGCCGGCATCCATCCCGGTTTGAATCTCGGAATCCTGACCCTTGGCAGACAGGAAAACCACCGGCACGTGTTGCAAACCCGGGGTCGCCTTCATCGCACGGCAGGCGTCGTAACCGGTCATTCTTGGCATGCGCACGTCCATCAGGATCAGATCCGGGATCGATTGAGTCGCGTGAAGCAAAGCCTCCTCCCCATTGGAAGTGGTGGTCACCTCATGACCTGCGAATCTCAATGTGAATGCCACCAGTTCACGGATGTCGGGTTCGTCTTCGGCGATCAGGATGCGGGCCATCCATTCTCCATTATTTGTGCACCGGCAGAGTAAACGAGAAGGTGCTGCCCTCACCGGCAACGCCTGTGCTCGTCATCCATATCCGGCCGTTGTGCATTTCGATCAATTGCCGCACGATGGGCAAACCCAATCCGGTTCCCGGTGTTGCCAGAACCATGGGATTCTCACCCCGAAAGAAACGGTCAAAGACACGCGCCTGATCTTCGAGGGCGACACCAACGCCTGTATCCTGAACATCCACCTGCACATCTCCGTTCACCAGATGGATTCCAACGCGAATCCTGCCGTGCTCCGGCGTATAGTGATAGGCATTATCAATTAGGTTCCCAAGTATTTGCCGAACGCGCTCTGCATCTCCAATCACTGGTGGAACTTTGGTGGGAACATCCAGGATGATGTCCATCGGCTTCTTTTCATCCTGAGAACGACCTTGGACCTCCCGAATGACATCCTCAGCGACTTCGCATAAATCCACTGGCTGCGGATTTAATGTCACCCTTCCGGATTCGATGCGCGAGATATCGAGCAGATCCCCCACCAGCGTGTTCAATCGATCGATATTGCTGCGAACGATATCGAGGAAATGGGTCTGGTTTTCATTGAGAGCGCCAGCCGCGCCCATCACAAGAATATCCACATACCCTTTGATGGCCGTCATGGGGGTGCGCAATTCATGGCTGACAGTTGCCACAAATTCCGATTTCAGGCGGTCCACCTCCACCTCATGGGTAATGTCGCGGAAGATGGAAACTGTGCCGAGGAAATCATTCTGCAGGATCACCGGCGCCAGGTGAACTAGCGCAATCCGTCCATTTTCCAATTCCAACTGCTCGGCATAGGTATCGCCCAACTCATAAGCGGCAGGGTTTTCCGACCAATGTTGAATGGTTTGCATCCACTCGCTGGCCGCCTTGCCGAACATCCCGACAAAGGAATCGAGCGGGCTGCCCAACATCCGGGTCTCCTCCAGAGCCAGTATCCTCTCTGTGGAGGAATTGACGAAGGTGATCCGATTATCGGGCCCTGTTACGAGCACTCCATCCGCTACCGCCTCCAGGATGGCTTGAGAACGGCTGGCTTCCTCCTGCTCCTTGCGAAGCATCACGCCCAGGCGCTCGGCTTGATCTCGGATCAACTCATACAGATGGGCATTGTTGATGGCCACCGCCACCTGGCTGGCAATCGCCTTCACCAGGTTCAACATTTCACTGCTAAAGAAGTTTTCGATGCGCTGGAAGACCATCAGCACTCCGATCACATCCTCACCCACCAGCATCGGTACGATGATCGCACTGCGATGGTCCTGGCCGGATTTGGAACTGCGGACCCAGCGAGGATCTTCGCGCAGGTCATTCACCAGCACGGCCTCCCGGTTCTGCACCACCCAGCCTGCCAAACCCTCGCCAATTCGCATCGTAAAACCACGGGTACCCATCTCTGTCCGATCGGTAAGATAACCGTACCCAGCCCGGTAATGGAGCAGATTATCTTCGGCATGCACGAGCATGATCGTGCCCTGTTCGGCACCGATCGCCTCATTTAACATGGAAAGGGTTCGGTTGAGCGCGCGATCAAGATCGAGGCTGGAGGAAACCTCGGTAAGAATGCGCAACAAGGTTTCGGTGTTCTGCTGCTCACGCTGCAGCTGGGCCGTGCGTTCCACCACCCTGGCCTCGAGTTGGGAGGCAAGCGTTTGAATTTCGACAAACAGCCGTGCGTTCTGAATCGCCACGATAGCCTGATTTGCCAGTGTACCGAGGATCTGCAGATCCTCCTCGGAATAGGCATTCGGCTTGAAGTTTTGAACCGACAACATACCCACAGCTTTCCCAACCAGAATCATGGGCACAGCCAGCACAGAGGATGGCTCACTATCTGCTTCAATCACAGGGGATTCCGAGCCGGCAGAATATGGTCCCTGAAGCAGGAGGGGGATTCCCTTCTCAATAACCTGGCCGGCTAACCCTCGCCCAATGGGCACGCGGCGGGAGGTGATTTGAGATCCACGACCTGCTTGAAAGACAGTTTCGATCTCATTCGTGGATTCATCCAGGAGCGAGATCAAAAACACATCCACCGGCATCAGTCGTTCCGCGGCGTGATGGATGGTTTGGTAGATCTCATTCAGATCAAAACTTGCGCTGATGCTGGCGCTGGCTTGATTGAGCGTGGACAATCGCTCCGCCGTTTGAACGGTGGACTGGTACAATCGGGCGTTTTCGAGCGCAATCGCTGCCTGATTGGACATCGTGCGCGCGAGCTCCACTTCGTTGATGGCGAAGCGGCCGGTACCCGTCATATGGCAGAAGATCATGGCGCTTAAGTTGGAACCGCTGGCCAGCGGCAGGACCAACATGGCGGTTGTATTTTCTCCCAACAATTCCACCAAGGGTGCGAGGTCCGGCTCGCGCCAGACGTCATCGGTGTTAAAGATCCCGAGGGATTCCCTTAGCCGGTTGAAAATGGGAGCGGGCGGAAGTTCGCGCGGCAACTTATAACGCGTGCGTGGAGTGGAGATCCGCCAAATCGCCTGACTGCGGTCGAAGGTAACCACGGATACCCGCCTGGCACCCAGTCCCTTCAGCAATTCTTCAGACGTCAAATCGAGAATCTCGTCCGTGTCCAGCAAGCCGGTGAGGGCTGAGGCGAAACGGTTAATGGTCGCCAGGCGCTTCGAACGCTGATCGAGTTCAGTCGCACGACTGACACTGTCCTCATATAGGCGGGCATTATCCAGCGATACGGCGGATTGCGAGGCAAAGGTAAGGCCCACCTGCATTTGTTCGCGGGAATAATAATGCGCCTGCCATTTTTCCACTGCCAAAGCACCCACCAGTTCTCCTTTGGAGATCAACGGAATGCCCAGCCAGGAGAGCCGCGGCGCCTCAACCGGAACGAAGCGGGGGTCCTCGCGCACATCATTGACCAGAATCGGCTGCCCGCTCTGAGCCATTTCCTTGAAGAGCGCGCTGTCACTGACCGAGACGCTCAATCCCAGTCGTTGATCCGCATCCGGAAATCCTCGTGTGGAGACAACTTCAAGACGGTCCCGATCTCTTAACCAGAGTGTGGCTGTGTCATAAGGAACGACTGGGGCGAGTTGATCCAACAATGAGTTGACCAATTGGTCGCTTCGCAGGCTTGAAGTCAGCGCCGCTGCTGCATTATTGAGAGCTTGCAATTGGCCCGCCCGTTCCTGGGTGGCCTGGACCAGACGGACATTGTCAAGAGAAAGGGCTACCTGCTGCGCCAGCGAAAGCAGCAGCGCTTCATCCTCCGGGCGGAAGGCGGAGGGCGTGTTGAAGTTGTCGAGAATCAGCAATCCCAAACCCTGATCACCGGCCAAGACCGGTACCATCATGCTCGAAACAGGCAGCCGACCGCCTGTCGCCTGACGATACAAAGCCAGGTTTTCCGCACTCAGGTTGTAATCGCGTGGGAAGTTGATCTCATTCACCCGTCGGGTAACCTTGTTCAAAAAGACCATCCCAGGCAGGGCTTCGCCGAGACGGTAATGGATCATGGACATGCTGACGTTATCGGCATATCCCGCCACTGCGCGAGGCACCAGCACCTCGTTCTGAAGGTTCCAAACCAGCACGGCGCCGGCATGGGCATTTTGGATGACCTTCCGGGCACTCTCGAGCAGGGAATTGACCATCGCATCCGGGTTTAAGCCAGAGAGTTGGCGGCTGAAATCCAGCAGTAAATTCACTTCATCCAGGCGTCGCCGTGTCTGGTTGAGCAGGGATATGTTCTGCAAGATGAGGGAAGTTTGCTGGGATATCTGCAGGTACACTTGCCGGTCTTCATCCGTGAAGACAGGCATCGGCTCGGGACTCATCGCCAGCATCGCTGCAACCGGCTTGCCCTCGATCAACACCGGCAAACAGATCACTCCCTTCGCCCGAAGGGAAGTGAGCAGAGAGGTTTCACGCCATTCTTCATCCTCATCCAAATTGGAGATCAGGATTGGTTTTCCGACCTGCAGGCAAACGCGTAACGGGTTTCGTTGACCGAACAGGGCCTCCACATTCACGGATCGAGGCATGCTCCCCATAACATGCAAGAGCCTGGGACCTTCGACGGTATTTTCCGCGATCAAGGCCACGGTCATACCCAATTGAGTAAGCGTTTCCCTTCCCAGCGCGGAAAGTGCGGAGGAGGCATCCAATTGCCGGCTGACGGATTCGGTGATTGCCAGGCCCGCGCGAACGCGCTGTGCGCGACGGTCAAGTTCGTGCAGCGAAATGGTCTGGTCCAGATCCTTACGAAGCAATATGGGCAAATCGTTCTGGGTGAGTTTGAGAAGTTTCTGTTGACGCTGTATGCCGGAAGCAAGGGCATCAATACGGGTCTGCAGTTCTGAAGTGCGCGCAACCTGGTTGATCACAAGCGCGGCTTGAATCGCAAATACTTCTATTTGTTGGATGGTCGTCTGATCTGGTCGCAGCCCATTGGAGGGATCATCCAGGCTGATGAGTCCGATCATCCTGCCCTCGGCGTTTTCAAGCGGGACCAAAAGGAAATCCTCGGGATTCCACGCATCCGGCGAACCATCCGAGGCAAGCTTCGGCAGGTTGAGCGTGACCATGTGCACATCCGAGGGGACCACCGGTGTCTGCTCCGCCGGGATGAAAAAGGATCGACTGACCTTGAACTCCGGTTTTAGCAACTGCTGGACGCTGGCCAGAGGCGGTTTGCGGATAAGGATTTCATTCCAAGTATCCGGTGGAATCCCCACGGCGCACACCCGCCGCAGGAGACCGGTCTCCGGCTCAACCATGCTGATCAACACCACGCGAAAGGGAGAGGAGTCGCGTATTCCGCCGGCGACCGCACCCAAGATCTGGTCCAATGGCTGGTCGGAGCCCAGGCTGTGACTCACATTCGTCAAACGAGCCAGTGTATCTGCCTGGCGGCTCATCCGCTCGCTGCGTTGTTTCTCGACTTGATATTTCCGCGCATTGTTCACGACAATGCCAGCATGGGCCGCAAGAGATTGTACCAATTCCACCGAATCAGGTGAAAAGAAGTTGGGCTGGTCAGAATGCAGAGTGATCAGACCGATTGTGTGCGCGTGAGATTTCAACGGCATGATGATTGCCGAATTGACTTTTGCATGTGGAGGAGGAATTCCATCCAGCGAATAATCACCAACCAACTGTGGTTCTCCGGTTTGCAGCACCCGGCGTTCCAGGGAGGATAAATCCCGCGTTTCCGAACACCCCACAGAATAGGCCACCCGCATCTCTTGCGGATCGGTTTCCGCCTCGAGCAACAGGATCGAGGCACATTCAGAATGGATCACCTGCATCGATTCCTGATGGATCGCCTGAAGCATCCGATGGATATCCGGCGCGGTCCCAAGTTCCTGGCTGATGCGCATGATCGCCGATAGCTGGGAAATCCGCCGCCTCAGCGACTCATCCGTCTGGGAGCGCAGGCTGGCGGTTTCCACTGCGGTGGCCAATTGTCCCGCGGCGGTTATGGCGATCTGCAAATGCTCCGATGAAAAATAATCCTTGGCGGTGCTTCCGAGCACCAATTCTCCAATACCGCGTTCGCGCGTGACCAGCGGAACGATGATTGCAGATTCCAACCGCAGGTTACTCGCCAAAGGCCGGTAGGCTGGCAGAACGAGTGGATCCAGGCTCAGGTTGCCGGTCGTGAAAGGTCGCTGGGATCCAGAGACCGTTTCCCGGTAGTACGGATCCTCCACATAGACCTGGACGAGTCTTTCACCGGCGTTATCAGAAAGTCCGTACACCGATGTGCGATCCAACTGCAATTCGCCGCGCGCTTCGTCCATTAAAAACACGGCACCGACGTCCGCTTGGAAGAGTTGAGCCAGTTCATGGACGGAGAATTTAAGGATCTCATTGAGCGTCGCCGAGGACCCGGTCAGGCTGGCGATCCGCCGCAACGTATCAGCACGACGCGCGCGAATGCGTGCCTGCTGAACCAGCAGGACATTTTCAATGATCGCGGCAGCTTGACTCGCAATGATGTTCATCAGGCGTAACTCATTCGTATTGAAGGAGGTGGAGCCATCCTTGTGATGGCCTATCTGCATATACCCTAGCATTCGCCCGGAGGAGACCAGGGGAATGAGCGCATTGTCGCGCAGGCTTGCTGCCTGGGCGATGTCGATCAGGTCCAGGGCGCGCCACGAATTATCGGTGATCGCATTCGAAGTGATCACCGCCTGCTGATTCAATAAAATCTCTTCAGCAGGGCTGCCGGGCATAATGGAGGTACGGTAGATTTCAACAAAATGAGAGGGCAGTCCGCGAAATGGATTCTTCCCCTCCAATATCCGCTTCTCGTCGTCAAAGAGGAGGAATCCGACGATCTCCACTTCAAATAACGGAGTTATGTTTTCAATCAATTGAGAGAACAGGTCCTGGGTGTCGCGGATCGATCCAAGAGACTGGTTCAGGCTGGCCAGCCCGGCCAGTTCGGTGGCACGTTTTTGTTCCTGGTCAAACAGTTTCGCATTGCGAATCGCAACCGCCGTCTGACCCGCAATAAGCTGCAGAAAATCGAGATCATGCTGCCCGAACGAACCGGCCGTGGTTTGGCCCGCTTCCAACACACCGATGAACTCACCACCCGCGAATAATGGAATACCCAGATAGGATTGGATGGGCTGAAAATCGCTCCCTCCGGTCAATTCCGGCTGGGAGCGCGCATCAGGGATCAACATCGGAATTCGACGCGATACAAGCAGGTTGGTAAAATTCCCAAATTGCGAGGTACTCACACGCACGCTCCCAGCCGGACGATCCTCGGCGGTCTTGAAGCGATAGGGAATCAGTATGTGATCAGGTTCCACCCACAACTTGATCTCAAGGATATCTGAGGGCACCGATCGGCTGACGTAATCCAGAATGGCGAGGATTGTCGAATCCAGATTCAGGCTGGAGGAAACATTCTGGCTGAATTCTGTAACGGTCCGGAGGATTTCATTCGAAGTCGTGCTCCCTGGTTCCAGTGACGGATAAAAATCCCGGCCGCGCAGAGACACCAGCATGATGGGATATACACCCGGTACCTGGAAGGAAGTGATCTCAACCAGTTTTCCATGGATGGTCACTCGCTTCGAGCCCGGTTCCGCGCACACGTCCAGGAAATCCTCCGATGGTCGAACGCGGCGTGCCAAGCGCTCCAGGTCGTACGGCTCATTTTCCCGCAATTCGAAGAAGGCCCGGGCCGGTGCGCTGATGTAATCCACTCGTCCACCCGGCTGAAGGATGATCATTGAGTCTTTCGAAGAGGAGGAATCCGAATACGAATATTGGTCTGCGCTTGCCTGCATGGCGGCGGGAGAACGGGGCATGATTCGAATGACCGCCCAGACCAGAATCATCAAGAGCAGCCCGCCCAAAAAGAGGCTGATGCCCAGTTCAGCAATCATAAAATCGCATCATCCCATCAGGCCGAAGCCGAGGTGGCAGTATCCATCCGTCGGGCTTCTGCCGCCAGTTCGGTAATCTCCCGTATGTCTGCGAAGGAATGCAAACTGGGTGAGACCAGCCCGGCAGACATCGTCATGAACCCTACTTTTTCCACACCTCCATCGGGTTTTGGAGCCTGAATAAATCCCTGCTGACGATCAATGAAATTGTAGTGGGTCAGAATCTCGTCCGCGAAGCGTTCCTTGATCTTCTGGCGGATGGCCGGAGCTGCGGAATCGGTCGTGATGATGATGAAATTATCCCCGCCGGCATGGCCGATAAAATCTCCCGAAGTTCCCAATTCATCCACCACCTCTCCGATCAGCATGGCGGTAAAACGCATCACGTCATCCCCGGCGACAAATCCATATACATCCTTGAAGGCTTCGAAATGATTCACCCGCAAATCGAGCAGGGCCCAATCCCTTTCGCGGATAATGCGGCGCAATTGTTCCTCGATCAAGCGTCCCGCGGGCAATCCGGAACGGGGATCGGTCAGGCTCTCGCGCTCCGAGCGCCGGATGGCGCCCTGGACACGCAGTTTTAATTCCTCAATATCAAACGGCTTGGTGATGTAATCATCAGCCCCCAATTCGAGCCCCTGAAGTTTGTCACTGCGTTCGTCCTTTTGTGTAAGGAAGATGACCGGGATGTGGCTGGTGCGCATGCTCGTGCGCAACCTGCGGCAGACTTCATATCCATCGATATCCGGCAGCATGATATCCAGCACCATTAAATGCGGCAGAACCTGTTTCACCTTCTCCAGGGCGTCGGCCCCGCGATGAGCCACATCCACCTCAAATTTAAGACCCGTGAAGTAGATCTTGAGCATATTGGCGATATCAACATCATCCTCCACGACCAACAGGCGGGCATTTCCCATACGGCCTCCTCTACACGCGTCTCTGATTCTTGCGGGCGTTTCTTCGTATCATTTCGATCTGGGCGTCCGTCACTTCGCGCTCGAAGGAGCGAAAACCGCTCAAACGGAACCCATGTCTTTCCGCGATGGCGGTGATTTCGTTCACGCGCGACATTTCGATTTTCCTTCCAACCGTGTAGTCCTCAAAACGGCCTTCCAGGGCAAGAGCCATGGTTTCCGCCATGCAGGCATACGCCTTACCTTCCGGAAAACCAAAATTAAAATGGAAATTCACGGGGCCTGGGACATCCACCATGCCTCCGTCGATGACTAATATATCATCTCTTACCGCAGCCACCATTGCAGAAACGTCGCGGGGGCGCGCCACATCGCATATCACGCTCCCCGGCTGCAAATTTTCCGGCCGCAGGATATCATGGATCGCGCTGGTCACGGTAAGGATCAATTGCGCATCCTTCAATCGGTCCATCTTTGTGCTGGTGATCAATTCGCTGCGAGAACCGACCGAGAGTTGATCGCGCAAAACAGCCAGCTTGTTTTCATCGCGCGCGATCAGCAGCGTGCGCGCAGCCCGGCCGGCAAACAGCTGCGAACATACACGTCCGATCGTTCCGCTTGCTCCGACCACCGCCACCGTCGCATCCTCGATGTGAATATCCATCAGGGCCGCCGCATCGCAAATGGACTGCACAGCCATCGAAACCGTGAACGAATCTCCGGTGGTGACCGGAATATCCAGGGAGTTAGCGATGGTCACCCCGGCATCTCCGACCACGGAGGTGAAAGCGCCGAGACCGAGAATCTGCGCGCCCAGCGATTCGGCCATGCGGCCGGTTTGGATGATCTTCCGGTAGACGGTAGATACGGGCAATTCGCGCATGCGCCGCGGGGTATACGGACAGGCCACGAACCATCCCCGGATGACTTTACCGGTAGCCTCGGAGGTGACCCCTTCAATTTCGGATATGTAGATCGGAGGAAAGAAGGTGGAGAAGAAATCGATCTGCCGCTCATTCAGCACGCGCCCCAGCAGGGGGAATTTCCGGCTGACATCGCGTTTGGGATCGATTGGATGAATGATGAAGGCAAAACTGTCCATTGTTACCAGGACTCGATGATCTGCCTGGCTTCTTTGTGATAAGGAGTTTGATGCAGGTGAGCAAGCCGGAAATGATGATGATCGCTGTCGGCGAAGGTGACGTCCCGGTCGATCACCCGTCCCTCCTTGGAAGCCACCAGCACCACATCCGACTCGATCGTGCGTGCCGGATAGATGATCATCCCCGAACCAATGCGGCAATTGTGACCGACACAGCCCCCGATGACCGGCCGATTCGATATGTTTAAATTTCCCGTCCCATCGCGGGCGCGAATTGGCGTGGGAATCAGGTTGTAATCCGTCCAAGTCGATCCGGCCCCAATAAAGGTATTGCGACCTATTACACACATTTGCAGGCAGGTATTTTGCGCCACCATGCTGTTTTCCATGAGCGTGGTCATAAAAAGACCGGTTCGGAACGGCAGGAATGCCCCGTCACCCACAACCGAGAGCATGATCTGCACCCCCTGTGAGATATTGACGTTGTTGCCAATGATGCTGTTATCGATCACCGCCCCGGCATTGATGGTGACATTATCGCCGATGACCGCCGGTCCCTTGATGACAGCTTTCGGGTCGATTACGCAATTTTTTCCGATCTTGACCGCTTCGGAACATTCCAATACCTGCCGCCCCTCGTAAACCGCCTTGCCAATGATCCTTATCTTGAAGGCAAGCGATTCATTGGCTTGTCTCTCAAAGCGCGCCCCTCGAGCAAATTGACCGAACACCATATCCGCCATCAACACGTGCACCCAGGAATCGATGGCGATCAGGGATCTCAACGGAACCTGGAATACGAGATCGCCGCTTTGATCCGCCATGTACGTGGGTACATGATAGTAGCCAATCTCGCGCGCTTGAAGATCCAGGACGAGGGGTTCGGCGCCTGCCACCGGACCTTTCGGGTAGTACCATAAATCCGCCAGGTACAGGCTCCCCGCCGGGGAATAAGAGGTGGACAGCGGCAGCGCGTGCTCACGGAAGGCTGGATCATCCGCCCGTAAGGCGGCCCGCACCGGGCGGTTTCGCTTGAGCGCCATCTCCATAAAAGTATCGATGTAATCTTTATCGAAGAACAGGTTGTCGCGGTAGACGATGGCCGGCTCGCGTACCGGCTGCATTCTTTCCCCCGGTTTGAGTTCCATTTCGCGCGATACGTATGGCGCCAGCAGATTCCGCTGGTGCAGCCAGAGAGGTGAGTTCTGGATTCGCAGGTCACGCGCGGTTTCGCAAAACGGCATGATCGGATTCTGCGCGTGCAGGATGATCTTCAGCATAGGCAGGATTATAAATCAAAGCACCGAACCATCCTTACCGCTGATCCAGATTGAAACGCTACGTCAACCTGCAGGGGGAATTAGAGCGGCAACGGATCGATCTCGATGGCGCAGGAAGGGTCCCCTCGGGCAATACACGCGATTTCTTCCACTTTGAACGATTTTCCCCCGCTGACCCAATACAGCGATTCCTGCAACAAACCCACCGCCAGGTGACAGGCGACCTCGCTCGTGTTGCGCTTCCAACACAGGGGGCATCGTTCGATGTGCCAGTAGATTTTGTCCCTCCTTTCCTCCAGGCGCACCTTCTGGTCGGTGTGCTTGTTGAACAACTCTGCAAATGCCACCGCGCCCGTGTGCAATTTCGTAGGGAGCGGCAGAAGGCGAAAGGCGATCCCGGTCAATCCCAGCATCGACCCATATTCCCGTAACCCGCTCTTGAAGGTAGCCCGGCCGACCCTCAACGCCACCCCGCGTCCCCCGCTAGGACCATATGTCAACTCGAAAGCTTCTTGGATCGCGCTTACCGTCTCAAAGGGAAAGGTCCGGTCGTTGCGGGTGGGCGGAGGATTATCGATAAAGTGGCTCAGGTTTTGCAGACGGAGAACGGCATTTTTCCCATTCACCCCCAAGACCTCTTCCATTCCCAGCAGGATGATCCTGCCCATTTTTTCCGGATAGAAATATTTTTTTGGATTCATGCAACCGAAATCTCGTCATCCAGGAAAGATTTCAGTTTCTGTCCAAAAAAGGTCGGCTCCTCGAACATCGGGAAATGGCCTGCCTGGGGCAGCCGTTCGATCCTAGCGTGCGGTATGCCCTTCAACATCGGCTGCCATTGGCGCGGATGGACGATCACGTCCCGGTCACCGTATATCCCCAGGGCCGGGACTTTCACCTTGGGCAGATCCGGTCGAAGGTCCGTGCGGCGAAGCGAGGCGATCGAAATCAGGAAGGATTCGAGCGTGGTACGGGAAAGGTCGCGATCCATCATGTCCGGAAATCGCGGATCGCTGCAAATAAACGGGGAATACAACCGCATGCCGGCCCGAAAAACAGGCATCATATTGAACAGCAGGAAGGCGATCGGGCGTATGCCGGCCAGCTTGAGCAGTGGAGCCAGCGAGGAGCCTACCATGGGAGAGCCAACGACGACCACCTTGCTTACCCGATGCGGGAAACGAATGGCAACGGCGAGGCTGACCGTGCCCCCCATGCTGTGCCCGACCAGTGGAGCATGGACGATCCCCAACTGTTCCATGAACTGATCCACCAGGCTGACAAAATCCGAAACCGCGTAGGTCTCGCGCTTTTTTCCGGATTCGCCGAATCCCCAAAAATCCATGGCATAGGTCCGGTATGATGTTCCAAGATACGCCATGGTCTCCTGCCACAACCCCCAGGAACCCAGCCATCCATGCAGGAGGATGACCGGACGGCCGCGCCCGAAGACTTCATAATGCAAGATACCCTGATCGGTGGTGAGGGATGACACGCTGGGAGGACGATCCGGTTTTCCGGATCGATCTACTTTTTGGATTCCATTTCCTGCAGGATGCTGTAGAGCAATTCGAGCAGCACCGTCTTGACCGATTCACGGTCGGTGGCGACGCAGGGCAGCAGTTTTGTGTGAGCATCGAGGCGCAGCGCATTTCGCACATCCTCCATCTCCCAGGCATCCTCCAGGTCCTGCTTGTTTGCGGCAACGATGAAAGGTGTGGGCGCGTAGGCGCGGAAGGTTTCCAGGATCGAGCGCGCTTCGCGGAACGTCTCCGGGCGGGTGCTGTCCACCATCACGATGAAACCCAGCATGCCCTCCGAAAGGATCTCCCACATGAAGTCGAAGCGTTTCTGCCCCGGCGTCCCAAATAGGTACAGGACCAGGTCCTCGTCCACCGTGATGCGCCCAAAATCCATGGCTACCGTGGTGGACGATTTTACGGCACGCTCATCCTCGGTGGAGATCTTCCGCTCCGTGGCAACCACGTCAATCTCACTGACCGATTGAATGAACTGGGTCTTGCCAGCACTGAATGGACCTGTCACTACCATTTTGACCGTTTGCATGGTTCGGTTCCTTTTGACCCGGCGGCATTACATCGTGCGAATGCGACCGATCAATTTGTTGATCAAAGTTTTCTGCTCTTCCTTGTCCTGCGTCGGGAACATCTTCGGGTTGGTGGTCGGGATGGGCGATCCCGCAGGTCGAACCACCTCCACCAGGCCCGCCTGCAGCAATCCATAGACGATCCTGCGGATTTCCAGTTCATCCAGTTTGTTCGTACCGGCGATCTGGCGCATCGTATTCTTGGGGTCGACGAACTTGACGACCTTCCATTCGTCCACGCTCAGGTTGACGTTGGTCAGTGGTCGCTCGGTAAATTTGAGCGCCATATCCAGGCTGGGGATCTCATCCTGCAATTGTTCCAGTTCACGCAGCTGGCGCGAGCCTTCGATGATGATATTCTCAAGTTCGAGCTTGACGTTGATGCGGTCTTCCGGCGGAAGCATGTCGTTTTCAAACCGAAAGATCCCCTCCACCCATGTGAATAGTCTTCGAATCGCATCCGTGAAATACGCCTGTAAATTGAGCAGGATATCCTCCTGCGTCACGTACCCGGCATTGATTAACAGCAGACCGAGTTCCTTGTCCGTCATCTGGCCGGCGCGGTCGGCAATGGCACGGAATTGATTGGCATTGATCTTGTTTGCCTTGTGCAGGACGAGCGCGAGACTTCCATCCTCCCTTCCAATGCGGGCATAGGCGAGTTTGCCCTCACGGAAAGAAACCTGCGCCTGCTCGGTGGGACCTTCCACGATGAGCGTGCCGGTTTTTCCGGCTAAATTGATTAGATTTAATAACTGGGTGATCGTAAAATCGCGTAGATTTCCGCGCAGCGCCATAGTTCCTCTTATTGCCCGTCACTTTTGGGAGAGTGCGAAAATTATACTTGCTCGGGGAGCATGAGTCAATTAATAGGCTTTGCACTCTTGTGAGGCAGTGACCGATTCACGACTCATATCATTCTCACTGCTCGACCAGGTATTATCCAGGTGATTGGCCCATTTTTCAGCGATTTCGAATCCGAATTTTGGAAAGCTTTCGCCCCC
>Ga0194127_10001877_pt1 | contig 29735 bp, 26 predicted proteins | sample TA2KigC100mmetaG_FD_148624 | JGI IMG/M metagenome (GOLD analysis project Ga0194127, IMG submission 148624) | Freshwater microbial communities from Lake Tanganyika, Tanzania - TA2015036 Kigoma Deep Cast 100m | ecosystem: Environmental > Aquatic > Freshwater > Lake | place: Tanzania: Lake...
GAGAGACGTACCGCGTGGGAAATCGAAGCCGAGGAGGCGGAGATGGTTGCCGAAGTGGGTGGCGGAGGGGTTGGGGAGATGGTCGATGAGGGAGCGGTTGAAGGGCGACTGGATGAAGTCGAGAGCGATGCGAGTGATGAGCAGGCTGATGAGTAGGAGAGGGAAGGCGAGCGGGAGTGCGGGCGAGGGGAGGATAGGAGGATTGAAGGAGCGCGAGGCGAGAGGGAGGGGGATGAGTAGGGCCAGGAGGGCGACAATCGAGATGAGGGTGCCGACGATTTGAGGGGGGTGGGCTGGAGGGAGAGGTGCAGGGTGTGCCGTCCGGGGGGGAGGGGGAGGGTGATGAGGCCGTGGGGCGATGACACGGTGATGGGCAGGGGCTCCCCATCCAGTCTCGCTTCCCAGCCCGGAAAGTAAAAGATGTTGTAGGTGGCTGTGAATGAGTCGAAGGACTCATAGGTGAGAGTATGAGCGGTGAGCGAAGTTCGTTCTTCGATGAGCGTGACATTGGAATCAAGCGGAGCGAGGCGCGAGGGGATGTCGCTCTTGGCGTAACGAGGCAGAGTCGTGTCCGGCGAGGGGAGTTCGGCTACCCAACGGGGCAAAAACTCCTGTAAGTTGGTTGTGCCCAGCCGAGTCGGGTGAGCGATTTCATCGCGGATAATGTCCGGCGGGCGAATGATATCCGGGAAGTGGTCGAACGGCGCGTGGAATGTCCAGGTGAGAGTAAAGAAAAAGATGGAGGCGACCGAAGCGAGCGCAACAAATCGATGGCGCGATGGTGCGGCGAAGAGGCTGATGCACGCCCCGCACAGCCAGGCAAGGAGAAGCATAGCCGGGCCAAGCAAACGAAACGGGAATTGTATTTGCTTCGCGATTGGCAGAACATTCCACAACGGCAGTGAGGCGCGCAGGTTCATGAAGATCAGCAAACTGGCGAGCAAAAGAAAGGCAATAGCGGCGGGCCGCCACTCGCGGCGCAAGCGGCGGAAGAAAATAGCAACGGTGGTCGCGAAGGCCAATGCCAGTTGCGGCCATGGCACACTGATGGGGCGGATGTTGACGACGTGGTGCGGGTCGAACGGCACGGGGGCAGAGAAAAGATCGGCGGCTGTGCCGAAGTTGGCGGCGTAATCGTAGGCGCTGGTGCGTTCAAGTTGAATGTTCGGCGACTCGGCGATGAAGGGGATCAAAAAGAATGCGGCGATGCCGACGGCTTGCGCGAAACTCCCGCCGAGGGGGATGAGCCTCTGCAATCTGTTTGCGCCGCGCTCTGCCGGGGCGATCAGCGCGCCGTAGAGGAGCAGGATAGGCGTGAGAAGGAGAGCCGAAAGGTTATGAGTGAGAAGGAAGGCGGCGCACATCAATGTGAAAGCGATACGCGCCGCGCGCGACGGCTGACGGATCAATCGCAGAGCCAGCCAGAAAAGCCAAGGGGCCAGCGCCAGGCCCCACATCTCCGGGTATGCGCTCCGATCCAAGATGCTGAAATATACGTACGGCGTGAGTGTGTAAGCCGCGCCGGCAACCATCCCGGCGGTGGGCGATTCGAATTGATCGCGCGCCCAAAGGAACATGCCGACGACAGCGACGGGCATGGAGAGGGCGAATCCCCACATGAACGCCAGCGGGAACGAGGGCACGAATGTGTGGACGGCAAGCAAAATGTAATATGACAGCGGCGCGTAAAAGTTGAGCACCGGAGCGCCGAAGCCGAAGTGAAGATCGGCGAACCAACGCGGAAAGAGATCGCCGTGCCGCATATGCCAATCGAGCAAAGCGAATCGGTAGAGATGATTGGGGCCGTCGGTGATGGCTTCGGCCTGTAGCGGCGGGCCGTAACGCAATAGCGGCCACGCGGCGATGAGCGAGAGCGCGGCGAGCGCGGCGAGGGTTGTAAGTCGGTTTCGCAGTGGCACAGGATGCTGAGAAGGAATGATGGCTTGATTATATCTGACTCGTCTGCCAAAATAGCCGCATGAAATTGATTCGCGGCGAGTTTGCGGTTCGCGCTATTGCCGGTGTGGCTGTGTTCGCCGTGTGCCTCTTGGTCGGCGGTGGGCACTTCCACACCATTGACGAAGTCTCGATGTTCGTCACCGCCGCCAATGTTGTCAATCGCGGCGAACTGCACACCAATCAATTGGGCTGGGCGCAGTGGGCCAACCGCCCCGGCGAAGAGCAAGGCTTGCTCTCCGAAAGCGGCGACCTTTATTCCAAAAAGAGTCCGGCTGTGATCGCGCTCATGATTCCGCTGGCGGTCATTGGGCGGATCATCCCATCGCTCGGCATGATCGGCGGCGTGCTGTTGCTTGGGCCGATCCGCACGGCGCTCACCGCCGTGCTTCTGTTTTCCACAGCGCGCGATCTGGGATACAACCGCGCCATCGCCGCGCTCGCTACTGCCGCATTCGCGCTGGGCACAATGGCACTGCCGTATTCGCGGCTGGCCATGGGCGAGCCGGTGGCGAGTCTGGGGTTGGTGCTTTCGCTGTGGGCATGGCAAAAACCAACTCAACTGCACACCACCGTTCTCTGCGGCGCGGGACTCGCGCTCGCCATCGGCGCCAACGCCGTGTACGCCGGATTCGTTTTCATCTTTGCCATCGCCCTCATTCTGCCCCAATGGAAAAGCAAATCACTGCGCGAACACGCCTCTCAACTTTCGCTCTTCGCCTTGCCCATTGCCGCCATCGGCGCGGCGCTGGCTGCATATAACTTCGCTCGCTTCGGCAGTGTTCTGCAAACAGGCTATCACTTTGCAGCCGGGCAAGAGGGGTTCAGCACACCGCTGTGGTGGGGCGCTCTCGGCCTCACCATCAGCCCGGCGCGCGGATTGCTTTGGTACAGTCCGCCCGCACTCCTCACCCTCGTCGCATGGCCGCGCTTTCTCTTGCCCATCACCGCGCCGCTTCTCATTGTGTGCCTTCCACTTTTTGAATCCAAAACGATGCGTTCGCGCATTGGAGTCGGCGCAATTCTGTGCGCGGGCTTCGCCGTGCAAATCGTCGGCCTCGCAACCGATTTCAACATCTACGAGGGCGAACTCGAAAGCCAATTCCCGGTGGACAAATCGAAACCGCTTCTCTATCATCACGATCCGTCGTTGGTGTACGACGCGCGTCGGTCACCGATAGTCATCCATTTCCAACGAGTGGCGGCTTCCCGGCCGGACATCGCTTGGTGGCCGGGGGGCCGACAACCAACACCCATCCCCGAAATCCTGTCGACGATTCAGACTCAGCAGACTGCGGACGATGCCCTCGTGTATCTCGTCCCCGAAATCATCGACCCGTTGGTGGAAACCGCCAACCTGCCGCCGACCTTTGGCCTGCCGGTGAACGTGCGCCCCGACGATGCGCTCGCCAACCGACTCTTCGACCGCACGCGGCGCGACGCGATACGCGTGTGGATGATCACGTGGTACGGCGCGAGCGACCCCGGCAACTGGTACGAGGCGCGATTGCGAGAGCATTGGGCAAGCGTGAGCGAGCAAGCCCTCGACGGCTATCGCGTGATTCTGTTTGCGCGCCCGCCGATGGAGTCGGTCACAGTACCCGCAGACGCAACCTTCGGCTCTCTGCGATTGATCGCTTACGCGACTGACATTGACTCCGCAACGCTGTTCGTCGAATTGCATTGGGGCGCAACCGAGCTGCCTGCCGGAGATTACACCGCATTCGTTCACGTCGTCGGCGCGGATGGCGCATTGATCGCCGGGCAAGATCGCCAGCCGCTCGGCGGCTACCGGCGCACGAGCATGTGGCGACTCGGCGAAACCGTTGTGGATCGATTTGCGTTCGCGGGGGCGCCCGACCAACTCGACGACGCGCATGTCGAAGTCGGCTGGTATTCGTGGCCCTCACTGCAACGCCTGCCCCTCACCGACTCGTCGGGGAGCCGAGTCGAAACCGACAGCCTCACCCTTCCAATCAACCGTTAATCGTCAACCCTGTCATGCAAACCACAAACCCCTTTCGCCCGCTCGTCACCCTCATGGCAAAAACGCTCGGCTGGACTCCTTCGAGCTACTTCATGCTCAGCGTGTTCTTCATTCTGCTGTTTGTCATCGGCGTAGTGTGGTGGCCATTGGTGGAGGCCAACCTGGCCATCATCGACTGGAGCCAGCCGTTGTGGATCGGAATCATTCGCAAGATGGATTGGTTGCTGCTGTTCGACTTCGTAGTGATGACTCTGCTGATCATGGCTCGCGCCGATCTCAAATCCGATGCGCTCATTGTCGCCGTCGGCTTCGCGGGCGGCCTCGTCATCGAATCGTGGGGGACGCAGACTCACCTGTGGAACTATTTCACTCTCGAGCGCCCGCCGCTGTGGATTATTCCGGCGTGGCCCATCGCCAGCCTCTCCATTGATCGCCTCTACCGCTTCCTCGACCGACTCCGCATATTCAACATTCCGTATTCCGCATTCCGCATTCTCTATTGGCTTCTCTTCCTTTCCTTCTACGCCCTCATGCTTCGTTTCGTGTGGCCCACGCTCGACAAGTCGCTCACCCTCGCCGCGCTCGCCCTCTGCGCTCTGCTCATCCTCAGCCCCACCGATCACCGCGCCGCCGTGCTCACCTTCGTTGCCGGTTCGAGTCTCGGCTACTTTCTCGAACTGTGGGGCACCACTCGCGCTTGCTGGATCTATTACACCTTCGAGACTCCGCCGCTGTTCGCCGTGCTCGCACACGGCATGGCCGCCGTCGCCTTTTGGAGAGTGGTGTTGTTGACGAAGGCGTGGACGCAACGAATTGTGAATCCGCCTTCCACCTCTCGTTCATAATTCATTCACAATCTTTTCGCATACTCCTGTTCAATAAAGGAGAAAACGTCATGAACAGGAATATCATCGTTTCAATACTTGTGGCGCTTGCGCTGATTGCCGGCGTGGCCGGCGTCGGCGCGGTTGCCTTTCGAGCCGGAGTCACTTACGGCATTGCCCAGAGCGGCGAAGTGGCCGCCGCCATCGAAAACGGCAAACCGTTTGCCGACGGCATCCCCTATGGTTGAGGAATGGCACAAACGGATGCACGGCGAGACTCCGACTCCGCAATCCGACAATCCGCCACCGAGCAACGGGTAACGCTCACGAGGCCGCAACCGGGGGATGCGGCCTTTTCGATTCGACCGTTTGCGGTTAAACTCTCTGGCAATGAAAACCATTCTCGTCGTTGACGACGAGCCGCAGATCACCCAACTCGCTCGGGCTTACCTTGAGCAAGCGGGCTACCGTGTGCTCATTGCCCGCGACGGCAAAGCCGCGCTGGCCAATGTTCGCGCCGAGAAGCCCGACCTCATCGTGCTCGATCTCGGCCTGCCGGGATTGGACGGCCTCGACGTGACTCGCGCCGTGCGCAAAGAGTCGAACGTGCCCATTGTCATGCTCACTGCGCGCGGAGACGAAAGCGACAAACTGATCGGACTCGAACTCGGCGCGGACGATTACATCGTCAAACCGTTCAGCCCGAAAGAACTGGTGGCGCGTGTGCGCGCTGTCCTCCGCCGCGCCGAGTCCGGTTCCCAACCCAACGCCGAGATCATCCGCGCCGCTGACCTCACACTCGACACGGCGCGGTTGCGTGTGACAGCGGGCGGCGCGGCGGTGGAAGTGACGGCGACCGAGTTTCAACTCCTCGCCACCCTCGCCGCCCAGCCGCGCCGTATTTTCACTCGCGCCCAACTGCTCGACGCGGCACACGGAGTTGCCTTCGAGTCGTACGAGCGCGCGATAGACGCGCACATCAAAAACATCCGCCGCAAAATCGAACCCAACCCGCGCCAGCCCAAATACATCCTCACTGTGTATAGAGTGGGGTATATGTTTGCGGATGAGTAATTCTCCAATTCTCTGATCCTCTAATCTCAGAATTAGAGGATCAGAGAATTGGAGATTTGAGATCGATGCCCCCTCCCCATCGCCCCCCCTGGTGGCCCGCCAACGAACCCTGGCCCCCGGCCCGCCCGCCGTGGCGGCGCGGCTGGCGGAACGGCCATCGATTCTTTTTTTGGCGCGTCGCCGCCATGTTCGCGCTCATGACTCTCTTCATGATGAGCGGATGCGCGTTGGCGATGTGGCTGGCGCTCATCGGGTTCTCGAATCTACCTTCGGGGGCGATGCCCTTTTTGTTGTTCAGTGGATTCGTGATTGCGGTGGTAGGGATGATGCTCATCGGGCGCGCGTTCCGGCGCATCGCCGCGCCGATGGGCGATTTGATGGAGGCCGCCTCTCGCGTGGAACGCGGCGACTATTCGGCGCGAGTGATCGAGCGCGGCCCGCGCGAGGTGCGCGATCTCGCCCGCGCTTTCAACGCCATGGCCGGGCGTTTGCAAAAAGATGAGGAACAGCGGCGCAAGTTACTGGCCGATGTGACTCACGAATTGCGCACGCCGCTGACGGTGATGCAGGGAAACATCGAAGCTCTGCTCGACGGTGTGTACCCGCGCGACGATGATCACCTCGCGCCGATGCTCGAAGAGACGCGCGTCCTCTCGCGGCTCGTCGAAGACCTGCGCACGATGGCCCTCGCCGAGAGCGGCGCGTTGAAACTGCACCGCGAGCCCACCGATCTTGGCGTGCTGATCGAGGAAACGCTGGCCTCGTTCCACGCTCAAAGCGACTCGGCAGGGGTGGCGCTGGCCGCGCGCATCCCGAACGACGTTCCATTGATGGACATCGATCCCGTTCGCATCCGCGAGGTGTTGGCGAATCTACTTGCCAATGCTTTGCGGCACACGCCGCGCGGCGGCGCGGTGGAAGTAGCCGTTTCGATTGGCGGCCGCGCCGTGACTGTTTCGGTGGCGGACACCGGGATCGGCATTCCGCCGGAAGACTTGCCGCGTGTCTTCGACCGTTTTTACAAATCGGAGCAGAGTCGGGGGACGGGACTCGGGCTGGCGATTGCCAAAAATCTGGTGGCGGCGCACGGCGGGGAGATCGTGGCCGAGAGTCCGCCGGGCGGCGGCGCGACGATTCGATTTGCCCTGCCAATAGTATGAAACCCTCGGCATCGTTTGGTAAAATTTACGGCGCACACCCAAGGAGGAGAGTCATGTCACAAACAAAAAGCACCATCACTTGCGATCTCGAAGGCCGCATCGAGACGTACAATCAAGGCGCGGAAGAAATTTTCGGCTACCGGCCCGAGGAGGTCATCGGCAAGAAGCGCGTGTCGCTTTTTTCGCCGGGGCTGATCGTGCTGGGGCACGTCGGCGCGTGGCTGAAGACGGCGCGCGAGCAGGGCGAGTACGAAGGCCGCACAGTGTTTGTGGGCAAAGATGGCAAACCCTTCGCCGCTGAGATTCGAATCACGCCGACGTTCAGAGACGGGCAGCAGATCGGTTATTGCGGGGTGACGACGCCGCTGGATGCGCCAGCGGAAAGCGTGATGCCGGAAAGCAGCTTCATGACCCAAGTGTTTGCGTGGCTGGTGATCATGCGCCTGCCGTTCCTCACGGCGACTTTGGTGCCGGTGCTCATCGGCGCGGCGTGGGTGGCGGCCAAAGGACTCGCGTCGCCGTTCCCGTGGCTGCTGTTCGCGCTCACGATGGTGGGCGCGTGCGCTCTGCACGTTGCGGCCAACACATTCAACGATTACTTCGATTGGACGAGCGGCACAGACAAAGTGAACAACGCTTACTTCCAGCCCTATTCGGGCGGCAGCCGCTCAATGGAACTGGGCTTGATTTCCGAGCGAGGGATGCTGACCGTGGGGCTGGTGTCGCTGGCGATTGCCAGCGCGATGGGGCTGGTGGTGATGTCCCTCATCCGCCAACCGGCGCTCGTGCTGTTCGGCGCGGCGGGCGCGTTCTCGGCCTTCTTTTACACTGCGCCTCCTCTGCGATTGGCCGCGCGCAAAGGTTTGGGTGAGTTGTTCATCGGGCTGAACTTTGGGCCGTTGATCACGGCAGGCACGGTGATGGCGCTGACGGGGCGCGTGGCGTGGCAGGATTTTGTGATCGGCCTGCCGGTGGGACTCCTCACTACCGCCATTCTGTGGATCAACCAATTCCCCGATGAGGACTCGGATCGGGTGAGCGGCAAGCATAATTTGGTGGTGGTGCTGGGCAAAGAACGGGCGCGGTGGGGGTATGTGGCGCTGATGGCCGCCGCCTTCGGAATCGGCGCGGCGGGCGCGGTGATGGGCGTGTTCCCGTTGGGAGCGCTGGCAATTTTGGGCGGCCTGCCTTTGGCCGTCTCGGCTTCGCGCACCCTCTTCCGCCATTACGCCGATCGCGAATTGGTGTCGGCCAACGCCGCGACGATCAATCTGCAGCTTGTCGCCGGAATGCTGATGGCGGCGGGGATTCTTGCGAGCCCCTGGGCGGGGTAAAGATTCGGCTCGCTGATGGGGAAAATCAACCGCGCCGACTCAACCGAGTCGGCGAGATCGTTTTGCCGATTGACTCACCGTGCCGCAGTGAAATCGGCGAACGTTTTGCCTTGGAGAAAATCGGGAAAAGTGTAAATGCCGTTGAGTTGCAGAAAACATCTGCCGGGAAATTTGGCCCAGCCGCGAGAGAGGCCGATGCGCAGATAAACGTCTTTGCGCTTGAGCAGTTTGGTCAGGTCGGCGGCAATTTGTGGCGGGGTGCGCTCCTCGGTGCGTTGCGAAGAACAGAAATAGTTCCATGTAAGGTCGGTGATTTTCAGCCGATAGTATTGGTCTTCGCTGTCGAAGAACCCGAGTCGATAGTTCCATGCATTGTCTTCGCCCTGCTCGTAGAATACTTGACGGATCGCTTTGGGCCGAATGGCGCCAACCGAGCGCGGACCCTCGCCGTCGTTGACGTAGAAGCCGGGGTTGCGCTGAATGGGCTGCTCGAAGATTTCGGCCACGCTGCCGAAGCATGATCTGTCGAGTAGACGGCGTTTCTGTTCATCATTGAGCGCGCGCACGAACCGAACCGACGCGGGATCGTAAACATGATCCTCCGAATGCGGCGGTTTGGGGGTGTGCCGAATCAACTCAAACTCAACAGCCGCGAATGGAAAAATGATCGCTTTGCCGCCCGCTTTCAGCGCGCGCTCGGGGATGCCGGGCGGAGGCAGAACCGGGCGGATGCAATTCCCTTCGCCGTCGTATCCGGCGATGCACACTGCGCCGCGCTGCATCCGAGTCAGATCGGTGATGGCCAGCAGTTTCTTCATAGATGAAAGATTTCCACATTCGGCCAATGAGTTGCAATACGCTCGGCGACCAGTCGGCGGTGGCACTGTTCGGGCGTGGCTTCACTGCACAGCAGGCACGACGGCATCGATTCGAAGCGGGAGCGATCCAGCGAGTCGGGCATGCCGCGCTCATCCATCACAAACTCAAACCGCATCACGTAACGCGGCCAGTCGCCGTCGGCGCGATAATCTTTGAGAATCTCTTTTGTTGGGGCGAGGAGGGGGAGATGGATATACTCGCAACGGTCAGCCAACTCCCGAAGCAAGTAGGGCAGATCATCCTGCTTGGCAAAACCGGAGAGCTGTCCGCCAGGATTGACGCGAATATCCACCAACCGCCGGACGCCATTCCGGTGCAACAACGTAAAGAATGACTCGGCTGTTTTCTGAGTGAAACCTATCGTGTAGAGTTTCATCGCGCCCCGCTAAAACAACGATGGCTGTTCTGCCTCTTCCTGTCTGTCCACCGAATCGAGAATAGATGCCGATCCAATGACATTGCCGTCGCCTCGGATGTGCCGAACATTCACGTCGGGGTGCTCCCGCATAATGTGCTTGGCAATGAGGTGATGTCGGTGGCATTGAGCCGGGTTCTCCTCACTGCACATGATCGCCGTCGTCTGCTCGTCCGCCATTTCAATCAAGCGCTGAACACCCTTGATAAACCATTCGCGCTTCATCACTTCGGAGTAATCCACCTCATGGAGGTAATCTGCGCCTTCAGGGGGCAGCGCCCGGCTCTTGTAACAGCTGGGGTCGGGGGGACGCCCGCCGAGAAACTTTCCGGCGAACGCGTATTGAATGCCGCGCTGGGACAATGCTTGCTCAACATTCTCTTTATTGAACTGCGGATTGTGGCGGCTGAAGGGCGCGGTGCGCACGTCCACCAATGTCATCACGCCGTTGTCCTCAAGCAGGCGTATGAACTTCTCGATTGAGTGATTGCTATGGCCAATGGTGAGAAGTTTCATGCGGGCATTGTAATCCAACAAGACCGAAACACACAACGCCAAAGACCGACGCGATCTTTGAAAACCGCGCCGGTCTCTCTTTGCGCCCTCACTGCTTCATTAAATTCCTCAGCACCGTTGGCAGGATGCCGCCGTTTCGGTAGTAATCCACATCCACCGGAGTATCGAGCCGGGCGATGGCGGTGAATTCCGTCCGCCGCCCATCCTCCGCCGTTGCCACCACTTTCAACTCTTGCCTCGGCTTGATACTGTCGCTGATGCCAAGAATGTCGAACTTCTCGCGCCCGGTGAGGCCGAGACTTTCGGCGTTCTGCCCTTCTTTGAATACCAGCGGCAACACACCCATGCCCACCAAATTCGAGCGATGGATGCGCTCGAATGATTCGGCGATGACGGCCTTCACTCCCAGCAACAGTGTGCCTTTGGCCGCCCAGTCGCGCGAGGAGCCAGTGCCGTACTCTTTCCCCGCGATCACGATCAGGGGCGTGCCCTCGGATTTGTAGCGCATGGCCGCATCGTAGATGCTCATCTTCTCTCCGGCGGGAGCGAGCGGACCGGTGGCGGCGAGATACGACGACCCGAAGTGCAGGGTGTTGCCGCCTTCTTCTCCGCCCAGCATCAGATTCTTGATGCGAATGTTGGCGAATGTGCCGCGTGTCATCACCCGATCGTTGCCGCGCCGCGTGCCGTATTGATTGAAGTCTTTGGGTTGCACGCCGTGCTCGATGAGATACTTGCCCGCCGGAGACTCTTTGGCGATGTTGCCCGCCGGTGAAATGTGATCGGTGGTGATGCTGTCGCCGAATAAACCCAGCACACGCGCGCCCCGTATCTCCTTCAATTCTCCAATCTCCAATCTCAACTCTTCAAAGAACGGCGGATTTTGAATATACGTTGACACTTCCTTCCAGCCGTAGATCTCGCCGCCGCTCACCGGGATCGCGTTCCAGTCCGGATTGCCATCGAAGACGTTGCCATAGGAGCGGGTGAACATTTCGGTATCGATGGAGGCCGCCGCCGTATCGGCCACTTCTTTCTGTGTCGGCCAAACGTCTTTGAGGTACACCGGCTTGCCGTCTTTGTCTGCGCCCAACGGTTCGCTCGTCAGATCAATGTCGGTGGTTCCGGCAAGGGCATAGGCCACCACCAACGGCGGCGAGGCGAGGAAGTTCGCCTTCACTTGCGGATGCACGCGCCCCTCAAAGTTGCGGTTGCCGCTGATGACCGCGCTGGCGACGATGTTGCTCTCGGTCACCGCTTTGCTCACGGCCTCCGGCAGTGGGCCGCTGTTGCCGATGCAGGTGGTGCAGCCGTAGGCGGCCACGTTGAATCCGAGTTGTTCGAGGTACGGCAGTGTGCCCGACTTCTTGAGATATTCGGTCACCACTTTCGATCCGGGAGCGAGGCTGGTTTTCACATACCGTTTGACCGCCAGCCCCTTCTCCACCGCTTTCTTTGCCACCAGCCCCGCGCCGATCATCACTGATGGATTGCTGGTGTTGGTGCAGGAAGTGATGGCGGCGATGATGACCGCGCCGTGTCCGATTGCCGATTGCTGATTGTTGATTGTTGATTGCTTGCCGAGTTCGCTTTCCGCCAGCCCGAAGCCGCGCTCTTTCACTGGCGCGGTGAGGGCTTTGCGGAAGGTGGCCTTGAGATCTTTCATCAGCACACGATCCTGCGGGCGCTTCGGCCCGGCCAGACTCGGCTCGACGGTCGAGAGATCGAGTTCGAGCGTGTCGGTGAAGGCGGGGTCGGGCGAGGAGTCGGCGCGGAAGAGGCCTTGTTCTTTGGCGTATCGTTCGAGCAGATCGGCGGAGGCCGTGCGCCCGGTGGTTCGCAAGTAGCGCAGAGTCTCATCGTCAGTGGGGAAGAAACCGCACGTCGCGCCGTATTCGGGGGCCATATTGGCCATCGTGGCCCGGTCGGCCAGCGACATGGACGAGAGACCGTTGCCGTAAAATTCGACGAACTTATCGACCACGCCTTTCTTGCGCAGCATTTGGGTGACGGTGAGAGTCAGATCGGTGGCGGTGACGCCGTCGCGGAGTTCGCCGTGTAGTTTGAATCCGATCACTTGCGGAGTGGTCATGTACAACGGTTGGCCGAGCATCACCGCTTCGGCTTCGATCCCGCCCACACCCCAGCCGAGCACGCCGAGCCCGTTGATCATTGTCGTGTGCGAGTCGGTGCCCACCAGCGTGTCGGGGAATAATACGCGGGCGCCGTTTTCGGGTTTGGAGAGCACGCCCTGGGCGAGGTATTCGAGGTTGACTTGATGCACGATGCCGGTGGCCGGAGGCACGACGCGCAAGTTATCGAAGGCTTGCGCGCCCCAGCGCAGGAATTGGTATCGCTCGCCGTTGCGCTCGAATTCGAGATGCGCGTTGCGAGCGAGAGCCAGCCCATCGCCGAAGTAATCGATCTGCACCGAGTGATCGATGACCAGATCGACGCGCACGAGTGGATTGATCTTCTTCGGATCGCCGCCGAGTCGTTTCACCGCGTCGCGCATCGCCGCCAGATCGACGACGCACGGCACGCCGGTAAAATCTTGCATGACGACACGGGCCGGGAGGAAGGGAAGTTCGCCTCCCCCTTGCCCCCCCTCTGTCCCCCCCGCACGCGGGGGGGACGTAAGGGGGGGAGCCCATTGCGCGAGCCGCCTCACATCATCTTCGGTGACGAGGTAATTGTCGCAGTTGCGGAGCGCGGCTTCGAGTAGAATCCGGATCGAAAAAGGGAGCCGGTCGAGTTGGGGCGCAACACGGTCGAGGCGATAAATGAAGTAGTCGCCCATCGCGGCGCGCGCAGAGAAGATATTGAGTTGTTTGGCAGACATGGGGATTATCCTTTCGAGCCACACAGGGGCCCTTGAGATATGAGTGGCGAGATTATAGCACTCATCGGAGATCGCTTGGCGTGACGAAATTCATTCTCATCGGCGTCGGCGGATTTGTCGGCGCATTGCTTCGCTATTACGTCAGCGGCTGGATTCAGCAAATGGCGAAGGATGTCGGTTTCCTGTGGGGCACGTTGATCGTCAACCTCAGCGGGTGCCTCGCCATCGGCCTCTTCTCGTATTTGGCCGACGCGCGCGGCGTGTTCACCGCCGAGTCTCGCGCCTTTGTTTTCATCGGCGTCATGGGCGCATACACAACCTTCTCGACTTTCGGCAACGAGACGATGGCGCTGTTCCGCGACGGCGAAAACGGGTTGGCGCTGGCGAATGCGGGCGCGCATGTGCTGTTGGGGTTGGGCGCGGTGTGGGCCGGGCGCGCGTTGGCAAATCTGATCTGGAGTTGAGGCAATGGTGCTACCCGAAGAAAGTTATCTTTTGCGAATCTTCATCGGCGACAGTGACCGGCACGAAGGGCGGCCCCTGTACGAGTGGATTGTGATGGAGGCTCGCCGGAGCGGGCTGGCCGGAGCCACCGTGTTGAGGGGCATGATGGGCTTCGGCGCGCACAGCCGCATCCACACGGCCAAGATCGAACGACTCTCGGATGATCTGCCCGTCGTCGTCGAAATCGTGGACGCGCGCGAGAAACTAGAAGCCTTCCTCGACGGAATCGACGGCGCGATTCACGAAGGCGTGGCGACGATGGAAAAAGCGCAAGTGAAGTTCTATCGAAGCGGGAAGAAGTGAATGACTCGCAAAATCAGCATGGCCGAGGGGTCAAAGGTTGCCGAACGCGCTTCCATCGAGATCGAGGCGTGGTTGCGCGAGTGGCCCGGCACGGTGAACGTGGAAAACGTGGAAGGCGACCCGGAGTATCAAGCCAAAGACATTGATTTGCTGTGGGCGACGGTCAGCCGTGATTACACCATCGAGATCAAAGCCGACCGCTGGCACGGCACGGGCAACTTTTTCTTCGAGACGATGAGCAACAAAGAGAAGGGCACGCCCGGCTGTTTTCTGTACACTGAAGCCGATTTTCTTTTCTACTATTTCACCGAGCCGCGCACGCTCTACATCCTGCCCATGCCTCGCGCCCGGCAGTGGTTTGAGGCGAACATCGAGCGGTTTGCCGAACGGGAGACGACCACGCCCGCTGGCAGTGAGCATTACACGACGGTGGGGCGGCTGGTGCCGATTGAGACAGTGCTGAAAGAGGTAAGAGGGGTGAAGGTGAAGCAGTTGTAATGACGGCGGGGTGGGAAGGTCGCAAGGATGTTGTACAAAACAGTCGAAGAGCAATTACGGTCGTCGTTGTACGCAACCCTTCTGTAACAAGATGGATGAATTGTATATTTTGTATCTTGCCAAACGGAGAACTCTCAGCTACACTGTAGCCACATTACCTTCAACATGAGGCCTGCCCCATGAACCAGATTTACCATCACTCGTGCGAAAATATGCGCGAGGTAAAAAATGACTCTGTTGCGTTGACTGTCACCTCGCCGCCGTACTGGAATGCGATAGATTACGATATTCATGCTTCGGACAAGAGTCAATACTACCGGACTCGGAATTATGCCAGCGGCTACTCAGAATACTCCGAGTATCTTTCGTGGTTGGAGAAGGTTTTTGGAGAAGTCCATCGCGTCACCGTGCCGGGCGGTTTCTGCGCAATCGTCATAGGAACAGTGTTATTGGACGGCGCACATCACCCCGTTCCATTCGACGTCACCTCTCGACTGTCCCAAAAGGGCTGGGTATTTCATCAAGACATTATTTGGCACAAATGCACGGCTGGCGTAAAGCGGGCGGGGGTCACTATCCAGAAGCCGTATCCTGGCTACTACTACCCCAACATCATGACCGAGTACATTCTGGTCTTTCGAAAGCCGGGAGCGCCCATTTACAAAGATCGTTCAGCAGAGGAGAAAGACGCGGCAGCCTATCCCATCAATCACCTATTTACGATGGACACCGCCAACAACATCTGGCATATAGCCCCGGTGCCTCCCGACGTGATTGACCACCCTTGTCCCTTCCCCGAGGAAATACCCTATCGCCTCGTTCAAATGTACTCTTACCCCGGCGATGTCGTTCTTGATCCGTTCGCGGGTTCGGGCCAAACGACTAAAGTAGCCAAACACCTTCACAGGAAATTTGTGGGGTACGAGACAATAGCAAAGTACGTGACGCTGGCAGAGAAGCGTCTCAAGGAGCCGCTCTCGATACGTCCCAAACAGTTGATCGCGACTTTCGAGAAAATCGCCTTTGACGAGCCTTCAGGAGCGGAAAGCAAAACCGAAGGCGCAGCCCGCAAAAACGGCAAGAAGCGCAGTGCTGAAGAACCCGCGCAAGGCCGCTTATTCGAGAGAAGAGCTATTTATACGAAGACAAAATCTTGAATTCCGGGCGGCTCAGAATTTCCGATGCGATGAGCGCGCTCGCCACCTTTGTCTTTACCAAATCGCCGGACTTGTGAGGAATAGCGAGCGATATAAAGTAATGAGGCTGTTTCTTTCGCAGTGAGTTAAGCGGCCCCCATTGCAGAACGAGGGCGTCGCCGCTCGACTTGGTTGCATTGGGCAACAAATCAGGATCAGCGTAGACAATACCGATTCCCGACAATACGAACAGCGTCGCCTCGTTCCAACCCCGCTTGTCAGCACTACCCAGCGAATTAATCAATCTGATCTGTCCCTTTTTCTCCGCGAATACACCCTTCACGGAAAATCCGTCGCAGCCGGGCAGTTGAATATCAATCCGGCGGTTTACTGCTCCAGTGTTTTTTGCGGGGAACCTCAATGCCCGAAAAGCGGCGCCCAAGATGTATTCGCTCACCCCGCCGACAACAAACCTGTTTTCGTAAACAGTCGTGTTGTACTCGTCCAACAGCAGGCCAAAGGCTCGCTCGATCTCCAGCCTGACATCTGGCGTGCTATCCATCTTCTCTTTGAGTGAAAAGAAAATCTGTCTTTGCTGTTCGAAGTGGCTTTTGGGCACAATACCGTCCTCCATGCTTGCGTCGCGAGTTCCCGCTATCGGTTGTAGATTATAATTCCATTCGTGCCCCTCACCCTCGCCGAAGTCCAACATATTGCCGAGCTGGCGCGGCTCGAACTTGCCGAAGAAGAACTGACTCATTTCCGCGAGCAATTGTCGTCGGTGCTCGATTACGCGGCGCAGCTGCGCGCGGTGGACACCTCGGCTATTCCGCCCACGGCCACCGTCCTGCCGCTTCGCACCGTTCTGCGCGAAGATGCGGCCCAGCCCTCACTGCCGCGCGAGGCGCTGTTGGCGAACGCCGCCGAATCGGAAGCGGGGTGCTTCAAAGTGCCTCCAGTGCTGGATTGAAAATCTGCTGACCACCGATCACCGATCACTGACTACTGACCACTGGCTACTCTTTGGAACTCCACACCCTCACCCTCACCGAAGCCGCCGCGAAATTGCACAGCGGCGAAGTCACCAGCGTGGCGCTCACCGAAGCCATGCTCCAACGCATCGAAGCGCATAACCCGGCGCTCAACGCTTTCCTCAGCGTGACCGCCGACGCCGCGCTCGAATCGGCGAGGCAGGCCGATGCGCGGATCCGATCAGGGGCGGCGTCACCGTTGACGGGTGTGCCCATCGCCCTCAAAGATGTCATCTGCGTGAAAGGCCTGCCCACCACCGCCGGGTCGCTCATCCTCAAAGGCTACCGCCCGCCATACAACGCCGCCGTCGTCGAAAAACTTTCGTCGGCGGGCGCAGTGATTCTCGGCAAGACAAACCTCGATGAATTTGCGATGGGCTCATCCACCGAGAACTCGGCCTACGGCCCGACCCGCAATCCGTGGGACATGAGCCGGGTGCCCGGCGGATCGTCGGGCGGGAGCGCGGCGGCGGTGGCGGCGCGTTTGGCGTTCGGCGCATTGGGCACCGACACCGGCGGCAGTGTTCGGCAGCCAGCGGCGCTGTGCGGAGTCGTCGGCCTCAAACCCTCGTATGGCCGCGTGTCGCGTTATGGATTGATCGCCTTCGGATCATCGCTCGATCAGATCGGAGTCTTCGGGCGCACGGCTGAAGATGCGGCGGTGCTGATCGAAACGATTGCCGGACACGATCCGCGCGACGGCACGAGCATGCCGACTCCGGTTCCGAACTATCGCGCCGTATTGAGCCGCCCTCTGCATGGACTCCGAGTCGGCTTGCCCAAAGAATACTTTGTGAGCGGTGTGCAGGCCGACGTGAGCGCGGGGGTGAACGCGGCGGTGAAGGTGTTGGAGAGTCTCGGCGCGACGGCGCGCGAAGTGACTCTGCCGCACACCGATCTCGCGCTCTCGACATACTACATCATTGCGCCCGCCGAGGCCTCGGCCAACTTGGCGCGGTTCGACGGGGTGCGGTTCGGCCCACGCGCCGAAGCCGACTCGATGTGGGATGAATATCGGCGCACTCGCGGCGCGGGCTTCGGCCCGGAAGTGAAACGGCGGATCATGCTCGGCGCGTATGCGCTCTCCACTGGCTACTACGATGCGTACTACTTGCAAGCGCAAAAGGTGCGCACGCTGATCAAAGCCGACTTCGATGCGGCGTTCAACGATGTGGATGTGATCGCCTGCCCCACTTCGCCGACGACCGCTTTCAAGATTGGCGAGAAGGTGGATGACCCGCTGGCGATGTATTTGGCCGACGTGTTCACCCTGCCCGGAAGTTTGGCGGGCATCGCCGGTCTCTCGGTCAATTGCGGCTTCGACGGCGATGGCCTGCCCATTGGCCTGCAACTGCTCGGCCCGGCCTTCACCGAAGAGCGATTACTGCGCGTAGCGCATCAATATCAGCAGGCCACCGAGTGGCATAAGAGACAGCCGCCAGCCTTTAGCCATTAGCCCGACACACAGACTCCGCTAATCGCTAATCGCTTATCGTTAGGAGCATTCATGAAAGTCGTCATCCCTCTCGCCGGGTTCGGCACACGATTGCGCCCGCACACCTTCACCAAACCCAAACCGCTGATCAATGTCGCCGGCAAGCCGGTGCTCGGCCACGTGCTCGATATGTTCAAGAGCCTCGACGTGGACGAATTCATTTTTATCGTCGGCTATTTGGGCGATCAGATCGAGCAGTACGTGGGCAAGCATTATCCTCACCTCAAGGCCTCGTATTTCGAGCAAAAGGAGTTGAACGGCCAATCCACCGCTGTCTATCTGGCGAAGGATCGGTTGAGCGGCCCAATGCTGATTGTCTTTGTGGACACGATTGTGGAAGCCGATCTCTCGGGGCTGGCGAATGAGAAGGCGGACGCGGTGGCGTGGGTGAAGCAGGTGGAAGACCCGCGCCGGTTTGGGGTGGCGATTGTGGGTTCGGACGGCTACGTGACGAAACTGATCGAGAAGCCGACGGATGTAAAAGATAATCTCGTGGTTGTCGGCTTTTATTATCTCAAAGACTCGCAGGCATTCATTCGCGCCATCGAGGAGCAACTGGCCAAAAACATCAAAACAAAGAACGAGTATTTTCTCGCCGACGCATTGCAGTTGATGCTCGACAGGGGCATGAAGATGCGCGTACAGCCGGTGGAGGTGTGGGAGGACTGCGGCAAGCCGGAAACGGTTCTGCACACCAATCGGTATTTGCTCGATCACGGCCACGACAACAGCGCCGACGTGAAGGCCGACGGCAACATCATCATCCCGCCGGTGCATATCGACCCCACTGCCAAACTCAGTCACTCGGTCATCGGCCCGCACGTGACCATTGCCGCCGGGTGCAAAGTGGAGAACTCCATTCTGCGAGACTCGATCATTGACGAAGGCGCGACGATTCAGAATGCGATGCTGGCGCAGTCGCTCATCGGCAAAGATGCCCGCGTGGGCGGAAAGTTCCGCACCTTCAATGTGGGCGATTCGAGCGAGGTGGGTTTCGAGTAAGCTGTTAGCGCTCAGCGATCAGCGGGTTGCTGGCGTTGCGCTGAGGGCTAATTGCTGATCGTTGATGGCTGAAATCGTTAAATGCCACTCCGGGCACGAATATGCCGAGCGCCCCACCGCGCTGTTTTGGGAAGAGGCATGGCTGGAGATCGAGGCGGTCGAAAAGCAGTGGCGTATTCCCGGCGGCAAATGTTTTCGCGTGCGAACAACAAGCGGGCTTGTGTTCGAGTTGATGTACGGCGAGTTATACGATGAATGGAGAATCAATCCATCAGCGGATGAAACGGATTGAACGGATTTCGATTTGCATCCGATCCATCCGTTCAATCCGTTGACGACAAAGAGAGAAACCCATGCGCAAATTTGTCTCCCAACGAGTCGACTCTGTCCCTCCCTCCGGCATCCGCCGATTCTTCGACATTGCCGCGACGATGAAAAATGTGATCTCGCTCGGCATCGGCGAGCCGGACTTCGTGACGCCGGAACGAATCCTCAACGCCGGTGTGGCCTCGCTTCAGCGCGGCGAAACGCAGTACACATCCAACTCCGGCGTTCTGCAGTTGCGGCAGAGCATTGCCGCGCACCTCGCCAAACTTTACGGCGTGACATACGACCCCGAAGAGCTGCTGATCACCGTCGGCGTGTCGGAGGCGTTGTATCTCGCCCTCACCGCCGTGCTCGATCCGGGCGATGAAGTGATCGTGCCTCAGCCGTGCTTCGTGGCTTACACGCCCGAAGTGACGTTCGCCGGAGGGAATCCGGTGACTATTGGCACATCGGTCGAAAACGATTTTCAAGTGACGGCTTCCGAGATCGAGGCGGCCATCACGCCGAAGACCAAAGCCCTGCTCATCGGTTACCCCAACAATCCCACCGGGGCGGTCGTCACTCGCGAACGGCTGATCGAGATCGCGCAGGTGGCCGAGACATATGATCTGCTGGTGATCTCCGATGAGATTTATGATCGGCTTGTGTACGGCTTTGAGCATGTGTGCTTTGCTTCATTGCCGAAGATGCGCGAGCGCACAATCACATTGGGCGGCTTCTCGAAAGATTACGCGATGACCGGCTGGCGCATTGGGTATGCGGGCGGGCCGGCGGAGATTATCGGGGCGATGCGGAAGATACATCAGTACACGATCATGTCGGCGCCCACCACCGCGCAGATGGCCGCATTGGAGGCGGTGTCCACCGGAGAAGAATATGTTCAACAGATGGTGGGCGAATACAATCGGCGGCGGCAGTTGATCGTCGGCGGGTTGAATACGCTCGGGCTGGACTGCTTCGAGCCGCGCGGCGCGTTCTATGCCTTTCCGTCGGTGGCGCGCAGTGGGATGGGCGACAACGAATTTGCCGAGCGGCTTTTGCAGGAGGAGCAGGTGGCCGTCGTTCCGGGCCATGCTTTCGGCGAGAGCGGCAAAGGGTTTGTGCGCATGTGTTATGCGACGGCGCACGAAAAGATCGAAGAGGCGTTGAATCGAATGGAGCGATTCATGCGCCGCCACGGATGAAACGCACGATGGCCGTGTGAGACTCGGCACTAGCCACGCCGATTTGGGCGTGGAAAAATGAGGGCGCAACCCAAATCATAGGAGACTTATATGCCTGTCAACTATCTCAATGCGTTCGAAATGGCCCAGCATCAGTTCGATGCGATTGCGGCGAAAACCAATATCGATTCAGAAGTTCGAGAGGTGCTTCGTTATCCGGAGCGAGAATTCCGATTCCAAATCCCTGTCCGAATGGACAACGGCAAAATCAGAGTCTTCTTTGGCTTTCGCGTTCAGCACAACGACGCCCGCGGCCCGGCCAAAGGCGGCATTCGTTTTGCGGCGAACGAAACGCTCGACACGGTGCGGGCGCTGGCGATGTGGATGACGTGGAAAACGGCGGTGGCCGACATTCCGCTCGGCGGCGGCAAAGGCGGGGTGGTGGTCGATCCGTCCACGCTATCGGTTGGCGAGAAGGAGCGCTTGTGTCGGGGTTGGATCGATCAGGTGTGGCACGACATCGGCCCGCGCGTGGATGTGCCCGCGCCCGATGTGGGCACGACTCCGCAGATGATGGCTTGGATGATGGACGAGTATTCTAAACTTGCCGGGCACTACAGCCCCAGCGCCATCACCGGCAAACCGCTGGGCGTGGGCGGCTCGTTGGGCCGCACCGAAGCCACCGGCTACGGCGTGGTGGATTGCATCCGCGAAGCGATGAGACACTTGCGCCTCAAACCCGAAAACAGCACGGCGGCCATTCAGGGCTTCGGCAATGTGGCGCAGTATGCGGCTATCGCCTTCAAGAAGAATCTGGGCGGCAAAGTGATTTGCGTATCATGTTACGACGGCAATGACAAAGAGTCGCACACCTTCTCGCGCAAAGAGGGCATCGACGCCGAGTTCCTCCAAAGCATCACCGATCAATATGGCGCCATCGACAAAACCGAAGCCAAAGAGGCCGGATACGCCATTGAAGATGGCAACGCCTGGCTCGCCAAAAAAGTGGACGTGCTGATCCCGGCGGCATTGGAGGGGCAGATCACCGGCGACAACGCCCACAACATTGATCCGCAAGTGCGGATCATCGCCGAGGGCGCCAACGGCCCCACCACGCCCGAAGCCGACGCCGTGCTCATGCAGCGCGGCATCTTCAACATCCCCGACTTTCTGTGCAACTCCGGCGGCGTGATCTGTTCGTACTTCGAAGGCGTGCAGAACGATATGAACTACTATTGGGATCACGATGCCGTGCTTCGCCGCCTCGACCAGAAAATCACCAAAGCCTTTCACGGCGTATTGGAAACCGCCACTAAAAAAGACATGCACATGCGCGACGCCGCTTACACCATCGCCATTGGGCGCGTGGTGGAGGCGATGGAACTGCGCGGCTGGATATAGCGCGCCCCGGCCCCCTATGCCTTTCGAATCCGTCATCGGCCTCGAGGTCCACGCCGAGCTGCTCACGCAGTCCAAAATGTTCTGCGGCTGCGCCGTCGTCGATTCGACTACCGCCGAACCGAACCGGCATGTTTGCCCGGTGTGCACCGGCCAGCCGGGCGCGCTCCCCGTCGTCAACAAACGCGCCGTCGAATTCGCTATCCGAGTCGGCCTCGCGTTGAATTGCGCGGTGAACCGTGTCAGCGTCTTCGCCCGCAAAAACTATTTCTATCCCGATCTCCCGAAGGGCTATCAGATCTCACAATACGAACTGCCGCTCGCCTCGAACGGCTGGATTCTGATCGACACACCCGACGGCGCGAAAAAGATTCGCGTGCGCCGCGTGCATCTCGAAGAGGACACCGGCAAACTCACTCACGCCGACGGCTACTCCCTCGTTGACCTCAACCGCGCCGGAGTGCCTCTGCTCGAAATTGTCAGCGAGCCGGACTTGCGCTCGGTGGAGGACGTGAAAGCCTACGCCGCCAAACTGCGAACCATTCTGCGCTATCTCGGCGTGAACAACGGCGATATGGAAAAGGGCGTCATCCGGTTCGAGGCCAACGTGTCGGTGCGCGAAACGGGAACCGAGGCCCTCAACACCCGAACCGAGATCAAGAATCTCAATTCGTTCCGCGCGCTGGTCAACGCCAGCGCGTACGAGATTGCTCGGCAGATCAAAGTGTACGAACGCGGCGGCGCGGTGGCGCAAGAGACGCTGGGCTGGAATGAGGCAAGCGGAAAGACCGTGTCTCAGCGAAGCAAAGAGCACGCCCACGACTATCGCTATTTTCCGGAGCCGGACATTCCGCCGCTCGAACTCGATCCGGCATGGGTGGAAGAAATTCGCTCCAACCTCGCCGAACTGCCCGACGCGAAGCGCGAGCGGTTTCTCGCCTTCGGCCTCACGCCGTACGATGCGGGCGTGATGGTGGCCGAGAGCCATGTGGCCGACTATTTCGACGAGGCGGCCAAGTTCGCGCAGTCGTTGAAGATCGAGCCGAAGGCAGTGGCGAACTGGATCCTCTCGCAGTTGTTCGGGCTGTTGAACGAATCGGGGCAGGAGATCGATCAGTGCCGGGCGACGCCGGAGCGATTGGTTGGGCTGATCAAAATGGTGGCCGACGGCGTGATCAATATCAACACCGGCAAGAGTGTGCTGTCCGAGATGTTCGTCGGCGGGCAATCGGCGGAGGAGATTGTGCGAGCCAAAGGGCTGGCGCAGGTGAGCGACGAGAGCGCGATTGTGGCGGCCATTGAAAAAGCCATCGCCGATAACCCCGATCAACTCGCGGCCTATCTCGGCGGCAAAGAGACGCTGGCGAAATGGTTCTTCGGGCAGGTGATGAGGGCGATGGGCGGCAAGGCCAACCCGGCGGTGATTCAGAAAAAGCTGGATGAGAAGTTTGTGGAGTTGAAGCGGGGATAACGGGAGCGGCGGACAAAACAAAAGACGGAGGCTTCTGCGAGAGGCCTCCGTCTTTTTGTTCGAGTCGGCGTTACCACCAGGGGAGGAACGACGTTCGCGTGCGGGCGGTGATGCCTCCGTAGGTCACCAGCACGTCTATGGCCACAAAACTGCCCGCGTGGGTCTGCCCGCCGAGAAGGTTGAATTTGGTGATGCCGCGCGGGTCGGTGTTGGGCAGGGGGATGGTTTGATTGCCCGACGAATACTTGATGGTGATGGTGACGACTGCGCCATCGAGGGCGTTGTTGTGCTGATCTTTGACAACGACGAAAACGGTTTGCGGGCTCGCGCGGCCAGTGACTGGGGTGGACACCGAGGCGCGCACGTTGAGCCGGGTGACGACGCGCGGCTGGCCGGGCTGAGGCTTAGGATCCTTGAGAGAGGAGTCGAGGCCGAGCGCGTTGAAGGCGGGTTCGCCTACGAGCGTGAGCTGCACTTTTTGGCTGGCCGGTTTTTCGGAATGCCACTCCATCCGCCCGTTCTCGAAAGCCTGCACCATCCGATCCTTTTCGATGTAGATTTCGCTGATCGGGTAGCCGAAAACGTCAACGCCGCCGCGAGCGCGGAAGTAGTCGAGGAAAGCGTAGCACACCGCATGGCCGGTTTCCGAAAAGTAAGCGCAGTAGGGGTTGCCGGCGGCGGGTATTTGATCGGAGGAGATGGAGGGTTGAGTGTAACCGAGTTCGACGCCGAGTCGCCCGAGCTGCACTTGCGAGCCTTCCGGGTTCTCCGGATGCCATTCGAAGCGCGCATACTGGAAGTATTGCACGACCAGCCCGGTGCTTTCGTCTCTGAAGTCGTCGGTGATGGGGTAACCGAAAACGGCGAGGCCGCCGTGAGAATCGAAATACGCCAAGAGCGCTCCGCGCACCGTGTGGCCGGTGTCGTCAAAGTAGCGTTCCGTTTCGCTCTGCGCCGAAGCCGCGCCGACGGCGACAACGACTGCCACGATCGCCAATGTGAGCATCGCGGCTTGCAGTGTCGATTTTGAGTTGCTTTCCTGTTTCATGCGCCTCCCAACCCAACGCTTGCATTATAAGCGCAATGGCTTTGCGGCACAAGCGCCCCCTGAACTTTCCACAGATGTTTGTCGTGAATCTTATGCTGCTTGCCCCAGCCGAATGTTAGTGTAACTCTCGTATCGCCGCCGGTTGACGGCTCCGCGATCCACCGCCTTGCGCACGGCGCACCCGCTTTCGACGGTGTGCGTGCAGTCACTAAAGTTGCACTGATCCACAAATGGGCGAATGTCGGGGAAATAGCCATCCAATTCATAGGGGTCGATGTCGTGCAGAGCGAGGGCGCGAATTCCGGGGGTGTCGGCCACCCACCCGCCGCCGTCGAGGGGGATGAGTTCGGGATGCACGGTGGTGTGCCGTCCCTTTTGTGTTGCGCCGCTCACCGAACGCACGGCAATCCCCAAGCCCGGCTGAATGGCGTTGAGCAGCGATGATTTGCCCACGCCGCTGGGGCCGGCCAGCGCCGAGAGCCGCCCGGCCAACTGCGCTCGCAGTTCGGCCACCCCCGCGCCGGTGCGTGCGCTGGCGTAAATGACGGTGTATCCCAATGACTCGAAAATAGAAAATTGCGACTGCGCTTCTTCCGCCGAGACGAGATCGGTTTTGTTGGCGCAGATCACAGCCGGGATGCCGTTGGCTTCGGCCACGACAAGAAAGCGATCCAACATTCCCAGCCGGGGCGCGGGCTGGGCGCAAGCGAAGACGAAGACGGCTTGATCGAGGTTGGCGAGGATGATCGATTCGTGATCGGCTTCTTTTTCGGATCGGGCGGCGCGGCCTTTGGGCGAGGGCTTGCGGCGAGCGAGGGTGTGGGTGCGCTCGGCGATGGATTCGATGACGCCGGTTCCGTCGGGGAGGCGCGAGATCGTTACCCGGTCGCCCACCGTCGCCAGATCCGATTGGCGTTTCTCTTTTTTGAGTTTGCCGCGCAGTTTGCACACCACCGATTCGTCGCCGGTGCGCACGGTGAAAAAACCGGATTGGGCTTTGATGATCAGCCCATTGCAGATTGCAGATTTCGGATTGGAGATTGCTTCGGTCACTGCGCTAAACTATTTGCCAATTGCCAACGGCCATTTTACGGGGCCGGAGTCGCGGTGGCATTCGGGTCGGGGGTGGCCGATGGGGTGGCGGTGAGTCCGAACTCCGATTCCCACGGATAGAGCACGTATGAGCGTCCAAAGAAATAACTTTCGACGACGCGGCGGAAGACGGGCGCGGCCCATTCCGATCCTTCACCCCGATTCTGCAATACCACCGCCACGACGATGTCGGGCTTGTCGCGCTCGGCTTGCGTGTACCCCACAAACCATGCGTGCGGTCTGCCGATGAACGGGTCTTCGGCGGTGCCGGTTTTGCCCAACACTGTCACTTGCAACCCTTTGAGGGCGTTGCGCGCTGTGCCATTGCGATCATACACGACGCCGTACAGCCCTTCGCGGATCACGTCGAGCTGCTCATCGGTGAGCGGCAGTTTGCCGATGGCTTCGGGCTTGAATTCGTAGATGGGGTCTTCACCCGGGGCGGCGATGGAGGAGACGAGCTGCGGGCGATAGAGCGCGCCGCCGTTGCCGATGGCGGCGTAAATGACCGCCATTTGCAGGGGCGTCACTTGCAAGTAGCCTTGCCCCACTGCCATGTTCACACTGTTTTCCGGCGACCACTGCTCGCCGATGTTGGCTTGCTTCCATTCTGCATCGGGCACGAGGCCGCCCACTTCTTCGTTGGTGTTTTGGAGCAAGCCCACGATGCCGGTGGGTTGGCCCAGCCCGAACTCTCTGGCGATCTTCGGCAGGTATTCGGGATCGAGGTTGTAGAGCGCCAGCCCGATGTGATAGTTGTACGGGTTGCAGGAAAAGGTGAGCGCCTGCGGCAGGGTGATCTCTCCGTGCGGCGACAGCTCTTTGGCCACCGTCCAATCGTATTTGATGAATTCTGCGCCCAGCTCGATCCACTCGCCGTTGCATGTGTACGTCGAGTCGCGGGAGAACAATTCCGACTTGAGTGCGGCGGCCACGTTGATCACTTTGAACGTGGAGCCGGGCGGATAGAGCCCCTGTGTCACCCGATTGACCAGCGGCCTGAAAGGGTTATCGAGCACTGCGCCGAGCGTGGAGGAGTTGTAGTTGGTGTAATCGAAAAGATTGGGATCGAATGACGGGCCGGAGGCAAAGGCCAGCACTTCGCCGGTGTGGATATTCATCACCACCACCGCGCCGGGCAAATCGCCCAATGCCTGCGCCACCTGCTTTTGGAAGTCGCGGTCGAGCGTGGAATAGATGGCTTGCCCCGCCGCCGATTCGGTGTGCGCGAGGGTGGCGGCGATTTGCCCGCCGGGCGTGACCACCAACAGTGTGCCGCCCCGTTTCCCGGCCAGATATTTCTCACCCCACGCCTCCATCCCGGTGATGCCGACTCGCTCATCGCCCCGATATCCGAGCAACCGATAATACTCCTCCGCCTCTGCCGGGATGCCGAAAACATAGCCCACTGCGTGAGGAGCGCCGAGCGATCCATTGAGGTAGTAGCGAGTCTGATAGGTGTTGAGCACCAGCCCGCCCAAACTCGACAGCACGGTGAACCGCGCTTGAATCTCCTCCGACGAGGCTTCGCCCATCGGCACATACCAATCGGGCTGGGCATATTGATACGCCGCCCGCAGTGTTTCGGGGTGGCGGCCCAACAGCGCCGAGAGTTCGCGCAGGAGAGCGTTCTCGTCGGTGATTTCGCCGGGGATGACTCCGATGGCTACGGCGTCGGCCTGCGCGGCAAAGGCTTTGCCGTTGCGATCATAGATATTCGCCCGCGCCGGAATCTTGTAATCCATGAACAGCGTGTTGCCGTCTTTTAACTCGGGCAGGATCAGCCCATCGTGCCACAGGATCACCCACCGGCCCCCTTCGAAGCGCAGGGGCATGGTGATGTCGCGGGTGAGGTCGCCCACCAGCGCCGTGTGGAAAGTGACGCGGAAAGCCACTTCGGCTTCCAAATCGGTTTGGAACGAGGAGAGGATGCTTGTCTCGATGCCCGTCAGAGTCATTTGCTCGGCGGCATCGCCGTATCGCGCCGCGAAATCCTCTTGCGAGAATGCGTCTTGCGAGGCGGGCGTGAGCAGGCTGTACATACCCGCGTAATCTTTCTGCGCCCACGCGTTGAGGAAAGCGCCGGTCGTTCCCTCCGGGTTGGGCGGCAGAGTGACCGAGACGTTGGGGCCGGGCAGGGTGGGCGTGGGCGTAAGGGATGTGGCCCTCCCGCAAGCAACGGCGAGAGCGAGCGCGGCCAAGAGGAAAACGCGATTTTTGTTCACGGGCAGAGTTGTATCACGAATAGCAGGATTTTACGAACGGGGCGCATTGACTCGTGGGGACAACCCCTGCGATTGCCCCTCTCACAGAATTTCGCTATACACCGGGCAGAAGTAGCGGTTGAATCGCTGGCATGCGGCTGGCACATCGGCGGGAGGCGCGAGGCCGAATTGGCGCAGGGCGCGAGTGAGATGACAGAGCGGCAGGCCCATCACACTGGCGAAGCAGTGCGAAAAATTCTCCACCGGATGGAAGCCATCGTGCTGAATGGCGTACGCCCCGGCCTTGTCCATCGGGTCGCCGTCGGCCACGTAGGCGGCGATCTCATCATCCGAATACGCTCGCATGGGCACACTGCTCCGGCACACCTCCTCGCGGAGCGCTCCCGATCGCGCATCCAGCGCCGCAACCGCTGATACCACTTCGTGCGTTCGCCCGCGCAGTCTTCTCAACATCTGCGCCGCATCCGCCGCGTCCTTCGGCTTGCCCAGAATCTCGCCATCGATCACCACTTCCGTGTCGGCGGCAACCACCACTCTCCGCCCTTCGCCCGTTGCAGTTTGGAATGTGGGTTTCGAGATTTGTTCCGCCTTTTCCCTCGCCAGCCTCTGCACATAGTCAACCGCCGCCTCATCGGGGCGCGGAGTCTCATCGATCCCGGCGGCGCGGGACTCGAATGGAAGGCCGATGAGCGCCAACAGTTCGCGGCGGCGCGGCGAGGCAGAAGCAAGCAGTAGAGCGGCTGAAGAAACAGACATGATGCAGTGACCGTGAGACTATACCATGAACCTTGCGCCGCAACGCCCGCACAATTTATGCGAAATAAACACAAAGCCCCGAATTACCTTTAGTATAATTACCGCGTGATCGAAATTAAGTCTAGCGCTTCGCGCCGCGCCGCCTTGCTATTGGCCGTCGCCGCTTTCGGCGTCGGTCTTGCCCTCCTCCTGCCCAACGTGTACGAACGCGCCTCATGGAATCTTCGGCAAGGAGTAGTGAACATTTGGCACACCCTCAACCCGCAATTGAGCGTTGTGCCCACGCCGCAAGTGATCAGCACCGTGTCGCCGACTCTGCTCACGCCGGTGGCAGTGAATGCCGCGCCCACCCTCGGGTCGCCGGCCACCGCCGCACCGGCGGCCACGCCCCTGCCTGCGCTCACCCCGCCGCCCCCCGATCGTCAACTCACCGGCTTCACCCACATTTGGCAGAAGGTGAACAACTGCGGCCCGGCCACGCTGGCCATGAACCTCGCCTTTTGGGGATGGAAGGGCACGCAAGCCAACACCGCCACCGCGCTCAAGCCCGACCCCGATGATCGAAACGTCTCCCCGCACGAAATGGCCGACTATGCTCGAAGTGTGGGGCTCGGCGCAGAGGTGCGAGTCGGCGGCACACTCGATCTGATCAAGCAATTCGTTTCCGCCGGGATCCCCATCATCCTCGAAAAAGGGATCGTTCTTGAGGATGCCGGGTGGGAGGGGCACTACACGCTGATCACCGGCTACTCCGATGCCGCCAGCAATTTCACCACTCAAGACTCTCTGCAGGGCGCGAATTTTCAAGTGCCCTATTACCTCATTACTGAAAGTTGGCGCGCATTCAATTACACCTATATTGTGGTCTATCCTGCCGAACGGCAGGCTGATGTGTTTGCCATTCTCGGCCCCGATGCCGATGCCCAAACCAACTTTGCCAACGCGGCCAATCGCGCGCGCGGCGAAATCCCCGCCCTCAACGGGCAAGACCTTGCTTTCGCATGGTTCAATTTGGGCAGCAGCCTCAACAATCTCGGCAACGCCGCCGACGCCGCCGCCGCGTTCGATCAGGCGCGCGTTCTGCAACTGCCGTGGCGCATGTTGTGGTATCAGTTCGGCCCGTTCGAGGCCTACGATGCCGTGGGCCGCTCCGGCGACGTGCTCGCCCTCACCGACTCCGTTCTCTCGCAAGCAAATAATTATCGAAGAGGCGTATTATTGGCGTGGCCGCGCCCGGCTGGCATTGGGCGACCCCCATGCCGCCGCCGACGATTGGCGGACTGCTCTGCGCTATAATCG
>Ga0194127_10001878_pt1 | contig 29719 bp, 26 predicted proteins | sample TA2KigC100mmetaG_FD_148624 | JGI IMG/M metagenome (GOLD analysis project Ga0194127, IMG submission 148624) | Freshwater microbial communities from Lake Tanganyika, Tanzania - TA2015036 Kigoma Deep Cast 100m | ecosystem: Environmental > Aquatic > Freshwater > Lake | place: Tanzania: Lake...
CTTGAGCATCTTGCGGACGGGTTCGGCTTCCTGCTCGGCGCGGGTGGTGTCGAGGCGGGTGCGGCGGCCCAGCATGGCCTCTTCGACCTGGCTGGCGATGACGGGGCCGACCTTGCCCAGGTCTTCGCGGATGGTTTCCACCTTAATTGCGGCACGCATCAGGAATTCCAGGTCGGCTTCCAGTTCGCCCACCTTGCCGGAAATTCGGGCGGTGTCGAAGCCTTTGCCGACGAAGTGATGGATGTGCACCTCGTCGGCCTTCTGGCCATGGCGATCCACCCGGCCATTGCGCTGCTCCATACGGTTCGGGTTCCAGGGAATCTCGATGTGGATGAGCTTGGAGCAGTGGTTCTGGAGATTCACGCCTTCGGAAAGGGCATCGGTGGCGAGCAGGATGCGCACCGCGGATTCCTCCGGGTGGGCCTGGAAGGCGGCCTTGATCGGCTCGCGCTGGTCGTTGGGCATGCCACCGTAGATCATCTCCAGCCGGCCTTCCTCGGCAAAGCCTTCGCGGGCCAGCAGGTCGTAGAGCCACTTCTGCGTGGCGCGGTATTCGGTGAAGAGGATGACCCGCTGCTCGTTCCATTTGCCGCCGGGGCGCAGGTTGGTCTTGAGCCAGTCGATCAGGGTCTGGGCCTTGCAGTCGGCGCGCTGGCTGGCCTTGGCGGCAAAATTGCTCAACTGCTTGAGCAGGGCCTTTTCCTCGGTAGAGAGCGGCGACAGGGCCTGGCTGGCGGAAGCCACTACTTCGCCGGCTTCGTTTTCGTAGTCCTCGTCGTCAGCGTAGTCGTCGGTAAAGTCGCTGATGTCCCGGTTGGCGCTGGTCACGGACTTGCGCCCGCCCACGGTGGCGATGTGCTTTTCCAGGGTGATACCGAAAGCGGCGGGTGAGGAAAACAGGCGCTTCTTGAGCAGCTTGAGCACGAACTCTGCGGCCATGCGCTCGCCGTCGGAAGCAGCATTCTTCAGGCGCAGTTCGGAATAGGCTTGCAGGGTGCGGTGGGCTTGGCGCTCCTCCTCCGTGTACGGCACCTCCAGGTGGCGCACGACGCGCTCGGCGAAGCGGCGGCTGCCATCCCAGCGCAGCTTCAGCTCGTCCTTCATGCGGCGAACCATGATGGCGTCGAGCTGGTTGCGGTCGGGCGTGACAGCTCGGGCGAAACGCTGGCTGTCGAGCAGTTCCAGTAGGGCCGCGAAGCTTTCCCTGTAACCGTTGTGCGGCGTGGCGGATAGGAACAGCTTGTGCTCGAAGTGCGGGGCCAGGGAGCGGATCGCCAGGGTGCGCATGGAGTCGGTGGCGTACTTGCCGCGGCCCGAGGGGGCGACGTTGTGGGCCTCGTCGACGATGAGCAGATCGTAGGCCCGCGGGTAAGTCGGCTGGTCGCCCGCGGGCAGGGTTTCGCGGAAGGTGCGCAGGGGGCGCTCGCGCTTGAGATAGTCGATGGAGGTGATCAGCCGCGGGAAGTGCGTCCACGGATTCACATGGATGCCGCGCTTGCGGCGCAGCTGGCTGATGGCTTCGCTGTCGATGATGCGGAATTCCAGGCCGAACTTGTCACGCATTTCCTCCTGCCACTGCACTTGCAGGGAGGACGGGCAAACGATCAGCACCGAGCGAACGCGGTGGCGCAGGATCATCTCCTGGACGACCAGGCCGGCTTCGATGGTCTTGCCTAAGCCCACGTCGTCGGCAATCAGCAGGTTGACCCGCGGCATCGACAGGGCACGCACGACCGGATCGAGCTGGTAGTCATCGACTTCGATACCACTGCGGAACGGGGATTGCAGGGCCTTGTCGTCGGCCTGGGAGACGGCACCCCAGCGGACGGCATCGAGGAAGGCTTGCAGGCGCTTGGGCGAGTCGAAACTGTCCGGGTCAGGCAGGGTAGATTTCTCGTGTACCGCGGTGCCGGGTTCCATCTCCCATATGACCTGGAGTTCCTCGCCCAGGCCATCGTCTTCGACGGATGAGAGCCTGATCAGATGGTTGGGCCGGCTTGCTTCACCGCCAATTCCAGGGGCGGCGGGCAGGACTTCGGTGACCACAAACGGACGTTTGCGGACGATGGCTAGCTGGCCGATTTCTGGGGGGTGCTGCATGCCGTTCCCAACAAGTTTCTAATTCATTATTCGGAGAGAATGTACCGTAACGTCCAATATCATCCAACTTCACAAGAGCTTGCCAGGGAAAGGCACCATGGCCCAACCAGACAGCAGATTGCCAGTGCCGGTCAGGCAGCTCATAGACCGCAAACTACGTCTGCTCAGGAAAGAACTGGATCAGACCAACCTTGGCATCTTGCGACGGGTTCAGGAAAGACTGACCAGTGAAATGCGAGAGCGTCTCCGTGCCGGTGCCATGGGCAAGATGTTGACCAGCGTTCCCATCGACGTTTTCCAAGAGATAACAGGCAATGCGATGGCCACCACCCAAAGTTGGCCCATGGCAGTGTGGCAAGCGATATCCGGCTTACTGGATCAGGCTGGCGTTTATCCCCAGGATGGCGTGGAGCTCAATGCAATCGTAGATGAGCATGCCTGGACCATGGAGCCGACCCCGTTTCCACTGGAATATGTCGGTGCGGAACGCTTCCGGAATACTGTGGCTCGAGTGGCGGCCAGCTTTGGGCTTGGTCAGGATGAAGGGCTTGCAGCGTTTGATCGTCAGATCCAGATCAGAGCCGCCGCCGCAAAGGCCGGGATCATGAATTCAGCAAGACATGCCCGCGAGGCCGTGGCAATCGCGATCGAGGAGTATGTGATTGCCCGGGCTGCGGCTGATCAGCCCTTATCCGAATCTATTGGTACGGCAGTGGAAGGGAAGATGGCTGCGCAGGAGCTTGCATCCTCTTCCAGCCCGTATGCGCCATTGGCGATATTTCGTGACTTGGCCAAGCTTTCCTCCGATGAGGTGCAGCTGGCTTTCGTCGGCGACAAAGCTGAAGACGGTATCGGGGCCAACAACATGTTGGAAATATGTGCACGTGGCACGATCAAGCGTGTTCCGCTATCCGCCATAGACTTGGTAAACCGCACTAGCGGCCAGTTAAACAGTCAGGGGGTGATCCTGTTGGGCCTGGCTGGGGGTGGCTTGCTGAAAAGCCCTGAGAAGAACAGTAAGAAGGTTTCCAGGTTGCGTGAAGTGCTCCGGACTCACCTAGGGGTCCGTGATGATCCTTTCGATGCCTATCAACAAGGCATAGGTTGGAGACCGCGATTCAAAATCCTTGATAAGAGGGGAGGTGCCGATGAACGCGCCAAGCGTGAAGCGGAACGGCGGACAGTGCCGCTTGAGCACCTAAGTGAATTCCATCCACTCGTAGGCGATTTTGATGACTGCGCCGGTCAGTTTGAAGAAGACGAGGCCGACGCTTGGCTTAAGGACCATGAGCCGGGCCAATCCTTGTGACAAGTCATAGGTTGTCATGACGAGCGCAAAGGCGGGGAGGCCACGCCAAATCTAGCACGGCGGGAAGGCGCCTGACATGTCAGGCAAAGGGTTGTGCGGCGGCTTGCCGCAGGAACCCACGAGGTGCATGTATGCCCATCATCCTTCTCCGACTCCCCGCAGTTCGCCAGGCACGCGGCAACCGTTCAAACAGTGCCACCTACTTGGACATTCAGAATGGCCTGTTCACGCATCCGGTGAAGATCGGTCCGCGTGCAGTGGGTTGGCCCGCGGATGAAGTCGAAGCAATCAATGCCGCTCGCATCGCCGGCAAGAGCGACGACGAAATCCGTGAACTGGTTGTGCAATTGGAGGCCGCCCGCAAGGCGGCGTCCTGAGGGGCTGATCATGAACGCCCCTGAGACAATGCTTCCCTCCGGCCGGACGGAAACCGATAAAACCGGCGAAACCGACTTGGTCAGCAATGGCGACTTCATGCGCGAGGTGTTTGGTGGTGACATTGCCGATACCCGTCCGTTTGTCGTGACATTTTCCGGCCACCCCTCCAAGGGGGCCTGGCAGGGGCATCCCTGGCCAGCTGAAGTGGATGCCACCGCGATGTTGCCGGACGATGCCAACAACTACTTCTCCCTGGCGGTATTCCGACCCGATGAGGCGGGGCGATATCGGCGGCAGAAAGCGCGCTTCGTGGCCTTGCATGCGGTGATGCTGGATGACGTGTGCAGCAAGGTGGATATGGACCGGTTGACCTTGCCACCCACCTGGCTGCTGGAGACATCTTCCGGCAACTATCAAGCGGGGTATCTGCTGGCTGAGCCGCTGACGGATGGGGCGCAGGCCGACCGCTTGATGAATGCCATCGTCGACGCTGGCCTGTGCGACCCTGGCGCCAATGGACCGCGCACCCGGCTGGCGCGGTTGCCGGTGGCGGTGAACGGCAAACATGAGCCGCCCTTCCGTTGCCGGATGCGCGAGTGGGTGCCAGAGCGGCGCTATTCGGTGGATGAACTGGTGGCAGGCCTGCAGCTGGAGATGCCAGAGGCGGAACGGCCCCGGCGCCGTGCAAACCACCCGGGGCAGGCACGCCCCATTGACGGAGACCCGGTCTGGATCCCCCGCCCCGACGACAACGCCGTCCTGGTCGCCTTGCGCGCGCGTGGGCTGTACAAGTTGCCCCTGGGTGAGGGCAAACACGACATCACCTGCCCCTGGGTGCATGAGCACACCGACGCGGTGGACGGCGGCACGGCGTACTTCGAGCCGGACGATTACTACCCTATCGGCGGATTCAAGTGTCTACACGGCCATTGTGCCGAGCGGCATATTCGGGACCTGCTGGCTTATCTGGACATCATTGTCAGCGCGGCACGCATGAAGCCGACCATCCGCGTGGTGGCGGGGGAAATGCATCGTGTCGTGGATGCCGCCGAGCGGGAACTGGCGCAGTCGCGGAGGCACTATCAACGTGGTGGCCTGATCGTGACCGTGGTCACCGATACCAGCACCCGCGAAACCCTTGTGCAGGAGGTGTCCTTACCGGCCCTGGTGCGGGCGCTGGCCAATGCAGCCAACTGGGAACGCTTTGATGCCCGTTCGGAAGACTGGGTACGTGCTGATCCACCAGCCCGGCATGCCGGCGTCTTGTTCGATGAGACCAGTTACCGGCACCTGCCAGTGCTATACGGTCTGACTCGCCAGCCTTTTCTGCGGACTGATGGCAGCTTGATGACGACCGCAGGCTATGACCTGGCCACTGGGATGTTCGGGGTATTCGATGCACGGACGTTTTCGATCCCCGACTTGCCTACCCGAGAGCAGGCCGAGGCGGCGCTGGCAGCGCTGAAAGACCTGCTGACGGAATTCAGCTTTGCCAGCGAAAACGATCTGGCGGCGGCCTTGGCGGCCATGTTGACTGCAGCGGTGCGCGCCAGCTTGCCCACGGCGCCGATGTTCCACGCTCGTGCGCACATGGTGGGGTCGGGCAAGTCTTACCTGTGCGAACTGATCACCGCTTTCGCCACGCCTCAACTCGGCACACCTACCACTTTCCCCTCCAAGGACGATGACTGCAGAAAGTTGTTGTTGGCTGAGTTGCTGCGGGCCCCGGCGGTGATCGTGTTCGATAACCTGACCGGCGACCTGGTCGCACACAAGAGCCTGTGCACCGCGCTGACCTCTGAGTTCATGAGCGATCGGATCCTGCAATTTTCCAAGATCGCCGCGGTGAGTACCCGTGCACTGTTCCTCTCCAGCGGTAACAACGTCGGCCCAGTGCAGGACATGACCCGGCGCTGCATCACCATTCATCTGTCGCCACAGTGCGAGGTGCCGGCGGCGCGCACCTTTACCAGGCCCGATCTGGTGCGTGAGGTGCTGCGCGAACGCGGGCGCTATGTGTCGGCGGCCCTGACCATCGTGCGCGCCTGGATCGTGGCGGGCAGGCCGATGACGACTTGCAAGTCGCTAGCCGGCTTCGGTGATTGGTCAGATCTGTGCCGGCAACCTTTGCTCTGGCTGGGCTGTGCCGACCCGACCGCTTCGGTGTTCGCGGCCATGGCCGAAGATCCAGACAGAGAGACCCTGGCCCGGCTGTTGACGGCGTGGCATGCAGTATTCGGCAAGACCCCGGCCATGGTGCGCGATGCCGTATGGCAGGCGAATCCCCCCGGCGATGACAACAACGAACTGCGCGAGGTCTTGCGCGACATTGCCGACGAACGCGGCGAGATCAACCGGCGCAAGCTGGGCTGGTGGATCAGGCGGCACGCCGGCCGCATCGTCGATGGCCTGCGCTTTGCCCGCGCCAGCGGTAAACGCTCCGCTGAGGCGTGGCGGGTAGAGGTGGTGGAATCGGTTTCGCCGGTTTTGTCGGTTTCTGTTCCGCCCGTTGAGGAAAATGTCATCGACAAGATCAATGACATGGAGGTTGGGCGTGAAGCTGGGTAAACGCAGGAAGTCCATCAAGCTGCCCTTTGAAACCCCGGCGGAACGGGATGAAGTTGTCTCACGAATGATTCGATCCGGCATGTCCTTGGAGGAGGCGCGTCGTGCGATCAAGGAGATCCGGCAGCGGGCGCTGAGGAAACCTTTGCGGGGAGAAAAGTGTGAGGCCAGGACAAGGCGGGGAACGCCTTGTCAGGCTCCGGCTGGCCCAAATGGCCGGTGCAAGCTGCACGGCGGCAAGAGCACGGGCGCCAGGACGCCAGCAGGGCAAGTCCGGGCATATGGGCATGTGCTTGCCCGGAAAGGCCATCGGGAGAACCTGTAATCTCTTGCTGATCTGCAAATCGTTGCAGGTGGTGATTCATGGCGAGAACAACAGGTGGGATATTCTCTCGGGAGAGACGCACCAACGCGCGCATGTGCGCGCGTCATGGGGTAGGGCATCGACTTGGTCAGGGCAGAACCGGTTTGATGTTGATGGGCTGATTGATTCCACAAACCGGGTCCAAAACCCACGAGTTAGCCTCTGGTCAGCGACTGGCGCGTTCGCCTATTGCAGCCTCACTTGCTCATTTGCAGAGTTCGTCAGCCCACCACTGCATTAGCCTTCGCCGCTCGTTCATCTTTCGGTTGCCGCGGTAATAGGCCCCGCGAATCTGGTCTCTCGGTTTATGGGCGAGCTGCGCCTCGATGGCATCGCTGCTCCAGAGTTCGCTTTCGTTTGCGTATGTCGAGAAGGTGCTTCTGAACCCGTGCGCTGTGACGGCAAACCCCAGGGCCTTCGCTGCCTTGCCGAGGGTGTTCTCGCTCAGAGTCTTTTTGGGGTTTCCCATGGCGGGGAACAGGTACGAACTGTCCCCTGCGAAGGCCTTGATCTTTTCGACGATGGCGAGGGCCTGCTTGGAAAGAGGGACGATATGCTCATCGCGCATCTTCATGCGTATGCCCGGGATGCGCCATTCGGCCTTCTCAATGTCAAACTCGCTCCACTCGGCTGCACGAAGTTCCCCGGGCCTGGTTGCCGTCAGCACCAGCAGATGGAGGGCAAGCCGGGTCAATGGGCTGATCCGCGCCAGCGGATCGGCAAGGGCATGCATGAAGGCGGGGATGTCCTGAGTGCCCAGCGCGGCGTGGTGCTTTACCTGCGGCACACGCAACGCGCCGCGCAGGTCGCTGGCCGGATCGCGTGTGCACCTTTTCGTGATGACGGCATAGCGGAAGACCCGACTCGTCCACGCCCGCACCCGGCGTGCCATTTCCAGCGCCCCCTGGGCTTCAATGGCGCGGAGCATCGAAAGCAGGGCCTCGACGTCAATCTCGGCGATGGGTAGTTGACCGATGCGGGGGAGGGCATGGATGGCCATGCTGGACTTGATCTTGTTGTAGGTGGTGTCGGCGAGCTTGGACTTCTGGACATCCAACCACTCCTCGAACACGCGCGCGAAGGTCGCGACCTGCGCGGTCTGCGAGCGCTTTTGTTCTTTGCGATCCTCAGCGGGGTCTGTACCATTCGCGACGAGCTTGCGGGCTTGTTCGCGGCGGTTCCTCGCTTCCTTGAGACTGATCTCGGGGTAGGTACCGAACGAGAGTGTCTTGTTCTTGCCCGCAAAGCGGTACTTGAAGCGCCACCATTTTCCCCCGTTCGGGGTGACAAGCAGAAATAGTCCGTCCCCGTCGAACAGGTGCAAGGGTTTGCCAGTGGCCTGAGCAGCCCTGATCTTGGTGTCGTTGAGAGGTAAGGCTTGTTTGGGCATTGGTGTAACTCCCGTTGCATCGGAGCTTTGGTGTAGTCGGAGATACACCAAAAACTGTAAGTTACACCCAAAGGTAAACCAAAAACTGCTGGACGATGATGGACGACGATAGACAACGCTGGAATAAAAAAAGCCGCAGAAACAAAGAGTTTGTGCGGCTTTCTGGACTGCTTTGGACTTCTTCGTACATTAACTTGGTGCCCAGGAGAGGACTCGAACCTCCACGCCCTTGCGAGCGCTAGGACCTGAACCTAGTGCGTCTACCAATTCCGCCACCTGGGCCAAGAAGGCGCGCATCTTAACGATCTCCCCATTTTTATGTCAACGAAAAAAACATCCAGCAAAGCCACAACCGAACCTTCCAAGGCTGCCCCGGCGGCCTCGCACGGCGAGGGAAAAAAGCCCCGGCGCGGCCAGAAATCCCTGCGCTGGCAGGATCCCTTCCTCGAACGTGAACGGGCCAAGTACGGCCAGGCCCTGCCCAGCCGCGAGTTCCTCCTGCAATTGCTGGGAGAGGCGGGCGAACCGGTCGAGCCGGACGACCTGGCCTTCCGCCTGGACATCGAAGTCGATGAGGCGGAGGCCTTCACCGCCAGGCTGCGCGCCATGCAGCGCGACGGCCAGTTGCTGTTCAACCGGCGCGGGGCGCTGTGCCTGCCGGAGAAGATCGAGGTCAAGGCGGGCCGCGTCGAGGGCCACAAGGACGGCTTCGGCTTCTTCGTGCCCGACGACGGCTCCGGCGACATCGCCCTGCCGGAGAAGGAGATGCGCGGCGTGCTGCACGGCGACCGCGTCATGGTGCGCGAGCACGGACAGGATCGGCGCGGACGCAAGGAAGGCAAGGTGGTGGAAGTCCTGGAGCGGGCCAACACCACGCTGGTGGGCCGGCTGTATCGGGAACGCGGTTACCAGTGGGTGGTGGCGGAGAACAAGAAGATCAGCCAGGACATCCTGATTCCCGATCACCAGGATCTGGGCGCTTCCAACGGCCAGGTGGTGATGGCGGAGATCATCGAGCAGCCCACCCGGCACGCGCCGCCGGTGGGCAAGGTGTCGCGGGTGCTGGGCAATTACGCCGATCCGGGCATGGAGATCGAGATCGCCCTGCGCAAGCACGATCTGCCGCACGAGTTTTCCAAGGCGGTGCTGGCGCAGGCCAGGAAGCTGCCCAAGGGCGTGACGAAAAAGGATCTGGAGCCGGTCGACGGCCTGGCCCGCGAGGACATCCGCGAGCTGCCGCTGGTGACCATCGACGGCGAGGACGCGCGCGACTTCGACGACGCGGTGTACTGCCAGCCGGAGGGCCGCGGCTTCCGCCTGTGGGTGGCGATCGCCGACGTGTCGCACTACGTGCGGCCCGGCGCGGCCCTGGACCAGGATGGCTACGAACGCGGCAACTCGGTGTATTTCCCGCGCCGGGTCATCCCCATGCTGCCGGAGGAACTCTCCAACGGCCTGTGTTCGCTGAATCCCAAGGTGGACCGGCTGTGCATGGTGTGCGAGATGGAGATCGGCGGCCAGGGCAACATCCGCAAGTTCCGCTTCTATCCCGGCGTCATGCATTCCAAGGCGCGGCTCACCTACAACCAGGTCTGGGACTGGCTGTCCGGCGCGGGCAAGCCGCCCAAGGATCAGGTCTGGCTGATGGACCCGCTGCGCCACCTGCACAAGCTCTTCAAGGTGCTGCTGAAGGCGCGCGGCATTCGCGGCGCCATCGACTTCGAAACCCTGGAAACCAAGATGCTGTTCGACGCGCACGACAAGATCGAGCGCATCGTGCCCTCCGCCCGCAACGACGCCCACCGGCTCATCGAGGAATGCATGCTGGCGGCCAACGTCTGCGCCTCGGAGTTCCTGGCGAAGAAGAAGCACGCGGCCCTCTACCGCGTGCACGAGGGACCGACGCCGGACAAGCTGAAAGCCCTGCAGGAGTTCCTCGCCGAGTTCGGCTTTTTCCTGACCGGCGGCGACGATCCGCACGCCAAGGACTACGCCGAGCTGCTGGCGAAGATCAAGGGCCGGCCCGACGAGCAGCTTTTGCAGACCGTGCTGCTGCGCTCCCTGCGCCAGGCCATCTACAGCCCCGACAACGTCGGCCACTTCGGACTGGCCTACGAGGCCTACACCCATTTCACCTCGCCCATCCGGCGCTATCCGGATTTGCTGGTGCACCGGGCCATCAAGGCCTGCCTGAGGAACGAGACCTACAGCCCGGGCGACTGGTCTGCGGTGGGCATGCACTGTTCGATGACCGAGCGCCGCGCCGACGACGCGACGCGGGACGTGGTGTCCTGGCTCAAGTGCTACTACATGCAGGACAAGCTCAACGCGGAGTTCGACGGCGTCATCTCCGCCGTGGTCAGCTTCGGCGTGTTCGTCGCCCTCAACGACGTCTTCGTCGAGGGCCTGGTGCACGTCACCGAACTCGGCCAGGACTACTTCCACTTCGACGCCGCCCGCCACCAGATGATGGGCGAGCGCACCGGCAAGCGTTTCCGCCTGGGCGACAAGGTGCGCATCCGGGTGGTGCGCGTGGACATGGAGACCACCCGCATCGACTTCGCCCTGGTGCAGGACGAGATTCCCATGGTCAAACCGGCGCCAAGGGCCCAGCCGGAAGGGGCCAGGAAGGGCAGGGGCGAGAAGCGCAAATGAGCCAGCGCCAGGTCATCCACGGCTTTCATGCCATCGTTTCCCGTCTGCGCCACCACCCCGGCAGCATCCAGGTCATCTACCTGGACGAGACCCGCCGCGATCGCCGCGCCAAGGATTTGATCAAATCCGCCGAGGACAAGGGCGTGCGCCTGGTCCTCGCCGAAGGCGCCCGCATCGAGGAAATGGCGCGCGGCAAGTCGCAGGGCGTGGTGGCCCTGGCCGATCCCATCCAGCTCGCCAAGGATCTGGACGCGGTGCTCGAGGAACTGGCCGAGCCGGCCCTGCTGCTGGTGCTCGACGGCGTCACCGACCCCCATAACCTGGGCGCCTGCCTGCGCAGCGCCGACGCCTTCGGCGTGCATGCGGTGATCGCCCCCAAGGATCGCTCCGCCGGCCTGTCCGCGGTGGCCATCAAGGCCGCCTCGGGGGCGGCGGATTCGGTGCCCTATCTCACCGTGACGAATCTCGCGCGCACACTGCGCGAGCTGAAGGACCGCGACATGCTCATCGTCGGTACCGATGACGAGGCCGCCGGCACCGTGGCCGACGCCGATTTCAGCGGTGCTGTCGCCCTGGTACTGGGTGCCGAGGGCGCCGGCATGCGCCGCTTGACACGGGAGCATTGCGACCTGCTGGTGCGCATTCCCATGTTCGGCCAGGTCGAAAGCCTCAACGTTTCCGTCGCGACAGGCGTGTGTCTCTATGAGGCGCGCCGCCAGCGCGGGGTGGCGGGCTAGGCGTGGCGGGCTTTCCAGTGTTGTTCCCCCCTTTGAAAAAGCCCCCTGGCGGGGGGCTTTTTCAAAGGGGGGAGAACGTCACGGCAATCGTTTCACCCAGTGCCCATGGATAAATCGCTCACCGACGCCTGGTCCATCCTCAACCGCTCCGAGCTGATTGTCGGCGCCACCGACATCGAGTTGGCGCTGGACCGGCTTGCCAGCCGCATCGGCGACGCCCTCGCCGACCGCCTTCCCATCGCCCTGTGCATCATGGGCGGGGCGGTGGTGTTCGCCGGCAAGCTGTTGCCCAGGCTGGCGTTTCCCCTGGAGTTCGACTACCTGCATGCCACGCGTTACCGCGACGGCACCCGCGGCGGCGAGATCGAATGGTCGGTGCTGCCGCGCAAGGACCTGAGCGGGCGCTGCGTGCTGCTGCTGGACGACATCCTGGACGAAGGCCACACCCTGGCGGCGGCCAAGGCCAAGCTGCTGGAGCTGGGCGCCGCCGAGGTGCACATCGCGGTGCTGGCGGACAAGGACATCGGCCGCGACAAGCCGGTGGCGGCGGATTTCGTCGGACTCAGCCTGCCCGACCGCTACGTGCTGGGCATGGGCATGGACGCCTACGGCCTGTGGCGCAACCTGCCAGGCATTTACGCATTGAAGGAGGAGTGATGCTGGGCATCATCGGCGGTAGCGGGCTCACCAAGCTGCCCGGACTTTCCATCACCCACCGGCAGGTCATCCGCACGCCCTATGGCGAGCCTTCCGGCCCCCTCACGTTCGGCGACCTCGGCGGGCATCCCGTGGTGTTCCTGGCGCGCCACGGCTATGGCCACAACATCCCGCCGCATCTGGTGAACTATCGCGCCAACATCTGGGCGCTGCATGCCCAGAAGGTGAGCCACGTGGTGTCGGTGGCCACCGTCGGCGGCATCCACCCGGAACTGGGGCCCGGCTGCTTCTGCGTGCCGGACCAGATCATCGACTACACCCACGGCCGCGAATGCACCTTCGCCGAATACAACGGCAAGCAGGTTTCCCACCAGGACTTCACCTGGCCTTACTGCGAGGACATGCGCCAGCGCTGCCTGCAAGCCCTGCGGGGGGCCGGCGAGCCCTGCCTGGGGGCCGGGGTCTATGCCGCGGTGCAGGGGCCGCGGCTGGAGACGCGGGCGGAGATCGAACGCCTGGCGCGCGACGGCGCCGACATGGTGGGCATGACCGGCATGCCGGAAGCCTATCTGGCGCGCGAGATCGGCCTCTGCTACGCCGCCATCGCGGTGTGCGTGAACTGGGCGGCGGGTCGCGGCGACAGCGCGGAGGGCATTTCCCCGGAGGTCATCGAGGCCAATCTGGCGCATGCGACAGAACGACTGCGCACGGTGCTGAAGAATCTGGCCTGCATGAGTTACGGCGCGGAGGCGCCGGTTGCCCCTGGCGGGGTGTGCGACATCTAACCGTTCATGGCGGATCAGCCGCCCCGGTTCATGAAAGCGCCTGCAGGCCATGAACGGTTCCCTCACCCCCAACCCCCGCTTCGCGCCCCACGGCTGGCGATGCATCGCCAGCCGGCTGCGAGGGCGGAATGCTGTGCATTCCGCATTCCCCTCTCGCCCCGCTTGCGGGAGAGGGGAGCTTCGAGAGTCGCTGTCGCGACTTTCACGGTAATGGGGTGCGCGGCGGACGAACCGCCGGGCCCGTCGTTCACTTCACCCGGTTCTTGTATTCACCGGTGGCGGTGTCGATCTCGATCTTGTCGCCGATCTCCACGAAGGCGGGCACCTGGATGTTGTGGCCGGTGGGCTTGATGCGGCAGGGCTTCATGACCTTGCCGGAGGTGTCGCCCTTGACGGCGGGCTCGGTGTATTCCACCTCGCGCACCACGGTGGTGGGCATGTTGATGGAGATGGCCTTGCTCTCGTAGAACACCACTTCCACCGGCATGCCGTCGTCCAGGTAGGGCAGGGCGTCGGACATGTTGTCGGCCTCCACCTCGTACTGGTTGTACTCGGCGTCCATGAACACGTACATGGGGTCGGCGAAATAGGAGTAGGTGCAGTCCTTGCGCTCCAGGGTGACGGTGTCGAACTTGTCGTCGGCCTTGTAGACGGTCTCGCTGGCGGCGCCGGTGAGCAGGTTCTTGAACTTCATCTTGACCACGGAGGCGTTGCGGCCGGACTTGGAGAATTCGGCCTTCTGCACGACCAGCGGGTCGTTGCCGACCATGACGACGTTGCCGGCGCGGAGTTCTTGTGCGGTTTTCATCGGGAAATTCCTGGGTGGGGATTTGAAAAGCCCGCTATTCTAACTTTTTTCTGCAAAAAATCAGCAGGTTGGACGCCAAATCGGTTTGCCCGGCGAGGCGATCGCACCACGCCCGCGCGTGCCGTTCGAGTTCCGGCAGGGCCGCGCGCCAGGCCGGCCAGAGCGGCCCAAGGTCCGTCTCGCGGTTCCAGGCGCGCCAGAAATCGCGGGTCGGCGCGACGAGCTCGGTCGGCATTTCGGCGCAATAGTGGTCGAGAAAGGCCTCCAGCTTGGCGAAATGCGCCTCCTCTTGCTGCCGGTAGGCCTGCCAGACCAGGGGACGGGCGGCGAACTGGGCGCGCAGGAAGGAATCCTCGCCGCGCACGAAATTGAGGTCGCAGGCCCACAGCAGGCGGTCGTAGGCGTCCTGGTCGAGCATCGGCAGAACGTGCAGGGACAGGGCACCGCGCGCCAGTCCGGTACCCGGCGCGGTCGGCGCGGGCAGGCCGAACCAGGTGGCGAGTTGCGGCAGGATGCGGCCGGCCGGCACCAGCACCTGCACCGGCCGGGTGTCCCCCGCCCAGGCTTGCAGCAGGCCGGGCAGGGCGGCGTTCTCGTAGCTGAACAGGGATAGCCGGGTCTCCTCCGGCAGCCGCGCCGGCAGTCCCAGTCCGCGCCAGAATGCCTGCTGCCGTGCCGGGTCGGCGCGGAAGGCCTCGCGCTCGTCGCGCAGCCAGGCTTCCCGCGTCAGGCCGCCGCTGTCGGCGGTGTAACCGGGCATGAAGAAGTACTTGGTGAGCGGCAGCCGCGGATGCGGCGAGGGCAGGCCGTGCACGCCGCGCGCCCAGTCTTCGGCGGTGAGGTATTCGAGGTTGATCCACAATGGTTTGCGCCGCCGCGCCGCCATGCGTTCGATGAAGTCCTCCGGCAGTTCGCAGGCGAGGGCCTCGATGACCACCTCGCCGGGTTCTTCCGCGGGCGGCAGCGAGGACCAGCGGCGGATTTCGACGCCGTCCAGGCGCTGGCTGTCGGCGTTCGGGTCGATTTCCGGGCGGATGTGCCGGAACGCGCGCAGGTCGTCCACCCACAGGCGCGCCTCGATGCCATGTTCGCGCGCCAACTGGCGGGCCAACCGCCAGGTCACGCCGATATCGCCGTAGTTGTCGATGACGCGGCAGAAGAGGTCCCAGGTCATCGTCGGGGACGGCCGGCTAACGGACATGACTTTGAGAAGACGCCGCGAAACATGAAGTCATGTCCGTTTTCCTCCCTTGCAGGGCGCGCCCCGGACTGCATTCCGGGCCCGTTCGGCGTGCGCGGAGCATGCCCCGCGAAACCCCCGCCTCACCCCCCAACCCCTTTTATCCCCGAATGGGGGCTCCCGCCCGCGGGCGAGGGGAGCGTCGAGAAGTCGCCGCGCGACTTTCACGTTAATGCAGCCGTTCCAGCAGCAGGTTGAAGAGTTGATCGACTTCAGCCGGGCTGAGGCGGGACAGGTATTCCAGCGCCTCGCGCGAGGCGATGTCTTCGCGACCGCGGTAGTGATTCAACACCAGGCTGTACCAGGCCCTCGCCAGTTCCGGATTGACGCGCCGCACCTGCTCGACCGCGTCGAAGATGCCGGCCTGCCCCTTCAGCACGTAATAGGTGCGGCCCATGTTCTGCCAGGCCGGAAAATAGCGGGGATTGGCGCGCACCGCTTCGCGGTAGGCGAGCAGGGCGTCGCGATGGCGCAGGCTTTCGCGCAGCGCGTTGCCCAGGTTGTTGCGGGCGTGGAAATCGCTTGGGTCGAGGCGCAGGTTGCGCTGGTAGGCGGCGATGGCCTCGGCGTGCTGGCGGAGTTCCTGATGGGCGCGGCCGAGCACGAACCAGGCCAGCGGGTTGTCGATGTCCACCCGCGTCCAATGCATGCCCAGCAACAGCAGGCCGGGCCAGTCGCGCCGCTTTTCCAGCAGGCGGGCGCGCGCCAGCCATTCGGAGGTATCGGGCTGCGCCTCGACGCGGACCGCTTCCGTCTTGCCCGGATCGGCGGCAACGGCCTGGGGGACGGCGGTGGGGACGGCGATGAGCAGCGGGACGGCCAGGCGGGCGAGGAGCGCGCGCAGGCCGCGGCCGGGCGGCGTGGTACAAGGAAGCAATCGGGACGGCGTCGGGTTCACCGGATCCGTGGGCTTCAGCCGGGCAGCCGGATCTTGCCGTCCTTGCTGAACTGATAGTCGTGGAACACGTGTTCGGCGCTGAGCAGGGCGTAGCCGCCGTCGGCCTGCTTCACCGAGGTGTCCTTGAGGCGCCAGGTGTACTGGCCGCAGGTCCAGATGTCGAAGTCGCGCATGTGCGTGCACAGGCAGGTCTTGTCCATCACCTTGATTTTCTTGGCCTCGGGATGCGCCGCTACCTCGCGGTTGTAGGCGTCGATGTAGGCACAGCGGCCGTTGGCGTCGAGCAGGTAGCCGAAGGATTCGCAGTTGGGATGGGTGCCGGCGCCGATGCCCGGGCTGCTCTTGATCATGCGCATCGGATAGCCGGTGGGGGAGATGCCGTTGACCTCGATGTCGTCCTCGTCGGCCTTGAAGTATTCCTGCTTGACCGGATCGGGCAGGCCGCATTCACGGGTGACGGTGAAGCGGGTGGCGACCTGCACGGCGCCGGCGCCCTGTTCCAGGAAAGCGGTGGCGTCGCTGCCGGTGAAGATGCCGCCGGCGGGGATGAGGGGGATTTCGAGTTGCTCGGCCTTCAGCCAGGCCTGGATCTCGGCGACGATGGTGGCGAGATCGTACTCCGCCCAATCCATGCCGAAGCCCAGATGACCGCCGGCCAGCGGGCCCTCGACCACGACGTAGTCGGGCAGGCGCCCGGTGCGGCCGTTCTTGCGCAGGAAGAGCTGCAGGGCGCGCAGGCTGGAGACGATGATGCCGAGCTGGGCGTCGCGGAAGCGGGGGTGTTCCTCCATCAGGCCGAAGGAACCCAGGTGCAGGCCGGCGGCCAGGGTGATGCCGTCGATGCCGGCATCCAGGGCGGCGTTGAGCCTCACCTTGAGCGTCTCTTTCGGCGCGTTCATGGTGAGCTTTTCCATGCAGTTGATGAACACCATGCCAGGGCCACGCTTGGCGTCCATGGCGCGGCGCACGTGCATGCGCGTGGCTTCATCGAGTTCGCCGAGATGGAATTTCACCAGGGACTTGTCGGCCAGGTTGGTGACGTTGGCCTTGTACAGCTTGAGCTTGTCCTTGACGAAACGGGTCTTGAAATGCCGGTCGATGACGGTGGGCACCATGGCGTCGGAGATGTGGCCGACGCCGCCCAGGCGGGCGGCCTCCAGGGCCAGTTCGACGGTGGAGATGTCGACACCCATGCCGCCGATCATGATGGGCACCAGCTCGTGCCGGCCTAAACGGAGGCGAAAATCATCCACGCATTTCATGGCATTCCAGGGAGTAGTGCCTTGGCGAGGGGCGATCCGGGGAATCGGACGGGAATCAAGGCAGGAGGCGGGTGGTAACCCAGCAGGTGAATCGGGAACCGGATGATAAGCCTTTCAACCGGGGCCAGCCAGCGGCAGGGGGCCGGAGCCGCCGGCGGAATGATCAGAAGCGGCCCCCGCAAGCATGGAAACGTTGCGCGGCGCGAGTCAGGTTCCAGCCCAGTAGGATGGCGGAGGCGGCCAGCAGCAGGCCGCCCGGCGCCGCCATGAGGGGCAGAAAGGGCGCCGGCAGCAGGCAGGCGAGGGCCGCCAGATGCAGGCGGAACTGCGCGCGGCAGGCGGCGTCGGGCAGATAGTCCTTCATGCTGGGCAGGCCGCTGGCCAGCATGCCGCGCTGGCCTTGCAGATGGAACCAGGCCAGGAAGGGCACGATCTTGCAGAGCATGCCATTCACCACCGACACCGCGAAGCCGAGCAGGAACAGCAGGCCGGTCAGGCCCTGCAGCGCCGGCGAGTTGGCCAGCGGCAGCAGCGCCGCCGCCAGGATCAGGTTGGCCATGCCCAGGCGCCAATAGGACAGCGCCACGTCGGGGATCTTGCGCTTGCGCTGCTGTTGCAGGCGCAGCGTGGTGAGGGCGAAGACGACGGCGGCCAGGGCAAGGAGGAGTTTGCCGGCGAGGCGCATGGACTCCGCCGGCAGCCATGACGCCAGCAGGCCCGTGCCGGCGGCGACGAGGAGAAACCGCGTCAGGCGGGGCGGGTAGGCGGGGGTGAGTTGCAGCATGGGCACCACCTGCCAGGCCACGCCCAGGATGAGGAGGCCGATCCAGCCCGCCATTCCGGCCAGCACGTGGACATTCAGCCAGGCTGCCGGGTCGGCTGGCAGCCACAGGCCGGCCAGCCAGCCCAGCAGTGCCAGGCCGCAGGCCAGGGTGGCGGCGAGGGCCGTCAGGGCCAGGGTGGCGGCGAGGGCCGTCAGGGCCAGGGCCATGGCGCGCAAGGTGTCGAGGGCGCGGCCGCGCAGCAGGCTGAGGCTGGCCGCGCCCAGGAACGGCAGCAGGCCGGTGGCAAGCAAGGCGCCCGCCGCCAGCAGGGCCATCTCGCCGCCGCCGGCGAGACCCCAGGCCAGCAGGGGCGTGCCCAGCAGCAAGGCCAGGTGACCGAGGCCGGCGACGCGGCGCACGCCTGGCACGGGCGCGCCGGCGACTACCGGCAGCATCTGGGTGAGGGCGCCCAGCATCACCATGCCGAGGAAGCCCAGGGTGAGCAGATGGGTCAGCGCGAGTCCGAAGGGCACGCGGACATCGGCGCTCCAGTCGGGTTGCCAGGCCGCGAGCAGGCCGGCGACGGCGAGGAACAGGGGGGCCGTGAGAAAGAAACGCAGCGGCGCGGAAAACGGCGGTGCCTGTTCGAGGGCGAGGCCGGGCGCGATCATCCCGGCATCAAGTCTGGCGCGCTTCGATGAGGATCTCGAAGCAGCCGTCGGCGATCATGTGGGTGCGGTGCAGATAACCCATGTTTTCCAGCATGCCATAGAGGGGATAGGGTTCCCGGTGCAGCAGCAGGCGGATGCGCTGGCCGGGCCGCAGCGCGTCGAGGGCCAGCAGCACCTTTTCCATGGGTTCGGGCGGCGGCAGCCAGCGGGCGTCGACCAGCACCTCCTGCTTCATGCCCGGACACACCTCCTCATGGCGCGGTGACGGCCTCCATGGCAGCCAACAGTTCGCTCTGCCGGTCGGCCAGGGCCTGGTCGGACATGGGATAGAGGATGTTCTCCTCCTTCATGTTGTGCTGGCGCATGAGCATCAGCAGGGTTTCCGACTGGCCGAGATAGGCCTGGCTATCGCGCCTGGCCAGGGCGGCGACCATTTCCGCCAACAGGTTGTTCATCTGCCGGTGTTCCTCGCGCATGACGAAGGTGGGGCCGCCGCTCATGCCGGTGCGCGCCTCGAAAGCGGGGAAGAGGACATCCTCCTCCATGCTGAAATGACGGCGCATGCCGGCGTCGAAACGTTCGAACTCCTGCTGAGCGTGCGGCCAGTCGCCCGCCGCCACCGCGTTCTCGGCGGCGGCGAAGAGATCGTCGCAGGCATGGTGGTCATGCGTGAGGTAGGTGCCTAGGGTGCTCATGTCGCGCTTTCAGTATATGGGACGGGGCGCATCCTCCGCCCGCGTCTGGCGTCCTTCCTTGACGTTGGACAAGGCGGATCGGCCGGCGCGGCGTTCACCACGGCTGCGTCGGATGAAGGCGTCCCCGCCAGCGCCATTGAAATTCCTCTTGACTTGCTCCGCGGCGACAAAGATGATGCGCGCGCGTTGAACCTGCCAGTGCGTTTCCGTCAGTCGTCGTTTGCCGATACCTGCCTGTCTCCAAACTGTTCCGCGGTTCGCGTGACCTTTTTCTTTTTTTTGGATATTCATCATGGCTACAGGCACCGTTAAGTGGTTCAACGAGACCAAGGGTTTCGGCTTCATTTCCCCCGATGGCGGCGGCGAAGATCTCTTCGCGCACTTCTCCGCGATCCAGTCCTCCGGCTTCAAGACCCTGAAGGAAAACCAGAAGGTTTCCTTCGAGGTGGTACAAGGCCCCAAGGGCAAGCAGGCCTCCAACATCCGCGCCATGGACTGAGGTCCTTGCCGCGTTGAAACAAGCCCGGTTCGCCGGGCTTTTTTTGTTTTTGCCGGGGACTGGGTTCTAATCCGCGCATGGCGAAAGCGACCACCCTCTACGTCTGCGGCCAGTGCGGCGGCCAGACCAGCAAATGGCAGGGGCAGTGCCCGCATTGTCTGGCCTGGAATACCCTTTCCGAATCGGTCCAGGAGGCCAAGCCCCGACGCTTCCAGGCCCTCGCCGCGAGCGGTGAGGTGGTGCGTCTTTCCGCTGTGCAGGCGGTGGAGACGCCGCGCCTGGCCACCGGGCTGGCCGAGTTCGACCGGGTCCTCGGCGGCGGCCTGGTCGGTGGTGGCGTGGTATTGCTGGGGGGCGATCCCGGCATCGGCAAATCCACCCTGCTGCTGCAGGCCCTGGCCGACATCCACGCCCGCGCGAAAACCCTGTACGTCAGCGGCGAGGAATCCGCCGCGCAGATCGCCCTGCGCGGCAACCGCCTGGGCCTGTTGGCCGATCTACCCCTGCTCACGGAAATCCGTCTGGAGGCCATCCTCGCCACCCTGAAGGCCGAACAGCCGCGGGTGGCGGTCATCGATTCGATCCAGACCGTCTACACCGAGCAGTTGCAATCGGCGCCCGGCAGCGTCGCCCAGGTGCGCGAGTGCGCCCAGGAACTCACCCGCCAGGCCAAGCAGATGGGCATCACCCTCCTGCTGGTGGGCCACGTCACCAAGGAAGGCACCCTGGCCGGCCCGCGCGTGCTGGAGCACATCGTCGACACGGTGCTCTATTTCGAGGGCGATACGGGATCGAGTTTCCGCCTCATCCGCGCCTTCAAGAACCGGTACGGCGCGGTCAACGAGCTGGGCGTGTTCGCCATGACCGACAAGGGGCTGAAGGGCGTCGCCAACCCATCCGCCCTGTTCCTGCAGCGGGACGAACGCGAGGCGCCGGGTTCCTGCGTGGTGGTGGCCCTGGAAGGCACCCGCCCCCTGCTCGTGGAAATCCAGGCCCTGGTCGACGCCGCCCACGCCCCCAACCCGCGCCGCCTCACCGTCGGCCTGGACGGCAACCGCCTGGCCATGCTGCTGGCGGTGCTGCACCGGCACGGCGGCGTGCCCTGCTACGACCAGGACGTGTTCGTGAATGCCGTGGGCGGGGTGAAGATCACCGAGCCCGCGGTGGACCTGGCGGTGGCCATGGCCGTGGTCTCCTCGCTGCGCAACCAGCCCCTGCCGCACAAGCTGGCCGTGTTCGGCGAGATCGGCCTGGCCGGGGAGATCCGCCCGGTGCAGCGGGGCCAGGAAAGGTTGAAGGAAGCGGCGAAGCTGGGCTTCACCCAAGCCCTGTGTCCACGCGGCAACCTGCCCAAGGGCCGTATCGCCGGCATGGAGGTGAGGGGAGTGGGCAGCCTGGCGGAGGCGTTGGAGTATTTCCGCGGCCTGTAGGTATATCAGCAATCAATAATATTGCGATATAGAAATATTTAATTCAAAATGCACGCACGTCCATCCGGGCGGTTGCTCAACAGCGCGAAGAGGAGAACAGCATGTGGAAAGTACTCGGTGGTGTCGTACTCGGCCTGTTGCTATGCGTGGGCCTGGCCTACAGCATGATGAGCCGCCTGATGTTCACGGAGACGCAGAGTCCTTTCGGCATGGAGGAAACCGTCGCCCGCATCCAGCACAACATCCAGAAGACCGGCAACGGCTGGGAGTTGTCCGGTTTGCGCAACCCCGCCAAGGCGGTGCAGAAGGACGGCGGCAACGTGCTGCCGGTGATGATGATCGAGGCGTGCAGCACCAAGTATTCGAAGCCCATCCTCAAGGAGGACACGGTGCGCTTCCTGTCCATCCTCATGCCCTGCAAGGTTTCCGTGTACAAGAAGGATGACGGCAAGATCTACATCGGCACCATGAACGCCGGCCTGATGGGCAAGATGTTCGGCCCGCTGGTGGGCGACGTGATGAGCCAGGTGGCGGAAGACCAGAAGAAATTCCTGTTGTTCGATCCCTCCACCCCGGCACCGCCCATGATCCTGCCCGCCGCGGCCGGACCGGCCACCGGCGGCGGTGGTGGCGGCGGCGGTTGCTGATCGCGTCGCGCCGTATTTATCCCTCGTTCGCGCCATCCCTGCACGGAGGAAACATGCGCAATCCCTTCCTGGGCGCCCTGCTGGCGCTGACGCTTGTCCTCGCCCCGCCGGCCGGGGCCTCCACCGATGCCGAGGCCGCGTCCGCCGCGCGGGCCACGGCGAAATCCACCGCCGACCACGCCGCCTTCAAGGTCCTGCAACAGCCGTTCAAATCCGGCCCGGAAGTGACGCGGGCCTGCCTGACCTGCCATACCGAGGCGGCCAAGCAGGTGCACAAGAGCAAGCACTGGACCTGGGAGTTTCTCAATCCCGAGACGCAGCAGCGCCTGGGCAAGAAGCACGTCATCAACAACTTCTGCACGGCGGTGCCCTCCAACTACGAGTTCTGTACCGCCTGCCACGTGGGTTACGGCTGGAAGGACGAGAAGTTCGACTTCACTTCGCAGGAGAACGTGGACTGCCTGGTCTGCCATGACACCACCGGCACCTACCGCAAGGTTCCCGGCCTCGCCGGCCATCCGCCCTACAAGGACATGGAGTTCCCGCCCAAGTCGGGGCGCATCGCCAAGGCGCCGGATCTCGGCAAGGTGGCGCGCGCGGTCGGCAAGAGCAGCCGCGACACCTGCGGCGCCTGCCACTTCCTCGGCGGCGGCGGCGACGCGGTGAAGCACGGCGATCTCGACACCTCGCTGAAGAAACCGGGCAAGTACCTGGACGTGCACATGGCCAAGGACGGCCTCAACTTCACCTGCGGCACCTGCCACATGACTTCCGGCCACGACGTGCCCGGCAGCCGCTACGGGGTCACCGTCGCCAAGTCCGACGCCGCCCGCATGCACATGCGCGGCCGCGCCGAGGGCAACCCCGCCACCTGCGAGTCCTGCCACGGCGACAAGCCGCACAAGGCGCGCCAGGCCGACCGCCTGAACAGCCATGCGACCAAGCTGGCCTGCCAGACCTGCCACATCCCGGAATTCGCGCGCGCCCAGCCCACCAAGATGAAGTGGGACTGGTCCACCGCCGGCAAGATGGATGAGAAGGGCAAGCCCTTCAAGCTGAAGGACAGCAGCGGGCACGAGTCCTACGACAGCCGCAAGGGCGATTTCAGCTACGAATCCAACGTCATTCCCACCTATGTGTGGTTCAACGGCGAGGTCCAGTACACCCTGCGCGAGACCAAGCTGGACCCGAGCAAGGTGGTCGAGATCAACCGCTTCGAGGGCAGTCCGGACGACGGCAAGTCGAAGGTCTGGCCGATCAAGCGCTTCGTCGGCAAACAGCCCTACGACATCGGCAACAACCAGCTGGTGGTGTTCCACACCTACGGCCAGGACGACAGCGCGCTGTGGAGCAACTTCAACTGGGACAAGGCCATCGAGTACGGCATGCGCGAGATCGGCGCCGAGTACAGCGGCAAGTTCGCTTTCGTCAGCACCGAGATGTCCTGGCCCATCACCCACATGGTGGCGCCCAAGGCCGACGCGCTGGCGTGCCGGCAGTGCCATGCCGCGCCGGGCCGCCTGGACAACGTGCCGGGCCTGTACATCCCCGGCCGCCACGGCAACGCCTTGATGGACCTGGCCGGCTGGAGCCTGGCCGGACTCACCCTGCTTGGCGTGCTGGGCCATGGCGCCGGCCGCATCTTCGCCAGCCGCAAGGCCAAGGCGCGTGAAGGAGAGGGCAAATGAGCGAACGCATCTACATCTTCAAGGGCTTCGAACGCTTCTGGCACTGGGCACAGGCCGGCCTGATCCTGTTCATGCTGGTCACCGGCTTCGAGGTGCACGGCTCCTACAAGCTGTTCGGCTTCGAGAACGCGGTGGACTACCACACCATCGCCGCCTGGACCCTGGTCGGACTGTGGTGCTTCGCCATCTTCTGGCATTTCACCACCGGCGAATGGCGGCAATACATCCCCACCTTCGACAAGGTGACGGACATGATCAAGTTCTACGCCATCGGTATCTTTACGCAGGCGCCGCACCCCTACCACGTCAATCCGCAACGCAAGCACAACCCCCTGCAGCGCCTGGCCTATCTGGGCATCCTGGCGGTGGCCGGCCCGGTGATCTGGGTGACGGGCTGGTTCTACCTGTTCTACGACAAGTGGAACGAATGGGGCTGGGACGCCTTCCTGTCGCTGGAATGGGTGGCCTTCTTCCATACCCTGGCCGCCTTCGTGTTCCTGCTCTTCGTCATCGCCCACGTCTATCTCACCACCACCGGCCACACGCCGCTGGCGCACATCAAGGCCATGATCACCGGCTGGGAGAAAGTGGACTGAGCCTTCCCGCGAGGGAAGGGCTTACTTCGCGTGGCTCAGCAGATCCTTGAGGAAGGGAACGTACTCGCCCCAGTCCTCCGCCGAGCCTTTCAGGCCGAACACCACCACGCCGTGCCGGTCCAGCACGTAGGTGGCGGGGAAGACGGCGGCGACCTGCCGATCCGCCAGGGTCTGCCCGTCGGCCAGGCGGAAACGCTCGTCGCGGCTGCCGCGCGCGCCGGAATCGTGCAGGACCAGACCGAGCCCCTGCTGCTTCAGCCACTTGCGCGACACCTCCGCCGGCTCGCGCGCCTGGGTGAACAGGAAAACGATGTCGCGCCGGCCGGCGAAGCCGCGCCGCAGGGTCTCGAACTGAGGCAGTTCGAGGCGGCAGGTCGGGCACCAGGTGGCCCAGAAATGCAGCACCACCACCTTGCCGCGCAACTCGGACAGCTTCAGCGGCTTGCCGTCTGGAGCGGTGAGCAGCAAGTCGGGAAAGCGCTGGCCACGGTCCGTGCCCACGCTTGCCCGTCGCGCTTCGGCGGCGGTGGCGTAGGGACGCCAAAGGCGCGGCCAGGCGCGGGCGTCGAAGACCGTGTCGGCATTCAGCGCGTAAGGCACGCAGCGCTGCCGGGTGTGTTGCTGGCAGGCCGCCAGGGCCTGCTCCAGGGCGGCGTCCGGGCTCGCCGCGGCCTGGCTCCAGCCCCAGCCGCCGCCGGGAGCGATGGCGAAGGCGCGATGCGGCTCGGCGGCCAGGAAATCGCGGTAGCCGGCCTGGCCGCGCGCGCCGAGGTGCGGCACGGCGGTCGCCTTGTCGAGGCCGGCGGCCGCGATGGCAGGCGCCGATGCCAGGGCCAGCCCGGCGACCAGCGCGGCGACCAGCGCGGCGAGGGTGCGCCGCCTTACTGCGGCGGCAGCCCTACCTGGGTTTGTGGAAGATGTCGCTGACATGCAGCGCATAGCTGCCATTGCGCCGGTCGGCGTAGTAATGCATGAGGGTGCGGTGGATGGTGCGAAAAGCCATGTCCTCCCAGGGAATCTCCTGTTCCGCGAACAGCCGCGCCTCCAGGCTCTCCTCGCCGTGCGTGAAATCGAGGTGCAGGAGTTTGGCGCGGAACACCAGATAGACCTGGTTGATGTCCGGCAGGCTGATCATGCTGTACAGGTCGAGGATATCCACGCGCGCGCCGGCCTCTTCCAGGGTCTCGCGCGCGGCGCCCTCGGCGGTGGTCTCGCCGTTCTCCATGAAGCCCGCGGGGAGGGTCCAGAGGCCATACTTCGGCTCGATGGCGCGCCGGCAGAGCAGGATCCTGTCTTCCCATTCCGGGATGCAGCCCACCACCACCTTGGGGTTGTGGTAGTGGATGGCGCCGCAGCGCTCGCAGACGTGGCGCGGCCGGTTGTCGCCGGCGGGAACATCCAGGCGCACCGGACCGCCGCAGTGGGAACAGAAATTCATGTTTGACGCGGGGGATGGATTGCGCGAAGTTTGCAGCAACAGCGAGAGGAGGCATAGCCCATGGTCGACGACGAATGGCTGCTCAACCTGGTGCGCGACATGCGTAATTCGCCCACCCGGAGCGAACTGATGGACGTCCTGGAACGCCTGGAGGATCAATACGACGCGTTCTCCGGTCCGGGCCAGGAACTCATGGACCAGCTTCTGGACGAGGGCCGGCGGCGCCTGCGCAGTCTGGGTTGAGCGCGATAGCGACGCCGCGAACGAATTGAATTGACGGGGTGCCGAAGCCACCCCGGGAATGGAAGACTTGTACCCCAGCTACTACGCCCTGCGCCGCGTGAACCCCTACCGGGGGGTGGTGCAGCATGTCGACGTGGGCGGCGCCATCGCTTCCAGCCACGACGGTCTCGTCTGGCATCTTCGCGCCGACGACGGCTACGGCCTGGTACGGCCGGTGGGGGTCTGGGAAGAGGGACGCGGCATGAAGCTCGGCCAGCCGCGCGGTCTCGAGGATCTGCTGGTGGCCCTGGAGTCGCGTCCCACCCTGCCTTTTCCCATCTTCGACCTCTGGGAACTGTGGCTGCTGGACCGGGAACAGGGCATGCCGCTGGCGCTGCTGTCGACAGCACGCGGCGCTCCTCGCGGCGGCGCGGGGATCGAAACCGAATGGTTCCCCTTCACCCTGACCTACACGGGTTTTCGCGCCTCGGCCCTGGCGGAGCGCGACGCGCTGGCTCCCAACGCGGGCGGCGGTCATCGCGACATGCTGGCGAAGATGGTGAATCACACCGCCCGCCCCTTCGCCATGGCGCAATGGTTCCAGCGTGGCCAGGACGGCATTGGCCACGGCGCCGTGGGGGTGCGACTGCCGTACGAGTGGCGAAGCCGAGCGGTCGCGGCGGAGGCATTTCCGGAGCTGCTGGTGCGGGAAAAATGGAATAGTCGACTGGAACAGTCGGTTATCAACGATTATCATCGCTGGCTCGCGCCGCTGCTGCTGTTATGGCCGCGCCTGAGCGAGGCAACCCGGCGCCGGCTGGAACTCCAGGCCTGCGAGAAGCCGCACTGGCTGGCGCGGGTGCGCCATCTGCTGCCGCCCTTGCTGCAGGCGGATCGCATCCAGGCCGCCCTGGTGGCGGCGCGCATGGAAGAAGCCCTGGCCGGCGGCGACGCCTACCAGGATGAGCTTGTATAACCTGAAGAAGACACCGAATCATGCGTCCCTCCCATATCGAAACCATCCTCGACCGTGAGTTCATGAGCTGCGCGGACGGACAACACACACCGGTCATGCTTTGGGGATCGCCGGGGGTGGGCAAGTCGCAGATCATCGCCGGCATCGCCCGGCGTCATGGCGCGCCGCTCATCGACCTGCGCCTGTCGCAGATGGAACCCACCGACCTGCGCGGCATCCCCTTCCGCAAGGGTGACAACGTCGAATGGTCGGTGCCCGCCATGCTGCCTGACGCGACGCGCCACGGCCCGGCGGGCATCCTCTTCCTCGACGAGATCAACGCCGCCCCGCCCACGGTGTCCGCCGCCGCCTACCAGCTCATCCTCGACCGGCGCCTGGGCGAGTACGTCATTCCCGACGGCTGGGCCATCTTCGCCGCCGGCAACCGCCAGGGCGACCGCGGCGTCACCTACGCCATGCCGGCGCCGCTGGCCAACCGTTTCACCCACTACGAGGTGGAGCCCAACCTGGACGACTGGGTCAGCTGGGCGCTGAATGCCGGCATGGACGCGCGCATCCTCGGCTTTCTGCGTTTCCGCCCCGACCTCCTGTTCCACTATGACGCGGCCCACAATCCGGTGGCCTTTCCCAGTCCGCGTTCCTGGGAATACGCGCACCGCGCCCTGCTGAAGTTCGGCGAGCGCCCGGACCTGCTCGGCGATGCCCTGCAAGCCTGCGTCGGCCAGGCCTGCGGCGTCGAGCTGAAGGCCTTCATCGACAACCTGGAGAACCTGCCGGACATCGACGGCATCCTCGACGGCACGGTCGGCGACGTGCCCAAGGGCATCGACCTGCAATACGGCGTCGCCGCGGCCCTGGTGCGACGGGCCAAGGAATCCGCGGGGGATGTGGGCAAGCTCGCCAACATTCTCAAGTACGCCCGCCGCTATCCGCAGCGGGAGATGGGCGTCATGCTGGTCACCGACCTGCACCGGGCGGTGGGCAAGCCCCTGTTCGCCGTGCCCGAGTTCGTTGATTGGGCCAACAGCGTCGCGGAACTGATGCTCTACGACTTCAAGCCATCGGTGTGAGGCGTGAGGCGTGAGGCGGGCGAGGGTTTTCCCCCCTTTGGAAAAGGGGGGCAGGGGGGATTCAAGGTGTCCGGGTCGACGATGCGGCCGCCAATCTCCGGAAAGGTCGCTACCCCATGCCACTTCACTCACGGAGGCTGGTGATGCCTGACCTCGCGCAACTCGAAACCAAGCTCGCCGCCGCGCGAACCCGGCTGATCCTGGAAAAGCCATTCCTGGGTTCCCTGGTCATGCATCTGCCGCTGAAGGCCGCGGACGCCCAGTGGTGCAAGACCACCGCCACCGACGCCCGCAACTTCTACTTCAACCCGGCCTACATCGCCCGCCTGACCCTGGAACAGACCCAGTTCGTGCTGGCGCACGAGGCCATGCACTGCGCCCTGTCCCACTTCGCCCGCCGCAACCACAGGCAGAAGCACCGCTGGGACGTGGCCTGCGACTACGCGGTGAACATGATCCTCGACGAGGAGCGCATGCAGCCGCCGGACAACGCCCTGATGAGCGCCAGCTACCGGGGCCTGACGGCGGAGGAGATCTACCCGCTGCTGCACGAGGATCCGCCGGAGGAAACCCAGGACACCCACCTGTTCGACAACAGCCCCAACGAGGGCGGCGAGGGCGAGCCCGAGGAACGCGAACAAAGCGACGGAGAGGGCAAGCAGGGCGAGTCCGAAGGCGAATCGAGCGAAGGCCGGGAAGCCGGAGCGAACTCCGCCGAAGAGCAGGGCGAGAGCGGGCAGTCCGCCGAGAAGCGGGAACCGCCGCCGCCACCCGCCAACCCGGACAAGCTCGACGAGCAGTGGAAAAGCCGGCTGGCCGCCGCCGCCCAGGCCGCGCGCCAAGCCGGCAAGCTGTCGGTGTCCATGCAGCGGATGGTGGACGAGCTGCTGTCGCCGCAATTGCCCTGGCGCGCCCTGCTCGCACGCTACATGATGAACGTGGCCCGCGACGACTACAGTTTCCAGCGCACCTCGCGGCGCGAGGGCGACGCGCTGATGCCGCGCCTCTACAGCCAGGGCGTCAACGTGGTGGTGGTGCTGGACACCAGCGGCTCGGTGACGCGCGAGGAACTGCGGGAATTCCTCGGCGAGGTCGATGCCCTCAAGGCCCAGGTGCGCGCCGAGGTCACCCTGCACGCCTGCGACGACAAGCTCGATCCGTCCGGACCCTGGCGCTACGCCATGTGGCAAACCCTGGAACTGCCGGAGACGCTGTCGGGCGGTGGCGGCACGGATTTCCGTCCGGTATTCGAATGGTTGCGGTGTGAGAACCTGGGGCCCGATCTGCTGGTCTATTTCACCGACGCGGAAGGCGCCTTTCCTGAACGGGATCCGGGCATCCCGTTGGTGTGGCTGGTCAAGGGCAAGGCCCCGGTGCCTTTCGGCGTCCGTCTGCAGCTGAATTAGGGGCTTCTTATATAGTCCGGAAACATGATTTGCCTCATGACAAAACGTGTTTGTTCGTGTCATTGTTCGAATTCGACGGACGTCCTTATTACAGGGACGCACTAGTCAAAAAATATCAGACGTACATGTACACCCGGGGCGTCTGATTGGCGTTTAATTAAGCGCTCGTTGAATGTCATCGTAGCCGGTCGCGAGACCGGAACGGGCATAACCTGGAACTAACGTTTATGGAGATTTGCATGAACAATCTGCGCAGGAACGTACTGAAGGGAGCCGGCGCCACCACCGCGGTGAGTGTGGCGGTGATGGCTGGCCTGCTGAAGCCCGGCATGGCGCTGGCGAACTGGAACAAGGCTGGCTTCGAAGCCAAGGACGTCAATGCCGCGCTCGCCTCGATTGGCGGTAGCGGTGCCGCCGCCAGTGGCGACGTCAGCGTCAAGGCCCCGGACATTGCCGAGAACGGCGCCGT
>Ga0194127_10001879_pt1 | contig 29715 bp, 22 predicted proteins | sample TA2KigC100mmetaG_FD_148624 | JGI IMG/M metagenome (GOLD analysis project Ga0194127, IMG submission 148624) | Freshwater microbial communities from Lake Tanganyika, Tanzania - TA2015036 Kigoma Deep Cast 100m | ecosystem: Environmental > Aquatic > Freshwater > Lake | place: Tanzania: Lake...
CGCAGAAGGCGACGCCCTGCTGCAACGCGAGGCCGCGGCGTGCCGAGAAACCCTGCCGATAGACCGTTTCGCGGTAGCTGGAGAAGGCGCTGCCGACAGCGTCGAGCAAGCGCTTGCGATCGCCGGGCGTGAGCGCGCTGCCCGCGAGCAGCGCTTCCTCGTTGTCGAGAATGCTCGCGATCCGCTCGAACCACTCCACGACCTCGACGGCCACAGGCAGCGTGCGCTCCGTGTGCTCGGCGAGCAGATCGGCGAGGAAGGCCAGATAGCGTCGCAGGTAGCAGAGCGTGACGACCGAGAGGCCGCCTGCGGCGAGCGCGTTGTTCGCGTCGTTCCACTCCGGCCGCTGGGTGTTCATCCAGATGCCGCCGTCGGGAACGAGATTCGAGAGCTTACTGAGGGCGGGCACGAGCAACTTCTCGAGCAGGTTCGCGTGCTGCACGGCGCCGTCGGGGCCCAGCAGCAGCTTGCCGTCCGTACCCAGGCGGGCGACGCGCTCGGCGATGCGCGCCGCGCGCTCGGCGTCGAACTCGATCGTCGCGCGGGGGTCGCGCAGGAGCTCCGCGTAGGGCTTCAGGCGATAGGGCACCTCGGCGTAGCTGAAGATCTCCGCGTCGAGGAGCGCGCCGAGCGCGGCGGGGTCGTGGGCGTGCAGGGCCTCGAGCAGGCGGAGCAGGTAGACGATCTGGTGATCGCCCCAGTAGCCGATGTTGCTCCAGGGTGCGTTGGGGGCCGGCGTTTCCCAGTCCACGCCGTCGCGCGTGATCCGGTAGGGATTGAAGCCGTCCACCGTCGAGGCGTTGACGAACTTGGCGACCATGTTGGGCAGGAAGGCCGGGAAGGCCGTGCCCAGGGCCTCCCAGTTCTGGAAGATGTCCCGCCAGTTGCCCTCGTAGTAGTAGACCCGCTCGCCCTGGTCGTTGCGCATGCGGATGGAGAAGCGGTTCCAGGGACGGCTCGGGTCGCCGTGCCGGCGGCCGAAGGTGAGCGGCAGGTACTCGTGGCAGAGACGCTCGAAGTCGGCGTCGCCACTCGCGCGCGCCGCTGCGCGCAGCGCCTGGATGTCCAAGGTCGGCGGCCACTCGGCGAGCCGCGCCGCTTGGCGCTCCTGCACCGCCCGCTGGCGCACGCGCAGGAAGTCCTCGAAATCGGCGAGCGGCACCGCGTGACCGTCGGCGAAGACGCCGCCGCGCATGTTGTTGAACAGGACGTTCGCCAGGTGGTGGGCCGAGGACTCGGGATGCCCCGTGAGCTGGAGACCGTCGGCGCTGGCGACGGTGGCGCGCAGGTTCTCGCTGGCCTGCCGCAGCGCGCCGACGAGGCCGGCGCCGAGGTCCTCACCATCCAGCAGGCGCTGGCGCAGCGCGACGATCTGCACGTGGTCGCGGCCGCTGTCCAGGACGAGGTGCCAGTCCTTGCTCTGGCCGGGGGCGAGTTCGAGATCGAAGCCGAGCAGGTAGTTGCCGCGGCGACCGTTGAGGACGCTCTCGCCGGGCAGGGCGCGACCCTGGCGGAACGCGCTGGCGGCGCCGAGGGAGAGGTAGCCTCGGAAGCGCTCGATGCCCCAGCACCAGACCGTGTTGGCGCGCAGCATCTCGAGCGCCTCCGCGCGGTCCGTGATGCCGGCGGTGAGTCCGAAGATGCCCAGACCCGTCGCCGCGTCCAGCTCGCTCTTCTTGTAGGCCTCGACCAGATTGCTCGCCTGCTGGTGGAGAGCAAGCGGCGCGCCGAAGGGGAGAACGTTGCGAACGCCGTCCAGGAGGCTGATCCGCAGGGGCGCGGGGCTCTTGTTCTCCAGCGTCGCCGTGCGCACCCAGCCGAACTCGTCGCAGCCGGCCCAGCGGTAGCGGAAGGCGAGTCCCAGCTCGTGGTGGATCTCCTCGAAGACGAGCCGATTGCCGAGGACGTTCTTGTAGAGGTTTTTCTCGACGGCCGGACTCTCGGCGTCGGTGTCGGCGAAGGGCTCCCAGACGACCGCCGCGCCCTGCGCGCGGGGGACACGGACGAGGGTCAGCGGCCCCGTGTGCCGGTGGGCATCGTAGAGCTGGTCCGCGGTGATGTAGGGGAAGAGACTGCCGTCGGCGTCGATACGACCGGCGGTGAGCCCGCCGCTGGCGGCGATGAACAGCCAGAGGTCGGTGTCGCTGGCCAGGCTCATCAGGAAGGGCGCAAGGCGGTGGAAGCCGGCGATGCGGTAGACCGTCTCGCCGTCCAGCGTGACGAAGCTGCCCGCCGGCGCGGGCGGCCCGGCGGGCGCCGAGGCGGCGAGGGGCGTGCGCAGCGATCGACCTTCCATGGGGCACCGTCCAGGATTGCGGCACCGGGAGCCGCAGCGCGCGGCTCCCGGCGCGAAGCCGCGTCTACTTCAACAGGAGCATGCTGCGCGAGAGGCGACCGCTGTCCGTCGTCAGCGTGTAGCGGTAGTGGCCGCTCGGCGCCGGCAGCCCCGCGTCGGTGAGGCCGTTCCAGACCACGCGGTGACTGCCCGCCGCCTGTTCGCCCTGCAGGAGGGTGGCGATCTGCCGTCCGTCGACCGTGAAGACGGCAAGCGCGACCGGTCCCGGCTCAGCGAGGCTGAACTCGATCTGCGTCGTCGGGTTGAAGGGATTCGGGTAGTTCTGACCGAGTCGAGCGGCGGCCGCCAGCGGCCCGGCAGGCGCGTCCACCTCGCCGATGACCTCCCAGACGATGTTGTCGTAGAAGATGCCCGAGCCCACGTAGTTCGTGGCGTTGTTGGCGAAGCCGATCTGGAGGATCTGCCCGACGAGGTCGGGGTCGATCGAGATCGTCAGGGAGTAGCCGCCCCAGCTGGTCGGGATCGCCGTCATGTCCACGGTGAGGAAGTTGGTCAGCGCGTAGCCGTTGCTGGGGTCGAGGGTCTTGATGAAGGCCAGGGCGGTCGAAGCGCCCGCGATATTGCCCCGCTTGGCCTGGAAGGCGAAGCGCCAGACGAGATCCACGTCCCCTGCCGCCACGACCTGCTCCTGGAAGACGTTGGACTCGATGAGCCGGCCAAGGGCATGGTCGGTGTTGTTGTAGTCGCTGAAGACGACGAGCTGCTGGGCGCCCTGCTCCGTGCCGCCCTCGCCGGCCGCGACCGCGCAGAAGGCGGCGCCGGTGTTCGGGGCGGGGAAGGGGCCGTAGCCGTAGAGGTAGGTTCCCCCGGCCGTGAAGACGTTGCCGTAGACCAGCCAGCCGTCGTCGGCCAGGGCGCCGGTGTCCGACTGGACGAGAGCCTCGAAGTCCTGGGCGTAGGGCGCCAGCGCCAGACCAGCGGCGGGGAGCAAGCTGATCAGGAGGGCGGCCGCCACGCCCGCGATCGCTCGCATGCGCATGTTCCGGCCTTTCGTTGGGGGGCAAGGGCCCCGTCAGAGAGAGAACTTGACAGCCACGTGGGTAATCCTACACTATGTTCGGCATCCGAACAAAGGGTTTTCTCCGTGGCCAAGGCCTGCAGGCTGCGCTGCGGGGAGTCGCCAGGCGCCGGGAGCCGAGCCCCATGGGAATCCTCAACTTCCCCGCCGACTTCGCCTGGGGCGTGGCCACCTCGGCCCAGCAGATCGAGGGCGCCGCAGGGGCGGACGGGCGCGGGGAGTCGATCTGGGACCGCTTCGCGACGGAGCCGGGGCGCGTCCTCGACGGCTCGCGGCCCGATCCGGCCTGCGATCACTACCGTCGCTGGCGCGAGGACCTGGAGCGGCTGCGCTGGCTCGGCGTGAACGCCTATCGCTTCTCGACCGCCTGGCCACGCGTCCTGCCCACCGGCCGCGGCCCCGCGCATGCCGCCGGCCTCGACTTCTACTCGCGGCTGGTCGACGCGCTGCTGGGCGCGGGCATCACGCCCTACCTGACGCTCAATCACTGGGACCTCCCGCAGGCTCTCCAGGATGCGGGTGGCTGGCCCGCGCGCGCGACGGCCTTCGCCTTCGCCGACTACGCGGATCAGGTGGCCCGCCGGCTCGGCGATCGCGTGCGCTTCTGGGTGACCCACAACGAGCCATGGTGCGTGGCCACGCTCGGCTACGAGGAGGGCGCGCACGCACCTGGCGGCCGCAATCCCCAGGACGGCCTGCGCGCCGCTCATCACCTGCTGCTCTCGCACGGCCTGGCCGCCGAACGGATCCGGGCCGTGGCGCCGGGAGCGCAGGTGGGCATCGTCCTCAATCTCTCGCCGGGCTGGCCGGCCACGGACAGCGAGGCCGACCGCGACGCCGCGCGGCAGTTCGACGGCCTCTTCAACCGCTGGTACCTGGATCCGCTCTTTCGTGGTCGCTATCCGGCGGATGCGATTGCCGACCGCGTGCGCCGCGGCCACCTGCCCGCCGGCGAGCTGCCCTTCCTCGCCGAGGGCGATCTCGCACGCATCAGCGCGCCGCTCGACTACCTCGGCGTCAACTACTACGGCCGGACGATCGTGACCGCGGGGCAGGACGGGCAGCCGCGCGCCGTGCCTGCGGCGCCGCCCGCCGAGCTGACGGAGATGGGCTGGGAGGTCCATCCCGAGGGCCTGGCGTCCGTCCTGCAGCGCCTCGTGCGCGAGTACGCGCCGCCGGCGCTCTACATCACGGAGAACGGGGCTGCCTTCGCCGATCCCCCGGCGGCCGGCGGTCGCATCGCCGATCCTCGGCGCGTGAGCTACCTGCGCGAGCACCTCGTCGCGGCGCACCAAGCCCTCTCGTCCGGCGTGCCGCTCGCCGGCTACTTCGCCTGGACGCTGCTCGACAACTTCGAGTGGAATCAGGGCTACACGAAGCGCTTCGGGCTCTTCGGCGTCGACTTCGCCACCGGCGAGCGCACGCCCAAGGATAGTGCCTTCTGGTATCGCGAAACGATCGCCGCCCAGGCCGTGGCTGCTGGCGCAGCACCCTGAACGGCAAGGAGGAAGCCTTGACCATGGAACCGATGTCCTCGCCGCGTCGCCGCTTCGCCGGCGTCCTCTGGCTCACCCTCCTCCTCGCGCTGGGCGCGGGCACCGCCGGCGCCCAGGCGGTGCGCGTCGTCTCGGATGGGGGCGGGCAGCGCCTGCAGGTCGACGGCCGCGACTTCATGGTCCTGGGCATGAACTGGGACTACGTGCCGATCGGCGAGAACTACAACTACAGCCTCTGGAACCAGCCCGATGCGCTGATCATCGACGCCCTCGCGCGCGAAATGCCGCTCCTGCAGGAGCTCGGCGTCAACGCCATCCGTCAGTACGTGGGCATCCCCCCGCGCTGGCTGGCCTACATTTACGAGCACTACGGCATCTACACCGTGCTCAACCACACGATGGCGCGCTACGGCTACACGTTGGACGGCGTGTGGATCCCCAGCGTCGACTACTCGGATCCCCGCCTGCGCGCGGCGGTCAAGGCCGAGATCTTGGCCCTGGTCGAGGAGTATCGGGGCACGCCCGGCCTCCTGATGTGGCTGCTCGGCAACGAGAACAACTACGGGCTCAGCTGGTCCTCCTTCGAGATCGAGGCCCTGCCGGCCGGCGAACGCGAGGCGGCGCGGGCCCGCCATCTCTACTCGCTGTTCGGCGAGATCACGACGGCGATCAAGCAGCTGGACGGCAATCACCCAGTGGCGATCGCCAACGGCGACATCCAGTACATCGACATCATCGCCGAGAAGTGCCGTGACCTCGACGTCCTCGGCACCAACGTCTACCGCGGCATCTCGGTGCGTGACCTCTTCGACGTGGTGCGCGAGAAGCTGGGCATCCCGGTGCTGCTCACCGAGTTCGGCGCCGATGCCTACAACGCCCGCACGCTGAGCGAAGACCAGGCCACGCAAGCCCGCTACCTGGTCGGCCAGTGGCGAGAGCTCTACGAGCAATCCGCGGGCAAGGGTCGCACGGGCAATGCCATCGGGGGACTGGTCTTCCAGTGGAGCGATGGCTGGTGGAAGTATCGCCAGGAAGAGCGCCTGGATGTCCACGACACGCACGCTTCGTGGCCCAATGGCGGCTACGTCGAGGACTACCAGGAGGGCGAGAACAACATGAACGAGGAGTGGTGGGGGATCACGGCCAAGGGCCGCCCCGACCACCGCGGCCTCTACGCGGTCTACCCGCGGGCGGCCTACTACGTCCTGCGCCAGGCCTTCGCCCTCGATCCCTACGGGCCCGGCACCGATCTGGCCGCCATCGCCGCGCACTTCGGGGCCATCCGTCCGCTCGCGGCCGAGGTGCAGGCGCGCGGCGACCGCGCGGCCCTGGCGAACGAGACCGGCGATCGCGTCCGCCTCGCGGGCCTGCGCGTGGAGATGGAGACCTTCAACACGGGCGGCGAGCGCACGAGCACGCCGCCCGCAGGCCAGCTGGGCGACGGCTACCCGGCCTTCCGCGGCTTCGACCACCTGCAGTCCTTCTACCTCGACGCCGAGGCGCGCCCGGCCGAGAGCGTGCAGGGTAGCGTGTCGGTGAACGTGCTGGGCAACGTGCCCGTGAATCCGATCAACGAGATCTTCTACGAGAACCGTGGCCGCGCGCGCACGGTGAACCTGGGCGGCGAGGAACTCGCGCTCGAATCGCTGGAGCGGGTCCGCGTTCACAACGCCGCCCTCAGCTGGGACGACCGCTGGTTCCAGCTTGCCGGCTTCTACCGCACGGGTCACCTGCACTGGGGCTTCGAGGGAGACTTCTTCGGCCTCTACCGGAACGCCTACTACGGCGAGAACATCGACATCTACAACGGCATGGCGCCGCTGGGCGTGGAGATCGCCGGCAAGCGCCAGCTCGCGGGGCTGAAGCTGGCCTTCGGCCCGCAGCTCTGGTGGGGCGCGAACCCGGCCGTCCTCCTCAAGCTCCAGCGCCAGCTCGGTCGCCTGAGCACTACGGTGATCTACCACGAGGACATCGCGCCGCAGTCGGCGGTGAACTCCTCGATCGCCATCCCGCTGCCGGAGACGCGCAAGCTCGCGCTGCAGATCGCAACGACGCGCGGCAAGCTCGGCATCGAGCTGGGTGGCCTCTGGGCCGGCAGCACGAAGCTCGACCAGACCTTCCAGATTGCCGACGAAACGGCGACGGGCTATCGCATCCTCCAGGACACGGTTCGCGACAGCGACACCTTCGGCGTGAAGGCCAAGCTGACCTTCGCGCATGGGCGCTGGCTCTGGTACGGGCAGGGCGCCAGCATGGGCCTGGTCGCCGACGCCGGCCCCACCGAGGTGATCACCTACACGGGCTGGTCGCTCAAGGACACCGGGTCCGGCAACCAGCGCAATCTCCTCACCGGCTTGACCGTCGCATTCGGCGACTTCCAGTTCGGACCGAATGTCCTGTGGCAGAAGCCCTGGGTGGGACCGATGCCCGGCGACGTGCCGGCCCCCGGTCGTCCGCGCAACGTGCTCGATGATCCGTTCGCCGTGCGCGCCAACCGCGAGACCGTCGGCGCCGAGCTGCTCATCACCTACGACCCCACGCCGGCCACCTGGTTCTGGGCCTGGGACAACGAGGTCCGCGAGGACGCCCGCCTGGCCGCTTCGCTCGGCTTCGTCTACCGCGACCAGAAGACGACGCAGGACGCTTCGAACTTCGTCGCCGAGGACGGCAGGACGATCTACGCCTTCGCGGCGGCGCCGCCCGCGCAGTCGCTCTGGGAACTGCGCTCGCGCATCGCCTCGCGACTGGGCGCGCAGACGCGGCTCGTGGCGAACGTCTACGGCGGGATGGTGGAGCCGAACGGCTGGGATCCGACGGCGGCGAACGAGGTGCTCAATCGCTTCATCCACCGCTACGGCGCCGACGCGCGGATCACGCACGGTCCGCTGGCCTTCGCGAGCTTCCTGAAGGTCGACGACTGGGGGCCCTACGACTACCACCGGGATTTCAACCTGACCTATCCGCTGCAGCTCATGGGCGATCTCAGCTACACGCTCGGCGCGCCGCGCTGGTTCGGCTACCCGCAGACTCGCTTCGGCGTGCGCGCGAGCTGGCGCTCGCTGGATGTCTACTCGCCGCGCTACAGCCCGACGGGCGGCGATGCGCTGGCCGGCTACCCGAACGGTTCGGAGTGGGAGATCGGGACCTACCTGCACCTGTCGCTCTAGCGAGGCACAGTCCTAGCCGTAGACGCGCACCCAGTCGACGAGGAGGGTCTGGGGGAACTGCGTCGACGCGTCGGGGGCGCCGACAAAATTGCCGCCCACGGCCAGATTCAGGATGATGAAGAAGGGGTGGTCGAAGACCCAGGGTGCGCCCGCCGGCAGGTCCGCCGGCCCGCGCCGCTGGTAGACCAGGCCGTCCACGAGCCAGGTGATGCCCGTGGCGTCCCACTCGACGGTGAAGACGTGGAAGTCGGCGTCGAAACCGTTGCCGGGCAGGATGAAGTGCCCGGAGATCGCACTGCCGCCCGAGTAGCCGGGACCGTGCAGGCTGCCGTGCACGGTGTTCGGCGCCTGGCCGCGGTACTCCATGATGTCGATCTCGCCGCAGGCTGGCCAGCCGACGGTCTCGTAGTTGTTGCCCAGCAGCCAGAAGGCCGGCCAGAGGCCCCGCCCGACGGGCATCTTCAGCCTCGCCTCGAAGCGGCCGCGCGCCTGTGCGAAGAGGCCGCGGGTGTTGATGCGGCCGGAGGTGTAGGCGCTTCCCTCGTAGCTCTCCGCGCGGGCGACGATTGCCAGGTTGCCCGCGCCGTCGAGGGCGACGTTCTCCGGGCGATCGGTGTCGTACTCGAGCTGGTCGTTGCCCCAGTCCGTGCCGATGTCGAAACGCCAGCGGCTGGCAGCGGGAAGCTGCCCGGCCGGACCGTCGAACTCGTCAGCCCAGAGCAGTTTCATCTCGCCCGGCTCCGTGTTCGAGGATGAGCAGCCGCCCCCGGCCAGGGCGAGGGCCAGCGCGCTGCCGAGGAGTGCCGGCCGCAGCAATGGCGCGCTCATGCGCCGCTTCCCCCGGCGACCCGCCCGGGCGCCGCCTCGACCGCAGCCAGCAAGCGCGAGTCCGCGAGCGCCTCCTTGAGTACCATCGTCGCGGCGCCGATGGCCACGGCAGGGGGGCCGAGCTCGCTCGTGCGCAGCTCGGCGGCCGCCACCAAGCTGACCAGGGTGCGCCGCCGGACGGTCTCGCGCACGGGGGCCAGAAGCAATTCGCCGAGGCCGGCGAGATCGCCGCCGAGGACGACCATCGAGGGATTCATGAGATTGAGCAGTCCCGCCACGGCGATGCCCAGGGACTCGGCGGCCTCGGCGGCGACGCGGCGCGCAAGCGGATCGCCGGCCAGGGCCGCGCTCTCGATGTCGGCGCTGGTGAGGGGACGGCCCGCCAGGCTGCTCGTCGGGTGCTCGGCGAGCAACTCGCCGGCGCGATCGACGAGCGCCTCGGCGCCGACGAGGGTGGCCAGGCAGCCGCGCAGCCCGCAGACGCAAGGCTTGCCCTGCGCTGCGATCGCCAGGTGGCCGATTTCGCCGGCGACGCCGGTCGCACCGCGATAGACGTCGCCGTTGATCACGTAGCCGCAGCCGACGCCGGTCGCCACCTTGATGTAGGCGAAGTCCTCGACGCCGCGGCCCGCGCCCCAAGCGTGCTCGGCCAGGGCGCCGAGATTGGCGTCGTTGTCGACCATGAGCGGCGCGCCGAGACGCTCGCTGAGCGGTTCGAGGCCCAAGCGGCCGGTCCAGGCCGGCAGGACCACTTCCGACAGTCGGTCGGGCCGCGAGGGATCGACGGGGCTGGGCACCGCCACGCCGATGCCGACAAGCGGCCGCCTGCCGGCGGCTTCCTGCAGACAGGCCCCGCAGAGCTCGCCGATCAGGGCGCGCGCGCCGGGGGGATCCGTGCGCACTGGGTGGCCCTGGCTCCGCCAGGCGAGAATGCGGCCGCGCAGGTCGGTCAGCGCCACGCTCACGTGGTTGGCGCCCATGTCGACGCCGAGGATCACGGCGGCATCGTCACGGAACTCGAGGATGATCGGCCGGCGGCCGCCCCGCGACTCGCCGATGCCGACCTCGGTGACCAGCCCCGTCGGCAGCAGTTCGGCGATGATCTCGGAGACGGTCGAGCGCGACAGGCGCGTCTGCTGAGCGATCTCGGCCCGTGAGATGCGCTGCTGCTGCCAGACCAGGCGCAGGATGGCGTCCGCGAGCGGGCGCGGCCGATCCGGATCCTCTCGCCGCACGCCCTTCCATCGCAATCCGTTGTCGTTCACGCCGTCCTCGCTTCGATTGCCTCGCAGGCCTCGCGCGCCAGGCTAGCGGTGGAAGAGCACGTTGTCCACGAATACGGTGCGCGCATTGGGCGAGGAGATGACGATCTGCGCCAGGTGCGCCCGACTCTGCAGGGTGTAGTTCGCCAGCGGGATGTCGAGGACCGACCACTGACCGGGCACGAAGGCCGGATCCGTCGCCGCGTTGAACGTGAGCTCCGACTGGTCGATCGGCAGGTTGTAGATGCCGTCTTCGCCGAAGTCGACGAGCTTGACCCGGAAGATCGTGCCTTCCGGCGCCCAGACGTCCATGCGCACATGCGTCATGTCCGTGGCGTCGATGAGCTGGGAGACGAACTCGATTTTGGCATAGATGAGGCCGGTGTAGACCTTGGCGTGGTCGCCGTCGATGATGAAATCCGACACGGGACCGCACTGGCTCCAGGTGGCGCGCCAGGTGTCGACGGGCACGTCGGTGTAGGCGTCGCTGAAGAGCGAGATCACCTCCGCGGACGGCTCGGTGGGCGTGGGGGCCGGCTCGGTGGGCGGCGCGACCACCTCCAGGGCGATGCTGCCGACGACCGGGATCGTGTCGAGCTTGGCCGTGACCGTGGCGGTGCCGGCGCCCACGGCGCGGATCTCGGCGCCGGCGATCGCAGCGACGCTCTCGTCCGAGGAGAAGTAGTCGAAGTAGCGAGGCGAGTGCACGACCTCGACGTCCTGGCCGTTCACCGCGAAGGTGACGCCGGTCCCTTCGGCCGTCAGCGAGGCGCCCACGAAGGTCCCGACGCTCCGGCTCCCCATCGCCGGGCGCGGGCTGGTGATCGTGCCCAGGCGCGTGAAGCGGACCTCGTCGAACCAGAGGGTGAAGCCGAGATTGTTCTCGTGGCCTTCGGCGAAGAAGAAGAGCCCGCGCTCCAGCCCGAGACGCGCCGGATCGGGGATGGGCACGACGACCAAGGACCAGTCCGTGGTCAGCGGGATGGCCTGCCGCTGCGCCTCGTAGAGGGAGGTGCCCGTGTTGTCGTTGCCCAGGCCAGCGACATTGAGCGTCGAGTTGATGCTCGACTTGGCGTAGAAGACGAGGGCGTCGTAGCTCGAGAGGTCGCGGTAGTCGCTGCTCGTGAAGGCTCCGCCAGCGTAAGTGCCACCCTCCTCATCCGGCCCCGGGACGATGATCTTGAGCGAGGCGCTGCCCGCGAAGGCCACGCTGGCGTCGATGCTCACCGCGGTGAAGACCGAACCCTGGAAGGCCTGGTAGTCCACTCCGTCGCCGAAGGTGTCGGCGAAGACGACCGGGTCGTCGTTGATCGGGGCGAGCTTGAGTTCGGACAGGTCCCGCTCGCTGCAGCCGAGCAGGCCGCCCATGGCCATCAGGGCAAACACGCCAAGGGCAATCGAGAGAGTCTGGCGCACGGGAAGCCTCCGCGACAGAGGGCGAATGCACACGCGCAGGACCGGCGCGAGGGCCGGCTACTTTGTACGGATTCCGATCAAAGCTTGCTGCATTCCACCCAGCATGTCAAGCGCTTCGCCCGGACCGGCCGAGCGGGTCGGCGCCGGCTGCAAAGTCCTTGACATGAATGCCATTTCCGGATACTTAGTTCGGATATCGTACAAAGTGGAGTAGCCGCCCGCCAGGCGCCTGCCGCGTCCCAGCCGAGAGGTGGTCCAATGAGCGACTCCAGCCACGCGCGGACAGCGCCCGAGGACCGCATCCGCTTCTCGCAGCGGCTCGCCTACGGCGCCGGCGCCTTCGTCAACAACATCCTCGCGGCTGCCAGCGGCGGCATGATGATCGTCCTCAATCTCGGGCTCGGGATGAACCCGGCGCTGGTTGGCCTTCTGGGTGCCCTGCCGCGCCTGACCGACGCGATCACCGACCCGATCATGGGCTTCATCTCCGACAACACGCGGAGCCGCTGGGGGCGGCGCCGGCCCTACATCTTCTGGGGGGCGATCAGCGCGGCGCTGATCTTCGCCCTGCTCTGGCAGCTGCCCCGCGGGCACAGCGACACCTTCTACTTCATCTTCTTCCTCACGGGTTCGATCCTCTTCTACGGCGGCTACACGGTGTTCGCGACGCCCTGGGTCGCGCTCGGCTACGAGCTCACGCCGGACTACCACGAGCGCACCCGCCTGATGGGCACGCAGAACTTCATCGGCCAGTACGCCTACATCATCTCGCCCTGGTTCCTCTGGTTCATGACGAATACGGTGCTCTTCCGCGACCAGGTGGCCGGCGCGGCGGGGCTGGCGATCTTGGTCGGGTTGGTGGCGGCGGGGCTGGGCGTGCTCCCGGCGATCTTCCTGCGCGAGCGCATGCAGGACCTGGCCGCTCGCGAGGCCGCCGCCGCCAGGGCCGCTGCTTTGGCCGGAGGGGAGTCCGCGAGCTACCGCGGCGTCGGCGGCTTCTTCCGCAGCTTCGGCATCACCCTGTCTTCCCGTCCCTTCCAGAAGCTCTGCCTGGCGACCTTCCTCGTCTTCAACGGCTTCATCCTCATCTCGTCCTTCCAGTACTACGTCATCATCTACTACGTCTGCGGCGGCGACCAGGCGCTGGGGGCCAAGTACGCCGGCTATGCCGGCACGGTCGGCGGCCTGTGCACCTTCGGCGTCGTGGCGCTGATCGCCTGGCTGGGTACCAAGGTGGGCAAGCGCCGCGCCTTCTTCGTCTCGACGGGCATCTCGATGCTGGGCTACGCGCTGAAGTGGATCTGCTACAATCCCGAGCAGCCGCTGCTCGTGCTCCTGCCCGCGCCGCTGCTGGCCTTTGGACTCGGGGGGCTGTTCACGCTCGTGCCGGCGATGGTGGCCGACGTCGTCGACACCGACGAGCTGAAGACTCACCAGCGGCGCGAAGGGATGTACGGCTCCATCTTCTGGTTCATGGTCAAGCTCGGCATGGCAGCGGCCCTGGCCGGCGGCGGCTACCTGCTCAACGCGACGGGCTTCGATGTCGCGCTGGGCGGGGCGCAGGCAAGCCGCACGATCACGCTGATGCGCCTCTGCGATGCCGGCATTCCGGTGATCGCCTCGGCCATCGCGATCTGGGCCGTGGCGGCCTACCCGATCACGGAGCAGACCGCCAACCGAGTGCGCCGCGAGCTCGAGGAGCGGCGCGGCCGGGCGGAGGCGGCTCCCGCCGCCTAGCTGGCCGCTTTTTTCCTTGGATTCGGCGCCGAAATGCCCGATCATTGTGGACAGGTATCCATCCGCAGTCGCTGCGGCGGTCCCGACGACGAGGGCGGTCGAGGGACCGGGTGAGGTGGGTCTCACCGAATTCCGGTTCGCCCGGAAAAGGAGGTGGTCCAGTGAGTTCAGACTGTAGCGGCTTGGCGGAGGTGACGTCCCCGTAACCACGGGCCTTCCCCTCGTCACCGCTGACTTGGGAATCACCCCCGCCCGGCGGGGAAACCCAACGTCACCGATGCCGACCGATTCCGGGCCCCGCCATTCGGCGGGGCCCCTTCTTTTTCGGGACCGGCGACTTGCGCGGCTCGTCCACCTGTTCGATCCTGGGGCCTGCGATCGGAGGCCAGCATGCAGCGCACCTTCCACCACGACCGCGACGCCCTGCACGGCATGACCGTGGTCGTCCTCACGGCCGAGGCCGCCTACATCGGCCGCTGCGACGACCTGCGCGCGGATCGCATCCTGCTCCTCGATGCGGGCTGGCACCGCGAGGGCGAGGACCCGGGCACCCGCGCCGAGTACCTCGCCAAGGCCGCGGCCTACGGCGTCTTCCCGAAGGCGCTGCGCCTGGAGTTGCCGCTGGCGGGCGTGGAGTCCATCCGACTGCTCGGCGAGATCGCGCGCGAGGCGGGCGATGGCGCCTGAAGATGCCGCGCCACCCGGCCCTCGCCGCCCGCCGCCCTACAGCACCGACCCCGAGGTGCTGGCCAGCGAGGTGGAGATCACGGTGTACCGCGCCTCGGGCCCGGGCGGGCAGCATCGCAACACGACCGACAGCGCCGTGCGCCTCCACCATCCGCCCAGCGGCGTGACCGTGCTCGCCACCGAGCACCGCTCGCAGCTGCGCAACCGCAAGCTCGCGATGGAGCGGCTCGTCGCGCGCCTCGCCCTGCTCAACCACAAGCCCAAGCGCCGGCGGCCCACCGCCGTGCCTGCGGGCGTGCGCCAGCGCCGCCTCGAGGCGAAGCGCCGCCAGGGCGAGCGCAAGCGCCTGCGCGGCCGGCCGGGCGAGGACTGAGCCTAGACCGCGCGCTGCATCCAGCGCCGCGTGCGGAAGTACTGCCAGAAGATCAGGGGCGGGATCGCGAGCGCCAACGTGATCGCCCACCAGACCGCCGCGTAGGGCAGCTCGAGCACCCGCGCGACGAGGTAGACCCCCGGCACCTGCAGCACCCAGGTGTGCAGCAGGTTGAAGGCGAGCGGTACGCGGGTCTCGCCGGCGCCCGAACAGGTCATGTCGAGCATGATGCCGAGCCCGTTGAAGGGCAGGCCGAGCGCGAGCACGCGCAGGGTGGTGATCGTCGCCTCGAGCTCGGGCCCGCCGGGGAAGAAGGCGCGCGCGATCCAGGGCGCACCGATGAGCAGCAGCGTGCCGTAGATCGCCATCGCGCCCGCGCCGAACTGCAACGAGCGCAGCGCCACCGCCCAGGTGCGCTCCTGCTTGCCGGCGCCGAGGGTCTGGCCGATCAGGGCGGAGAGGCCGAGGCCCATCCCCACGATCAGCATGATGCCGAAGCCGGCCAGGCGCATGGCGACGCCGTAGGCCGCCACCACCGCCGTGCCGTAGACGGCGATCCAGGGCATCAGCACGGTGCGGCCGAGCGAGAAGGAGAAGGAACTCAACCCCGAGGGCAGGCCGATCGCCAGCATGCGGCCCATGCGTCGCCACGAGAAGGGCGGCCCGCCGCGCAGGCGCACGCGCACGTTGCCGCGCCCGCTGATGAAGATTACCAGCCCGCCGATCGAAGTGCAGGTGTAGGCGATGATGCTGGCGATCGCCGCCCCGCGCACGCCGAGGGCCGGCAGCGGCCCGAGGCCGAAGATGAGCAGCGGGTCGAGCACGACGTTGAGCAGGACGCCGCAGAGCATCAGGACCATCGACCAGCGCGGCTCGCCGACGCTGCGCAGCGCCGTGAACATCGTGTAGCTCGAGAAGTTGGCCGCGAGGCCGAGCAGCATGACCTGCCCGTAGGCCATCGCTTGATCCCAGGCCTCGGGCGTAGTGCCCACCAGGCGCAGGCCCTGTGCGAGGATCAAGTTGCCCGGCAGGCCCACCGCGAGGGCGAGCAGCACCTTGAGCAGGATGGCGTCCTTGATCGCGGCCTCGGCGCCCGCGTAGTCGCGCTCGCCGTAGCGGCGCGAGATCATCGCCACCGAGCCCGAGCCCGCCACCTGGTTCACCGAGGAGAGCAGCCAGTAGAAGGGGAAGAAGAAGGTGATCGCCGCCACGGGCGCGCCGGGCAGGCGGCTCACCCAGAGCATGTTGACGATGTCGTAGACCGAGGTGGCGGCGAAGCCGATCATCGAGGGCAGGCCCATGCGCGCGACCGCGCCGAGCACGCTGCCTTCGGTGTAGTCGGCCGGCGGCTTGACCCCTCCCCCCGGGCGGCTCACGCGTGGATGGCCCGCTCGTCCACCGCGAGCGCCGCCTCCTTGATCGCCTCTGCGAGCGTCGGGTGGGCATGGCAGGCGCGCGCGATGTCCTCGGCGCTGGCGCCGAAGGCCATCGCCACGGCGGCCTCGGCGATCAGCTCGCCGGCCAGCGGGCCGACGATGTGCACGCCGAGCACGCGGTCGGTCTCGCCGTGGGCGAGCACCTTCACGCGGCCGTCGATCTCGGCGATCGCCCGCGCGCGGCTGTTGGCTCTGAAATGGAAGACGCCCTTCTTGTAGGGCGTGCCGGCGCCCTTGAGGTCCTCTTCCGTCTTGCCCACGCCCGCCGCCTCGGGGTGCGTGTAGACGACACCCGGAATCGTGTCGTAGTTCAGGTGTGCCGCGCGCCCGGCCATCGCCTCAACGCAGGCGATGCCCTCCTCCTCGGCCTTGTGCGCCAGCATCGGCCCGGCGATCACATCGCCGATCGCGAAGACGCCCGGCACGCCGGTCGCGAAGTGCGCGCCGACGGGGATTCGCCCCCGCTCGTCCGTGGCGAGGCCGATGGCCGCAAGGCCCAGGCCCTCGGTGTTCGGCACGCGGCCCGTCGCGAGCAGCACGCGATCGCAGCGGATCGTCTCGCCGCCCTCCAGCGCCACCTCGGGCCGGCCCTTCACGAGCCTCGCGCCCGTGACCCGCGCGCTCAGCTTGAAGGCCAGGCCCTGCTTCTTGAGCAGGCGCTGCGTCTCGCGGGCGATCTCGAGGTCCATGCCGGGCAGCACGCGGTCCAGGTACTCGAGCACGGTGACCTTGGCGCCCAGGCGCGACCAGACCGAGCCCAGCTCGAGGCCGATGGCGCCGGCGCCGATGACGACGAGCTCGCCCGGCACCTCGCTCCAGGCGAGCGCCTCCGTGCTGGTGCCGATCCGGTCGCCATCCAGCTCCACGCCGGGGAGCGCGCCCGCGCGGCTGCCGGTGGCAATGATCGCGCGCTGCGCGACGAGCCGCTGCTCGCCGTCATCGCCTGTGACGAGCAGCCCACCGGGCGCCGTGAAGCGGGCCGCGCCCGCGTAGCGCGTCACGCCGCGGCGCTTGAACAGCTCGGCGATGCCGTCCGTGAGGCCTTTCACCACCGCGTCCTTGCGCGTCATCATGGCGGCGAGATCGAGGCTCACGCGCCCGAGCTGCACGCCGTGCTCGGCCAGGCCCGCCTTGGCCCGCGCGAAGTAGAGGCTCGATTCGAGCAGGGCCTTGCTCGGCACGCAGCCCACGCGCAGGCAGGTGCCGCCGAGCGCGGGCTCCTTCTCGACGCAGGCCACCTCGATGCCGAGCTGCGCCGCGCGCAGGGCCGCCACGTAGCCGCCCGGCCCGGCGCCGATGATGACGAGATCGTGCCGCTGGATCTCCATCCCAGTCCCCCTAGATCTCGAGCAGGATACGCGTCGGTTCTTCGATGGCGCTCTTGATGTGCTTGAGGAAGCCGACGGCCTCGCGGCCGTCGATGAGCCGGTGATCGTAGGTGAGGGCCACGTACATCATCGGCCGGATCACGACCTGCCCCTCGCGCGCCACGGGCCGGTCCTGGATCGCGTGCAGGCCGAGGATGCCGCTCTGCGGCGCGTTGACGATGGGCGTCGAGAGCAGGTTACCGTAGATGCCGCCGTTGGAGATGGTGAAGGTGCCGCCCGTGAGCTCCTCGAGCGTCAGCTTGTTCTCCTGCGCGCGGCGGCCGAAGTCGGCGATGGCCTTCTCGATCGCCGCGAAGCCGAGCCGCTCGGCGCCCCGCAGCACCGGCACGACGAGTCCCTTGCCGCCGCCCACCGCGATGCCGATGTCGAAGTAGTCGTGGTAGACGACCGTCTCGCCCTCGATGCGCGCATTGACGGCGGGGACCTCCTTGAGCGCCTCCACCGCCGCCTTCACGAAGAAGGACATCAGCCCGAGCTTGACGCCGTGCCGCGCCTGGAACTCCTCCTGCAGACGCCGGCGCAGGTTGCCGACGGCGCTCATGTCCACCTCGTTGAAGGTGGTGAGCAGGGCGGCCGTCTGCTGCGCGGCGACGAGGTGCTGCGCCACCTTGCGGCGCAGCGGGCTCATCGGCACGCGCTCCACCGTTCGCGCACCAGCGGGCGCCGGCGGCGCCTCCAGGTGACGCAGCACGTCCTCCTTGAGGATGCGCCCGCCGGGCCCGCTGCCGGCCACGCTGCCCGGCGGGAAGCCCTTCTCGGCCATCAGGCGCTCGGCTGCGGGCATGACCGGCGCCGTCCCAGGGGGCGGGGAAGCCGGCGCCGCCGCCCGCGTGGGCGGGGCCGGCGCAACGGGCGCGGCCGCGGGGGGCGGCGCCGCGGCCGGCACTGCCGAGGTGGACGCCGGCAGGCCGGCGGCCAGCTCCTCGAGCTCGGCGATCGCCTCGCCGACCGTCGCCGTTTCCCCGGCCTGCTTGAGGATGCGCGTCAGCCGGCAGTCGACCGGCGCCGGCACCTCGCTCGTGATCTTGTCCGTCTCGATGACGACGAGATTGGCCTCGCGCGCCACGCTGGCGCCCTCGGCGACCAGCCACTCGCTGACCAGCACCTCGCTGATCGACTCGCCGAAGGAGGGGACCTTCAGTTGCACGACATCCGCCTCTGGCTGCGCCCGTGGGCGCGAGATCAGTTCCGGGCAAAGGCCGCCTCGAGCAGGCGCTCCTGCTCGAGGCGATGGCTGCTCGCGAAACCGGTGGCCGGGCTGGCCGAGGCCTCGCGCGAGATGCCCTCGAAGGGGTGCGCACCCCAGAGGGTCGTTCCGAAGCGGGCGAGGAGGTGTTGCCAGGCGCCCATGTTCTCCGGCTCCTCCTGCACCCAGTAGACGGGCGTCCTAAGCGGGTAGGGCAGCAGCGCCCGCTGCAGCGCCTCGTCGCGCAGCGGATAGAGCTGCTCCAGCCGCAGGATGGCCACGTCGTCGTGCCCGCGCTCCGCCCGCGCGGCGGCGAGATCGTAATAGACCTTGCCCGCGCAGAGCAACACGCGCCGCACGGGGCGCTCCGCCGGCAGGACGTCGGGGATCACGCGCTTGAAGCCGCCCCTGGTCAGCTCGGCCAGGGGGGAGCTGCAGGCCGGCAGGCGGAGCAGGCTCTTGGGCGTCATCACGACGAGGGGCTTGCGCCAGGGCCGGAGCACCTGCCGCCTCAGGACGTGGAAGTACTGGGCCGGCGTGCTCGGCTGGACGACCTGCAGGTTGTCCTCCGCGCAGAGACTCAGGAAGCGCTCCAGCCGCCCGCTCGAGTGCTCGGGTCCCTGCCCCTCGAAGCCGTGCGGCAGCAGCAGGGTGAGCCCGTTGAGGCGGCCCCATTTGTCCTCGGCGCTGGAGACGAACTGGTCGATGATCACCTGCGCCCCGTTCGCGAAGTCGCCGAACTGGGCCTCCCAGAGCACGAGCGCGGCCGGGTAGTCCAGCGCGTAGCCGTACTCGAAGCCGAGCACGCCGGCCTCCGAGAGCGGGCTGTTGAGCAGCTCCACCGGGGCCTGATCCCGCGCGAGGTTCTGGAGCGGGTAGTAGGGGACGCCCGTCACCTGGTCGACGAGCCCCGCATGGCGCTGGCTGAAGGTACCGCGCACGCTGTCCTGGCCGCTGAGGCGAACCGGGTGGCCGGCGACGGCGAGGCTGGCGAGGGCCAGGCTCTCGGCCGCCGCCCAGTCGAGAGGCCGCTCGCCGGCGGCCATCGCCGCGCGCTGTTCGAGCAGGCGCAGCACCTTGGGATGGGCGTGGAAGCCCTCGGGCAAGCGGGTCTGCGCCCGCAGCAGCTCGCCGAGCTGCTGGGCGGGCAGGCCGGTGGGCACCTCGGGCGCGTCCTCGTCGGCGCCGCCGAGGTAGCGCTCCCAGGCGGCGCCGCGCGGGCGAGCCTGCGGCTTCAGCGCGGGGCTGCGCGCCTCGCCGTGCTCGCGCTCGAGCAGGCGGCGGCGGGCGGCGGCGATGCCGTCGGCCATCGCCCGGTTCGTGCCGCCGAGCCGCAGCAGGTGCTCCAGGTAGCCCTCGCGCACGCTGGGGCGGCCGGCGATCGCCCTGACCATCAGCGGCTGCGTGAAGGCCGGCTCGTCGCCCTCGTTGTGACCGTACTTGCGGTAGCAGTACATGTCGATGACGGCGTCGCGCTGGAACTCGCGCCTGAAGTCGAGCGCGAGGCGCACGGCCTGGGCCACGGCTTCCGGGTCCTCGCCGTTCACCATGAAGATCGGCACCTGGAGCAGCTTGGCCACGCTGGAGGCGTAGGTGTTCGAGCGCGCCTCCCGGGGCTCGGTCGAGAAGCCGATCTGGTTGTTGACGATGACGTGCAGGGTGCCGCCCGTCCGATAGCCGGCGAGCTCGCTCAGGTTCAGCGTCTCCTGCACGATGCCCTGCCCGGCGAAGGCGGCGTCCCCGTGGATGAGGATCCCCAGCCCTCGCCGCCGCTGGGTGTCGCCGTAGCGGTCCTGCCGCGCGCGCAGGCGGCCGAGCGCGATGGGGTCGACGAACTCCAGGTGGCTCGGGTTGAAGCAGAGCGAGATGCGCACCTGGCGCCCGCTGCTGGTGATCCAGCGCCCCGTGTGGCCGACGTGGTACTTCACGTCGTCGCGTCCGAGATGCGCCTCGGGATCGAGGTCCTCGAAGAGGCGGAAGATCTGGCGCATGCTCATGCCGATGATGTTGGCGAGCACGTTGAGCCGGCCGCGGTGGGCCATGCCGATGACGATCTGCTCCACGCCCTGTTCGCCGGCCTGCGTGATCGCCAGGTCGAGCAGGGGGATCAGGCTCTCGCCGCCTTCCAGGCTGAAGCGCTTGGCGCCGAGGTACTTCTTCTGCACGAACTCCTCGAAGAGCACGGCGTCGGTGAGCTTGATCAGGATGCGCATCTGCTCGAGCGGGGTGAGGGACACGCGGCTCCGGCTCGTCTCCAGGCGCTCGCGCAGCCACTCCTTCGAGACGACATCGTCGATGTGCATGTACTGCACGCCGAGGGAGCGGCAGTAGGTCTCGCGCAGGCGATCGAGGATCTCGCCGAGGCGGAGCTGACCGCCCGCCTCGCCGCCCAGGCTGCCGGCGGCGAAGCGCAGGTCCAGGTGCTCCTCGCCCAGCCCGTAGTAGGCGGGCTCGAGCTCCGGGTGGGCCGGGCGCGGCAAGCCGAGCGGATCGAAGCGGCCGATCAGGTGGCCGCGCACGCGATAGGCGCGGATGAGCTGCTCGACCCGGCTCTGCAGGGCGATGGCCGCGGCGGCCTCGGCCCCGAGCGCCGCCGGCCCTTCGCTCGCGGCGAAGAGGACGCGCCGCGCGAAGCGGGGCCCGAGGCTGAAGGGCTGCAGGCCGTACTCGGCGTCGAGCGCGGCGAAGTGCGCCCGCCAGTCGGGATCGACGCTGGCAGGATCGCGGCGGTAGGCGACGTAGAGCGCTTCGAGAAAGGGCAGGTTCGCGGCGCCGGTGGCGGGCTGTCGGTCCGGATGCTTGGACATGGGAGCTGGGGCGTCTCTCCTCGCACTTGGCGGCAGCGCCCGCCGCGGCGGGCTCATTAAAGTCCCTCCGCCCGCTGGCGGCCAGTGCTCAGTCGCTTTTTCCGCGCTGGGTTCGCGTTGCGGAGTCCTGGGCCTCCTTCGCCGAGTCGAGCGCCCAGCGCAGGTAGTCCGGCAGCACGGCGCTCGCGGCCACCGCGATCCCCTCCGGCACCTGGTAGGGATGGAGGGCCGCGAGGCGCGCCAGGCAGTCGGCGGGCCGCAGGGTCTTGGCGACGAGGAGCAACTCCGCGCTGCGCTCGAGCGCGCCCTGCCAGCGGTAGACGCTCAGGAGCCCGGGCAGGAGCTGCACGCAGGCGGCGAGGCCTTCGCTGACAAGCGCCTCGGCGATGCGCTCGCCCTCCTCCCGCGCAGGGACCGTGCTGAAGACCAGGTAGAGGGCCGCCTCAGGCGCGGCGACGGGTGCCGTCATCTCCATCCGCCACCTCCTCTTCGCTGTCCACCGCGGTCTCGCCGGTCAGGCGAAAGCCCAGGCGCAAGGCGACCACGCTCTCCGGCTCGCCGCCGAGCAGCGCGACCAGTTCGGCGGCCTTGGGCGCCGCGTCCTGCACGGCCAGCTCGACGAGGACCGCGCTTGCGGGCAGCGCCGCGCCGCCCGCCTCGCGCGCGAGCAGGGCCTCGGCCGCCGCGAACTCGCCGAGCGCGACCGGTCGCAGGGCGAGCAGCGCGGGCCGCAGCTCCAGCGTGCGCAGTTCGCGCTTGCGCTCGCGCCGCAGGGCGATGCTCGGCCGAGCGAGCAGCGCCGCGCAGCGCGCGGCCAGCGCCTCGCCCGTGGGGCCGGCGAAGCGCACGAGGAGCCGCGCGGCCGCCAGGCGGCTCGCCAGGCGCGCCGGCTCCTCGCGGTAGGCCGCGAGCAGGGTGAGCCCCTCGGGGAGGGCCGGCTGCAGGCGTTCGATGAGAGCGGCCGGGGCGATGTCGGCGCGCAGCTGCATCTCGATCTGCTCGGCGAGGCCGGCCATGCCCAGGGGCAGCGCGGGCGTGAAGCTCAGCAGGGGGTGCGGGTGGAAGCCCCGGCTGTAGGCCACCGCGAGCCCCGCGCGTCGCAGCGCGCGCGGCCAGACGCGCAGGAGCCCGAGGTGGCTGAGCAGCCGCGCGCCGCCCGTCTTCGCGTAGACGAGCCGGTAGCTCACGGGCGCCAGGCTGAGCGGCGCCGGTCGGGCGGCGGACAGGGCGACCAGCTCGGCCTGGAAGTCGATGCGCTCGGCCTTCATCGCCGAGAGATCGCAGGCCACGCCGCAGTGGTAGCAGACCAGCGGCTTCGCCTGCGCCTGGGCGGCAGCGAGGCTCTCCGGGTGGACGATGGCGCCCTTCGGCTTGCCGCAGGGGGGCGAGAGACGGTCCTTCAGGCTGCGGCGGTACTCCAGGGCCAGGAAGTCCTTCGTCACGCCGGGGTCGACGTGATCCCAGGGCAGCGCGGCATCGACGGGCAGGGTGCCCAGGTAGCGCCCGGGTTCCAGGTCCAGCTCGGCCATCGCCTCCAGCCAGAGGTCGAAGCGGAAGTGGTCGTCCCAGCCGTCGAAAAAGCAGCCCTTGGCGTAGGCGCGCTCGATGAGCTCGCCGACGCGGCGGTCGCCCCGGCTGAGCACGCCCTCGAGTGCGCTCACCTCGGGATCGTGCCACTTCAGGCGCAGCTTCCGCTGGCGGGCGAGGCCGATGAGGAGGCGCTGCTTCCCGGCGAGGGTCTCCATCGTGTCCATCGCCGCCCACTGGAAGGGCGTGTGCGGCTTGGGGACGAAGCTGCTCACCGAGCAGGTCACCTGGGCGGGTCGCTTGCGCCCGGGCAGGCCGCGCGCGACGGCCAGGCAGCGCGCACCCGTCTCGACGATGCCGGCCACGTCGTCCCGTGTCTCCGTGGGCAGGCCGATCAGGAAGTAGAGCTTCATGCTGTCCCACTTGCGCGAGAAGACACGCCGCGCGCTCTCGAGGATGTGCTCTTCGCTGACGTTCTTGTTGATGACGTCGCGCAGGCGCTGCGTGCCGGCCTCGGGTGCGAAGGTGAGGCTGGTCGCGCGCACCTGCTGGAGGTCGTCGAGCAGGGCCTCCGGCAGGCCGTAGGCCCGCAGGCTGGAGACGGCCAGGCTCACCTCGCCCTCGTGGGCGAGGCGCTCGACGAGCTCGCGCACGAGGGGCACGATCGCGCTGTAGTCGGCGGTGGAGAGGCTGGTCAGGCTGACCTCGTCGTAGCCGGATTCCCGGAGGCCGCGCAGCACCGCGTCGACGACCGCGGCCGGGCTCCGCTCGCGCACGGGCCGGTAGATCATCCCCGCCTGGCAGAAGCGGCAGCCCTCGGTGCAGCCGCGGGCGATCTCGATGCCGTGGCGGTCGAAGATCGCGCTCGCCTCGGGGATCGGCGTGTCGGTGGGGAAAGGGAAGCGGTCGATCTCGGCCACCTGCGCGCGGGCGATCGGGTAGGGCAGCGCGGGGTCCGCCGGCGGGACCACCACCGCGAGCCCCGTGTCCGGCTCGACGCGCGTCGCATAGAGCGCGGGCAGGTAGCGCCCGGGCGCGCCGGCCAGGCGGCGCAGGCGCTCGCTGCGCGGCAGGCCGAGCCCGCCGAGCGCCGCCCAGTCGCGCATGAGCCGAGGCAGGGCCTCCTCGCCGTCGCCGAGCACGAAGCAGTCGATGAAGGGCGCCAGCGGCTCGGGCTCGAAGGCGACTGGCCCGCCGGCGACGACGAGCGGGTCGTCCTCGCCGCGCGCCGCGCCCCGCAGGGGAATGCCGCCGAGCTCGAGCATCAGCAGGATGTTCGTGTAGGTCAGCTCGTATTGCAGCGAGAAGCCGACGAGATCGAAGGCGGCCAGGGGCGTCGCGCTCTCGAGGCTGACGAGCGGCAGAGCGGCGGCGCGCAGCTCGGCCTCCATGTCGGGCCAGGGCGCGAAGACGCGCTCGGCGGCGAGGTCGGGCGCCTGGTTCACCAGCGAGTAGAGGATCTTGAGCCCGAGGTGGCTCATCCCGATTTCGTAGAGGTCGGGGTAGGCGAGGGCGATGCGGCTCGTCAGACCGAGCGGGTCCTTGACGACCTGGTTCTGCTCGCCGCCGGCGTAGCGGCCCGGGCGCAGCACGCGTCCGATGATCTCGCGGTAGGGGTGGCCGGCAGGCAGCATCGCGGTTCCCTGGTTGGAGGCTGCCTGCTAATATACCCGCCGTCGCCGGCCGGCGGAACCCCCGGAGCTGCGCATGTCGAGTGCGATCAGACCCTTGGCTCTCCTTTGCGGCGCGCCCGCGAGGCGCGGATGACGCTGCCTCTGCGCCCGGAGCTACTCGCCGAGATCGCGGCCTGCGCCGCCCGCGTGGCGGCGCAGGGCTGGGCCGAGGCGGGCGCCGGCAACCTCTCGCTGCTCGTGCCCCCGGGGCGGCTCACCCGCCCCGTCAGCGACGGCGAGCGCTTCGAGCCGGGCTGGCCGGCGGACTATCCGCGTCAGCTGCCACCGGGACACCTCCTCGTCGTGAGCGCGGCCGGGGCACCGATGCGCGCGCTCGCCGCGGAGCCCGCCGCCCATCTCGCGCTGCTCGGCGAGGGCCCGCGGGGGCTCTTTCGCCTGCGCGGGACCCCGCCGCCAACCAGCGAGCTAGCCTGCCATTTCGCTGTCCACGCACGGCGGGGGCGGCCGGGTGCGCTGCTGCACGCGCACGCGGACTTCCTCATCGCGCTCAGCCTGCTGCCCGGCCTGGCCGCCGACGGCGCGCTGGAATCGGCCCTGCTCGGCCTGATGCCGGAAACGGCGGCGATGCTGCCGGGCGGTTTCGTCCGCCTGCGCCCGGCGGCGCCGGGCAGTGCCGCCCTCGGCCTGGCCAGCGCGGCGGCCCTGGTGGAGGGCGGCGCCAGCGCCCTGGTCTGGGAGCGCCATGGCGCCCTCGCCCTGGGCGAGTCCCTCGGGCCGGCCCTGGACCGGCTCGAGGTGCTCGAGAAGGCCGCCCGGATCTGGTGGCTGGCGCGGCGAACGGGTGAGGATCCCCTCGACGCGCGGGTGCCGATGGGACCCGATCCCCCCACTACAAACCTGAAATAATCGCCGCCTGCTGCTCGCGCCGGATGCAATGCGTGCGAAGAAGTGATACGCTGCCTCCGAATTCCAGCCGAGGAGGGAAGTTCATGCGAAAGCTTGCGCTCCTGTTCCTGCTGGCGCTCGTGCTCGTCGTGAGCTGCGCCAAGCTGCCCGAGAAACCCGCGGCGGTGCGAGGCGACATCGCCTATGTCCGCATGATCGCCAAGGACGCGATTCCGGCGGCCTGGGGCCGTCTGGTGGCGGTCAGCAACAGCGCCGACTTCGGCCACATCTTCCAGCTCTGGTTCGAGGACGAAGGCGGCGCGGTGCGGGTGGCCTTCTATGACATGCGCACCAACAGCTTCCAGAGCGAGGGACGCCTCATCCCCCGCAGCCAGGAGGGTGTGCGATGACGAAGCTCGTCAGTGTGATCAGCCGCGTGCTCTTCGTGTTCGCCTTCTTCCTCGCCGGCCTGGCGGTCTGGGAGAAGCTCGCGAATCTCCTGGGTCAGACCCTGTTGCGCACCTACACGCCCTCGCGTCTGCTCGAGCTGTCCGCGGTGATGCTGCTGTTCGTCATCGCCCTGCAGCTGCGCGAACTCAAGCTGGGCGGCGGGCGCTAGGCGCAACCCGGAGGCAATCCCGCACCTGCCCCCGGGGGCGGGTGCGGGCACAGAGGCGAGGCCTGCGACCCTCGGGCGCCCTTGGGTTGGCGTCCCTCGCGACGGCGATCGGCGTCACGCTCGGGGACAGGCTGCTGCCGCTGGTGGAGCGCTGGGGTTCCTGCCCGAGGCGATGGCACCTGACCTGCCGCGCCGACCCATTGACAGTTGTTGCCTATCCAGGCATGATTCAGCGCTTTCACGATCTCGGGGCACTTACCCCGAGTCGCACTCCGCGCCACGGCCGCCGGACGCTGAGGATCCGGCGCCAAGGAAGAGACATGGCCTACCAGGTCGCTTGGTCGGAGCAGGGCGTCCTCGTCGCGATGGCGGGGGATGTCGACATCAAGGAGTTGAACGAGGCCAACGGTCGCCTGCACGGAGATCCGCGCTTCGACGGCATGCGCTACCAGCTCTGGGACCTGCTCGGCGCCAGCCTCGGCTCCATCACCCGCCGCGAGATCGAGCAGCCCAGCGCGATCGATCTCGTCGCCGCGCGGATGAACGCGCGAGTCAAGGTGGCCCTGGTGACGGTCTCGCCGCACGACGTCCAGATCTCCGAGCACTACGCGGCGCGCTCGGCGAGCCTGGGCTCGCCCTGGGAGATCCGCATCTTCTCGGACCTGGCCGCGGCCCGGGCCTGGTGCCTCGAGTAGCTCCTCGCGGCGCGGTGCCCCTCGCCTCCGTGCCCGCGGCCCGTTGACGCCGAGCGGCGCGCCCCCTATCCTCGCCCCTTCCCGCCCTTCAGCAAGGAGTCGCGATGAGCGAGCACGACTACTGGCGCATCTTCCCGCGCATGCCCCGCCGCGTGCGCATCGGCGACATCACCGTGCGCGACGGCTTCCAGCACCTGGAGCGGTTCATCTCCACGCGCGCCAAACTCTACTACCTCGAGGAGCTGATCTTCGCCGGCTGCCGCTCGATCGAGGTGACGAACCTGGGCAACCCGCACCTGATGCCGCAGTTCGCCGACGCCGAGGTCCTGCTCGCGCATCTGAGAAGCGAGGCCTTCCGCAAGCGCTGCGCGAAGCGCGGCATCGACATCGACGAAGTGGTGACCACGGCGGTGACGATCCGCGAGACGGGCGTGGACCGCGCGGTCGAGCTGGCGGCCCAGGGCGTCGGCCCGGATCGCCTGCTCATGATGGTCTCCACCGAGGAGGAGCACCACTTCGCCAACTCGGGTTGCACGCTGCCCGAGTACTGGAAGGAGTGCGAGCGCTCGATCCGCAAGGCCCACGACGCTGGCATGACGATGTGCGGCACCGTGAGCACGATCTGGGGCAGCCCGATCGGCGGCGCCACCAAGCTCGAGGACGCGCTGGAGTTCACCCGCCGCTGGCTGGCGATCGGCGCCGACGACATCGAGCACGCCGACCACGACGGCAGCGCCTCCGCGCCCGATGTCTACCGCTACTTCGCGATGACGCTGGACGCGCTCCCCGACACCAGCCTGCACATCGCCCACTTCCACGAGACCAAGCGCGTGGCCGCCGCCTCCGTGCTCGCGGCGCTGCAGGCCGGCATCACGCAGTTCGAGGCGACCCTCGGCGGGCTCGGCGGCCAGCCGGCCAACTTCCTCGACGACTCGCCCGTGCCCGGCACCGGCGACTACTACTATGACGACCCGCGCTACGTCGGCCTCATCTGCCTGGAGGACCTGCTCGTCATGGTGGACGAGATGGGCATCGCGCACGGCTGGAACGTGGACCGCGTCCTCAAGCTCGGCCGCCAGCTCGACAAGACCGTGGGCTTTCGCACGCGGGCCGAGGCGCCGATCAACGGGCGCACGCTGAAGGAGGGCCACCCGCGCTTCGCGCGCCCGGGCCTGGCGGCGCGCAAGGCCAAGCTGGGCGAGCAGCCGGGGCAGAAGCTGCCCGCCGACTGGCCGGCCGAGCTGGCGCTGCCGGCGGAGGCGAAGGCGCAGCGGCGCTGATGCTGCCGGCCAACATCCTCGCCAGCCGCCGCGGCCGCCTGACGGCCTTCAGCCTGCTGTACCTGAGCGAAGGCATCCCCTTCGGCTTCAGCGCCACTGCACTCGCCACCTACCTGCGCCAGTCGGGGATCTCGATCGCCGAGGTGGGGCTCTTCATCGCCTCGCTCTACGCGCCCTGGGGCTTCAAGCCGCTCTGGGCGCCGGTGGTGGACCTCGTCAACCTGCGCCGCTTCGGCCACTACCGGGCCTGGATCGTCTTCGCGCAGGCGATGATGATCCTCACGCTCGCCCTCGTCTGGGCCGTGGACCCGGGCACGAACCTGAAGCTGCTCACGCTGCTGATCGTCGTCCACAACATCTTCTCGGCGACGCAGGACATCGCGATCGACGCCCTCGCCGTGAACGTGCTGCCCGAGCACGAGCGCGGCGTGGCCAACGGCTTCATGTTCGGGGCGAGCTACCTGGGCCAGACCCTGGGCGGCAGCGGCGCGCTCTTCATCGCGGGGCGTTTCGGCTACGGGGCGACCTACCCCTACGTCTGCGGCCTGCTCGCGCTGCTGCTCGTGGGGGTGTCGTTGCGTCTGAGCGAGCCGCAGCGGGCGCTCGCGGCGGCGGCGGAGGCCGTCACGGGGCGCCTCGCCGTCCTCGCCGCGATCGGCGCGCGGCTGAGGACCTACGCGGTCGAGCTCTATCGCGGCTTCTTCCGCTCGGGGCGCGGGCCCCTGCTCGGCATGGTCTTCGCCGCCGTGCCCAACGGCGCGCTCGCCCTCGGTCTCGCCCTCGGCAACACGATGCAGGTGGATCTCGGCCTCAGCGAGGAGCAGATCGCGAGCCTGGGCGTGCAGAGCACGGTGCTCGCCGCCCTCGGCTGCGTGATCGGCGGCTGGGTGAGCGATCGCCTCGGCCACCGCAAGATGCTCGCCCTCTGGTACGCGCTGACCACCCTGCCCACCTTCTGGCTCTCGGGGCAGTTCACGGGCGCGAGCGGCATGGCGGGCGTGACGGTGCAGAGCTAAACGGGCGTGTCGCTCGTCTACAGCTTCTTCTCGGGCCTGATCTCGGGGACGAACATCGCCGTCTTCATGGGGCTGACCAGCCCGCTCGTCGCTGCGACGCAGTTCTCCGGCTACATGGCCCTGCGCAATCTCACCTACACCTACTCGAGCGCCTGGCAGGGCCGCCACGCCGAGCTGCACGGCTACCTGGCCACGCTGCGCCTGGACGCCTGGATCGCCTTCCTGCCCATCCTGCTCATTCCCTTCCTGAAGCCACGCCGGGGCGAGACACCGGGGCCTGCTGCGCCCGCGCCGGCGGATCCCGCCTAGCATGATCGCCGGCGCCCCCGAGCTGCCGCTCCGGCAGCGGGCCATCCTGCGCTTCTGGGCGCCCCTGGCCGCGACCTGGCTGATGATGGCCGTCGAGGGCCCCGTGCTCGCCGCGCTCATCGCCCGCCTCGCCGAGCCGAAGCTGAACCTCGCCGCCTACGGCGTCGCCTTCGCCTTCGCGATCATCGTCGAGGCGCCCGTGATCATGATGATGAGCGCAGCGACGGCCCTGGCCGGCGCGCCCACGGCCTACCGCCGCCTGCGCCGCTTCAACCAGGCCCTGATCGCGCTGATCACGGTGACGATGCTCATCATCCTGATCCCGCCCGTCTTCCGCTTCATCTTCGCGGACCTGATCGGGCTGCCGCCCGCGGTGCAGCGGCTCACGCACCGCTCGCTCTTCATCCTGCTGCCCTGGCCGGGGGCGATCGGCTACCGGCGCTTCTACCAGGGGATCCTGATCCGCCACGGCTACACGCGGCGCGTGGCCTACGGCACGATCACGCGCGTGGCGGCGATGCTGGCGACGGGCCTCGCGCTCTACTTGCACGGCGGCATCGAAGGGGCCTGGCTGGGCGCGGCCGCGCTCTTTT
>Ga0194127_10001882_pt1 | contig 29665 bp, 22 predicted proteins | sample TA2KigC100mmetaG_FD_148624 | JGI IMG/M metagenome (GOLD analysis project Ga0194127, IMG submission 148624) | Freshwater microbial communities from Lake Tanganyika, Tanzania - TA2015036 Kigoma Deep Cast 100m | ecosystem: Environmental > Aquatic > Freshwater > Lake | place: Tanzania: Lake...
CCCCATAGGGACTGATCGAGACCTTACTCTCCGTCAGTCCCTATACGGCCCGGTCCCCGCCCTACGCAAGCTCACCGAAAGGACACGTTCGGCCATGATCTCCCTCGATGTCACCAAGGTGAAGGCTCCATCTGCGATCATATTCCTGAGTGCTCCGGCCAGTTCCCCCTTCGGAAATGCCACACTGACCATCACACTGGTATCGATGACCGCCTTAAGCACGGGCACGCCCTTTTGCCCTAACCGAGGTTACCGCCTCATCGATCACCTGATCGAATTCCTCCTGGGAGTAATCTTTGGCCCCTTTTGCCAACTTGTCCGTGATCTCCCTGAACCTTTGAGACCAGGATTTCTCGGCTTTCGGTCTCATCATCTTCTCCACCTGATGCTTCACAATAACCCCCTCTAATATCCTTTTAACTGCCTGCCTTTCATCTTCCTCTAGAGCGGACACCATCTCAAACTGTTCTAAAAGCTCCCTGTCCATGAGTTTGCTGGCCGCTACTCCTGTGGCCTTATCAAACGCCAGCTCGTCAAGAGAGACTCCCAAGGCCCTGGCCAGCCGTGTGACCACATCGAGGGTGGGGGAGGACTTATCTGCCTCATATCGCCTGATCTGAGAGATCGCCACACCGCTTCTCTTCACCAGGTCTTCCTGAGTCAAACCTTTCTCTTTCCTGAAATTCGCCAGATTCCTACCAAACGACATAGAAGACACCTCCTTTGATATGCTTTGCTATCATGTACCTTTTATGATATTCTATATACCTAAAACAATATTATAAATATTTTTAACTCAAAATCAAGTTTTTTCTGGTTTCCCTTTGTCATTTGCCTTGAAGCAGTTCGACAGACTCAAGACAAACTCTCCCTTGCTCCCATCCGCCCTCTGAGGGCTCCCAGTTAAAGAGAGAAATTTTTCTTTAACTGCTTGACTTTTGGTCTTAGTCAGTGGTTAAATAATCCAACTTGATCACCTTCGCTCTTTGAAAACTGAACATAAAGGGGGGTAAAAAAGAAGCCTTTATAGGGGGAGACGTATCGGAGTATATCCGGGCCAATACTATGACCCAGAAACAGGACTTCATTACAACTACTTCAGATATTACAACCCTCAAACGGGAAGGTATGTGACCCCTGATCCGATTGGATTGGAGGGTGGAATTAACCTGTTCACATACGTCCAAAATAACCCAGTCAATTATATCGACCCTTCAGGAACAGTCGTAATAGTCATCCCCATCGGGTTTTATTACGCAGGTACAGCCTTATTAGCGGCGAGTGCGGCTTATTTGCAATCTCCAGCCGGACAACAAGCCCTCAGAAGTTTCTATAAAACAATTGAAGATCTCATTAGAGAAATCGAAGAAGAAAAAGAGAGAGCAAAAAGTTACAGGTGCGAAACACGGGAACCTTGGCAAGGGCCTGGGGGTAAATGGGATCCTAATAAACCTCCAGAGGGTCCTTGGTGGAAGAAATTGGTGTGGGCACTCGGACAGGTTGCCAAGCTTATAAGGGGGTGGCCAGATTGATGAGATCAAAGATAGTATTACTAATGCACTTGATTTCACGGTCAGTTCTGCCGCCATTTTATTCATTTTCTATGGCTGAGGATATTCTTAAGAAAAGATTGGGAAAACAACCCGAAGACCACAACGCAATGTGGATCTTAGCCAATTTTTATGTATGGTATAAGAAATATACCGAAGCACTTGGATTGCTCGAGTCTCTTCTAAAATTAAAGCCAGATTCCAGAGGTGTTAAACTGCTGCTTGCAAGGGTCTATTTTAATTTGGGGAAATACGAAAATGTAGTCCGGATATTGGGCAATTCCCGGATTCTTTATAGTAAAGATAAAGAGAATTATTACATAGGGGATAGCTTGATCGAATTAGGAAAATTCAAAGAAGGAATCAAGTATTTAGACGAATATGCACGACACTACTCAAGAGACTATTTGGTCTTCGTCAGGCTCGGATATGCGTATTACAAAGTTGGGTCATATGAAGAAGCTTTAAAGACTTATCAGCGGGCTGCTGCATTGAACCCAAGCAAAAAGGAGATCCAGGATAGTATAAACCTTTGTTCCGAGAAGCTGAGCGAACAGAAAGGGGGTTAGTCCTGGGGACGAGCGACTAAGGGACCTATTTAAAAATGATAAATAATTTGTTCTTATTGAGTTATTAAATGGGGATCAACTTCACATACGCTCTTTGAAAACTGAATTCCAAGGGGGAAAAAAACAAGCTCTCTTAGGGGGAGACGTATCGGAGTATATCCGGGCCAATACTACGACCAGGAAACAGGGCTTCATTATAATTACTTTCGATACTATAATCCCCAAACAGGAAGATACATCACCCCCGACCCAATTGGATTGTGGGGAGGGATTAATCTATTTACGTACGTCGTGAATAACCCCGTGAATTTCATTGATCCATTGGGTCTATGGTGGGATACTGGTCATAGGCAGCTTACTACTGGTGCAATGATTGGTTCGCCCTTTACCCCAGCCGATATAAATAGAGCGGTCCAATCGAATTTGAATGTCGATAGGATTCTTAATCAGGGTAATGATCCGGCACATTATATGCCGGGTAACCAGACCGCAGCAGAGGCCCTTATTAGCAGCTTACTTGAAAGAGCAGTTGAATTAGAGGCTGCTGGAAGACACGACGAGGCAATGGACGTTCTGGGAGAGGGGCTCCATACAGTCCAAGACAGGTATTCTCACTTTGAGCAAAATGGGGGCTGGATTGCTCATGCAACAAGAGGTTGTGATGATCCAGCAAGGCACCCGCGTGAGTTTGAGGCTGCTCAAGAAGCCTCGAATAAATATGTGCAAGAGTTCTTGAGAAGAACTAGCAGACCCAGAAGAAGATAGTTCGGAGGGAAAGGATCATGTGGAGGATATTGATCGAGTTTTTTTCCAGTTTGATTTTATCAGTAATCGTGTTTTTCATGTCTGCTGGTGTCTATAATATGCTAAATATGACCTATGGTGGCGACAAAGGAAAGGTTCTTTTCGGTTTGTTTATAGGGCTTCCGCTGGGAAGTATCCTGGCTATCATTTTGACCGAAAAGCTCATTTATAAACCCTGGGGTGGAATATTCTCGGTATAATTATAGCTGCGCTACTGAGTCTGATTACCAATTACTTCGGTCTTATGATGTTGGACAAAATGGGAAGTGGTACTATTATAATTATACCGCTATTTGTAGCAGTAATCTGCCTCTTTGGATACCATATAGTATTGCTTTTTAAATGATAAGAGGCGATGATCCTCTCTTAGCTTGGAAAGAAATTGACACACCAGGGGCGGGCATAAAATATAAAATTCTTTACCTCTCAGCTCCCTTCAGGAAGGTGTCTATCGTTTTGAGGAGTGTCTTCTGCTGGGATGGAGGAAGCTCCTCGATCTTCTTCGTTCTCCTGTACCTCTAGGCTAGGGGTCAGGCCGCAACATTCAACGGAGTGGTGGAAGATAGGGAGGGGTAGGAATGTCGAGGCCATTAAGAATTGAGTATCCGGGTGCTTTTTATCATGTGACCTCTGGCGGAAATGAAAGTAGGATGGTATTTCAAAGCACCCCGGATAGGGAAAAATACAAGAAAGAAACTGAGTTCCTGTTTGCACAAGGTCCCCTGGATTCCCCTGTATCAAGTACGGGGCAGGCTTATCAAGTCCGGAATGACAAATAGAGCAAAAGGACTTTTGGCGTAGTGCGTTAGTTTTGTTGAATAAGTTGGTTGGGAGGTTGGGCTCAGCCCCCTCGCTCTCCCCTTTAAGGAGAGAGGGGGAGAGCAAAAGGACCATGATAAAGGGTCACTTAAAGCACTAATGTTGATTTGGAGGGATAAAAAATGCCATCGAAAATAAGACATGGACTTTTAATGAGTCTTATAGTCACTGGTCTATTCGTCATTTGGTTTGGTAGCTCTTATGCCGGATCGATCAATTATATCTACGACGAACTCAATCGTCTAAAACGTGTCGAATATGGAGATGGATCAGTTGTAGAGTACACCTACGACAAAGCAGGTAACCGTTTAGAAAAGAGACTTCAAATACCTGATACAACCCCACCGACAACCACTGCCTCTCCAGTTGGAGGAATCTATAATACTGCCCAATCCGTCACTCTGACCTGCAATGACGGTTACGGCTCAGGATGTGACAAGATTTACTATACCACCGATGGCACCACTCCCACAACCTCCTCACTCGTCTACTCATCTCCCATCAATATTTCAGTTACAACAACACTCAAGTTCTTTGCCAAAGATCTGGCAGGTAATAGCGAATCAGTCAAGACCCAAACCTATACCATCGATACCACCGCACCCACAGGCACCATTACCATCGACTCAGAGGCAGCTATAACTACCAGTACGGCCGTCACTCTTACTCTCTCCTGCAGTGATACCAACGGCTGCTCCCAGATGCAGTTTTCCAATGACAATGTCACCTATTCGACCCCTGAAACCTATACCACGACCAAGGCCTGGACCCTAACTTCTGGAGATGGCACGAAGACCGTTTGCGCCAAATTCAAAGATACGGCTGACAACTGGTCTACGGCGTATAGCGATACGATTGTTCTCGATACAACGCCACCGACAGGCACGATCACGATCAACTCAGGGGCAGCTTCAACAAACAGTAGCAATGTCACTCTAACCCTCTCTTGCAGTGATGCCAACGGCTGCTCCCAAATGCAGTTCTCCAATGACAATGTCACTTATTCCTCAGCCGAGGCCTATGGAACGACGAAGGCCTGGACCTTGACTTCTGGGGGCGGCACTAGAACCGTATACGTCAAATTCATGGATACAGCTGGAAATTGGTCTGCGGCATTTAGTAACACGATCTTACTTGACACAACACCCCCAGCGACCACTGCCTCTCCAATAGGAGGGACATACAGCACTGCTCAGTCTGTGACCCTAACATGCAATGATGGATCAGGTTCAGGGTGTGATAAGATCTACTATACGGCTGATGGTTCAACCCCAACTACTTCATCGCCGGTCTATTCGTCGCCGATCAATGTTCAAGTAACCACGACTCTTAAGTTCTTCGCTCGTGACCTAGCGGGCAATAGCGAAACAGTAAAAACCGAAACCTACACTATTTCGACCAACATGGTGACTGTGGAGCTTAAGGACAGCACTGGCGGTCCGCTTAGTGGTGGCGTTGTTCAATACTACTCCGGTGGTTGGCAGACGTTTGGGACGACGGACACCAGCGGCCGAGTGAGCAGAGAATTGCAGCCTGGCACCTACACGTTCAGCATGAGCTATGCGTTCGTCCGTCAAGAAAAATCGCAGAACACAGCCACCAATCCAACCGTGGTTTTCCAAACCACCAAGGTTACAATTGAGCTTCGAGACAGCGCCAACAGCCTGATGGATACGGGCACTGTGCAATATTACTCTGGAGGCTGGCGTGACATTGGCACTACCTCTGGCGGACAGGTGAGCAAGGAGTTGCTGCCCGGAAGCTACACCTTTAGCATGAACTATGGCTTCGCACGTCAGGAGAAGTCCCAAAACATCGCCACCAATCCAATAGTGGTTTTCCAGACCATCAGTGCCACGGTTCAACTAAAGGACAGCACCGGCGCGCTTATGGATACGGGCACAGTGCAGTATTACTCCGGAGGTTGGCGTGACATTGGCAGCACATCAGGTGGGCAGGTTACTAAGGAGTTGTTGCCTGGAAGCTATACGTTTAGCATGAACTATGCGTTTGCGAGGCAGGAGAAGGCACAGAACATTGCTTCGAACCCTACGGTTGTGTTCCAGACCATCAGTGCCACGGTTCAACTAAAGGACAGCACCGGCGCGCTTATGGATACGGGCACAGTGCAGTATTACTCCGGAGGTTGGCGTGACATTGGCAGCACCTCAGGTGGCCAGGTGACGAAAGAGCTTCTGCCTGGAACTTACACCTTCAGCATGAATTACGCCTTTGCCCGCCAGGAGAAGTCTCAGAATGTAGCTACTAACCCCACGGTGGTCTTTCAAACCACCAAAATCACGGTTCAGCTTAAGGACAGCACTGGTGCCCTCATGGACACCGGCACTGTCCAGTATTACTCCGGAGGTTGGCGTGACATTGGCAGCACCTCAGGTGGCCAGGTGACGAAAGAGCTTCTGCCTAGAACTTACACCTTCAGCATGAATTACGCCTTTGCCCGCCAGGAGAAGTCTCAGAATGTAGCTACTAACCCCACGGTGGTCTTTCAAACCACCAAGATCACGGTTCAGCTTAAGGACAGCACTGGTGCCCTCATGGACACCGGCACTGTCCAGTATTACTCCGGAGGGTGGCGCGATATTGGTAGCACATCAGGTGGGCAGGTTACTAAGGAGTTGTTGCCTGGAAGCTATACGTTTAGCATGAACTATGCGTTTGCGAGGCAGGAGAAGGCACAGAACATTGCTTCGAACCCTACGGTTGTATTCCAGACCATCAGTGCCACGGTTCAACTAAAGGACAGCACCGGCGCGCTTATGGATACGGGCACTGTCCAGTATTATTCAGGGGGCTGGCGTGACATTGGCACTACCTCAGGTGGCCAGGTGAGCAAGGAGTTGCTCCCTCTCACCTACACTTTCAGCATGACTTACGGCTTGGGCCGACAAGAGAAGTCTCAGAATATCGCCACCAATCCTACAGTGGTGTTTCAGACAGGTCAGGTTCATTCCGACAGCGGTGCCTGCACTCAATACTATGCCAGTGGCTGGCGCACGTTCGTTTCAACGACGGAATACCGGACACGTCGTACACAATAAACACAGGCACTGTGAACCCTATCCATTAGCATGCAATGGACAAAGATTTGACCGTATGCCGTGTAGAACGCATGACTTATCGGTTAAAGTCCGATCGTGGGAATTCGGTAGTTCGCCCACGTAGCTTGAGGGAGGTGTGCGGAGTAACCCAAAGCACTAAGTTCCCTAACCAAGGCTCATTCGGTGAGTTGAGCAAACCTGCGGGTTGCAGCGGAAGCGAACCTATAGGTAGCCTCGTAACTTGAGATGGAGTTGCCGACCCTATGGTCAAAGGGGGAAGGCAGGGACATCTATTTTAACGAAAACTACCAGAACGAATAGGTGGACTCCCGGGGTAGCAGGGGTGACACGCAGGGGAAGTCATGTGGGGTAGCACGGGAGGCCCTTACAGATGCCATGCAGGACGGCAACGGGTGGATATCAGGATGCGAAATTTCATTCGGTCTGTAAGGGAGTCGGAGTTGCCCATAGTACCGACTGGATTCTAAGAGGAGCAAAAACTTAGGAGAGGGAAGGGGCAATGCTTTCATCGGTTTCTGAAGGAGGGGAGGACAGGAGATTGCGGAATGCTTGAAACTCCAGAAAAGATCCGGGAACTTCAGAGGAAACTATACGGGAAGGCCAAGCAGGAGAAAGAGTACCGATTCTATCTTCTCTATGACAAGGTGTACCGGCGAGACATCCTGAATCACGCTTATCGACTTGTCAGAGCGAACAAGGGGGCGCCTGGAGTGGACGGGGTAACCTTTGAGCGCATAGAGGAGATGGAGGGGGGAGTTGAAAAGTATCCCCACCAGATTTCAGGGGAACTCAAAGGTAAGACGTATAGGCCGATGCCGGTGAGGAGAGTTTACATTCCCAAGTCTGAGGGAGGCAAGAGGCCCTTGGGGATACCGACGATCAAAGATCGGGTGGTGCAGATGGCAACAAAGATTGTCATCGAGCCGATCTTTGAGGCGGATTTTCAAGAGAACTCGTATGGGTTCAGGCCGAAGCGAGATGCCCATCAGGCGATGGATGATCTCTCTTTACAACTTCGGATGGGAAAGCCCCAGGTCATAGACGCAGACATCACGAAGTATTTCGACACCATTCCTCATAATAAGCTGATGAGCTTGGTAGCAAAACGGGTAGTGGACAAGCACATTCTTCGGCTTATCAAGCTATGGTTAAAAGCACCCGTGGTAGAGGAAGGGGAGGATGGGAAGAAGAGATACGAGGGCAATGAGAAGGGGACTCCGCAGGGAGGGGTCATATCGCCACTGCTTGCTAACATCTATCTCAACGTTCTGGATAAAGTATGGAAGATGAAGAAAGTGGAGGAGAGATGGAAGACAAGGTTGATCCGTTATGCAGATGATTGTGTGGTGCCAGGCCAGGGGAATACGGAGAGGGTGTTGAAGGGAATCAGGACCGTTCTTGGACGCTTAGACTTAAGTCTCAATGAGGTGAAGACGAGGGTCGTGGATGCGAGAGAGGAGAGTTTTAACTTTCTGGGATTTACAATCCAAGTCAAAAAGAGCATCAAGACGGGGAAAAGATTTCCTTTGATCCGACCCTCGAAGGAAGCCATGGTTAAGATCAAAGCGGAGATAAAGGCTCTGACTTGCAGGAAAACTCTTCACTTACCCAAAGAGGTGGTCATCAAGAAGCTCAATGAAGTAGTTCGGGGATGGGCAGGTTACTTTTATTACAAGAACTGTAGCCGTGACCTCTCTACGATCAAAAGGTTTCTGGATGAGCGAGTGCGCATATACCTGAGACGGAAGCATGCGAAGAAAAGCAGAGGCTATAAAGCTTACCCTTATCAGTACCTTTACGAAACCCTGGGGCTTTATAAGATACCTACAACTGCTCCATGGACTCAGACTGCGAAAGCCGCTGGAAGAAGATGATCGGAAAGCCGTATTCGGGAAAACTGAATGTACGGTTTGACGAGGGGGGCTGGAGATAGAGCCTTAGCCACTACGCCAGCTCTCTACTCTACCCATCTTTCTTCCCTATTTCCCTTCAATGGAGGGATCTTTCAATCTCACCGACAAGATCATAGGGAAGGGCCTGGGTGATCAGGGCCTCCACCCAATCGCCGGGCCGGGCCTTGCCTTTCAGAAAAACGCAGCCATCGATCTCAGGGGCCTGGGTTTGAATTCTTCCTCTGAGGACGGTTCTTTCGCTATCCATTCCCTCGACCAGAACCTCTGCTTTTCGGCCCACCATCCTTCGATATTTTTTGAGCGAAATCTTCTTTTGAGCCTCCATCAGGATTCTGAGCCGTTCTTCTTTTACTTCTTCAGGGACTGGGTTGGAAAGCCTGAAGGCTGGCGTTCCCTCTTCAGGGGAGTATTGAAAAGCCCCAAGATGATCGAACTGAGCCTCTTCGACGAAATGGAGCAGGGCATTGAACTGACTTTCGTTTTCTCCTGGAAATCCTACGATGAGGGAGGTTCGAAGCGCGATCTCCGGGATGAAGGTTCGAATCTTCCCAATGAGGTCCTGAATCTCCCGGCCTTTTGATCGCCGGCCCATCCGCCTGAGGATCTGGTCATCGATGTGCTGAATGGGGAGATCGAGATAGGGACAGATCTTCTCTTCACGTGAGATGAGTTCGAGAAGACTCTCCGTGAAACGGGCTGAACTGGGGTAGGCGTAGAGGATCCGGATCCATCGAAGTCCCTCCAACCTGATCAACCCCTTGAGAAGCTCTTCGAGAGAGGTTCCGTCCCGAAGGTCTTCTCCGTAAGCAGTGGTGTCTTGGGCAATGAGGATCAACTCCCTGACACCCTGATCCGCGAGCCTCTCCGCCTCTTTCAGGATGGAGTGAATCCTTCTGCTCCGGTAGGGTCCCCTGATCTTTGGCACCGTGCAAAAGGTGCAGGTCCGGGAGCATCCCTCTGCAATCTTCAGATAAGCGATGGATGGAGGAGTAGAGAGGATTCGGGGTGTCTTTTCGTTATAGAGAAAAGTCTGCCCGGAGAGAAAGCTCTTTCTCTTTCCTCCCTGTGCGATGAGCTGTGGAATCTTTTGAAAGGACCCTGTGCCGACGAAGAGGTCCACCTCCGGCAACTCCTTCTCGAGAACTCTTCCGTATCGCTGGGGAAGGCAACCCGAGACGATGAGGAAGCGACAGCGCCCCTTTCTCTTATAGGGAATGTATTGAAGGATGGTCTCAATCGCTTCCTGTGCGGCATCCTTAATAAAGGAGCAGGTGTTGACAATGATGACCTCACCCTTTGAAGGATCGGTGGTAAGGGAATATCCCTCTTTTGAGAGGAGGCCAAGGATGACTTCGGAATCGACCAGATTCTTCGGACACCCCAGGCTGACCAGACAGACGGTTTCTTTCATGGTGTTTGATTATACCTTACTGAGGTCGAATGTCCAATCGTTCAGAAAAACATCGTTCAGAAAAAAAAGGGTTGTTATACGGTCAGAAGCTGTGAAAAAATTGGTGCACTGTGCCTCGGCCCACAGGATTGGGGGTCTTGTCCAAGCTTTAGAAAGCGGGTCATTAGATGTTATGGGTAACCTTCGTTTTCGGTAAGATAGCGGTATGACACAGGTTTAGGGAATGTAGTTTAATCTTAGAGGTTCCGCCCTAAAGCTTCTCCAATCCCCCCAACCCTGCGGGCCGGAACGATGCCGATTCTGGTAATGTGATTTTTTCACACCTTCTCAGGGTTAAGATGCCCGTATCGTTAATAAAAGGCTACGTTTATCGTCTTTCAATTCTTTACACGTAACCGCAACCAATAACCGAAACGGGCTTCGTCACCTCAACCTTAACCCAAGCACTCGGAGTATTTTCATCGTTCGAGGGTGACGGTCCGTCATGAAGGATTGCCCCTTTAATCAATCCTTGTTTTGTCGTTTGAAAAGTTGCAAAATAAATTACAAATTGCACGAATAACGCCGAATTTCACAAATTTGGTCGTAGGGGGTCAAATGGGTCTCATTCAGAAACAGTATGACTCGTTAAGAAAGAAGATCAAAAAGTCAGAACTTGAAAATCAGAGGCGCGCCTTCAGAGAAACCCGCAGCCGCCAGAAGCAGAACCTTCATCTCTTCGACCATTTTGAAAAAATGAAGGAGGAGGTGAAGCGAATTCGCTCCCAATCCCTGGAGACCCCGGATCTCCTGGAGGAGGCCATCGCCCATCTCGAGAAGAACCGGTTCAAAGTCCTTCGGGCGAAAGATGGCGAAGAGGCCTGTGCCATCTTTCTGAAAGAGATCGGGGAAGAGAGGCTCATTGTTAAATCGAAATCGAACCTCTCAAAGGAGATCGGGTTGACCCCTTTTTTAGCCCGCCACGGCATCGAGGTCATTGAGACCGATATCGGCGACCGGATCAATCAACTGATAGGAGGACGATCTTCGCATTATACTGGACCCATTGTTCATCTGACTCGATTTGAGGTTTCCGAGATCCTTTCCAGGCATTTGAAGAGAGACATTCCTCCGGTTCCGGAAGAAGAGATGCAGGCGGTCAAGGAGGATATCGAGGCCTATCTCCAGAGGGTAAAGGTGGGCATCACGGGCGCCAATGCGATTGCGGCCAGAGAAGGCGCCATCATAATTGTGCATAACGAAGGAAATGTCACACGGGTGCGGACGAGATCGAAGCATCTCATCATCGCCTCCATCGATAAGGTCTATCCGGATATGAGCGATGCCATCCTCATGGCGAAGCTTGAGACCTACCTGGCCACAGGCTCCATTTTCCCTTCCTTTATCGATATCGTGGGAGGAAGGTCCAAATCTTCGGATGTGGAGAAGATCCCTTTTTACGGGATGCATGAGCCGAATGAACTGGTGATCGTCCTCCTCGACAACGGAAGAAGCCAGATTCTAAGGGAGGCGAAAGACTTTTCCGACCTCCTCTACTGCATCGGATGCGGCAACTGCCTTCTCGACTGCCCCACCTATAATGCCATCGGCCCCTCCTTTGGGGCGGACGGGATGTTAGGCGGAAGAGGGGTGGCCCTCTCCTCTTTGATTCATGGCTTGAGAGAAGGGGTTGAGGATGGCCTCTTTCTCTGCACCACCTGCGGCCTCTGCGGCGAGGTCTGCCCGGTCGGGATCGATGCGGGAAAGAGGCTCAAGGACCTGAGGCGATTGAGTTTAAGGAGTCCGGAGGTTGCCTTTGAACTCGATGAGGTGACTCAGCTTCAATCCACGATCGATCAATTCGGGACGCCCTATGGGGAGATGGAACGGGTTCAGTTTCAGGGTATGAAGAAGAAAGCGCCTGTCGTCCTCTATGTTGGCTGTGTGGGATTGACGACAGAGGCGGAATCTACAGTGAGAATAATTGAACTTCTCCGGCGATTGGGCGTCGATTTCACAGCGATCGATGAGATCTGCTGTGAGGCTGTGAAGGGGGACACGGGATCGAGCCCCAATCCGGAGCGAATCAAACAAAACATTGAGAGAATAAAAGAAGCCGGCGGCCGCGAGGTTCTCTTCCTCTGCCCCACCTGTCTTAAGACTTTCTTGGAATATGACGAAAGACATTCCACCGGACTCGTCTTTGAGACCCTTCTTTCCTATCTTCGGAAACATTTTTCTTTTATCTCATCGGAGGACGATCCAGCCACAATCACCTATCACGATCCCTGCCACCTCGGAAGGGGGCTTGGCTTCTTTGATGGAGCGAGGCAATTGTTAAAGGAGCTTGGGGTTCGGTTTGAAGAGATGGAGCATCATCATCTTGAGTCGCTCTGCTGCGGAGCCGGCGGAGGGGTGAGAGGATTCTATCCGAAATTCTCAAGAGACATTGCGCGAAAAAGGGTGAAAGAGGCAGAGGAGGCAAAGGCAGACCTTCTTCTCACTGACTGCCTCTCCTGCAAACATAACCTGAGACAGGGCGTGCCGTTTGACGGGAAGATGAGAGTGATGACGACCCCGGAATATCTTCTGGAGAGAATCGAGTCCGGAAGGATTCGGTTCTCTTGGAAATAGAAACATCAACATAACCCTTAAGGGAACCTCTAATAATTCCAAATTCGTCACTCCTGCGAAAGCAGGAGTCCAGTGATATCAGGAAGTTCTGGATTCCGGCTTTCGCCGGAATGACATTTTTAGAGGTTACCTTAAAATATGTAGCGGCGTCATTCTATGGCGCCAGATTTTCCCTCTCTGATGAAGCATTACATTTTATCATCAATTACGACATTATAGGTTGTGATGTAGAAAATAAAAACGGAGAGGAAACACTAACCCGCGAAGAACTGCTTGAACTCATAAATCAAGTCCAGCGTCAGTAAACTCCGTTAGAAATTCCAGTGGGGCATTAAAATCCGCCGGAATAATTTTGAGATATAATCCTGCCATAGCGGGGCCGAAGATAAGCTGGGCATTATTTCTATCGGGGTAAATAACACCATATATTCTCTCAAAAAGAGGATAGAGAAATTGGGTTGGGAATATGATGTCATTGTGGTGGGGGCGGGGCCCGGGGGGGCGACGGCGGCCCGGTTCTGCGCCCGGTCCGGATTGAAGACCCTCATCATTGAGAAAGAGAGGTTCCCGAGGTACAAACCTTGCGGAGGATGCCTCTCGCTTAAGACCGTTCATCTCCTCAATCTTGATCTCAGCCCTGTGATCGAGAACACCATCTACGGAGCAAAATTCAGTTACTGCCTCAAAGAGCCGTTTTTCATCGAATTGAAAGAGCCGATTGCTTTTATGGTGATGAGGGATCGTTTCGATCAGTTTCTCATGAAGAAGGCCCTGCAGGAAGGAGCTGAGATACTGGAGGGAGAAAGGGTTGTAAAAGTTCAGGAGAAGGGCAAGGGGGTGGAGGTTGAGCTGGCCAGCGGAGAGAAATTCCATGCACGCTATCTCATCGGTGCGGATGGCGCTGAGAGTATCGTTGCAAGATCCATCTCTTTGCCCCCGCACGCAAATGACGGAAACGGAATTGCCATCCAGAGTGAGATTCCCTTCAACTCCTCCATCCCTTTCCCGGAAAAGGAACTTCATTTTATACATTTGGATTTCGGGGGAATCCCCAATGGCTATAGCTGGGTCTTTCCTAAAAAGAATTGGCTCTCCATCGGAATCGGCGGGATGTTCAGTGAGACGAAGAAGATGAATCCCCGTCAGCACCTGAATCATTTCCTTAAGGATTTGACCTATGTCCCGGAAGGGAAAACGGAAATAATGAGGGGCCACATACTTCCCTCCTTTTATGACGAGCGGCAGAAGGTTTCGCAGGGAAGGATACTCCTGGTGGGAGATGCGGCCCATCTGATGGACCCTCTCCAGGGAGAAGGGATTTACTACGCCATCCGGAGCGGAATGTTGGCCGCGGAGGCGATCATCGAATCGAAGGAGAAAGGAATTCCCCCCTCCGATCTCTATCAGAAAACAGTCCATCTTCACATCTCTGAAAGTCTGAAATGGGCCCTCTCTTTTTCCCGTTTCATTTTCAGGTTTCCGAAACTTGCCTACCAGACCCTGAGACGCTATCCGGAATTGAGCGACCTCTACCTTCAGGTCCTGGAGGGAAGAGAGACCTACCAAGGATTTGTGTCGGGGGTCAAGGGACGAATCAGGGATTTCATGAAGGGAAGGCTCAGTGAGAAGATCAGAAGGGCGATGGCAAAGGCATAAAGATTTAAAGGCGAAGTTAAAAAAAACCGCCCTTCTTCTCGAAAAAGAATATGGTGTTCCCCAGAGGGAGAAGCGAGCTGACCCTCTTGACATACTCATCCAGACCATTCTCTCCCAGAATACGAACGACCGTAACCGGGATCGAGCCTATGAAGGATTGAAAAGCCGGTTTCCCCGCTGGGAAGATGTCCTCAAGGCAAAGAGAAAGGCGGTCATTTCAGCCATCCGGCCCGGCGGCCTTGCCGGACAGAAGGCCAGACACATCCGGGAGATCCTCCGCTGGATTAAGAGACTGTGTCGTAATTCCGTTCATGGTTCGAGAGCCTCACCACGAACGGATTATGACACTTTGAAAATCAATCACTTAACCGTTCGTCCTGAGCGTGTCGAAGGGCGAATGGCTAATTACGACACAGTCTCTAAAAAGAGAGAAGGAAGATTGAGCCTCTCCTTTTTAAAAGGGATGGATTCGGAAGAAATCAAGGAGTTGATCGGAGGGCTCAAGGGGGTCGGTCCCAAAACAGTCCATTGCCTTCTTCTCTTCGGTCTGGGAAGAGATGCCTTCCCGGTGGATACCCATATCCTCAGAATCGGAAAGCGTATCGGATTCATTCCGGAGAGGATGAATGCAGTCAAAGCGCATCTGTGGATGGTTCCACTTATCCCCAAAGAGAAATCCCTATCGCTTCACCTCAACCTCATCCGATTCGGCAGATCGATCTGCAGGGCCAAGCGTCCCCGATGCGAGGCGTGCTTCCTTGCAAAAGAGTGCCTCTATAATTCACAATAGACCAATATACATTGAAGAGAATTCCTTGATTTTCAACTGAAAGGGTTGCCTTCGGGATAAAGAATGGAAAATCGGTTTGGGTCAGACATAGTAAACCGATTTGGGAAAGGAGATTTAGAACTGCTCCTATAAATGCGATCGCTTTTATAGGAGCAGTTGAGATGAAGAGGGAGAGGGAGATCATCAGGGGTAATGACTGCTTAAATGAACCGAACATTTCAATCTCTTGAATCATGGTTCGAATCCGAATCCTTTAAAGGATTAAAACGGATTGGTCTGACCGGGTTGAAGGGATCATCGAAGGCCTATCTTTTATCCTGGTGGAGAGAGAGGGCTAAGGGGCCCATTCTGGTCATTACGCCTCACCTGCGTGACGCTGAAATCCTCCTCGAGGACTTCCGTTTTTTTCAAAAAGAGGGAGATGGACCGACCTATCTCTTTCCCCAGTGGGAGACGCTTCCCTATGATGAGATCCCACCCCATTCGGAAACCATCCGGGAGAGGGTGAATAGCCTCCACATGCTGACGAGGGATGAACAGGCAGTTGTCTTCTCCTCCGTGAAGGGTCTGATGCAAAAGGTTCTCCTCTCTTCGGATTTAAAGAGATCGGCGTTTCTCCTGGCGAGGGGAGAAGAGGTTGAACGGGACCGCCTGGTCCATTTTTTCAATGAGACCGGATATGCTTCTGCAAGGGTGGTTGAAGAGATGGGCGATTTCAGCATCAGGGGAGCGATCATCGATCTCTTCAGTCCGCTTTACGAGGAACCCCTCCGGCTCGAATTCGATGGCGACCGGCTGGAGTCGATCCGGGGGTTTGATGTTGAAAGCCAGAGGTCGATCAGAGGGGCAGAGATGGAAAAGGCAACGCTTCTGCCCGCGAGAGATGTTTCAAAAAACCCCTCTCTCCGGACCATGGCTACCCTTTTCGATTACCTTAAAAAAGGGGGATGGGTTTTGGTCGTTGACGGGGAGGAGGTGGAAAGAGAAGCAGAGGCCTTCTCCCGCATGACGAAAGCCCATTATGAGAAGGTCCGGGCTAAGAAACCCTCTGTTTCACCTCCTGATTCGCTTTACCTCTGTTCAGAGGATTTCCTTAACACCCTCGAAAAGTTTAAGACGGTCTTTCTCCAGGAAGGCCCCCTCGCTCCTCCCGGATGTGAGCGCATTGATTCCTTGGGGATGGAAGGCAACGAAGATCTTCAGAGGGAGATGAAGTCGATTTTTCAAACAGAGGGAAATCGGGCCAAAGATTCACCCCTGTCTGTTTTAATGAAGCCCCTTCGGCAGTGGCAGGCAGAGGGAAAAGGAATCTTCATTGTCTCCCATACCCTGAGTCAGGCTGAAAGGATGAGAGAATTGCTTTCCCACTACGAGATCGCTTCCCGGCTCGAACAGGGAAAGAGGTTTGATGAGGTCATAGAAGAGAAAGGGAGGATCACACTTCTCACCGGACGACTCTCCTCCGGCTTCCGGGCTCTGGAAGAGGGCTGGGTCTTATTGACGGAAGAGGAGATCTTCGGAGAGAGAAGAAGACTCAAAGAGGAGAAATTGGGAAGGCGCCTGCCAAGAGGGGAAGCCGGTCCGCTCTCCTCGTATGGCGAACTTCGGGAGAATGACTTTATCGTCCACACGGACTATGGCATCGGCTTTTACAGGGGGCTGAGACACCTGAAGATCGGGACCGTTTCAAACGACTACCTCCTTCTGGAGTATCTCGATAAGGATAAGGTCTATGTCCCTGTGGACCGGCTCAATCTCATTCAGCGTTATGTCGGAGGAGACGGAAGCCATCCCCGGCTTGACAAATTGGGCGGCCGCAGCTGGCAGAGGGCGAAGAAGAGGGCGAAGGATGCCGTCTCGGAGATGGTCAAAGAGATTCTCGATCTCTATGCCGCGAGAGAGGCCTTCAAGGGAATGGCCTTTGCTCCGGTTGATCAATTCTACAGGGAGTTTGAAGCAATCTTTCAATACGAGGAGACGCCCGATCAGGTCAGGGCCATCAAAGAGGTGATGATGGATATGGGGAACCCGAAGCCCATGGACCGGCTGGTTTGCGGGGACGTGGGGTTCGGAAAGACCGAAGTCGCGCTCCGGGCGGCCTACCGCGCCGTGATGGACGGAAAACAGGTTGCGTTCCTGGTTCCGACCACGGTTCTGGCCCAGCAGCACCACCAGACCTTTTGTGAACGGTTCAAAAATTATCCGGTCGTCATCGAGGCGTTGAGCCGTTTTAAAAGTCCCCGGGATCAGAAGAAGATCCTCCAGCGGCTGAGCGAAGGAAGAGTGGATATCATCATCGGCACACACCGGCTCCTGCAGAAGGATGTCTCTTTTCATGATCTGGGCCTGGTGGTCATCGATGAGGAGCACCGTTTCGGCGTGAACCAGAAAGAGAAACTGAAGCAGATGAGAAAGATGGTCGATGTGATCACCCTGACCGCCACGCCCATCCCGAGAACGCTCCAGTTAGCCGTCTCCGGAATCCGCGATCTCAGCCTCATCCAGACCCCTCCAGAAAACCGCCTTTCGATCCGCACCTTCGTAACCCGCTATGAAGATGAGACCGTCCGGGAGGCGGTCCTGAGAGAGCTTGCCCGGGGAGGGCAGGTCTTCTTTGTCCACCATCGGGTCCAGAACATCTATTCAATGGCCGCCCATCTCAGAAAGCTTGTTCCAGAGGCGAGGCTGGCCATTGCCCATGGTCAGATGAAGGAAAGGGAACTCGAAAAGGTGATGTTCCAATTTGTCAGGGGAGACCATAACCTTCTGGTCTGCACGAGCATCATCGAGTCCGGCCTCGACATTCCGGCAGCCAATACGATCCTGATCAACCATGCCGAACATTTCGGCCTTGCGGATCTCTACCAGTTACGGGGACGCGTGGGACGGGGAAGGCATCAGGCCTACGCCTACCTTCTCATCCCCTCGGACCTCTCACTTTCGCGAGATGCGGCCAAAAGATTCCGGGCGATTCAGGAGTTGAGCGAGTTAGGATCCGGATTCAAGCTGGCCCTTGAGGACATGGAGATCAGGGGGGCGGGGAACCTTTTAGGCCGCTCCCAATCCGGACACATCTCTACGGTCGGGCTCGAATATTACACCCAGTTGATGGAGAAGACCGTCAGAGAATTACGAGGAGAGGAAGTGGTCGAAGAGATCACACCCGAGATCCATTTCCATCTTCCCGCCTTCCTCCCGGAGAGATATGTGAATGAGCCGGAAGAGCGACTGCGCCTCTATCGGAGGCTTTCCCATTGCCGCTCGGACGAAGCCGTGGAAATGATCCGTGAAGAATTAGAGGATCGCTTCGGGAAGATTCCGGAAGAGACAACGCATCTGCTCGAGGTGATCAAGGTGAAGATTCTGCTGACAAAACTCTCCATCCGGAAATTTGAAGAGACCTCCTCTCAAATGGTTTTGACCTTCGATGAAACGACACGGATCTCTCCTCAAAGAGCGGTCGAATGGATTGAACAGGGAAAGGGGAGGCGTCGACTTACGCCTGACTCCAGGCTGATCGTCGAAGGGTGGCCGGGAATGAGTAAGAATCCCTTTGAAGCAGCGAGAAAGCTATTGCAAGCATTGGCTTGAATATGGTAGATTTCTGAAGACATGAAAATGGTATTTGGGTTAGGGTCAGGAAGCCGGTTTGGGTAAGGGGCAAGGGTTAAGACGAACAACATGACCAATGGACGAAACGGGCCTCTTAACCTTCACCCTTAGACCAAAACTTTCTTAAGTCATGTATTTATCCCTTTCTGGGAGGGAGAGTGATGAAAAAGATAATCAGTTTTATCTTCGGAATCTTTCTCTTATTGAGCGCCCTGAGTTGCGGGAAGTCGGGGAAGGAGGAATTGGGCAGGAAGGAACTGGTGAGGATCAACGAGCTCTCCATTTCTCTTGAAGAATTTCGCCAGACGTCAGAGAAGCAGCCCCTTGAGGGAAAGATGAGGCTCCTCGACGAAAAGGGGATGAGAGATTTTCTTGAGAATTATGTGATCACCCGGGAGGTGCTCTATCAGGAAGCCAGGAAAAAGGGTTTCGACAAGAACAGAGAGATCCTTGCCAAAGTGGAAGATTTCAGAAGGGCGATGATCATCGATGGACTGATTGAGGAAGTGTTGAAGGGAAAAAGCGAGGCCACCGAAGAGGAGATACAACGGTACTACAGGGAGAACAAGTCGCTCTTTACTGAACCCCTTGAGATCAATATCCGTCATATCGTGGTCAATTCCGAACCCGTGCTCAAAGAGGTGTTGACGAGGCTCTCCAAGGGAGAGAATTTTGAGAAGCTTGCCTCCACTTACAATATTGACCGGACACGGGAGGATGGTGGAAACCTCGGCTATATCCGAAGGGGACAGATGGCTCCCTCCTTTGCTCAATTTGAGGAAGCCGCTTTTTCACTGGTGAAGAAAGGGGATATGAGTGAGGTTGTGAGAACGCCCTATGGATACCACATCATCCGGATGGAAGAGATGCGGGGGGCCAGTCTGAGGCCCTACGAACAGGTGAAGGAGAGAATCCGGTTTTTCCTTCAAGCAAAGAAAAAGCAGGAAGCTTACATCGACTATGTGAAAGAGGCGAAATCGAAGGCTAAAATCCTGATCAATGAGAAGTTATGGGCCGAAGAAGAGAAGAAGGGAGGAAAAACAAAGGAAGAGAAAAAATGAGAAGGTTCCAATTTCGCCTCGGTTTTACGCTCTTTCTCCTTTTATTTCCGGGATGCGGATTGTGGGAGGGAGGGCTTCAGGAGCATCTTATTGCGCGAATCGGTCGTGAAGAAATCACGGTCGATGAATTCACCCGGGAATTTAAAGAGCTGGTCACCGACCCCAAAAAAGAGGGGAGCCAGTCAGAACTAAGAGAGCTTAAAGAAGCCTATCTCGATCAGATGATCGAACGAAAGATCCTATCCCAGGAGGCCAGGCGATTGGGAATCCAGGTCTCCGCAGAAGAATTGAGCCAGGCCATCCTTGAGATCAAAAAGGACTACCCCGGAGAGGGATTCGGGGAGAAGTTGGGCCTCAAGGGAATGAGCCTGGAGGAGTGGAAGGTTCGCCTGGAGGAGAAATTATTGGCGGAAAAGATGGTCCAGAGCGGCCGCCAATACCACGGAAAAATCGAGGAGAAGTCAGCCCGGGAGTTCTATGAAGCCAATCGTTCCTTATTTCAACTTCCGCGAAAGGCGAGGGTCCGTCAAATCGTTGTATCGGATGGAAATGAAGCGCTCCAGATTCAGAAGCGACTGAAGAAGGGGGAAGATTTTGAGAAGCTGGCAAAGGAGAAGTCACTGGGACTTGAAAAGGCCCTGGGAGGCGATCTGGGTTATTTCAGCGAGGGAGAGAGACCTGCGGAATTTGACCATGTCTTCTCCATGGAGGCGGGCGCCATCAGCGAAGTGATTAAGAGTCCTTATGGTTATCACGTCTTCAAATTAGAGGAGAAGTCGGAGCCCAGGGAGATCTCCTTTGAAGAGGCAAAGAAGAGCATTCTTCAGAGACTTGAGCGGGAGAAAGGAGAGGAGGAGTATCAAAAGTGGTTCAAAGGTCTAAGAGAGAAAGCAAAGGTGAAGGTCAACCAAAAGTGGTTGAGATCATGAGGATTGGGAGGAGAACCTTATTCATGTTTGGAACGCTCTTCCTCGTATTGGGCCTGTTTTCTTTGAGCGAGGCCGTGGTCGATCGAATCGTGGCCATTGTCAATCAGGAAATCATCACCCTCTCGGAGGTCGAGAGAATGATCGGTCACCTCAAGGAAGAAATCGAAGGGAGAAACCGCCTGGAGAGGCGGGAGCGCATCCATGAACTTTCTCGAATGGCGCTCGAGAGACTGATTGAGGAGAAGCTGATCGATCAGGAGGCCAAGAGGTCGGGAATCAAAGCGGCTGGCAAAGAGATCGATGGCGCTATCGAAGAGATCAAACGGAGAAATTCAGCGACTCAGGAAGAGATGGAAAGAGCTCTGGCCAAAGAAGGGTTGACCCTGGAGGCATTTAAGAAAGACATTGAGAAGAAGATCATCCGGACCAAAGTGGTTCAATGGGCGGTCAAAGTGGAGCCCAATGTGGGAGAGAAGGAATTAAAGGATTTCTATCTGAAGAATTCGGACCGCTACAGGACCGAAGAGTCCTATCGGCCCGGCCACATCCTCTTTAAGGTTCCGAAAGAGGCCGCCCCTGAAGAGGTTCGCGAGATCAGGGCGAAATGTCAGAAGGTGCTGGGAAAGATTAAGGCAGGAGAAGATTTTGGAGAGTTGGCCATCCTTTATTCGGAGGACATCTCGAGTAAGGATCGGGGGGACCTCGGAGTCTTTAAAAAAGGGGAGCTCCTCCCGGCGTTTGAAAAGGAGGCGCTCCGGTTGAACATTGGAGAGGTTAGCAATATCGTTCGAACCGATTTCGGGTTTCACATCATCAGACTCCTCGACCGAAGAGGGGGCGATCCTCTTCCTTACGAGGGCGTAAAGGAGAAGGTCCGTCAGGACTACCTTGAAAGGGAATTTGACAAAGGGCTTAAACAGTTTCTCACCACGCTCAGAGGAAAATCGATCATCGAAATCAAACTCTAAGTAGTCCATTAGTCGAGTAGTCTGATCGTCGTATAGTCGAAAAAGCAAGACGATGAGACTATCAGACGAATGACGATTCGACTTATATTTATTCCGCATTCCGAAATCCGCAATCAAGGGTAGATCGCATGTCCCTTCCTAAAATCGGTATTACCATGGGTGATCCCACGGGAATCGGGCCTGAGATCATTGTCAAGGCCCTATCCATGGAAGAGCCGTATCAGGCCTGCCGGCCCATTGTCTTTGGAGATGAACAGGTTCTTCTGGAGGCGATACGAAAAGAAGGACTTCCTGTTCAGATAAAGCTGATTGATAAAATTCCTGAAGAAGGATATCAATCCCGGAAAATCTTTCTCTTCTCATCGAGCCGATTGGAGGCCGAGTCCCTCTCTTTCGGAAAGCCCGACCAAAAGTGCGGAGAGGCTATGGTGAGATATGTCCAAGAGGCAGTGAGGTGGCTGAAAAGAGCAAAGATCGATGCCATGACCACCTGCCCCATCAATAAACAGGCGATGAACAAAGCCGGCCATCCTTTTTCAGGCCATACCGAGCTCTTAGCCCATCTCACTCAGGCTTCATCTGTGGCGATGATGTTCCTGGGATCGAAGTGGAAGGTTGTTCTGGCCACAACCCATCTTCCCCTCAAAGAGGTGTCGAAATGGATTACCCGTGATCGCATCCTTACTACCATCCGGCTAACCGGGGAGGGCTTGAGAAGATACTTCGGGGTTTCTCAACCCCGGTTGGCCATCCTCGGTCTTAATCCCCATTGTGGAGAGGAAGGGCTCCTGGGAGAAGAGGAGAAGGACGAGATCATCCCGGCCATTGAGGAGGCAAAAACTCTGGGAATGAAAGTTCAGGGACCCTTTCCTGCCGATTCCTTTTTTGACATTTCAAGCCTCCGTAACTTCGATGTTGTGATTGCCATGTATCACGACCAGGGTCTTATTCCCATAAAAATCTTCGATTTTAAAGAGTCTGTCAATTTCACTCTGGGCTTGCCATTTGTCCGCACCTCAGTGGCCCATGGAACCGGTTATGATATTGCAGGGAAGGGATTGGCTGATCCAGCCAATCTGATCAAAGCTATTGTCACTGCCGCTAACCTATCAAAATTTAAAAGGGAATTTTAGTGTCCTGATTTTGGAAAAAATTGTTGACAAAAGAAAGGATTTGGGCTAAAAATCATACTTGTGAAAAAAATCTTTTGTTATAGGAGAATGATATGAAAGAGGTTGTCGTTGTAAGTGGAGCCAGGACTGCCATCGGTAACTTTGGGGGTTCTCTGAAGGATGTTCAGGTGGTGAAACTGGGCGCCACTGTCATTAGAGAGGTCTTAAGGAAAGCAGGCCTTAAACCCATCCCAAAGAAGGAATATTCGGATATTGGCCCGGATCTGCTGAAAGGGGCAGGAATGACGGAGTTGGAGAAGACTCATTATCAGTGGGATGGGTCTCTCAAAGAGGTGGAGGTCGATGAGGTGATCATGGGTAATGTGCTTCAGGCCGGACAGGGACAGAACCCGGCCCGGCAGGCCGTAATCCAAGGAGGCGTTCCAAAGGAGACGAATGCCTTTACAATCAACAAGGTCTGCGCTTCGGGTCTCAAGGCGGTTGCACTGGGAGCCCAGGCGATTCAGACAGGAGAAGCGGAGGTGGTTATTGCGGGCGGGATGGAGAATATGAGCCAGGTTCCCTATGCCTTTCCGCAGGGCCGCTGGGGCGCAAGAATGTTCAACCAGGAGATGGTGGATCTCATGGTCTTCGATGGCCTCTTTGAGATCTTTTATGGATATCACATGGGGGTCACCGCTGAAAATATTGCAGAGAAGTACGGGATCTCAAGAAAAGATCAGGACGAAATCGGACTGCTCAGTCACCAGAGGGCAAGGGCCGCCATTCAGAAGGGGATTTTAAAAGAGGAGATCATTCCTGTTATCATCCCTCAAAAGAAAGGGGAGCCGTTTATCTTTGATACGGATGAGAGGCCGATGGACACCTCGCTTGAGAAGATGGGCAAACTTTCCACGGCCTTCAAGTCAGGAGGAACGGTCACGGCCGGCAATGCCTCCGGGATCAACGATGCGGCGGCAGCAGTTCTTCTGATGTCAAAAGAGAAGGCCAAGGAACTTAACCTGGAGCCTCTGGGAAAGATCAGAGGTTGTTCCTCCGCAGGGATCGATCCGGCCTATATGGGCCTGGGTCCCATTCCGGCGGTGAGAAGGGTGCTTAAAAAAACCGGTCTCTCCCTTGGAGACATCGGACTGATCGAACTGAATGAGGCTTTTGCCTCCCAGGCGATCGCCTGCATCCGGGAACTGAAGTTCGATATGGAGAAGACCAATGTCAATGGAAGCGGAATCTCCCTGGGCCATCCCATCGGCTGCACAGGGGCGAGATTGATCGTCTCGCTCCTCTATGAGATGAGAAGGAGGAAGGTGAATCTCGGGCTGGCAACGCTCTGCATCGGCGGCGGCCAGGGAATGGCAATGATCGTGGAAAGAACATAAATTCGAAGCACGAAATCCGAAATTCGAAACAAATCCGAATGACGAAAATTCAAAAATAAAAGTGATGGAATAAAATTTGTTTTAATCGTTTTTTTAACATTCGAATTTTGAATTTGTTTCGGATTGGTCCGAGACGGACGCTTCGCCCGATATTCGGATTTCGGATTTTTACCAAAAACAGGAGGTACGATGGAATATAAAAATATCATCGTGTCTTTCGAAGGCGAGATCGGATTCCTGACGATTAACCGTCCCAAGGCCCTTAATGCCTTAAACATCGAGACGCTTCAGGAGATCCAGTTGGGCATTGAAGAGGTGAATGATCAACCGGGGCTAAAGGTTCTCATCGTCACCGGAGCGGGAGAGAAGGCCTTTGTGGCCGGAGCCGATATCCTTCAGATGAAGGAGATGAATTCGATCGAAGCCCTCAACTTTTCAAGGACAGGCCACCATACCTTGAAGATGTTGCAGGATTTTCACTGTCCGGTCATTGCGGCGGTCAATGGTTTTGCCCTGGGAGGGGGAACGGAGATCGCCCTTGCCTGTGATTTTGTCTATGCCTCTGAAAATGCAAAGTTCGGCCTTCCAGAGGTGACCCTGGGCATCTTTCCCGGTTTCGGAGGGACTCAGAGGCTTCCCCGCCTGATCGGAAAAGGGAAGGCAAAGGAACTGATCTTCACCGGAAAGATGATCAGCGCCCAGGAGGCATTTCAGATAGGGATCGTCAACAAGATCTTTCCCCAGGCCTCTTTGATGGAAGAGACGAAGAAGGCGGCCCTCCAGATTGCCGGAAACGGAGCAGTGGGTGTGAGGCTGGCGAAGATGGTTATGAATGGCGGCTTCAACATGGATCTCACAGAAGCCTGCAACCTGGAATCCTATGCCTTTGGCATCGGGTTTGCCTCCGAGGATCAGAAAGAGGGGATGCGGGCTTTCATCGAAAAGAGAAAACCCGATTTTAAGGGAAGATAAGAGGGCCCGGAAAAACTCTTAAGGCTCTCGATAAGGAGGAGCAAGGTGAAGATCGTTGTCTGTATCAAACAGGTTCCTGACACTACGGATGTGAAGATCAACCCAGAGACCAACACCCTGGTCCGTGAGGGGGTGGCCAGCATTACCAACCCCTTTGATGAGTTTGCCATTGAAGAGGGACTTCGCACAAAGGAGAAATATGGCGGCGAGGTTCATGTGATCACCATGGGGCCTCCTCAGGCGATCGAAGTTTTGAAGAATGCGCTGGCGGTGGGATGCGATAAGGTCTATCTCGTATCGGACAAAGCGTTTGCAGGCGCAGATACCTTAGCCACTGCCTATGCTGTGTCAAAGACGATCGAACATATCGGAGGCGCTGACCTCATCTTCTGCGGAAAACAGGCGATTGACGGAGATACAGCGCAGGTTGGCCCTGGCGTTGCTACCCGATTGGGCCTGCCACAACTGACCTATGTCTGCAAGGTACGGGAGATCAATCCCGAGCAGAAGAAGATCGTGGTGGAACGATTGATGGAGAACGGTAAAGAGGTCGTCGAATCCTCGCTTCCCGCAGTCGTCACCGTGGTCAAGGATATCAATGAACCCAGACTTCCTTCCTTGTTGGGAATTAAGAAGGCAGCCAAAGCCCAGATCCCTACTCTCTCTGCAAAAGATGTTGGGGCAGATGAGAACCGCATCGGATTGAAAGGCTCGCCCACCTGGGTGACAAAGGTCTTCACGCCCGAGGCCAGAGGGGGAGGAGAAGTCCTGAAAGGGGAGTTGACGGATGTGGTTCCACTCCTGATCAACAAATTGATGGATTCGAAGTTTATTAAGTAAAAGGGTAGGGTCGAAAGGCAAGGGTAACGAGGCCCGCCCTGTACCATATTAGGTTCAGGGCCCGTATCGTTAATAAAGGGTTACGTTTGTCGTCTCTTATAATTATTTACACGTAACCTTAACCAATAACCAAAACGGGCATCCTAACCTTTACCCTTACCTATAAACCTTTTTCATTGTTCAGGTTATTTAAAAATAGGAGGAGAGAGAATGGCAAACTTATTGATCGATAAAGAGACGTGCACAGGATGCGAAGCCTGCATTCCTTCCTGTCCCTTCGGGGCATTGAGCATGAAGGATGGGATTGCCGTTGTTGATGGGAAGTGCACCTTTTGCGGAGCCTGTGTGGATGTCTGTCCGGTGAATTCGATTACTATGGAAAAGGATGAGAAGGCCGTAACGATCAACGCCGGCGCCTATAAAGATGTCTGGGTCTTCATCGAACACGAACAGGAAAAGGTTTCCAGCGTCTCCTTTGAACTCCTTGGAGAGGGGCGAAAGCTGGCCGATGCCATCGGATGCAAATTGTGCGGGTTCATCTTCGGAAAAGAGGTCGAGGGATTCGTTAAGGAGGCGATCGCTTACGGAGCGGAGAAGGTCTACGTGACCGAAAACCCTCTGCTCGAACCCTATCGGACCGACCCCTTTGCCTGCGCCGCGGTCAACCTCATCCGAAAATATAAGCCCGAAATCGTCCTCTTCGGAGCCACGATTCAGGGAAGGGATTTTGCGGGGAATGTTGCCACCGCCCTGGAAACTGGACTGACAGCTGACTGCACAGGCCTGGAGATCGATCCCGAGACGAAATATCTCAAACAGACACGGCCTGCATTTGGCGGCAACATCATGGCGACCATTCTCGACTACCCCAATTACCGGCCCCAGATGTCAACGGTGAGGCCTAAGGTCTTTCCCATGCCCTCGAGGGATGATTCGAGAAAAGGGGAGGTGATCCGGGAGCCCCTGCCGATGACCGAAGACCAGATTCGGACAAAGGTTCTGGAGTTCATCAAAGGAGCGGAGGCGGTCAATCTGGCTGACGCAGAGATCATCGTTTCAGGAGGCAGAGGGATCGGGAGCGCAGAGAACTTCAAGGTGATCCGGGAACTGGCAGGCGTTCTTGGGGCGGCTGTAGGAGCTTCTCGCGCCGCTGTGGATGCAGGCTGGATCCCTTATGAACATCAGGTGGGGCAGACCGGTCGGACCGTCAGGCCGAAGATCTATTTTGCCTGCGGAATTTCAGGTTCCATTCAACACCAGGCCGGGATGAAGACCTCAGATATCATCGTGGCTATCAACAAGGATCCGGAAGCCCCCATTTTTAAGATTGCCACCTATGGCGTGGTCGGCGACCTCTTCACCATCCTTCCCATGATCCAGGAGGAGTTCAAGAAAAGGTTGGGACGGTAATGCCCCTTCGGGCAAACTCCAAATCCCAAACTCCAAATAATAAAAATTTTAAGGTTTAGGAATTTTGGTGATTGGAGTTTGGTTATTATTTGGTGATGGTGCTTGGAATTTTGGACTTCTCTTCTCCTACGATTTTCTTCTTGCTTTTTCCCCTTCCTTTCATCATAATTGGAAGAAATCATTTTAAGGGGGTTTCCGTCCATGATCATCACATGCGCCTCCTGTTTGACAAAATATGAACTCGATGATTCGAGAATTTCAGAAAAGGGGGCAAAGGTTCGATGTTCCCGGTGTAAACATGTATTCTATGTCGTCTTGCCTCCGGAGACGAAAGAGGAAGTGACTGAGAATTTCGAGTCTTTTGCCAAATATCATGAAGAACTGATGGGGCCGGATCAGAGGAGAATGGGAATTTCGACTCCGGAGGAAGAGGAAGAAAGGGGAAAAGAGGCGGCGCCCAAGGAGGAGGAAGAGGAGAAGGAAAAATTTCTCTTTTCAGACCAGACTCCTACAGGGAAAGTGGAACCCTTTTCTCTTCCGGAATTTGAAGAAGAGGCGAAGACCGAGATCAGGGAAGCCATACCGAAGAAGGCCGCCATTGATCAGTGGAGAATGAGAGGGGAGAGAAGAAAGCCCTCCCGTTTATTTGTCCTTGTGATCGTCATTGCCATTCTGGTATTCGGTCTTTTCTACTTATGGACGGAGATGGAATCCGGAGGGAAACTTTCTTCCTATTTAGAAGATCCCATCAAAAAAGTGACCCAATTGTGGGAAAAGGTCTGGGGGACGGAGAAGAAGGGCCTGGTCGTAAAAGACCTGACTGGATATGAGGAGAAGATGGAAGAATTTCCCCTTTATATTATCGAGGGAAAGGTGGATAACCAATCCCAGAAGATGAAGAAGTTTATCAAAGTGAAAGTGGTCATCTTCGATCAGAACAGGATGAAAGTGACTGAGAAGGAGACCCTTTGCGGCCGGACTGTCGGCCGAGAAGAGCTAAAAAATCTTCCCCCCCGCTTCTTTTCCGGAGAGATGATCATCCAGCCTAAAACGGAGAAGGAGATGATCGCCCCCTCGGGCAAGGCCGTTCCCTTTATGATTGTCTTCAAGGACTTGCCTGCTCAGGCCAAAGAGTTCAAAGTCGAGATCGTCGAAGCCCCCGGCCTCTGATAAAAGTTCGGAGTTCTGAGTTCGGCGTAGGGGCAATAAATGAATTGTCCCTGCGGAGATCTAAATATTGAGGATCTCCTCGGCCTTCGATTTGTCCAGATCCATCACATACTTGATGCCGCTGATTTCCGATGCCTCGGGCGTTAGAGCGGCAATGTCATCCCGGGCTAAATATTCGAGAGAAAATTTTCTACTCCCGGCCATGAGCTGACGAAGCCCTTGAGCAAGGCGTTCGTAGTAAGTGAAAAGGCCAATGGCACCGGTAGGTATTTTCTCAAACTCCGCATCGCCCAATTCTTTCCGCAATGAAGTTGCCGTTACAAAGATTTCATCTTTCGTTTGACCGAAGCGCTCGATATAGACAGGAACCTGACGGATTTCGATCGTTCGGCCAATGGTCTTTCCCACCATGGCCGCAGCGACCGGAGCCCTGGCCATTCCCACGAGCTTGACAAAAGGAGCGCCCAGGGCGAGGGCCTTGAAGATGCTGTCTTCGAAGATGAACCCTCCTCCCAAAGCCAGGGGAGGCACATATTTTTTCTTCAGGTGGAGATAGGAGGCATATCGATAGAGGAGGGAGTGAAGTTCGACAGGAGGAACTCCCCATTCATTCATCATTCGCCAAGGGCTCATGCCGGTTCCTCCTCCGGCGGCATCCACCGTGAGAAGGTCGAGCCTGTACTTTGAGGCGAAGGCGATTGCCCTGGCAAGGTCAGCAGGCCGATAGGCGCCGGTTTTAAGGAAGAGGTATTTGGCCCCTGCTTTACGCAGGGCTTCGACTCTCTCTGCAAAAGATTCTTCCGAAACCATCCCTACCCGTGAGTGCCGTTCAAACTCCTTGAATGCCTTTCGCTCGAACGCTCTGATCACATCGGGATCGGTCGGATCAGGCAGGACGATATAACCCCGTTCATGAAGCATCTGGGCTTTCTTAAGATCTTTAACCTTAACTTCGCCGCCGATATCCTTTGCTCCCTGCCCCCATTTGA
>Ga0194127_10001883_pt1 | contig 29656 bp, 21 predicted proteins | sample TA2KigC100mmetaG_FD_148624 | JGI IMG/M metagenome (GOLD analysis project Ga0194127, IMG submission 148624) | Freshwater microbial communities from Lake Tanganyika, Tanzania - TA2015036 Kigoma Deep Cast 100m | ecosystem: Environmental > Aquatic > Freshwater > Lake | place: Tanzania: Lake...
TCGCCGGGTGCGTAAGACCGGATGTCGCCATAACAACCGGAAGGCTCCCACGTGGCAAACAGCCATGGGAGGGGCACCGGGGAGTCTCAGAGGGCCTTCTTCAGCACCCTGCTAGTCCTGGATGCTGGCGCCAAGATCCAGATCAAGGAGCCGCGCTCTCCGCAGGAATTCTGCCTGAGCCTTGAGTGCCATCCTCATGCCCCCGCGTGCGGGTATCCTGAGCGCGAATGGCTGCACGTGGGCTACCTATGGGCGACCCTAAGGCTCTACGCATGCGGAACATCGGTCAGGGACGCATCCTTGGGCACGATCAAGTCCCGCTACTAGCCGCCTGTCGCTGCCTCGTCAGCTACTGCCGGCCTGCTTGCAGCCCCCATCGGCGCCGGCGCCACCCGCCACCGGGGGCGGGCACCCCCTCCGCGCCGATCTTTCGCCAGGTTTGCGTTTGCGATTCCAGAGCGGCAAGTCTATGTGATACTGCCGAGCCGGAAGTGGACGGGCCGGGCCAGGGCGCTGCCGCCCATGGCAGCCTCGCCCGACACGCCCAGAACCACGCGATCCGCGGCCATCGCGGCGCGCCGAGAGGAGGCAGGAGGTCACATGATCAGGTTCTCCGAGAGGCAGCTCACGGCGCCGAAGCAGATGCGGCCTGTGTTCCTCGTGGCTGCCTGACAGAGTGACTTCCGGAAGACCTAACCGGAGAAGAAGACCGAGGAGCTGTGCGTCGAGGCCTTCCGGATGATGGCCATCGAGAACCAGCTCAAGGTCGACGGCACCCGGGAGCTGAGGCGCTACATCCACAGCTGCTACTACGGGCACACTGCCGACTACTTTGGCGACCAGCTGCTCGGCGAGGCGGTCATCCACGACCGGCTCGGCCTCGATCCGCTGGGCCACATCTACACCGGCCACTACGCGCTCATGGCCCCGCGCTACTGGAAGACCTTTGGCAAGTCCTCGCCCGCCTTCCGGCGCACGATGTCCAAGATCGCCGTCAAAAACCGCGGCTACGCCTGCTCGAATCCCTTCGCCCAGGCGCCGGCGCGGAACACCGTGAAAGACGTGGAGATCCCCCCCATCGTCGCCGATCCGCTGCGCTTCTACGACGCCTGCCTGATGAGCGTGGGCGCCTCCTGCGTGCTGCTCTGCGGGGAGGCCACGGCCTACACGCTCTCGGACAACCCGATGCGCTTCTGGATCGCCGCGGGCAGCCACACGCTGCGCACGGCCGATCGTCGGCGCATGGAGATCCCGCTGCTGCCGGCCGAGCGCGAGAGCGCCGCTGTCAAGCGGGCCTACAGGAAGCTCCCCGGCACTGAGAAGACCGAGCGCTACCCGGGCTTCACGGGCTTTCTCGCGGCGCGCATGGCGGCCTTCTACGCCTACGGGATGTCCGGCGTCGTCGACCCCTGCGAGGACCTCGACCGCGTCGAGTTGCACGACGCCTTCACGATCTCCGATATCCAGCCTGTCGGGCGGCCTCATCGGCTCGGGGCACGCCGTGGGCGCGACGGGCATCATGCAGGTCGCCGAGGTGTTCTGGCAGCTCCAGAACCACTGGGCCTACTTCCACGCGCGGCTGGAAATGTGGAAGCGCTTCGGCAAGGAGAAGCCGAAGGGCTTCGTCAACCTGCAGGTCCCCCGCGCGAAGCGCGGCTTGGCGATCAGCCACGCGGGCGTCGGCTCGCACGTCACCTGCTCGATCCTCATGCACCCCAGCGCGGTGATCAAGAAGTAGGAGGGGGACCATGGCCAAGCACGAATTCGAGTTCAACAACCTGAACCCGAGTGCGACGGTTCTGCGAAGCCTCGAGCCGATGGTCATCGAGAAGCCGCGCGCGCCCATCCACATCCACACCTACGGCGGCGAGGCGGCCTTCTTCAAGGGCCTCGCCAAGGGTCGGCTGATGGCGACGCGCTGCGAGAGTCGCACGTGCCAGGTCGCCGGCAAGGACAGGCACTTCTGCTTGCCCCCGCGGGTGTATTGCCCGGACTGCCTGGAGGCGATGGCCCGGCACGACATCACCGAGCTGGCGAGCAAGAAGGCGAAGATCCACACGCACATCACGGTGGCCCACCCGGCCGCCTTCAACCGCATGCTCTGCGCCGCGCTGCTGCTCGCGTCGATCTTCGCGGGGGCGGGCTGCGGCGCCGGCCTCGGTGGCGGCGGCGCACTCGAGCGCGCAAGCGAGCCCAACCCGCGCGTCATCGCCTTCTACTATCCTTGGTACGGCACGCCCGAGCGCGACGGCGAGTACCGCCACTGGGCGCACGCGCAGATGGGCGATGTCACCCCGCGCCGGCACTACCCCGGCGGCCGCGACATCGGCGCCGATTACTTCCCGGCGGGTGGCTGCTATTCCTCGAAGGACCCGCTGGTGCTGCGCCGGCAGATGGCGCAACTCGCCACGGCCGGGGTCGGCGCGCTGTGCACATCCTGGTGGGGCGAGGGCTCCTTCGAGGACGAGGCCCTGCCCGGCCTTCTCGACGCGGCGGCCGCGGCCGGCTTGCGCGTCTGCTTTCACCTGGAGCCGCTGCCCGGCCGCGACGCGGCGCTCTCGCGGCAAGGAATCGCTTCGCTGCTCGCGCGTTTCGGCACGCATCCCGCGCTCTGGCGAGAGGAAGGCGGCGGACGGCCGCTCGTCTTCGTCTACGACTCCTACCTGTCGCCGGTGGCCGAGTGGGCGCGCTTGCTCACCCCCGGCGGCGACCTCAGCATCCGCGGCACGGCGGTGGACTGCGCGGTGATCGGTCTCTGGGTCGAGGCGCGCCACGGCGAGGAGCTGGCCCGCGGCGGCTTCGACGGCGCCTACAGCTACTTCGCCACCGAAGGCTTCACCTACGGCGCGACCGCAGCGAACTGGCCGGCGATGGCCGCCTTCTGTCGCGAGCGCGGGCTCTGCTTCGTGCCCTGCGTGGGCCCCGGCTACGCCGACCTGCGCATCCGGCCCTGGAACGGCGCCAACCAGCGCGAGCGCGAGGACGGCGCCACCTACCGCCGCCTGGCCGCGGCCGCGCTCGCGGTGTCGCCGCCGCTCATCGGGCTCACCTCGTGGAACGAGTGGCATGAGGGCACGCAGATCGAGCCGGCCGAACCGGCCGCCACGGGGGACTTCGTCTATCGGGACTATGGAGAGCTGGGACCGGAGGGCTATCTGCGGCTCACGCGGGAGTGGACGGTGCGCGTCCCGACCGATCCCCCGCTCCGCTGCAGGGGCGCGGCGGCCGCGCCCTAGTCCGCCTTGCGCGCGAAGACGAAGCGATCGCGGCGCGCGTAGTCCTGCTCGAGCTCGACCGCCGCGAGCTCCGCCCCCACGAAGAGCGCCTTGACCGCCGGCCCCTGATCGGCGCCGATCTCCACGGCGAGCAGGCCGCCGGGGACGAGCCGCCCCGGCGCCTCCGCGGCCAGGCGGCGGTAGAACTCGAGCCCGTCGTCGCCCCCGTAGAGGGCTTCGGGCGGGTCGTAGTCCGTCACCTCGGGCGCGAGCAGGGGCGCCTCGTCCGGCCGCACGTAGGGCGGGTTGCTGACGATGAGATGCACGGGCGCGCCGTTGTCGGCAGGCAGGCCGTCGACGGCCTGGAAGTCCACCCGCGCGGCGACGCCGTGGCGCTTGGCGTTCGCGGCGGCGAGAGCGAGGGCGGCCGGCGCAATGTCGCTGGTCCAGATCGTCAGGTCGGGACGCTTGGCGGCGAGGCTGACGGCGATCACGCCGCTGCCCACGCCCAGCTCGAGCGCGCGCAGCGGGTGGTTGCCGAGGCGGCCGCCGCCCAGCGGGAAGTCCAGGGCCAGCCGGGCCAGCGCGCGCTCGACGAGCAGCTCCGTCTCCGGGCGCGGGATGAAGACGCCGGGCGCCACCGCGAAGCTGAGCCCGCAGAACTCGACGTCGCCAAGGATGTGCTGCAAGGGCTCGCGCGCGCGGCGCCGGCGCAGAAAGCCGCGGAAGGCGGCGCGATCCTCGGCCGTCAGCTCGCGCTCGTACTGCAGGTAGAGGTCCAGGCGCGAGAGCCCGAGCACGCGGCCGAGCAGGCACTCGGCGTCGTAGCGCGCGTTCTCGACGCCCGCGGCGGCGAGGTAGTCGGCGGCGGGGCCGAGCACCTCGAGCAGCGTCCAGACCGGCTCGGAGGCCTGCGGCAGCCCGTCGTTCACGCGTCCTCCGCCGCGAGCAGCTTCTCCTGGACGTCGAGCTTGAGGGCGTCCATCAAGTCGTCGAGGTCGCCGTCGAGCGCCGCCGGCAGGTTGTGCGTCGTGAAGCCGATGCGGTGGTCGGTGATGCGGCTCTGCGGAAAGTTGTAGGTGCGGATCTTCGCCGAGCGGTCGCCCGTGCCCACCATGCTGCGGCGCTGGGCGCTGATCTCGGCGTCGCGCTTGCTCTTCTCCAGGTCGTAGAGCCGCGCGGCGAGGATCTTGAGCGCCTTCGCCTTGTTCTTGTGCTGGCTCTTCTCGTCCTGGCAGCTGACGACGAGCCCGCTGGGCAGGTGCGTGATGCGCACGGCGCTGTCCGTGGTGTTCACGCTCTGCCCGCCGGGGCCCGTCGAGCGGAAGACGTCGATGCGCAGTTCGTTCGGGTCCAGCTCGACCTCGACCTCGTCCACCTCGGGCAGCACGGCCACGCTGGCCGCGCTGGTGTGAATGCGCCCCTGCGACTCGGTGGCCGGCACGCGCTGCACGCGGTGGACGCCGGACTCGTACTTGAGCCGCCCGTAGGCGCCCTCGCCGCGCACGGCGGCGGTGACTTCCTTGAAGCCGCCGGCCGCGCCCTCGCTGACGCTGAGCACCTCGATGCGCCAGCCCCTGCGCTCGGCGTAGCGCGAGTACATGCGCAGCAGATCGGCGGCGAAGAGGCCGGCCTCCTCGCCGCCCGTGCCGGCGCGCACCTCGAGGATCAGGTTGCGGTCGTCGTCGGGATCGCGGGGGATGAGCAGGCGTTCGAGCGCCTCGCCGAGCGCGGGCAGCTCGGCCTCGGCCGCGTGCTTCTCGGCCACGGCCAGCTCTTTCAGCTCGGGGTCGGCGCCGTGGAGCAGCGCCTCTGCCTCCGCCAGGCCATCCTGCAGCTCCAGGTAGCGGCGGCCGGGGCGGGCGACGGCCTGCAGGTGCTTCAGCTCGCCGCCCACCTCCTTGGCCAGACGGCGGTCGCCGAGGACGGCGGGGTCGAGCATCCGCCGCTCGAGTTCCGCGAGCCGCGCCAGCAGCTCGCGGATGCGCGGACCGAGGTCTCTCATTCGGCGTTCACCTCGCGGCGGGGCCGCGTCTCCTCGTCGTCGGCGCTCTCCGCCTCGTCCTCCTCGTAGTGCAGGGGCGGCGGCGAGAAGTCGGGCTCGAGGGCCGGCGTCAGGGCGGCCAGCTCCGCCGGCTCGAGGCAGGCGGACAGCGCCCGCAGCGCCACCTCGCACTGATCGCGGTCCGGCTCGCGCGTGGTCAAGCGCTGCAGCCAGAGGCCGGGCAGCACGATCGGCCTCAGCCAGCGGAACCAGCGCTCCTGGGCGCTGAGCTTGATCAGCTCGTAGGAGAGGCCGCCGATCACGGGCACGAAGGCGATCCGCAACAGGCGCTCGCCCACGCTCTCGGGTCGGCCCAGGGGCATGAAGACGAGGATCGAGACCACCATCACGAGCAGCAGGAAGCTGGTGCCGCAGCGCGGGTGCAGGCGCGCGCTGGCGAGGATGCTCTCGGGCGTCAGCGGCCGGCGCTGCTCGTAGCAGTTGATCGTCTTGTGCTCGGCGCCGTGGTACTCGAAGACCCGGCGCATGTCGCGCATGAGGCTGATCGCCCAGATGTAGAGCAGGAAGATCGCCAGGCGGAAGATGCCGTCGACCACGTTGAAGGCCAGGCTGCCTTCGGTGCCGGGCGTGAGATCGGTGAGCACGAGCGGCAGGTAGAAGAACAGGCCGAGGCCGAAGACGAAGGCGAAGACCATCGTCAGGCCGATGCCCAGCTTCTCCTTGAGGCCGTTGCGGGGCTTCTCCTTGCCGGGTTCCGCCGGCGGCATCGCCACCTCGGCCGAGTAGCTGAGGATCCGCATGCCGAGCACCATCGTCTCGACGAGGCCGATGGCGCCGCGCAGGATGGGCACCTTGGTCAGCTTGAGGCGGTGCAGGACGCTGCGGAAGGGCTCCTTCTTGAGCGCGATCTCGCCCGTGGGCGTGCGGACCGCGCAGGCGACGAAGTCGCGCCCGCGCATCATGACGCCCTCGATGACCGCCTGGCCACCGACCGCGAAGCTCTCTCTCTCTTCGGCCCTCATGCCTCTCCGCTCGGCTGGATCCCGCGACCGGGACCGCTAGCAAACGGGCGCGCCCCCCGCGAAGGGGTCGCGCCCGCTGAATTCCCGGCAGCTAGCCCTGCTTGTCGAGCTGCTTGCGGTAGTCCTTGAAACGCTTCTGGAATCGCTCCACGCGACCGGCCGTGTCCACGAGCTTCTGCTTGCCCGTGTAGAAGGGGTGGCAGGTGGAGCAGATGTCGACGCGGATCTCCGCCTGCGTCGCCCGGGTTTCGATCACGTTGCCGCAGAGGCAGATCACCTTGCAGGCCACGTAGTCGGGGTGGATTCCGGCTTTCATGGCGACATTCCCTCCTTGCCGACCGCGGGGCGCTGAGGGCCCCGATGGGTCAGGCGTTCATGGACTCCAGGAACTTCTGATTGGTCTTCGTCTTGGCCATCTTCTCGAGCAGGAACTCCATGGCCTCGACGATCGGCTTGTCGTTCAGGAAGCGGCGCAGGACCCAGATCTTGTTGAGCACCGCCTCGGGCAGCAGCAGCTCTTCCTTGCGGGTACCGCTGCGGAACATGTCGATGGACGGGTAGACGCGCTTGTCGCTCAGGCGCCGGTCGAGGATGATCTCGCAGTTGCCGGTGCCCTTGAACTCCTCGAAGATGACCTCGTCCATGCGGCTGCCCGTCTCGATGAGGGCCGTCGCGATGATGGTCAGGCTGCCGCCCTCCTCGATGTTGCGCGCGGCGCCGAAGAAGCGCTTGGGCCGCTGCAGCGCGTTGCTGTCGACGCCGCCCGAGAGGATCTTGCCCGAGTGCGGCACGACGGCGTTGTGGGCGCGCGCCAGACGCGTGATCGAGTCGAGCAGGATCACCACGTCGTGGCCGTGCTCGACCAGGCGCTTGGCCTTCTCGATCACCATGTCGCTCACCTGCACGTGCCGCTCGGCCGGCTCGTCGAAGGTGGAGCTGATCACCTCGCCTTGCACGTTGCGCTGCATGTCGGTGACTTCCTCGGGCCGCTCGTCGATGAGCAGCACGATCAGCTTCACCTCGGGGTTGTTGGCGCTGATGGCGTTGGCGATGTTCTGCAGGAGAACGGTCTTGCCGGTGCGGGGGGGAGCGGTGATCAGGGCGCGCTGGCCCTTGCCGATCGGCGTCATCAGGTCGATGACCCGGGTCGTCAGGTCGGTCGCCTTGAACTCGAGGTTCAGCTTCTCCTCGGGATAGAGCGGGGTCAGGTTGTCGAAGAAGACCTTGGCCTTGCCCTTGCCCTCGCCCGGGGCCACGTAGTTGATCGTCTCCACGCGCAGGAGGGCGAAGTAGCGCTCGCTCTCCTTGGGCGGCCGGACCTGGCCGGAGACGGTGTCGCCCGTGCGCAGGTCGAACTTCTTGATCTGGCTGGGGCTGATGTAGATGTCGTCCGGGCCGGGCAGGTAGTTGTAGTCCGGCGAGCGCAGGAAACCGTAGCCCTCGGGCAGCACCTGGAGGACGCCCTCCGAGAAGAGGAAGCCCTTCTGCTGCGTCTGGGCCTCGATGATGCGGAAGATCAGCTCCTGCTTCCGCATACCGCTGGCGCCCTCGATCTCGAGGCCCTGGGCGATATCGGCGAGGTTGGCCACCGCCTCCCGCTTGAGCTGGGTGATGTCCATCACCGCCCCGCTGGCGGTCTCCCGATCGACGGTATCGGGATCGCTGTCCTTGCCGTTGGGGTGCTCCCCCATGTCCAGGTGCTGGGGCTGGCGGTGGTTGCCGCCCCCGCCGCCGCGGCGGCGCTCGAAACCGCGCCGACGGCCGCGCGAGGTCTTCTCGTCAGTTTCTGCTCTCAATGGGTTCACTCCGGGCGATCGAGAGATCGGGATCCCGCGCATGGGCGCGGGAAGGGGGAAAACGTCGCTGGATGCGATGGGATCGGGGACGGGCGTCCGGGTCGCGCCCTGGAGGGCGCTTCAGGCTTCTAAAGTTACCCGATCCGCTACAAGCTGTCAAGCGCGGCCCGCGCTGGCGGGCCGCTGGAAGCGGCGCTGGACGGCGGCCGCCGTCCAGCGCCTAACAAATTCCGGGCCAACTACTCGACGATGATGTCCTTGATCGCGTAGCCCGCCACGTCCTCCTGCACGAAGGCCGCCGAGAAGTTGCGCTGGGCGCCCGGCCTGAGATCCTCCAGCTCGGTGAAGGTCTCGCCAAGCGACAGGCCCGCCGCATCCTTCAGTTCGATGGCCAGCTCGATGTAGGGCACGGTCGCCGTGCCCTTGTTGATCAGCATACCCTTGATGAAGCGTCCGCTGACGCCCGCCTCGAGGACGGCGATGCCGCCCTTCTCGAAGATCGCCTTGCTGATCTTCTCCTCCTTGGCCTGCTCGGCCTTGGAGAGCAGGGGCGTCGGCGTCACGTCGGCGAGGCCCTTGTAGGTCGCCCAGTTGATGTAGGCGTCCTCATAGAGCCGCTTGTTCTCGACGAAACCGGCGTTGTCCCCCGCATTGTCCGCTGCGATCGCCTTCTCCTTGTAGCACTGCCAGAGGATCTGGAAGACCGCGGGGTCGGTGCTCGCGAGGGTCTCGTCGATGAACAGGCCCGCCTTGATCGCCTCGTCGTACTTGCCGGCCTTGTAGTAGCTGAACTGCATGTAGAACCAGGCCTGCTCGAGATTGGGATCGAGCTGGACGGTCATGTTCAGGTACTTGGCCGCTTCGTCGTACATCTCCGAGTTCAGGTAGGCGATGCCGGCAAAGAGCGGCACGTTGACGGTGTTGTCGTCCGTCACGCCCAGGTCGCGGCGGATGTCGGCCGCCTTCCCGTAGGCCTCGCCCGCGTAGACGTAGTAGTCGCGGTAGGTCTCTTCCTTGCGCTTGTTGGCGCGCAGGTTCTCGGCCTTGTCGAAGAGCACGCGGGCGAAGCTCTCGTGGGGTCCGAAGAGCTGGCCGAGCTCGCCCGTGACCGAGCGGTACTTGGTGAGATAGGGCTCGCGCGCCTCGCCCTCGCTCTCGATGTAGAGGTTGCCGAGCACGGCGGTGAGGGCGCGGGCCGTCTCCTCGCGCTTCTCGGCCTCGGTCTCCTTGCTCAGACCGATCTCGAAGTTGTCCACGGCCAGCGTCGCGTTGGCGAGGAAGTCCTCCTTCGCGTAGTTGCGGAGCTTCTCGGCCTTCGTCCAGTAGGCCTTGGCGAGATTGGTGTAGCCGGCCGGGTTCTCGGGATTGGCCTGGGTGGCCGTCGTGAAGTACTCGATCGCCAGCTCGGTCTCGTCCCGCTGGGAGGCTTCGACGCCGTTGTTGAAGACCTCGGCGAAGTTGTGGTCGATGTTCTGCTGGGCCATCTTCGCCCGGTCGGGCTTGAGCTCCGCGGCCTTGCGGAAGTTCTCGTAGGCCGAGGAGTAGTTGCGCAGCATCGACTGGCTGAGGGCGCGGTAGAAGTAGGCCTCGCCGTCGTTGGGGTTGACCCGCAGGGCCTCTCCGCAGAGGGAGTCGGCCTCCTCGAACTCGCCCTGCTGGTAGCGCAGGATCGCGCTCGAGGTCTGCATCGAGTTACAGCCGATGGCGAGGGCGAGCAGACCCAGGAGGGCCACCGTCAGCGCGTGTCTCTGTCTCATCCCAGAACCGTCCTCCTTGGATCGAGGGGGATCCTACCCGCCGCCCCAGGGGCGACCGGACCGAGCGAATGCGTCTGTGATTGTGTTGGGGTCGAGGGGCGGACCAGCGCAAAGCTAGCGGCCACAAGGGGAAAAGTCAAGGCCGGCCCCGGCTAGAGGAGGCTCTCCGGGTCGACGTCGATCTCCAGGGCCAGGGCGCCGCTGCGGCCCAATCGCCGGGCGATGTCGGCGAAGAGCGGCGCCAGGCTGCGCTTCTGGCTCGCGTCCAGGCGACCCTTGACGAGGATCTGCTGCCGGAAGCGCTCCTTGAGCCGCGCGGGATAGGCCTCCACCGGGCCCAGAATCTCGGTCCGGCCCGGCGGCGCGCCACCGCCCGCGGCCGCTTCTGGCCAGCGTTCCCGGCAGGCCGCCGCCAGCCGGAGCGCCGCCTGCGCGGCCAGCTCCGCCTCGGGCGCGCTGACCAGCAGGGAGACGAGGCGCCGGTAGGGCGGGTAGCCCAGCGCCCGCCGCTCGGCCAGCTCCCGCTCGACGAGCGCGCCCAGCTCGCCCGCGGCCAGGGCCCGCAGGAGCGGGTGCTCGGGCGCGTAGCTCTGGACCAGCACGCGGCCGGGCCGCTCGCCCCGTCCGCTGCGGCCCGCCACCTGCTCGAGAAGTTGCCAGCTGCGCTCGGCGGCGCGGAAGTCGGGCAGGAAGAGGCCGAGGTCGGCGTCCACGACCCCGACCAGGGTGACCTCGGGGAAGTGGTGCCCCTTGGCGATCATCTGCGTGCCGAGCAGCAGGGCCGGCCCCGGCGCCGCGAAGCGGGCGAGGATCTCGGCGTGGGCGCCGCGGCGGCGCGTGCTGTCCAGGTCCATGCGGTGGATCGGCAGGCCCGGAAAGCGCAGGCCGAGCTCCAGCTCGAGCTGCTGCGTGCCGGCGCCCAGCAGCACCCAGCGCCGGCTGCCGCAGGCCGGGCAAACCGGCTCGGGCGCGCGCTCCTGGCCGCAGTAGTGGCAGATGAGCCGCTCGCGGCGCGAGTGGTAGACGAGCGGGATCTCGCAGCGCGAGCAGCGGCGCGTCTCGCCGCAGTCGCGGCAGAGGCGCAGGCGGCTATGACCCCTACGATTGAGCAGGAGGATCGCCTTCTCGCCGCGCGCCGCGCAGGCACCGATGGCCTCGGCCAGGGGCGCGGCGAGCAGGCCCGTCTCGGCGGCCATCGGCAGGACCTCGATCATGGGACGCGGTAACCCGGTCACCCGCTCGGGCAGGCTGAGCAGGCGGTACTTGCCGCGGCGGGCGTTGTCGAGGCTCTCGAGCGCGGGCGTCGCGCTGCCGAGCAGCACCGCCGCGCCTGCCGCCTGGGCGCGCAGCATCGCCACGCTGCGGGCGTGGTAGCGCGGCTTCTCGGTCTGCTTGTAGGAGCTGTCGTGCTCCTCGTCGATCACGATGAGTCCCAGGCGCCGGCAGGGCGCGAAGACCGCCGAGCGCGCCCCGAGCACCACCTGCAGGCGGCCCGCGCGCAGGCCCTCCCAGACGAGATAGCGCTCCCCCGCCGAGAGCCCGCTGTGGAAGACGCCCACGCCCTCGCCCAGGCGCGCGCGGAAGCGCTGGGCGGCCTGGGGCGTGAGGCTGATCTCGGGCACCAGCACGATGGCCTGCTTGCCGGCCGCCAGGCAGCGGGCGATGGCCTGCAGGTAGACCTCGGTCTTGCCGCTGCCGGTGACGCCGTGGAGCAGGAAGCGCGCGAAGCCGCCGGCGTCGAGGGCCTCGACCAGGGCCGCCAGGGCCGCGGCCTGGTCGGGGGTGAGGCGCTGGGATCGGTCGGCGGGCGGCAGGGGGGCCGGCGCCGGGGCGCGCGGGCGCTTCATCGGCTTCACGGGCAGCATGCTGCGCAGCACTTCCCCAAGGCTGGCCGCATAGTAGTCGGCGAGCTGGCGCGCGAGGCGGAGGAGCCCGGCGTCCAGCCAGGGCTCGGGGTCGAGCAGTTCGCCGACGGGCTTGAGCTTGGCCGGATCGGCGCGCAGGCCGGCCTCCAGCTGCGCGGCGGCCAGGGGGCCGAGGACGAAGCCCGTCTCCTCGCCGGCGCCGAAGGGCACGCGGACGCGGCAGCCCGGGGCGGGCAGGGGCATCTCGGCGGGCAGACGGTAGCTGAAGCTGCGGTCCAGGGGCAGCGGGAGCGCGACGTCGACGAAGCGCTCGCCCGCGGCGCCGCCGGCGGGTTCGCTCACGGCTCTCCTCGTCCTCGTCGAGGCGGCGAGGGCTAGCCGCGGGCGGGAGGCGCGCCGCGGCGCCTCTGTTCTCGCACGCCCGCCCGCGCGGCGCAAGGGGCCGCGCGGGCCGCAAACGGAAAGGCCGCCCCTCCCCGCGGGAAGGACGGCCCTCGCCGTGCACGCCGGGTGGCGGCCTACTGGCCGCCGGCCTGGATGCCCAGGATCTCCTGGACCCGGGTGATCAGCTTGTTGGGGCTGAAGGGCTTGGTGATGTAGTCGTCGGCCCCCACCTCGAAGCCCTTCTTGCGGTCGCCGTCGCGGCCCTTGGCCGTGAGCAGCAGCACGGGGATGTGCTTCGTCTCCGGCATTTCCTTGAGTCGCCGGCAGGTCTCGTAGCCGTCGAGCTTGGGCATCATCACGTCCATGACGATCAGGTCCGGCCGCTCGCTCACGGCTTTCTCGAGCGCCTGCTCGCCGTTGGCGGCCGTGACCACTTCGTAGCCCTCGGCACCCAGGCTGAAGTCCAGGATGTGGAGGATGTAGACCTCGTCGTCGACCACCAGGACCTTACCCTGAAACACGGCGACTCCTTTCCCTCGACTGCTCGCCCCCGCAGGGGCGCCCGGGCTCAGTCGAGCCCGGGTTGACTGTCCATGTCGTTATCGGCAGGCACGGTCTGCGCTGAAGGCCGGCCTGCGCCCGCGTCGCCCCGCAAGGGGCGCGGGCGATCCAGCTCCGCGTGCTCCGCGTGCAGGGCTGCCAGCTCATCGGCCTCGATCCAGGCCTTGTCGCGCAGCATCTGGAGGAACTGCAGCACCAGACGCGGATCGAACTGCCGGCCCGAGCAGCGCACCAGCTCGCGCGCCGCCTCGAACGGCACGTGCACCGGCTTGTACTTGCGGGGCGCGGTCATCGAGCAGTAGGCATCGATGATGGCGACGATGCGCGCGCCGAGCGGGATCGTCTCGCCGCAGAGGCCGTCCGGGTAGCCGTCGCCGTTGAACCACTCGTGGTGATGGAGGACGATCGTGCCCACGGCCTCCATCGCCTGGATGTCCTCGAGCAGGCGCGCCGCCTGGCGCGGGTGCTCGTGCAGCTTCTGCCGCTCGCTGGGGCTCAGCGGGCGGTCCTGCTTCTCGATGTCGAGGCCGATCTGGGCCATGGCGACATCGTGGAAGTTCGTCGCCAGGCGCACGTCGCGGGCCAGCTCCATGTCGGCGCCGGCGCGATCGGCCAGCTCCCAGGCGAGCAGCGCGGGGTCGACCTTGGCCGGCACGCGGCGCTGGCCGCTCTGGAGCAGGTCGCGCACGGCGCGCATCGCCCGGCGCAGCAGGCGGCCCGGGTCGCGCTGCGCCGCCGCCTCGCCGATCACGCGGCCGATGCGGTCGACGATGCTCTCGACGAGGAGCTGGTCCTCCTGCCGGAAGATCGGCGTCCGCCGCCGCGCGACGAAGCTGCCCACGCTGCGATCCTTGAAGTAGAGCGGCACCGCGACGAGGCTCGCGTCCGGCTCCACGGCGATCAGCGCGCCGCCGCGCTGCAGCGCCTGCGTGGCGACCTTGGCCGCCTGGAGCAGGTTCTCGCAGTCGTCGGTGGCCCAGTAGAGCTGCAGCTCCTCCGGCGTGCCGAGGAAGAGCAGGCAGTCCTCGGCGCGCGCGACGTGACCGATCCAGTCGACGGCCAGACGCAGGAACTCCTCCACCTCACCGCTCTGCTTGAGCTCCAGCGGCGTGCCTTCGAGCCCGAAGCCGTCGCGCGCGATCGGCAGGTCGAAGGTGAAGGTGGCGCCGGCGCCAGGCGCGCTCTCCACGCGAACGTGGCCCTGGTGCTGCTCGACGATCTCCTTGACGATCGCCAGGCCCAGCCCCGTGCTCTGGCTGTGGTTGTCGCCCTGGCCGCTGCCCTGGTAGAAGCGCTCGAAGATGTGCGGCTGCTCCTCGAGCGGGATGCCGACGCCCTGGTCGATGACCAGCACCTCGATCGCATCCTCGCGACGGCGCGCGCTGACGGTGATCGTCTGCCCGCTCGTGCTGAACTTGATCGCATTGCCGATCAGGTTGATCAGCACCTGGCGGATCATGCCGGGATCGGCGAAGACGGGCGGCAGCTCCAGCGGCACCTCGATGGCCAGGTGCATGTCCTTCTCCTGGAGGTGCACCTCCAGCGCCTGGGCGCAGGAGTCCACCACCCGGCGCAGGCGCACCGGGCGGCGCTCCATCACGCGGTTGCTGTAGTCCAGGGCGGAGATCTCGAGGATCTTGCCGGTCATGTCGATGAGGCGGTCGGCCTCCTCGCGGATGACGAGCAGGAACTCCTCCATCGCCTCGTGGTCGCCGCGGCGGACGTTGGCGAGCAGGGTGTCGACCGAGGCCTTGATCGCCGTGAGCGGGGTCTTCAGCTCGTGGCTGGCCACCGAGGCGAACTCGCTCTTGGCCTGGTTGGCGTAGGTCAGCTCGTCGACCTCGCGCTTGAGGTCGGCGATCTGCTCGGCGAACTCGTCGAGCTTCCGGCCGTGGCGCAGGGTGCTCATCATCACGCGGGCGGTCAGCTCGAAGGTCTTCTCGTCGCCGCGGCGGAATTCGCAGGGCGCCGCGCTGCCGACGACGAGCAGGCCCGCCGCCTCGCTGCCGCTGCCGAAGCGGACGGCGACGAGGGAGCCGAAGCCGGCCTTGGCCGCCATCGCCGTCTCGCCGAAGCGGGGATCGGCCGCGAGGTCGGACACGAAGAGCGGGGCGTTGAAGGGCTGGCTGCGCAGGAGGTTCTGGATCTCGACCAGCCAGGGGCGGTGGTCGTAGTTGCGGTCGGCGAAGCCGAGCACCGTGAGGTGGTCGTCCCCGTCGGTGTCCTGGAGCAGGAGGGCGCCGTACTCGGCGCGCAGGAGGAGCATCGCCTCCTGCAGACCCATGCCGGCCAGCTTGCGCACGTCGTCCAGCGAGCGCACGCCGAGAACGACCTCCGTGATCTGGCTGAGGTCGCGCAGACGGGCCCAGAGGTAGCGCTCGCGCGTGAGCCCGGCGCGGGCGGCGCGCTCCTCGCGCGCCAGGAAGAGCAGCAGCAGCAGCGAGACGACGCCGAGCAGGCCGAACTCCACGCGCAACGCGCGCGGCCCGACGACGGCGGCCGCCGCCAGCACGAGCGTCGCAATCGCGAAGACACCCATCCAGGAGCGGCGCAGCCGGCGCAGGAGCCGGCGCACGCGTCGGGTCGGCTCGCGCCCGGGCAAGCCGCCCTCGAGCCGCTCCAGGCCGTCCATCTGCTCGCTGGAATCCTGCACGCGCTGTGCCTCGCTTCGCTAGGCCGTTTCCGGCTCGGCTTCCTGCGCGATCGGCTCCTCGGCCGAGTCGCCGGCGCCGCGGCCGCGGCGCTCCTTGACGACGGTGCTGCCCTGGAATGTCTTGCCGTACTTCTTCAACTCGAAGGCGGCATCGCTGATCTGGCCGACGTGCGTGTAGCGACGCCCCTCGTTGATGACGATCGCCACGGTCAGGCTCATCAGGGGGATGCGCAGCTCGCTGCCCTGGCGGTCGAGCACGCTCAGGTGCCCGCGCTCCCAGTCCTCGCGACGGAAGAGCCGCTCCTTGAGCAGGTCGAAGGCCTTCACCGTGCGCCGCGCGATGTCCTCGGCGAGGTCCAGCGGCGCCACCATCACGAAGTCGTCGCCGCCGACGTGACCGGCGAAGCCCTCGTGGCCGGTGTCGTGGATCGCCTCGGTGAGGATGCCCGCCAGCATGCGGATCGCCTCGTCGCCCTTGGCGTAGCCGTAGGTGTCGTTGAAGCCCTTGAAGTTGTCGATGTCGACGTAGAGGAAGGCGAAGTCCTCCTGCGTCGCCAGGCGGCGGTTCAGCTCGGACTCGATGGCGGAGTTGCCGGGCAGACCGGTGAGCGGATTCGCCTCGCGCTGCTTGCGGGCCAGGGTGAGCGTGTTCTTCACCCGGACCAGCATCTCCTCCTGGTCGTAGGGCTTCATCAGGTAGTCGTTGGCGCCTTGAGCCAGGCCGGCAACCCGATCTTTGACCGAGCTGCGCGCCGTGAGCATGATGATCGGCGTCTGGCCGATGCGGTAGTCCTGGCGGATCTGCCGGCAGACCTCGTGGCCATCCAGGCGCGGCAGCATCACGTCCAGGAGCAGCAGGTCGGGCTCGTGCTTGCGCGCGAGGAAGAGACCGGTCTCGCCGTCCTCTGCGGTCAGGACCTCGTAGCCGGCCTTCTGCAGTTGGTACTCGAGGATGCGGCGGATTGCCGCATCGTCCTCGACGACGAGAATCGTGGTGGGATTGTTCATCACCCCGAGGTCCTTCCAGCGCTGCACGATACCCACGTCAAGTCGGCGTCAGCTGTCGCCGACCATTGCCCGCGATTGCAATCCATATGCCCGACGGGTCTAGGTATCGGCAGCGGCGGCTCACGCTTGACGAGGAATCGGCCAGCCGCCACAGCGCGCCGCGCCGGGCCGCGATCGGCGCCACAGGGGCAGCCCGCGGCAGGATCGGGAAGGGCGCGACCGGGGCGGCCGCGGGAGGAAGCGCGCGGTCAGTCCACACCCCAGGAGCGCAGGCCGCCGCGCGAGAAGGGCGCGAGGCTCGCGCCGGCCGCACGCCCCGCGGCGAGGCGCCAGGCGCCCGCGCAGGCCACCATCGCCCCGTTGTCGGTGCAGAAGCGCGGTCTCGGCGCGTGAACCGCCAGGCCGCGGGGTTCGAGGAGGTCGCGCGCGGCGGCGAGCAGAGCGCGGTTTGCGGCGACGCCGCCGGCGATGTAGACGGCCATCGCCTCCCGCCCGCGCAGCGCGCGCTCGAGGCGATCGAGGAGCTGCCGGATCACCGCGGCCTGGAAGGAGGCGCAGTAGTCGGCCAGGCCCTGGCCGGCGAGCGGCCCGGCCTGCTCCCAGGCCAGGCGGGCGGCCGTCTTGAGCCCCGAGAAACTGAAGTCGAGGCTGCGGTCGCCCAGGCGGGCGAGCGGAAAGGCGAAGGCCCGCGGGTCGCCCGTCAGCGCGAGGCGCTCGATGATCGGCCCGCCCGGAAAGCCGAGTCCTGCCAGCTTGGCCGCCTTGTCGAAGGCCTCGCCGGCCGCGTCGTCGCGCGTGGTCGCGAGCAGGACGTAATCGCCCGGGGCGCGCAGGTGGAAGATCTGGCTGTGCCCGCCCGAGACGACGAGCGCGAGCGCGGGGAAGACCATGTCCCGCTCGAGGTGGTTCGAGGCCAGATGCGCCTCGATGTGGTGCACGCCGAGCACGGGCCGCCGCCAGGCTTCGCCGAGGGCCTGCGCGAAGGCGAGGCCGACCAGCAGCGAGCCCAATAGGCCCGGGCCGCGCGTGACGGCGATGGCGTCGACCTCGGCGAGCCCGAGGCCGGCGTCCGCCAGGGCGGCGCGCAGCACGGGCGGCAGGTTCTTCAGGTGCGCGCGGCTGGCGACCTCGGGCACGATGCCGCCGAAGTCGCGGTGCTCGAGCTGCGTGGCGAGCAGGCTGGCGAGCGTCTTGCGCTCGCTGCAGTAGAGGCCGACTCCGCTGTCGTCGCAGCTCGTCTCGATGCCGAGGATGATCACGGCGGGCCTTTCGCTCGCGGGCCGGCGCTTGCCGGCGCGCGGCTGGTGGTCACCATTGCCAGAGATCCCGCGCTTCCCCGCGCAGCTCCCGCCAGGCCTCGGGCAGCCAGTCGCTGAGATCCCCCGCGCAGAGGGCGCGGCCCAGGCGCTGCGCGGCGAGGCGGCCGGCCTCGGCGTGCAACCAGGCGCCCAGGCGCGCCGCGTCGAGCGGCCGCTCGGGCATCTGCGCGAGCAGCGCGCCGAGGAGCCCCGTCAGCACGTCGCCGGTGCCGCCCCTGGCCATTGCCGGATCGCCGCCCGCCACCGTGTAGAGGCGGCCGTCGGGGCCGCTGATCTCCGAGGGCGCGCCCTTGTGCAATAGGACGACGCCGGGCCGCTGCGCGGCGATGAGCTGCGCCTCGCGATCCGCGTCGAGGGCAGCGGCGCTCGTGCCGAGCAGCGCGGCCAGCTCGCCCGAGTGCGGCGTCAAGAGCCGCGGGCCGGGCTGCGCGGCGAGCGCGGCGTAGTCGCCGGCGAAGGGCATGAGACCGTCGGCGTCCAGCACGGCAGGCAGCGCGAGTTCGCCCAGCCACTCGCGCAGGAGGCGCTGCGTCTCCTCGCCGCGATCCAGGCCCGGCCCGATGGCCACGGCCTGGACGCGCGAGGCGGCCTCGCGCAGCACGGGCAGGGCGCTGGCGGCGAGGCGGCCGTCGCCGTCCTCGGCGAGGGCAATGGCGATCGCCGAGGGCCACTTCACCTGCACGAGCGGCACCAGGGAGGCCGGCACGGCGACGGTGACCATGCCGACGCCGCCGCGCAGCGCGCCGCCGGCGACGAGCAGGGGCGCGCCGCCGTAGCGCCGGCTGCCCGCCACGATCAGCAGTGCGCCGCGGCGGTACTTGTGCCCGGCCGGATCCTGCGCGGGGACGAGGCGCGCCGCCACCGCGCGGTCGACGAGGCGCCGCCGGCCGCTCTCGGCGGCCAGTACGGACTCGGGGAAGCCGATGTCCACCACCTCGACCTCGCCGGCTGCGGCGCGGCCGGGGTAGTAGTAGAGGCCGAGCTTGGGCAGGCCGATCGTCGCCGTGAGCTGGGCGCGCACGGTCTCGCCCGGCCCGGGATCGAGGTCGCCCGAGAGGCCGCTCGGCACGTCGACGGCGAGCACGGGCCGCCCGCAGCTGTTGATCGCGCGCACGGCGCCGAGTGCCGGCTCGCGCAGCGGCGTCTGGACGCCGGTGCCGAAGAGGGCGTCCACCACCAGGTCGCAGACCGCGAGCTCGGACGCGAAGGCAGCCGGGCCGCCGGGGTCGGAGAACTTGCGCAGGGTGGGATGCAGGGGGATGAGCTGGTGCAGGGCGCCCTTGGCGTCGGCGGCGAGATCGAGATCGGCGGCGAGCACGGTGATCGTCACCTGCGCGCCGGCCTGGATCAGGTGCCGCGCGATGACGAAGCCATCGCCGCCGTTGTTGCCCTTGCCGCAGACGACCAGCACGCGGCGGCCGGCGAGCGGCAGGCGGCTGCGCCGGCGGATCACCCCGAAGACGCCGCGGCCGGCGCGCTCCATCAGCTCGGGCCCCGGCACCAGGCCGCCCTCGATGGTCAGGCGGTCGATCCTGCGCATCTGCGCGCTGCTGACGAGCCGCATCCCCACCCTCCGCTACTGCGTGTTCAGGATGAGCGGCAGGCCGTCCTGCCCGCCCACGATGACGACCTTCGCGTTCGCGCTCTCGGCGAGCTTCTGCGTCGCCTCGATGCCCTTCCAGCGCAGCAGGTTCTGGTTGATGCCCTCGCTGACGATGGCCTGGAAGTCCGCGATGCCCTGCGCCTCGATCTTCTTGCGCTCGGCCTCCTGGCGCTCGCGGTCGAGCACGAAGCGCATGCGCTCGGACTCCTGCTCGGCCTGCAGCTTGTTCTCGATCGCCTGCGCGAGCTGCGGCGGCAACGTGACGCTGCGCAGCAGCACCTGCTCGAGGCGAATGCCGCGCTCGGCGAGGATTGGCCGCAGGGCGCCGGTGATCGTCTCGGCGATGGCCTGGCGCTGGCTCGTGTAGAGCGCCTTGGCCTCGTAGGCCGTGGTCGCGCCGCGCAGCTCCGAGCGCAGAGTGGGCACGACGAAGATCGCCGCGTAGTCCGGGCCGATCGTGCGGTAGATCGCCGCGGCCTTGGTCGGTTCGACACTGTAGAGCATCGAGATGTCCAGGCTCATGTTCATGCCCTCCTTGCTGGGCACGCTGGCCGTCTCGGTGATCTCCTGGGTGCGCACGTCCATCTCGCGGATCGTGAGCAAGGGGTTGACCAGGTGCAGGCCCGGCGCGAGGGCGCCGTCGCCGATCTTGCCGAAGAAGTCCTTGAGGCCGACGTGGCCGGCCGGAATCGAGACGATGGACTGCGCGAGCACGCCGATCACACCGACGAGGGCGAGCAGGCCGCCGATCACGCGGCCGAAGCGGGCGGCGGGGGCGGTGAGGCGGCGGGCGCGGTTGAAGAGGGCGATGCCGGCGACGGCGAGCAGCAGGAAGAGGATGAGGCCCATGGCGTCCTCCCGGGTGGGGGTTGGCGGCGCGCGAGCGGACGGGGCGAGTGTCCCCCCGGTCGCAAGAGCCTGTCAACGAGTGATGGCCGGCCGGCTTGCAGCGCGCGCGCGGCGCCGCCTATACTGCGCCATGCTCCAGGCCGACCGGCTCGTTGCGCGCCTCGGGCCCTGGTTCCTCCTCGCGGTGACCGGGCTCTGCTTCCTGCTCTACCAGGTGATCCAGTGGCCCTTCTATGCGCGCGGGCCCTGGTGGATCGGTGTCGGCACCAGCCTGGCCGCGGGAGTGGGCGTCGTGCTGCCGCTCTTCACGCTGACGCGGCGGCTGGGCATCCCCTTCCGCGCGCAGTTCCAGATCGAGCGGCCGGCACTGGTGCCGAGCCTCGCCGTCGCCGCAGCGACCCTCAGCCTGGTGCCGCCCCTGGGCATCCTGACGGCGGCGATGGCGCGCTACGTCCCGCCCGAGGCGGCCTACCTGCGCTGGGTGGCGACGCTCCGGCCCGAGAGCCCGCTGGGCTGGCTGGCCGTGGTCTTCGCGCTGGTGCTGGCCGGCCCCCTCGCCGAGGAGCTGATCTTTCGCGGGCTGCTGCAGCGGCTGCTCCAGCGCCTCCTCGCGCGCCCGGTCTGGCTGGCGCGGCTGGGGTTCAGCCGCGGCGGCCTGGCCGTGCTGATCGGCGCGCTGCTCTTCGGCGCCGTGCACCCGCCGCACTCGATCCCGGGCGCGGCGCTGCTCGGCCTCTTCTTCGGTGCGCTGCTGCTGCTCCTCGGGAATCTCAGCTACCCGCTGATCGCCCACGCGATCTGGAATCTGGCCAATCTCGTCATGCTCCAGCAGAGCGGCGGCGACCTCGAGCGGCTGATCCAGACGCCCTTCGCCGAGTCCTCGGCGCTCTGGCTGCTCGTCAGTCTTTTCCTCTTCGTCTTCTTCAGCCGGCTCTGGCTGCAGGCCCGCGTCTAGGCGCACGAAAAAGCCCCCGCCCGCGGGCGAGGGCCGAGAAGGCAAGGGGACGGCGGGATCCCTACTTGTTCGAGGGGCCCAGCGGGCGGCCGAGGCTGACCTCGCCGTTGTCGATGCGGATGTTGAAGCCGCAGCCCGGGTTGTTGCAGACCCAGGCCTTGTACTGGATGGTCGCGCCGTCGCGGCCGTAGTCGGACAGCGGCAGCAGGTGGCCGTTGTCGCAGTTCAAGCACTTCGGGAAATGCTCCATGGATCCCGGCTCGAGGGGTTCGAGCCTCCACCTCCCTTTCACACCGAGGGGTCACAGATTGGCGTTGCCGTGGTCGCCCGAGTCGGGCGTAGGGCGGAATTTAGCCCGCTCACCCGAGAAGTCAAGCGAGCGGCCGGCCTTTTCTGCGTGCAGACGCGGCGGCGCCCCGGATGCCGAGAGGGCTGAATGCCTCCCCTCGAACTCCGCTGCACAGGAGTTCTCGGGAAGGCATTCAGCCCCCTGAACTCCCGAACGCCGCAGCGGCTGCGTGAAGGCGGGGCCGGCCGCCGGCGCGACTCGCTCCTGGACAGCGCGCTGCGCACCCGGTGTCGCGTGATGATCAGGAAGCCGCAGATCAAGGGCCGGACTTGCCACATGGCAACAGGGAGGGCCACCGGGCTCCCCCTTCTCCATGCCAGCGAGCTCGTTCCCGGGTCGCGCCCGTTGTTTCGGGCGCGAGAGGGAACGAGCGAGTGCCTGCGCGCTCGTGAAGCGGTGCGCTGGGGGCGCACGGACCCTTCCCGAGAATCCCTGTGAAGCGGGATTCGAGGGGAGGGTCCGTGTGCCCTGAGAGGACTACTTGACGAGCGTCGCCGGCCGCCCGTAGACCAGCCCCGCCGCCCGCAGCCGGTAGAAGTAGGTCCCGCTCGGCAGGGAGCGGCCCTCCTCGTCGCGGCCGTCCCAGCTGACGCGGGTGTCGCCGGCCGGCACCGTCCCGTTGATCAACGTGCGCACGCGCTTGCCCTGAGCGTCGTAGACGGCCAGCTCCACGCGGTCCTCGAAGAGCAGCGTGAAGCTGAAGGTCGTCGAGGGGTTGAAGGGGTTGGGATAGTTGGCGTGCAGGGCCACGGGACTGGCCGGCGTCAGGCCGTCCACCGCCGTCAGGTCCTGCTTGTTCTGCGTGAAGCTGTACCAGGCCGCGGGCTCGACGCGCGGCATGCCCTCCGTGCGGCCCGAGGCGTCGGCGACGTGGAGGTAGTACTCGGTCAGGCCGCTGGCCGCCGGGTCCGGGATCGTCGCGCTGTAGTCGTTGCCGGCGCCGTGGGTCATCGCGACCATCTGCCACGCGCCGCCGCCCTGGCGGTAGTGCAGCTCAGCCGCGGTGATTGCCGTTCCGCTGTGGGCGTGGATCTGCGCGAGCACGCTCACCGGGCCGGTCTGCTCGTCGATGATCGGGATGTGCGCCACGCGCAGCATGCCGATGTCGTAGGCGCCCTTCGCGCGGCAGTGGAGGGCGTCGTCCGTGAGCCAGCTTCCGTAGGTATAGCCTTCCACGACGTAGCCCGGCGCCGCCGCCTGGTAGGCCGCGATCGCCGCGTTGTCGTGGCTGCTGTTGCCGAAGAGGGGAACGTAGATGCGGTTGTTCAGGATCAGGCTGTTCGTGTAGGCGGCCGGGCCCGAGCTGGTGCTGTAGCAGTAGACGCGGTGCACGCCGTAGTTGCGGCCGGTCGAGCTGGGCAGGCTGGCGAGCAGGGCCGCGCGCTGCTCGAGCGCGGCGTAGGTGTCGTGCGCCGTCCAGACCTGCTTGACCAGCACCGACTCCTCGTCGAGGAACTTCGCCCAGGTGTCGATGTGGTGGATCCCGTAGTTCGCGATGTCGTCGAGAACGTAGTAGGTCTCCACACCGTAGTAGTCGTGCATGAGCTGGTCGACCTGGGCCGGCGACATGCCGTTGTAGGCCGCCGCCTCGTCGTAGACGAGGTCCGTCGAGGCGCTGATGTTCGCGCCGTCGGTCATGTAGTTGCCGCCGGTGTGCCACATGCTGTGCGTGTGGCAGGGGATCCCCTGCTGCTGGGCGAAGTAGATGGGAATCACGTCGTCGTTCGGCCGCGAGGGGCGGTTGTACTTGTGGTCGATGATCGCGATGTCGCCCGCGCCGTCGAAGACGTACTCGGGGCCGTAGTCGCGCGTCCAGATCGAGTCGCTGGGGCGCACCAGCCACTGCACCTTGGCCATGTCGATGCCGTTGGCGGTGAAGTTGCTGATCGCCGCCGCCTGGTTGGCGCTCGAGACGATGCAGTGGATGGTCACCTGGTCGTCGAAGTCCTGGAGCACACTGTAGGGCAGCCCAAGGGGGTAGCGGATCAGCACGCCGGTGGCGGGTTCCCACTCGGCGCAGCCGCGCAGCGGAGCCAGCGGCGGCGGATCGTCGAGGGCGTCGCGCTCGCCGCCCTGCGCCGCCAGCGCCTCCATGAGCCGCGCTTCCTCGGCGGTGGGGCCGATGGGCAGCAGCTCCTCGATGTGGTCGACGTCCCACTCGGCATGCGCGGGGGCGGCCGCGAAGCTGGCGACGAGGAGCAGGCAGAGGGCGAGCAAGGGCAAGGCGCGGCGGGCCATGGGGATCCTCCACGGACGGCGGGTTTCGGGCCGAGCGTGCAAGTATAGCACAGCGGCCCCGCAGCGAACAGCCGCCGCCGGCCGCAAGGCCCTGCCGGTCCTCGGGCGGCCGGATTGCGCTATACTGCTCCCCGCGGCGGCCCGCGCCGACACCGCGCCCGCCTGGCCGGACACCACCTGGGTGCGCGCCTTCGACCACGAGTTCATCAACTGGGCAGTGCCCCACGCGGCGGACTTCACGTTCCCGAGCCACCCGGAGGTCTACAACGCCGTCGTCCTGCGCCTGACGCTCGGCTGTCCGACCGCGCCCGGCGACTGCGATCCCTGGGACCGCTACGCCTGGCTGCGCCTGGAGGAAGACCTCGCGGGCGGCGGCACGCGACGTCGAGATCGCGCGCTTCATCACGCCCTACGACATCACGGGACCGCCCAACTACCCCGGCACCTGCACCTGGGAGTTCGACCTCCACCGGCCACGGCTTCGGCTTCGCCGAGAACTGCGCCGAGTTCTGCCCCAAGGACCACTCGATCGTGGTCGGCGCGCAGACCTTCACGCACCTGCTGTGGAACGGTTGCGCGAACAACCCCTGCAGCCCGCAGGGCGGCACCTGGCAGTCCCCGCGCGCCGGCTGGTGCCCGGGCGACAAGGTGAGACCCTGGGACAACGACATCACCAGTCTGCTCACGCCGGGCCAGGCGCTCAGCTTCGACTACAACATCGAGGAGTACTTCAACCCCTGCAACCCGACGAACCCGAACTGCATTCCCGGCCAGACCTGCGCCGACTGCAACTACAACGGCACGACGCCGCCCAACTGGAAGGTGATGGGCCAGGTGATCTTCTACCGCGCCGATCCGACGGCGGCCCCCGCCGAGGTGGCGGCGGCGCGGGTGCGTCTCGGCCAGAACCACCCCAACCCCTTCAACCCGAGCACCACCTTCGCCTACGAGCTGGCCGCGCCCGGCGAGGCCCTGCCGACCGGCGTCTACTTCTACGAGGTGGAAACGGCCGGCCAGCGGCAGTCCCGCAAAATGCTTCTCCTTCAGTAGCACCGGCGCAAGCGCGAACCCCGGCGCCGCAAGGCGCCGGGGCAACTAGGAGAGGCGACGCAGAGGGACACGCTCAGTCTGGAGCTGACCAACCGCGCGCGCCGAGAACAGTCTAGCATGGCCGCCCGGGGGCGCGCAGCGAAATCGTGCCCCCGCCGCGTTTAGCCGCAGTGGCCGGGACCGATGAGGCCCCAGTTGTAGGCGGCCAGCCGCGCGGACCAGGCCAGCACGCGCAGCCGCTGCATCAGGGTGAGGCTTCTCCAGTCCGGCCAGCCCTTGAGGGTCAAGAAGGCGTCCGCTTCAACGATGGTCTGCGCCACGACCGCTGGGTCGGTGCCGTTGGCGATGTTCAGCTTCGCCGTTAGGAGCTGCGCATAGAGCCGCGTGATGCCGTTGAGCGGGTGGCCGAAAGTGCGCATTCCGAGCACGCGGGAGGCGACCCGCGCATCGCCGACGCCGAGCGACTTGGGCCCGTGGGGCGCGCCCAGCCAGATGCCATTGCCGATCAAGGGCGTCACGAGGTCCTCGGCCTGGCCGCAGCCGACACCGCTGTGCCACCACCAGTAGCCGATGGAGTGCGTGCAGCCCTCGCCGTCGCCCTCGTTCTGGCCGTCGTCGTCTCCGGGCGGCAGGACCTCGATGTCGAAGCGGATGAGGCTGACCTTCTCGCCCGCCTCGCGCCAGCCGGCGTAGAGCTTGTCGACGCGGCCGAAGGCCGTCGCGGGCTCGGCCTCGTTGATCTGCGCATCGGCCAGAGGCTCGATCACGGCCGTCTGGGTCTGGCCGTTCTGGACGAAGGTCAGTTCCAGCACCGGGCGGTTGCTCGCGCGCTCGCGGCTGAGCATCTCGGTGCGCGGGCTGCCCGCCAGCGGCTGGCGCAGCAGGAAGCCGAAGTTGTCGACTTCGCCGTTCATCCAGGCGAGCACCGGATCGGTGACGTCCAGGCTCGCATAGCTGGCGCCGAAGTTCGCCGTGAAGGCACCGAGCACGGTGGGATCGTAGGCCCCGCCGTCGTTAGCGCCGAAGCTGTTCCAGGTGACCGTCGCCTCATCCCAGTCACGGGTGAGGCGATGGAGGTTGACGGTCTGGTAGCTCGAGCCGACCACGTAGACCTTCAGCGTGGCGCGGGTGAGCGTGGCCTCGCCTCGGTCGTTCTCCTGGGCCGGCCTGCGGGGCCGGGCGTTGCGGGACTGGGTTGCGTTGGCTGCCAGGGTCCGGCCCTCGCCGGGAGGCGCGAGTATAGCAGGTCGATCGCAGAGGCTCAGCAGCCAAATCCCCGACTGAGGCCTGTCGGGCTGCAGAGAAAGTGCGCTGGGGGCGATCCGGATCGCGCGAGGAATCACGAGACACGCCGGCGATGAAAAAAAATCTGCGCGCGGCCGGCGCCGGGGTGGGACTTGCCGCGCGCCGCGCCCTGCCCTAGATTGGCGCCGTGCGCAACACCGAGCACCGACGCGAACTCCTGCGCCTGCTCGCCGCCACCGCCGCCTTCGGCGCGGCCGGCGGCATCTTCGCCGCGACCCTGAACAACTTCCTCGCCGAGGTGCACGGTTTCGGGGCCGAGGCGCGGGGCTGGCTGGAGTTCCCGCGCGAGCTACCGGGCTTCCTGCTCGTGGGCGTCACGGGCCTGCTCGCGCTGTGGATGCGCGAGAGCAAGATGGCCGCGCTCGCCATGCTCGCCTCGGCGCTCGGCGCGCTCGGCCTCGCCCGACTCTCGCCGAACACGGCGCTGGTCGTCACCTGGGTGGCGATCTGGTCCCTGGGTGACCACATCCTCTTCGCCGTGGACGGGCCGCTCGGCCTTAAGCTAGCCCGCGAGGGCGGCGAGGGCCGGCGCCTCGGCCAGCTCGGCGGTGCGCGCAACCTGGGCACGATCAGCGGCGTCGGCCTCATCTATCTGCTCGCCAAGCTGGGCGGCAACGACTACCCGCTCTTCTACCTGCTCGCCGGCGGCTTCCCCCTCACCGCCAGCGTCTTCTACTTCAGCCTGCGCACGGGCCAGGGCGAGAGGCGCAGCCGCGGGCTCGTCGTGCGGCGCGAGTACGGCCTCTTCTACGCGGCCTACGTGCTCGACAACCTGCTCTTCGCGCTGCGCGTGGCGCGCACCACCTACCTGAAGAAGATCGCCCGCGACCCGGAGGACATCACGCCCTCGATCTCGCTGGGCATCACGATCGACCACGCCGTGGCGATGACCCTGCCCGTGCTCTCCGGCTACCTCTGGGAGGCCTGGGGCTACCGCTGGGTCTTCCTGATCGCCGCCGCGATCGCCCTGCTCGGCTTCTTCGTCTGCCTGCGGATCCGCGTGCCCGCGCGGGCGGCGGCTCCCAGCGCCGAGGCGCTGCCCCTGCCGGCGAAGTAGCCGCTGCCCGGGTTTGCCGCGCACTCCTCCTCTAGAGTACAATGGAGGCCGCACCAGTGTCGGGGGAGGTTTCCAATGCGCCGCATCGCCATGCTGCTCTTCGCTTGCCTGTCGCTGGGCGCCCTCAGCGCCCAGGCCGGCGAAATCCACCCCGCCCTCGCCGCGCAGTTCGCCGGCCTCGGGGCCGAGGAGCCGCTCACGGTCCTCGTCCACTTGCGCACGCAGGCGCCGATCGCCGCGCTCGATGCGACGCTGAAGGCCGCGGGCGCCTCGCGCGAGACCCGCCACCGCGAGGTCACCCTCGCCCTCCAGGCGGCCGCCGCCGGCCAAACGGAGCTGCTCGCCGCGCTCGCGGCGGACCGCGCCGGCGGCGGCGTGGCCCGCTACACGAGCCACTGGATCGCCAACCTCGTCGTGCTGCGCGCCACGCGCGCGGCGATCGAGCGCGTGGCCGCTCGCGCGGACGTCGCGCTCGTCGAGCCGAACTTCCAGATCGAGCGCGTCGCGCCCGTCGGCGACTGGCGACCGGCCAGCGGCGAGCGCGAGATCGGCATCGCGCCGGGCCTGGTCGCGATCCGCGCGAACGAGGTCTGGCACGAACTCGGCTACACCGGCCGCACGCGCCTGGTCGGCAGCATGGACACGGGCGTCGACGGCAGCCATCCCGCCCTTGCCGCGCGCTGGCGCGGCCTGCACGCGCCCTGGCAGGAGTGCTGGCTCGACGCGCTGGGCAACGGCACGAGCTTCCCGCTCGATCTCGACTCGCACGGCACGCACACCTGCGGCACGATGGCCGGCCTCGCGCCGAACGACAGCATCGGCGTCGCCTGGGGCGCCGAATGGATTGCCTGCAACGCCGTCGACGAAGCCGTCGGCGAGGAGTTCGACAACGACGTCATCGCCGCCTTCGAGTGGTTCGCCGATCCCGACGGCAATCCGGCCACCATCGCAGACGTGCCGGACGTCATCCAGAACTCCTGGGGCGTCGGCACTCACCTCGGCTACCCGAGCTGCTTCTCGCTCTGGTGGACGGTGATCGACAACCTGGAGGCGGCCGGCGTCGTCACGGTCTGGTCGGCCGGCAACCGCGGCCCGAACGCCCAGACCATCGGCTCGCCCGCCGACCGGGCGACCACCCCCACCAACTGCTTCTCGGTGGGCGCCGTCGACGCCACCAACTTCGGCTGGCCCTACCCGATCGCCGACTTCTCGAGCCGCGGCCCCACGACCTGCGATGTCCCCATCGAGAATGCGATCAAGCCGGAAATCGCCGCGCCGGGCGTGGACGTCTATTCGGCGCTGCCGGACGGCCTCTACGGCGAGAACAGCGGCACCTCGATGGCCGGCCCGCACGTGGCAGGCGTCGTCGCCCTCATGCGCCAGGCCAACCCCAACCTGGACGTCGACGCGATCAAGAGCATCCTCATGGCGACTGCCCTCGACGAGGGCGACGCGGGCGAGGACAACAGCTACGGCCACGGCTTCATCGACGCCTACGCGGCCGTCAGCCAGGTGATCGCCGGCTTCGGCGAGGTCACCGGCCAGGTGACGAACGCGAGCTGGGGCGGCGTGCCCCTGCCCGGCGCCACGCTCGAGCTGGTCGGCTACGGTTGGCAGTACTTCACGGACGCGAGCGGCCACTTCACCGGCCGCGCGGCGCCCGGCAGCTACACGCTGCGCGCGAGCCTCGCCGGCTTCGCGCCGCTGGAAGCGCCGGTGACGATCACGGCGGGCGGCAGCGTGACGCAGGACTTCGCGCTCACGGACGTCGCGGGCCCCGCGATCAGCGAGGTGAGCCGGCCGGTGACGCTCGCCGGTGGCGGCCTGCCGGCACCGATCACGGCGACGATCCTCGACTACAGCACGGTCGCCGCGGCGACGCTCCACTTCCGCCTCGACGGCGGCGCCTGGTCCAGCGCGCCGATGGCCTGGCAGGCGGGCGACAGCTACGCCGGCCAGCTCCCCGCCCTGCCGGCCAACACGGCCGTCGACTACTACGTCGCGGCGACGGACGGCCTCGGCTTCGCCGCGCAGGATCCCGCGGGCGCCCCCGGCGAGTTCTACACCCTGCTCGCCACCGAGCTGGTCTACGACTACGCCTGCGAGACCCCCGACTTCCAGTGGCGCGTCGGGCTCCTGAGCGACACCGCCACGAACGGCCGCTGGGTGCGCGCCGATCCGGTCGGCACCTTCCTGAGCGGCGTGCCCGTGCAGCCGGAGGACGATCACACGCCGGCGCCGGGCACGATCTGCTTCGTCACCGGCAACGGCGTGCCGGGCGGCAGCGCCTTCGCGGCGAACGTGGACGGCGGCTGCACGACCTTGGTGAGCCCGACCTTCGACCTCAGCGGCACGCAGCGCGCCTTCGTCAGCTACTGGCGCTGGTTCGCCAACCTGCTGATCAGCGCCGATGACCAGTTCGCGGCCGACATCTCGAGCGACGGCGGCGCCACCTGGCTGCCCCTGGAACGCCTGCCGCGCAACCGCAATCGCTGGGAGCAGGCCTTCATCGACCTGGAGCCGCTGATTCCCTTCACCAACCAGGTGCAGGTGCGCTTCCAGATCTGCGACCTGAACCTGCCCTCGCTGCTCGAGGCGGCCGTCGACGACTTCCGCCTGGAAAGCTACACGCCGAGTTCGACGGGAGCGCCCGACTGGCAGCCGC
>Ga0194127_10001886_pt1 | contig 29626 bp, 30 predicted proteins | sample TA2KigC100mmetaG_FD_148624 | JGI IMG/M metagenome (GOLD analysis project Ga0194127, IMG submission 148624) | Freshwater microbial communities from Lake Tanganyika, Tanzania - TA2015036 Kigoma Deep Cast 100m | ecosystem: Environmental > Aquatic > Freshwater > Lake | place: Tanzania: Lake...
TTTTTCACTCAGTTGGTTGTACAATTCCTGACTACTGCTCATCGGCGGCCTCCTTTGGTCGTGAAGCAACCAAATTATGCCGTATTCGGTGAGCAGTAGCTCTTTAGCCTTTCTGTAAGTTAATCAATCTCAGGGTCTTGTTTTTTTCCGTGTTTACTTGTTTCTGTGTTTACATGTCTACTTGTTTACCTGTCTACTTGTTCCGTGTCTACATGTTTCCCCACTCACCCCGTAAACATTGGCAAGTGTCCAAGTGAATGGATGTGCATCCATTGTGCGCGGTCACCCTCGGTGAGGATGGCTGCCTCGCCTGCCACGCTCGCGCCGGCCTTATCCAGGATCATGCGCATGCCCTGCAAAGTGGAACCTGTGCTGATGACATCGTCCAGGATCACTGCTTTTTTACCCGTAATCGCCTCACGGTCTTTTTCATCCAAAATCAAAACCTGAGGTTGACCCGTGGTGATGGAAAGCGTTTCCGCCTGAATGACATCACCCATATACGGCTTGTACAACTTGCGGAGGATGATATAAGGCTTTTTTGTTTCCACTGAAAGCGCATAGGCCAGCGGAATGGATTTGGCCTCTGCCGTGACGAGAATGTCGTAATCAACATCCTTTAGTTTTTTGGAAAGTTCACGCGCACAAGCCTGGACCAGTTCCGTATCTCCAAGAATGTTCAAAATGGCGATCCGCAAACCGGGCTTGATCTCAAAAAGGGGCAGTTCACGTTTGATACCTGCGATCTCAATGGAATAAACTTCGCGTTTGGGCATGGATTTCCTCCGCAAGGAAAAATGGTTTGCGCGTGTAGTTTATCACAACTTGTGTTCCGTCATTGCGAGGGCGCTCTTGTTCTTCGCCCGAAGCAATCTCCCAACACGACGTGGGGATTGCCACACTGTCGAAGTGCAGGTGCGGCGGCTCGCAATGACGGGCTGTTTCTGGTTAGAAAATTTGTGCTATACTCTGCCCATGCCGATCATCCGCGCTTCTGAAATCGGAAGTTACTTGTATTGCCGCCGCGCCTGGCACTATCGCAAAAAAGGTGTCGAGTCGGAGAATCAAGCCGAACTCGCTGCAGGAACGGATATTCATCACCAGCACGGACGCAAGGTCATCGCCTCGTCTCTTTCGCGAACCCTTGGACTGCTCCTGTCTCTTACGGCAATTGCCCTGCTTGTGGTCTATTGCACTGCGCAGCTATGATCATGTTGAAAGTTGAAGGTTTATAGTTCAGTGACGAGGGTAAACCATGTCTGATTTATTAAAACGCCTCGCTTATTTGCAAACACGGCGCGATCGAACGCCCAATCTCGATCTGGCGCGTGACCTGGTTGCGCGAAATGATAAAGCGGGTATTCGCGAAATTGCCGAAAATATGTGGAATGAAAATAAGAATATTCACTGGGATTGCGTTCACGTCATGTATGAAATTGGCGTAATGGAACCAAATCTCATCTCGCAATATGCCGAAGATTTCCTGAAACTGCTGAAAAGCAGGCACAATAACATGGTCTGGGGCGCAATGACCGCGCTCGCGGAAATAGCCAAGGTCAAGCCTGATTTTATTTTCAGGCATGTGGATGAGATCAAGAAAGCCAAGGAGGCAGGCTCGGTTATCACGATTGACAATTCCATATCTGCTCTGGCACATACCGCCGCCGCGAACGAGGAGTACAACAAAGCCATCTTCCCTTATTTGCTCAGGCATTTATCAACCTGCCGGCCCAAGGAAGTGCCGCAACATGCAGAGAGGACATTGCCTGCTGTGAATGAATCCAATAAAGACGATTTCATCAAAGTACTCAAAAAAAGAAATGACGATCTTTCCGGCGCGGCATTTACACGCCTGAGCAGAATTATAAGATTAGCAGAAAAAATCGCGTAAATTCCACTTTATTTATTCTTTCATCTTTCATCCTTCCCCATTCATCCTTTCTCTTATGCTCTACCTCGCCCTCGTCCTGCTCATCTTCGCCCTCTTCTTTTTTCACCGATCCTCAACCCAGCGGAAGCAAGCCGGCTTGCCGGGCGAACGTATCATCTACACGGATACGCGCGGCTGGGGCAAGGTGGAAAAACCGCTTTTCTACCCTCCCTTGGAGTTGACAGGCAAACCAGATTATCTTGTCCAGCAAAACGGGAAGATCATTCCTGTGGAGGTCAAATCAGGCAGAGCGCCAGATGCGCCCTATGTTTCACACATTTACCAACTCGCGGCATATTGCCTGCTGGTGGAGAAAACCTACAATACGCGTCCGCCGTATGGGATCATCCATTACGAGAATCGCGATTTTGCGATAGATTACACCCGCGAGTTGGAATCTGCTTTGATCGAATTGCTGGCCGATATGCGCGAGGACAACCTGAAGAGAGATATCCGTCGTTCGCATGAGCAGGCCTCCCGTTGTAAAAGATGCGGATTTCGAAATGCTTGTGATCAAAGCCTGGCGTAAAAACAGGTTGGAAGCTGCAGGTTACAGTCAAAAGCCGACCTTCGACCTTCAACCTTCGACTTTTGACCAGACTTCATCCTTTCCTTTATAATTACCCGACTATGCCCGAATCATTCCTGCCTACACATCCTGTTGTCACGGCATATCCAAAAATGCCTGAAGCCTTCGCAGAAGCGCAAGCCATATCTTCTTTCCTTAAAAAAAAAGGCCTGGATGCGCCCTATGGCTCTTTGTATGATGAAGAACTTCGAAAACGTGTAAGAAATGGGGAATTTGACATGCTTATTGTTCTGGGCGGTGACGGTAGTGTCTTACGAGCCGGTCATTTGTGTGCGCCATCCGGCGTGCCGATTTTCGGCGTAAACCTTGGCAGACTGGGGTTTCTTATTCAGGTGGACCGTAAGGAATGGCGCGAGTACTTTGAAAAATTATTAAATGGCGAAGCATGGATTGAGAATCGCATGATGCTGCGCGCCGAACATACCCGCGCTGGCGAGAGTCTGGGTCATTCAAATGCATTGAATGAAGTGGTGGTTGCACGCGGACAAAACCTGCGCCCCGTGCGGCTGACTGCTCTCGTGGATACACGTCAGCTGACCAGCTATGTGGCAGATGGGTTGATCGCATCCACCGCCACAGGTTCGACTGCTTATGCTCTCGCGGCAGGTGGACCAATTCTTCCGCCGGAATTGCGAAATATTTTATTAGTACCCATTGCGCCGCATCTTTCCGTGGATCGCGCGGTTGTTTTATCAGAAGGTTCTTCTGTTAGCATTGTCGTTAGGAGTGAAAATGCTGTTCTGAGCGTGGATGGTCAACCTCCGACACCATTGATGGAAGATGACTCCGTTAATGTAACTGCCGCCGATGTGACCGCTCAATTTGTCCGCTTTGGGGATCCGGGTTATTTCTATCGCAATATCACTGCTCATATGAACGAAAACTCTTTAGGATTTCCACGATGACCGACATAACCATACCCTATTGCTACGCTCATCCCACCCGCGAGACCAGCCTGCGTTGCAAACGCTGTGACCGCCCAATGTGCGCCTCCTGTGCAGTGCGAACTCCAACGGGGTATTTATGCAAGGATTGTGTGCGAAATCACCAAAAAGCATTTGATACCGCTGAATGGTACGATTATGCTTTGGGATTTATCACAGCAGGTTTTCTTTCAGCGATGGCAGCTTTTTTGGTCAGTTTAATTGGTGGGTTCGGTATCTTTGGTTGGCTGCTTATTGCGGCAGGTGTGCCTGCGGCTTCAGCGGCAATTGCTGAAAGTGTGCGTTTTGTTACACGACGCCACCGTTCGCGCTCACTTTTTATTATAGTTGGCATTGGCGTGGTGGTTGGAGCATTGCCTGTCGCTTTGCTTCAGGTAATAAGTATGAATCTCTTTGGTATCCTTTTTCAAGCCATTTATCTTGTGATTGCCGTGCCACTCGTCTATACCCGACTTTCTGGAATTCAACTGTTTAGATAACCGATGCTTACCGAACTTCACATCCAGAATTTTGCCATTATAGATAAGCTCGATCTGCGCTTTGACTCTGGCCTCATCATCCTCACCGGTGAGACGGGCGCCGGGAAATCCATCATCCTCGATGCCGTCGTCATGCTGATCGGCGGCAAAGCGGATACGACTTTTGTGCGAACTGATTCAGACGCCGCATTTGTCGAAGCGGTCTTCCAGCTTAAAGGTCCGGAAAAAGAAGCGGTGCACTTTATCCTCAACCGCGAAGAGTTGATGGATGATCCCAATTATGTTGTGTTGATGCGCGAAATCCGCAAGGAAGGCAGAAGCGTGGCGCGTGTGAATGGACGCACGGTGAATGTTGGGTTGTTGAAGGAACTCGGTGCGCTGTTGATCGATATCCATGGGCAGGCGGAACATTTGTCCTTGCTCGATCCGCGTGCACATCTTGGCCTGCTCGATCGCTACGCGGAGGTTGCAAAACCGCTGACTGAATACCGCCAGACCTGCCATGCCTTGTTGAACTTGCGCCGCGAGCTGAGCGATCTGCAAAAAGCGCAAGCGGATGCAGTACGCCGCACGGAAATCCTCACCTATCAGGCCGAGGAAATCGAAGCCGCTGGATTAAAGACGGGCGAAGATGAAGACCTTCGCAGGGAACGCGACAGACTGGCGAATGCCGAGTCTCTGGCGCAGAATGCGCAGGAGGCTTTGGCAGTCCTGGATGAAGGCTCGCCTGAAACACCCGCCGCTACGGATTTGGTCGGGCAGGCCGCGCAGGCCTTGGCCGCGCTGGCGAAAATAGATGAAGGCCAGGCTGAGTTGGCGAATCAGGCCGAGGTCATGCTGGATACGATCTCTGACATCATCCACAGCTTGCGGGGTTATCTCGAAGAGATCGAATTCAACCCAAAAAGATTGGAAGATATTGAGGAGCGTTTGGACTTGATCCACTCGCTCACACGAAAATATGGAGGCAATATTCCTGCGGTGGTCACCTACGGAGTGGATGCGCGCAAGCAATTGGAAACCATCACCGGCGCGGCGGATCGCATCAACGAATTGGAAATGCAGGAAGCCAAATTACTTGAAAAGCTTGTCAGGCAGGGCAATGCCCTTTCTGAAAAACGCAAATCTGCCGCCGCTGAAATGGGCAAGGGAATCGAGGCTGAACTGGATCACCTAAAAATGGCTTCTGCGAAATTTGGGGTGGATTTCCAAACCAAACCTGACCCCAACGGTGCGCCCATGTCAGATGGAACACGCATCGCCTTTGACCAAAACGGATTCGACCGCGTGGAGTTTCTGGTAGCCCCGAACCCCGGTGAAGGACTCAAGCCTCTGGCAAAGATCGCCTCCGGCGGTGAAACCTCGCGTCTGATGCTCGGTTTAAAGAATGTGATGGCCATTGCTGACGAAGTGCCGGTCTTGATCTTCGATGAAATTGACCAGGGGATCGGCGGGCGTGTGGGTCTGGTTGTCGGTCAAAAGTTATGGAATCTCTCACGTACGCATCAGGTATTTTGTGTTACGCATCTCCCTCAGCTGGCCGTCTTTGGTGACCAGCATTATCAGGTGCAAAAAATCGTGGATAATGGACGAACGCTCACCCGTGTTAAAGAACTTGAAGGCGAACCGCGCCTGCTGGAGCTCTCGCAGATGCTGGGCGAGGTAGGCGAAGGTACGCTGCGCTCGTCGCATGAGTTATTGCAGACCGCCAGGCAAATGATTAAGGGGAAAAAGTGAGCAATGGGCAGTAAAAAGTGATAAGTAAAAGCGGATGCCTTTCAAAGCATCCGCTTTTTAGTTTTTTTGAAAAAACCGCTGGTAGTTTAAATGATGACCGCCAGGGTGAGGGGGGCACCCTAGCGGTCATCATTGGCAATATTACTATGACAATCAGAAAAAATCAAGTCTTTTGGGTTAGAGATACCTTATAAAATTCTCAGTGCCCCGAGTAGGAATCGGACCTACATCTAAGCCTTAGGAGTGCTTTGTTCTATCCATTGAACTATCGGGGCGGACAATAAGATTATACACAAAAGGAAGGAATCCATCCATGCAATGGTTTCCTTCCTTTTCTTCCTTTCAAGCCATGGGTAGCTTATTTTTTATTTGTGCGCAGGGTGTATCTATTTCAACTGCTCTTCAAAAAACTCAACCACCATTTGAGCGATCCCCTGCCGCGAGGGGCTGATGGTCTTGCCGTCCACAGGCTTAAAACTATGGCCCGCATTCTCCACAGTCACCAGTTCGGCAGGCACACCTGCGGCTTGAAGCGCGGCCAGCAATATCTGGGATTGTTCAATGGGAACGAGTGGGTCTGAATCACCATGAAACAAGAGGAAGGGTGGGTCGTCGGGAGTGACGTAAGTCACCGGGCTGGCAAGCGCGGCGTCAAAGCCAGCGAACACGCGGCTTGCACCTTCATACCCGCCTTCAAATTGGACGGTCAAATCTGTTGGACCGAACATATCCACAACTGCCTGCACGCGGCTGGATTGATAAAGATACTCACCCACATCAAAGCCTGCCTTTTCGTCGGTTGTTCCCAGCAGGTTCACGAGATGTCCGCCCGCCGAGCCGCCCCACACGCCGATGCGATTCGTATCAAGATTATATTCGCCGGCATGTGCGCGCAAATAACGCACCGCGCATTTTACATCCTCGATCATTGCGGGGAATGGATACTCCGGCGCGAGACGATAGTTAACAGATACCACCAAAAATCCCGCGCTCTGTAACGAAGGGATTTCCAATGCGCCCGCGCCTTTAGCCTTATCCCCCGAAGACCAGCCGCCGCCATGCACATACATCGTCACAGGTAAAAGAGATTGACCCGACAACGGAAAATAAATATCCATCTTCAGCGCAACTCCCTCCATCGTGCAATACGTGACATCCTTTTCGACTGTGCCAAGTTTGGATGAATCAAGCTCGCTGGATATACCCCCCGCCTCACGCTCCACGTGGATAGGAGTCTGGGTCGCTGTTTCAAGGAGTTGAGTGGTGTCTGAGGGTTTCCCCGGCAAACTGCAAGCCAACGCAGTAACTGCGAGGAGTGTAAAGAAAAAATAGGGTTGTTTCATTTTGCCATCTCCACAATATCCTCCGAGGTGACCACCGTCAAATGCGTGGCAGAGTAGGAGACCAGTTCTTCGTAGGCGGCGAAGATGGCTTGCTGATCTTCAGGCGAACGGAGTTTTGATGGATCGGGCGCATTCAAATCAAACGGCGGCGAAAGCGGGTTGGATTTCTTCGAGCCTTCCATTTCAAAGTAGATACTCGTCCATGATTCGGCACCAGAGCGGTAATAATTATTTTCATGGATGAGCGAGGTGATGAACGGCGCACGTCCATAGTTATGGTTTTCCCATTCAGCAAGTTGGGTTTGCAACATTTTCGTCGGATTGTACGCGCCCGCGTCGGCATTCGGTTTCGACATGAAGTTCCACCAGAAGTTATCGGTGCCGTCTATGCTGGTGGTGCGCGTCACACTGAAATCGCTGGGGCGCACGAGCATGTCATTGACGTATTCATAAGGTTGATCTACTCTTGTGCCTTCTTCGTGATAGAGCAAAGTCATCTGCGCACCGAGGCTGGCATAAACTTTTTGTGCGGCGTCCTTAATTCTTTGGCTGTTGTTTGGCGCAACGGCAACAATGGGATTTCGTCCAAACACCTGAGCAACATAGGTGTATCCGCCAGGCTGTGACCGATCAAGTTCACCTGTTCCGAGATTTAATGCGTAGGTTTCGTATTCGAGTAGCGTTTGGTACAACTCGTCATCACTGAGATTTTGCAGGTGCGAGTCAAAACCAGTGTAAAGCGGGTGCGGCGGGCGGATGTGATAGCTAATGGTCATATTCGAATTCTTGAAGCGTTCGATCACATCGGGACGTTCCTGTTCAAGTTTGCGAGTCACTTCGGCGGTGAAATAAAAGTCGCCGCGCACATTGTATCTTTCAAAGAGATCAACAAGTTTCATTAAGATATCGGCGCTTTCGTCGGTGTGGATCCAATCGTGGACGTTGATGACGAAGGTGATGTATGCGCCCTCACCCTGGCCCTCTCCCGAGGGGAGAAGGGATGATTCAGTAACGGAAGCAGTTGTCGGCTGAGTCTGAGGCGATGTTTGGGCGCAGGCAAGAGTTAGTGAGGCAAGCAATGTCAAGGCGAGGATAAATCTTTGCATGAGTTTCATCCTATTTTTCCGTCGCGGCGTAGGCGTTTGCCATTTCAGAGAAGGTCGCCCATCGCACTTGCCCACTCGCAACCAGCGGGTCAACCACCTCGGTTAAAAATTTTTGGATCACATCAAATGGATGCTGTGGATTGCCGCGAAATTCACCGGGATGAATGGTGAAGTGAAAGACATTGGTTTTGCCTGCTTGCGCGGCATCAAGCGAGGCTACCAGTTGTGATTTGAGATATTCAAAATAAGCTGCATCACCGCCTGTATCGTCAGAACGGCGCATGGCCGCAAAATTGGTCGTATCATATTGACCTTCAGGCAGAAAGACAACTCCGCCATCGGGATCATGTTGCGTGAAGAGTGTGAAATCAACGCCATCGGTGCCGCCCGCAGGCCGCCAGGGATTTACGCCAACCAGTGAAAGGTCAGTCTCCTGCAATTGAGGATTCTTCCAATCACTATTCACATCCAGCCCAGCACAAACCGCGGCTTCATACATTTGGGGGTACAAATTCCCGCCGCTCCAATACCGAATGTCTGTTACGCCGCTGGCTTGTGTAATAAATGATACTTCCTCCTTCAACACATTGCACCATTGTCGTGGATTTAATATCGAGGAATTTTTTCCAAGATGCGCGTCTTCGTGAAAATGCAAGGCGATCTCATGTCCGCGCGAGGCAAGGTCGGCAAGAATGGTATTTCCTGATTCAATCGCCACCGTTGTAAAAGGCGACTGTACCTGAATGGTCATGTGTCCGCCGTGTGCTTCCACGATTTGCGTCACAGCGATGATGTCCTGCACGTGTTTATCGAAGAAGACAGGCTCGTGATAATCACCTTTGCCTCCGCCGTAGCCTTGCGCGGTTTTACCCATCGGCTCGATGTGCATGCCGATCGTGAAGAGCAGGACGGCTTCGCCCGCGTCATTCCCGTCGGGGGAATTGATGACCGTTTCGACAGGTTTTTTCGCCGCCGGGATATTTTCTGCGGCAGGCGCACCGAGGTTGCAGGCGAGCGAAAGAATAATGAGTGTAGTTAACGTAATGAGTGAATTTTTCATGGTGATCTCCTGTTCCACTTAATATATAAAATCATTGTGAGCGCGTGGTTGTGCGAGTGTAAAATCTTTGTAAAAAAAGGTCGAGCATGAGTTGGCCGTGATTGAGGTCGCCTTCGGTGAGTCCGCAGGTTTGTTCAAGGTCGAGAGGCTTGATGACATGAGAATTGGAGACACCTGCACTTGCGCCAGGTGCAAGTGTTAGCGATTGGAGATTGGGGAAATATTCCGGGAGAGTGTCTATCGCAAGTTTCTCGGAGATCTCGCCGTACTTCGCGGCATCGTAGGCGCGTTCGAGGTGTTCGATGGAAGGGCGTCGAATGTCAGGTGGTTTCCATCGGGTTGCAGAGAATTGAAAGCGGTTCTCGCGCTGAGCGGAGGATTGAGCAGGCGATTTTTGTCCGCCGTATCGAAACCCGAAGTCGAAGCGCTGTCTGGAAGCGCGAGTCTCAAATCTCTGATGATATCAGGGCGAAGAGTTCCGCCCGTTCAAACGAAGTCCGCCTGGAAGCCTTCGCCAAAAGACTCGGTCACCACCGAGCCGCCCACGATGGCGCGACGTTCGAAAATCAAAACTTTTTTGCCTTTTTTCGCAAGATAGGCTGCGGCAACCAATCCATTGTGCCCCGCGCCGATGATGATGTCGTATTGATTAGTTGGCATAAACAATTCCTTTTTCTTGTTTTTTCACAATAATTTCGGTGTTCGTCAATTTGATTCGTGCTATACTTTATTCATGAAGTTCATCTGGGACAGGAGCAAGAACGAAATTAACATCGAGAAACACAGCCTGAACTTTGCCGACGCTTACAAAGTGTTTGAATCACCGATGCTGGTCGGCTTGGATGAACGAGAGGAGTACGGTGAAGACCGCTGGATCGGCATCGGATTAATGGAAAAGCGTGTTGTCGTGATCGTATTTACTGAACCAGAAGAAGACACCATTCGAGTGATTTCTTTCAGAAAAGCAACAACAGATGAGAGTAAAAAATATGAACAAGAATTCAAAAACCAATTTGGATCGCTTTGACGCCATGACCGATGACATGATTGATACATCGGATATTCCTGCGTTGACCGAAGAATTTTTCGCGTCCGCAAAATGGCGAATGCCGAAAGACAAAGTCAAGGTGATGGTGGAAGTTGAACCCGAAATCGCGCAATGGTTCAAGGCGCAAGGCGAGAACTATCAAAGGGTTCTTGCCGAAGCCTTGCGAAACTACGCACAGGAACATAACAAGTAAACTTTACACCACAAGCCCTTGTGAAAACGGGGGCTTTATTTTTGCGCGGCACGTCCCCCTCTCCTTTTAGGAGAGGGGCTAGGGGTGAGGTCCGTTGTGCCCACCGCCGATGATGATTGTGTCGTAGTGATTAGTTGTCATAAATAATTCCTTTTAATTCACCAGAGATAAACGGAGATGAACAGGGATTTTTTTGAACCGCGAAGCACGCGAAGTTCGCCAAGAAAACCTTCTTAAATCTTTGTGCTCTTCGCGGTTAATTCTTTTCTCCGCGCTCTCTGAGACTCTGCGGTTAATTTTCTTTTGCTCTTGTAACTGCTGGTTTCGATACGCCCCTCAAAGAGCATTCTGGGCTACTCAACCAGCGGGTTCAACTGAACACTGATTACTGTTCACTGATAACTATTCTCTTACTTCTTCTTCCACTCCGGCTCATAAAACGGTAACACTCTGAACTGCTTTGGTCAGGGGAACAACTGTAATTCCTTCCGCCAGCGTATACGGCTGTGACCCGGGATACACCACAACCAATTTATCCAACTCCAAATCAGTCATCGCCGCGCGCATGGATGGGGTCAACTTCGGCGCATCCATGCGTTTACATTCCACGCCAATGCGTTTATTGTCTTTGATGAGAAGCAAATCCAATTCTGTGCCTGAATGAGTCGCCCAGAAATAAACTTCATCTGGTCGTGTGGACTTGATAATCTCTTCAATTACATAACCTTCCCACGAAGCACCCATGCGAGGATGTAAGGCAAGTTCATCTTCGGATTTAATTCCAAGCAAATAATGCAACAAACCCGTATCACGGAAATAGATTTTCGGTGACTTCACCTGCCGTTTGCCCAGATTTGCAAACCAGGGGCGCAATTGTCTGATCATAAAAAGGTCTTGCAATAAATCCATATAACTGCGTGCTGTATTCTCGCTGATGTTCAACGTCCGCGCCGCTTCTGCGGCATTCCAGATTTGTCCGTGATAATGAGCCGCGACACTCCAGAAACGAAATAGACTTGTGGATGGAATCTTTATGCCAAATTGCGGCACATCGCGTTCGAGAAATGTGGATACGAAATCTTTGCGCCACTCGAGGCTTTCTTTGTCAGTGTTCGCTAAAAACGAAAGTGGAAATCCACCGCGTCCCCAATGTTTGTTTTGATTTTCAATCCCAACTTCCTCCATACTAAACCCACTCATGGGAATAATTGTTATACGCCCGGCAAGCGACTCAGACGATTGGCGCAAAAGGGCTGGTGATGCACTCCCTAAAATCAAAAAACGCGCGGGTAATGGGTCGCGGTCAGACAAGACGCGCAGGATGGGAAATAAATCGGGTCTGCGTTGTATCTCATCAATGACAATCGTGCCGCGCAAATCCTGCAACGTGGTCATTGGCTCATCCAATCGAGTGAGACTGACGGGATTCTCCAAATCGAAATAATTGGATGAATCAGGTGAAACGATTTGGCGCGCAAGCGTAGTCTTTCCACACTGGCGCGGACCAATCAGCGCAACCACTCGGCTTCGTTGAAGAGCGCTTTTTACTTCTTTGCGTAAATTAGTTCGATCTATCATGTCTATATTTTACCCTGAAAATCCGCAGGCAAACTGAGGAATTTCAGGGTTTTTCACGAACTGCTAGTTTCGATACGCCTTTCGCACACCGTCCTGCGTTCGGTGCAGTGAAGAAAGCTCAAGGCTACTCAACCAGTGACAATTACCACTTATCAATCTCCAATCTCTCTATATTACCCCGAACGCTTTTGCAGCGGCTCATAAAACGGCAGTTTCACCACCTTCGCAGGCGCATGCTGACGATGGACGACAGACTATTGACCATCTTATTTCGCCATCTTCTATTGCCCATCGTCTATGGTCTATTTGAATACTCTACTAGCGCGAAGCTTGTACTGAGCCTGTCGAAGTGAAGACCAGCACCGTCAACGCTTCGATAAACTCAGCGCGGCGCTCTTCCTCAATCGAATGGAATTTGCGCGCAGCGTCCATATTCTTCGCCACATAATATACCTCGTCCTCCGTGTGCGGTGACTGGGGATCCGCCTGCGGGCAGGACATATGTTGGGAAGTTCCTGCAACATTCCTATGGGCTAATAGCCTTGATGGCCTCGACGCCGTAATATTCGCTCCCGCAAGTGACAACGGATTCTTTCTCCATATCCCTCGATCTCATAATATCCTGCACACCGATTCCATACATATCAATGACGATCACTTCAACCAATTGCTGCCCCCGTGCTTTGGCTTCTTTGATATCTGCATCCCGTTGGTCCCATAGTTCTGCGCGGCGTACAAATCCGGGCAGTTCCGAGTAATTTGTTTTAATAAGACGAGCAGTATATGCAATGCTGACCAGAAATCCGGTTAATGCAAGAATATGCAGCCATTTTTTTGGCAGGCGAACGCTGAGGTACTGCCCATAAAGCCATGCAATTACTGCCAGTCCTGCCAGCATGGTGAACCTTGCAAGCGATTGTCCGCGTGGGTCGGGCGGAGAGCTGTAAAAACGAACGCTGGGAGCCTGTATGGCTGAAATCAATAACCAGACGACGATCAAGGTCAGCAAAGCGGTCAATGTTGTTTTCCGCATATTAACCTGTGCTGTGCCAGCCTGCTCGAAACGAGATGCCATGGAAAGACATGCAAAGAATAATATAAGCACCATGTGAGGAACAGGCAGGCTCTTGAAGGATTGGATCATGAAGTTAGTGGCATATCTGAAAGATAGAAAAGGTACAAATAATAAACTGGTAGGCTTCGCCGACATATCCCCATAACGGGAATTGGATGGGGAAACGATCAAGACGATCATTGCCAACGTAAGAAAAACAAAGGTAATCCATATTGTGGGAAACGTTCTGACCGCCCAGTCAACCCCTTTTTGTTTTAGATACCAGAATATCATCAAAGTTAATGTGATGCCTGCCAGCAAATACACGCTGCCTATTTCTGAAAGCCCGCCTCCCCAAAAAGCTAATGGAGCGATCAAGACCTTCAGGAATTTATTTTCCCGCCCCCCAGCCATTTGAGAGGTAATAATGCCAAGCATGAAAACGGCCGTAATAAGAGTGAAACTGTAATGCACTCCGGCTTGCCAGTATAGAACCTGGAACCGCTGGGTGGAAATGTACAGGTTAAAATACAACAGCATGGCGCTTCCCAACAAGATTGCGCTTTTGGGAATGGCTCCATTCATTTTGGAAATGTTGGATATGACCCAGAACATCCCTGCAAGCCATAACAGAATAATCAAAGTTGCCAGGATTTGAGTACCCAATATGCCCGGCAAATAGAACAGGCCGGATAGCAAGGTAAGGGCGTAGCGATTGGTTGAATACCCCCGATGAGCCTGCTCGCCGGTCAGGAAGTATGTGTTCACTGTTTTCCATACGCCGAGGTTTTTGAAATCACGGTTATAACACCAGTCATCGCCCCAGTAGCGGTTATAAAAGCCCATGTAGGCCAGCAAAGCCAAACCGGCAAATGTGACCAGAATGCCTAACGGGATCGTCCATCGGTTGAATTGTCTCATCAAAAAACCTTTTTTATGAAATATATTCCAGGGCCAAAATTATAATGTTTTGTAGGATTTTAATTGGTTTGAATTTAACCTAATTGCCGCAACTTCATGCCATACAAAAAAACCATATTCAATGAATGTCAGTGCGGTTAAGCTGCTTGCAAAAATAATCGGGCCGAGCAGGATGATTCGTTTCATACCCCAATAATAACAGCCCCGCGTTTGCGAGGCTGTATGTTTCTTCTTCGTTGTTCAGGGCTGGATATTTTTCTAATTACGGTTCCGTCCACCGCCGCCGCGATTTCGATCACCGAAATTACGTTGGGGACGTTCTTCACGAGGCTTGGCAACGTTGACGGTAATTGCGCGTCCCATGAAATCCTGGCCATTGAACATGCTGATGGCCTTTTGCGCCTCGTCATTGGTTGCCATTTCGACGAAACCAAATCCTTTGGCGCGCCCCGTTGCGCGGTCTATGATCAATGCAACAGAGGTGACGTTTCCAGCCTGGCTGAAGTGAACCTTGAGATCATCTTCAGTAGCGGCGTAGGGCAGGTTGCCTACATATAACTTGTTTTCCATCTCTTCTCCAAGTGGTTCAACGTTCCAGCCTGAACGATACTGAAGTTTATCATGGATTAATATTTTCTGAGAAACAATAATGGATGGAAAAAACTGGCGCTTCATGCGTAACCCTAACCTGCTCCAACCGCGGGACAGACTCGTGACCTTGACATCGATCAGCAAAAGCGCGCTGAGCATACAGCAAAGCTTCTCATCCTTTATAATTGGGGCTGCGGGCGGTCTCAATGCTCAGCATATTTGGAGGCAAAATGACTTACAGGACAGTTTTAACAGAAACTCGCGGACGCGTGGGCATCGTGCAATTAAATCGTCCACAGGCAATGAATGCGTTTAATACCGCCATGCTCACTGAACTCTTTGATGCACTCGAAGTATTTGACAAGGATGAAAATATTGGCGCGATCATCGTCACAGGCAATGAAAAAGCCTTTGCCGCCGGCGCAGATATTAAAGAAATGGCACAGGCTTCCCCGTTTCAGATGATCACAGAAGCGCGCGTGGAAATATGGGATCGAATCCGTGGGATTAAGAAACCCGTCATCGCGGCAGTATCAGGCTGGGCCTTGGGCGGCGGATGCGAGTTTGCACTTTCATGTGACATGATCATCGCATCTGAATCCGCCAAGTTCGGTCAGCCAGAGATCACAATCGGCGTCATCCCCGGCGCGGGCGGCACACAGCGCCTTGCGCGTTTGCTTGGCAAACAACTGGCCATGGAAATGGTCATCAACAACCGCACCCTGACCGCCGCCGAAGCGCTCCATTTTGGATTGGTGAACCGCGTCGTCCCTGTGGAAGGCTATCTCGATGCCGCTGTTGCCTTCGCAGAAGAGATCGCCGCGCGCGCGCCGCTGGCTGTCCGCATGGCAAAGGACTCGGTCAATGCCGCGTTCGAAACCAGCCTGACCGAAGGACTCAAAGCCGAGAAGCGCAATTTCTATCCGCTGTTTTCCACCGAAGATCAGAAGGAAGGCATGCAAGCCTTCATTGAAAAACGGAAGGCGGATTGGAAGGGGAGATAGTTTTTTCATGCGCATGGGAAGTCAGCGCTTGCACGCGAAAGAGTTCGAATATCATCCCCTCTGTGGGGACCCGTGATTGGAAAACAAAAAACGCGCCCATTGCGGAACGCGTTTTCCTGTGGCGGGGAAGGCGGGATTCGAACCCGCGACTGGTTTAACCCAGCACTCACTTAGCAGGCGAGCCCATTCAGCCACTCTGGCACCTCCCCAGTTGATTTACGATTTTCAAATCGACGATTTTGGATTGATATTGTAATTGCAAATCAAAAATCGTCAAATCGTAAATTGCCCAGCGGAGGGGGTGGGATTCGAACCCACGTTGGTGTGACCCAAACATGTTTTCAAGACATGCGCCTTCAGCCGCTCGGCCACCCCTCCAGGCGAAAAAGATTTTACCATATATCAAAATCGCTCGCGAAAAGTTATCCGTAGATTATACAGATTTCACAGATTAATTAAATCTGCATGATCTTTGAAATCTGCGGATGGATTTTTATATAACTCCCAGTTTCTTCCCCACATTCTTGAACACCCCCAAACCTTTATCCAGATCATCCTTGCTATGTGAAGCAGAGATCATCACGCGGATCCTTGCCTTGCCTTGCGGCACAGTTGGGAATCCAATGGACATTGCGAACACACCTGCATCAAATAGCTCACGGCTGAATTGTTGTGCGAGCGGCGCTTCACCGAGCATGATCGGAGTGATCGGTGTTTCGGTGACGCCTGTGTTAAATCCGAGGTTCTTCATTTCGGCTTTGAAGTATTTGGCATTTTCCCAAAGTTTGTCCACAAGCTGTGTAGAGTCCTCGAGCAAGTCTACTGCCGCGAGACATGCCGCCGCATCTGGAACAGTGACTGCGGAAGAAAACAGGAACGGGCGACCGCGCTGACGCAGCCAATCAATGATGACCGCTTTGCCCGCCACAATTCCGCCCACCACGCCAAAGGCTTTGGACATCGTACCGACTTCCACGTCCACTTTGCCATGCAAATTGAAATGATCCACAATGCCGCGTCCGCCTTTACCGAGCACACCTTCGCCGTGCGCGTCGTCCACCATCAAAAGAATATCGTATTTCTTCGCCACTTCATAAATATCAGGCAGGGGCGCAATGTCACCGTCCATGCTAAAGACGCCATCGGTCACGATCAACGCGCGGCGATATTGACTGAGATTCGCCTTGATCTGTTCTTCCAATGATTTCACATCGTTGTGTTCATAGGGGATGATCTTCGCGCCAGATAAACGAGCGCCATCAATGATCGAAGCGTGATTCAATCTATCCGAAAAGATCACATCTTCTTTTCCAACCAACGCTGGGATGGTTGCCAAATTTGCGGTGAAGCCCGATTGAAAGGTGATCGCGGCTTCCACGCCTTTGAATTGCGCGAGACGTTTTTCGAGTTCAACGTGCAGGGTCATTGTCCCAGCAATGGAGCGCACTGCGGCAGGCCCCACACCCATTTCATCCAGCGCTTTCTTTGCCGCGGCAACCAGCGCGGGATGATTCGCCAATCCCAAATAATTGTTCGAGCAAAAATTCAAAACCTTCTTCCCATCCACGATCAGCCAGGCGCCCTGCGGCGATCCGATCGTGCGGATGCGGTTATACAGCCCTGCGCTTTGCAGGTTTTCAATTTCCTGTTGGATCCAATCAGTTTTTGACATGGTGAACTCCTTGGTTGAGAATACAAATTATTATAGCGACACAATAAAAAATGGACATCACGAATTACACATGACCTCCATTCTTCATTCCTCATTCCTCATTCTTCATTCTGACTTCCGCCAGCAGTCCCAACTCTGCCAGCCCCGCGATCACTTTTTGGATGGCTCCGCTTTTGACAACCACTGCGGTGGGACTTAATAGCTCGCCTAAAAATTTTCCCGCCTTCGACTTGCGCATCTCTTCCATAACCTCAGGACTGCTGACCCTGAGCACAAACAGACTCTCCAGCCGGGCCTCGCTGCCGTGCATCTCCCAGCGTTTGAGCGCTTTCACCAACGCCGGCGGGACATTGCTGTTCGTGTATTTCACCAGCAGTGATAATAACTGCTCGGCTTTAAGTCCCTGCTCTTTGGCATGTGTCAAAGATTGTGCAGTAACTTGATATTTATATTCATCGGTGGGGGTCGAGTAGCCGCGAAACGGCGTATCGAGACCATCTCCCCACTCGCAGAAGCGTGATATTTGATAGCGAACCGCACGTGAGAACATTCGTGAAATGGTGATTTTTCCGTTGGATGAAACGACAATTTTTCCTTCGACCTTCGACCTTTGACCTTCGACCTTCGACTTAACAATCCGAAACGCCGTTGCTTCTTTCCCCTCTTCCGGCGATGCCAGATCTGCCATGCCAAGCCAATGCAATGTTTGTATGAAATATTTGATCAGCGCGCCATCCACTGAGTCCCAATAAGCAAATCCGCGCAGATATTGTCCATCGGATTCTCTTTTGATGAACCACGAGTCATAGTCCCCTGCCGGGCGTTGATAATCTGGAAATTTTTCCTTGATAGCGCGGAGAAATGCAGGCAGACTCCACCATTTATTCTGTGGGATGGAGTTAATCAAATTCAGCAAAAATCCGCGTGTGACCAGCGGTTGATTCTTCCATTCGCCTTCGCAGAGAATACCAGGCAACAGTCGCAACTCGTCAAAGATCTGCGAGGATTGCCATGCTTCGATAAGCAGTTTCAATGCATCTGCGCGTGAGGCTTCAAGGAAGGATTTAACTTTTTCCGTTTGCGGTGCGCCTTTTTTTATTAATCCCGCCGTTGTTAAAAGCACAGTGAGTCGCAGATCGGACACTTGCGCCGCACGCCAGTGCAGGTGTTGCCAATCCGACTTACCCACGCGCAAAGCAGCGAGATAGGTTGCAGCATCGTCAATGATGCGATCTGATGCGAGAATCTCAAACATCTTTTCAACAGGAGTCGCGGGGCGGCCTAAGGGTTCTTCTTTTCCCCCTTTGTGTACTTTGTGTACTTCGTGTTTAATTATTTCCAATAAATCATCGGGAATATACGCAAATTCCTGTGCGCCTTTAGGTGAATCGAAAAATGCTTTCGCGAGCAAGCCGCGGTAAAAAAGGATCTCTGCTGTTGAGGATGGTTTTAGGTGCGGACGTTCGCGGTCTCGTTTCCCTGCGCCCATCTCGCGTATCTCGCCATACTCGCGGGCAAAGACAACCCACTCGAGCCTGCCGCCGGACTCAACCAGGGCAGTAAGGGCGGCGCGTGCTTCAGCGGGGAGAATGTCTATTGTTTCGGTAACAGTTTCAAGGTCCAGAAGAGAGGCGCAGAGTTCCTGCGCGGCAGAGTCCACATCGTCTGAGTCTAGTTCGAGCCCCCATAAATCCGCGATGATTTTTATGTGTCCAAGATCGAAGTTGAGCAGGCTGTGATAGAGGTCGGGCATGGGGTAGGTATACAAGGAAACAGGTAAACAAGTACACATACATTGTACCTGTCTACCTGTTTACGTGTCTACGCTTTTACCCTTTAACTATTTTCAGCGCTTGCGGCAAAAGCTCAAAACTTACCTTGCGTAGATTGCTTCCGAAACTTGTGAATATCTCCCCGTCGGCATGAATGTAAAGCGGGAGGTCGGAGGAAAGCGTGAGTTTTTTGAATTCACCCATGCGGACCTGTTTGAAGCGCATATGGGTGCCCTGCATGAATTCAGGCACGAGGCGGAACATCATGGCGCGTGAAACTTTGTTGACAATGACGTATTCCAGTTTGCCATCGTGATTATTCGAGTTGGGCGAAAGCATAAATCCGCCGCCTTCGCGCGGGCCATTGCAGAGGGTGACCATGAGGGTGCTGCCTTCCCATGTTTCGGTATCTGTTTCTATTTTTATCCTGGCAGGATTGTGGTTGAGAATGATCGTCTGAATGACCGCCGTGAGATACATGAGAAAGCCTTTGACAATCGGCAATTTATGCGAACGGATGGTGACGACCGCGTCAAAGCCGATGCCGAGACTGTTATCAAAATATTCCTTGCGGCCCTGTTCATCAGTCATCAAGCCAATGTCCACGAGTTGAATATTTTCCGCTTTGAGCGCGTGCGCCAGCGCATGCGAGGATTTCTGTGTGATGCCCATCGAATAGGCAAAGTCATTGCCTGAGCCGATGGGGACAATGCCCATGACGGGGCGTTTGTTTTCAGGAACCTGCATCAGACCGTTGATCACTTCATGGACCGTGCCATCCCCACCCAGGGCAATGACCATGTCACAGCCTTCTTGAACAGCTTGTTTGGCAAGTTCAATTGCATGGGTTGGGTAGACCGTTCCACTCCATGTAAGTTCGCCTTTGAACTCCTGTGCAATCGGACGCAGGTCATTGGCGGTCTTCCAGGCGCGTCCCATGTCTGCCATGGGGTTGAGAATTAGTTTTACTTTGTGGGGCTGGTAGATTGAGCTTGTCGAAATCATATCGGCTCCTGCGTTTGGTTTTGTATGAATACAACCCCGCGTGTATCTCTTTGGTTGCAAGAAAAAAACGCCGCATAAGCGCGGCATTCCAATGAATTGTTCAACTCTTATTAGACCGTGGAGCTGTGATCGGATTTAAATCCCCCGTCATCCCTCTCGCAACACTGTATGAACCGCGGTGATGTTTCTTGGCTTGATACAAGGCCGCATCGGCCGCTCGCAAAAGATCGCCGGAGTTTTTTGAGTGCAGCGGGTAGATGGCGATACCGGCTGTGATGCCCAGATTGATGTTATTAATTCCGGGAAGGTGAGGGTTGTATTCCTTAACCAAATCTATGATCTTCTGCGTCACAAATTCAGCAACTCCTTGGTCCGCATCTCGGATAATCAGGGTAAGTTCGTCGCCGCCGTAGCGCGCCAGAAAATCTGTTGGGCGAATATTATCGGCGAGGTGGTTGAAAAGGGAATGCAGGATCTCATCGCCGACGACATGCCCATATGAGTCGTTCACATTCTTGAATCCATCCAAATCCATCATCACGACAGAGAAATTGGAATTCATGCGCTTTGCATGGCGTATGTCTTCTTGAAGGCGCTCGTCCAATGCGCGGCGGTTGGGCAGACCGGTGATACTGTCTGTGTTAGCCAGCTCGGTTACACTTTTATGCAGACTCGCATTCGAGATCGCCACTGCGGCCTGATCCGCCAGCAGGCTGATCAGGCGCAGCTCAGCTTTTGTAAATCCCCCCAGAATGGTTCTTGAAAGATTCATGACACCCACAATGGAGTTGGCGAATTTGAGCGGAATACTGATCATCGATCCAGCCCAATCGGGAGGAAGATCCTTAAAAAGCGGATGATGAAGAATATCCTCAACAATAATCTGTTCGCCGCTGTTTGCCACGGAATAGGTGAGACCATTTGGCCTCGGCGGCGCAAAGCCCTTGTTCTTGACACCATCTATATTTAAGGAGGCTCCAAAATGCAGAGTCCCATGAGCATACAAATAAATGTGAGCCAGGCGTGAATTCCTTATCAGCCTGATCGCTTCGCTCACCACTGCATCCAGCACAGTCTGCAGGTCCAGGCTGGAGGTCAGATTCATGCCGATGCTTTTCAAGGCATCCAGCTCATCGGCCTGCTGTTTCACCAGAACCATCAGGGAATCTTTGGAGTTAATTTCCTGTGTAAAGGTCTTGATGCGAGTATTCTTATTAGGTGGGTTGGGCGAAATTTCTGCAGCTTCAATCAATACCTGAATTAATTTGAAAATTCCATTTTTTTCTTCAGGCAGGATCAAAGGATTCTGATTGATGATATCCCTGGCACGATCGAACACACCGTGCCCGTCTTCATTTTTATCTTTCATAACAGCCTTTGGATCATACGCTAAAACAGGAAAAACCTAATCTCCCTTATTATACACATAGATTGAAGAATGACAGCATCCGTTTTGGACAATAAATGGACTGTGTTAGAATGACGTTCTCAAACTTTTTATGAGGTCGCCTGTGTCTGATTCACCCAAACCCTTTAAGAAAACTTCCCCTGCGGGAACTTCGCAGGGCAAGCCTGCTCCTGCCACGCCGCTGACTCCACGCCGACGCGGGATCATCGTCGGCGCATCCGAGGGAATCGGCGCCGTCCTTGCCCAAAAACTGGCAAAAGAGGGATACAGCCTGGCTTTGATCGCACGCAGAAAAGATAAATTAATAACGCTTTGCAATGAAATCAACAAACCATTAAATGAAACCCGCGCCCTTTCTTATGTGCATGACGCGGCGAATTATGCTGAAGTGCCGGGCTTGCTTCGCAGGATCGTTGCAGATCTGGGCGGATTGGACTTGATCGTCTTCATGGCCGGCGTCAACTACCCTCCCGGGCTGAACAATTACAACTTTGAAGGCGACCGCAAAATGGTCGAAGTCAATCTGATCGGCGCAATGGCCTGGCTCAGCCCGGTGGCAGAAATGTTCCAAAATGCAAAAACGGGACAGATCGTCGGCATCTCCTCCGTTGCCGGTGACCGCGGACGGATTGCCAACCCCGGCTATAACACCTCCAAAGCCGGGTTGACAACTTATCTCGAGGCGCTTCGCAACCGGCTGACTCGCCATGGTGTGAACGTGTTAACCGTCAAACCCGGTTTCGTAAAAACCGAAATGCTCAAAGCCGCCCAGGGCGCAACACCTTTTGCGGTCACACCTGAAAAAGCAGTGGAAGATATTTACAAAGCCATGCGCGAGCGCAAGCAGCTGATCTATACTGCCTCCATTTGGCGCTGGATCATGCTCGTCATTCAACATATGCCGTCGGTGATCTTCCGCCGTATGTCGTTTTAGATTGTAGACCGCGGACGATAGACAATCGTCTGCTAACCGCCTTCTGTCATCATCTCATGCAAAAAACCTTCACCCAATTCGATAACTTTGGACATTCACTCAAGGCGGCATCTTATCTCAGCCAGCCCAAATCTGCCGAAGACATCTATTCAGCCTTCAAACTCGCAAAGAAGATGGGGCTGACCGTCACGGCGCGAGGGGCAGGGCGCAGTTACAATGACGCCTCCTTAAATGGCGGCGGGATTGTGCTGGAACTATCCGCGATGAACCAGATCACTAAATGGGATCAGGCCAAAGGTCAGGTTCGATGCGAACCCGGCGTCACATTGGAACAGCTTTGGAAAAAAGTCGAACCTGATGGCTGGTGGCCGCCCGTTGTTTCGGGCACCATGAAAACCACATTGGGCGGATGCCTGGCAGCAAACATTCACGGCAAAAATAATTTCAAGATGGGCACGATTGGCGAACACGTGATCGAGTTCACTGCCATTTTGCCGACGGGCGCAGAGATGACATGCTCCCCCAAAAAGAACGCGGATTTGTTTTACGCCATGATCGGCGGATTGGGGATGCTTGGAATTTTTACATCCATCACCCTGCAGATGAAACGCATCCATTCCGGACTTTTAGCGGTGGATGCGTGGCCCGTGCAGAATCTACGCCGACAACTCTTCAGCCTGCTCGATGGCGCTCCCAAATATGATTACATCGTCGGCTGGATGGACGGGATCGCGGGCGGCTATGCCCTCGGCCGCGGACAGATCCATGCCGCGCGCTATTTGCACGAAGGCGAGGATAAAAACCCGCAGGAAACGATGAAGATTCAAAATCAAATTTTGCCGCCACGCATCATTGGCGTTTTCCCAAAGGGACTGCTGCATTATTTTATATCACCATTTACGAATAACCTGGGCACATGGGGAATCAACACTGCGAAATATATCGCTTCATTAAGAAAACATACCTTCCGACAGTCTCACGCGGCGTTTCATTTTCTTTTGGATTATGTACCCAATTGGGAACTCTCCTACGGTCGCGGCGGATTGATCCAATATCAATCCTTTCTGCCAAAAGAGACCGCCGAATCCGCGTGGACCGAGATGCTGAAACTTTCGCACCAGAACCGCCTGCCTTTTTATCTTGGTGTAACCAAACGCCACCGCCCTGATCAGTTTTTACTGACCCACGCTGTGGATGGTTTCTCGCTCGCCATGGATTTTAGAGTGAGCGAGGGCAGCCGCGCAAAGTTAAGCGTCATGTTACAGGAGTTTGACAGAATCGTGCTGGCCAACGGCGGCAGATTTTATTTCGCAAAAAACAGCGAAACCAGCGCTGAAACCACCCTCGCATTTTATGGAAAAGAAACGGTGGCAAAATTCGGAAAATTGAAAAAACGCTGTGATCCGAACGGGTTATTAGAGTCAGATTTATTTAGAAGAATTTTTGGATGAATTACGGATTACGCATCACGGACTACGTATTCCGTAATGCGTAATCCGTAATCGGTAATGAGTAAAGAGCCATGCAGGAACTTGTTGTTCAAGATCTAGGCCTGATCGAATACGAACGCGCCTGGAAGTTACAGGATCAATACGCCGCGGAAATTGCAGAGGGGAAACGTCCGCCAACTTTGCTTTTGCTTGAACATCCCCACGTCTACACATTTGGAAGAAGAGGCCAGGCGGGAAATCTATTGTGGGGCCAGGAACAATTAAAGAAAAAAGGCATATCCATTCATTGGGTGGATCGCGGCGGCGATGTCACCTACCATGGTCCCGGGCAGTTGGTGGGGTATCCATTAATTCCTCTTGTTCCGCTAAGGCCCGACGGCTCTCAAAATGAATCTTCTACTATGGAAGACGACTCGCTAAGACCTGTCAGGTCTGATTATGTCGGTTACGTCCGCAAGTTGGAGAAAATGCTGATCGGGACGTTGATGCATTTCGGGATCGCGGCAGGTCAGCGCAGCGGCTCGACCGGCGTGTGGATTCAGCCGGATATACATTCACACTGCCCGCGCTGTCGCCCTGAAGATAAAGAGAAGCCCGCTAAAATTGCCGCGATCGGAGTGAAGGTGGATGCGCACGGAGTCACACGTCACGGCTTTGCGCTGAATGTAAATCCGGACATGGAATATTGGGATGGCATCATTGCTTGTGGAATAAACGATCCGCTCGTTTCACTTGCCGATCTGCTCAACCCTGCTCCCACAATGGATGCTGTTAAAGCGAAAATAACATTCGCTTTTCGTGAAGTTTTTGAAACCGGATAAGAAATCCACCGCGAAAATCGGGGGATTTTTTATCCGTTATTGCCCTGTGTACCAAATAATTTTGCAGTCCCTATTTGTGTTTAGCGCGCGCCTTTTCTTCCAAATTGACGTTCAAGCATATCCACTGAGAGGTGAATCATCGTCGGCCTGCCATGCGGGCAGGTGCGCGGTGACTGGCAGGCTTCAAGGTCATTCAACAGACTGCGTTGTTCATTGCTCGTGAGGGCTTGCCCGCCTTTTACAGCCAGCCGTTTGCAGATGCGCGCCGCGAGTTTCGCCTCCATTTCAGCCTGCAACGGCGTTTCATCCTCTTCAAAATCCTCGACCAAAGCCCGCAACGCAGAGGCAGGATCGCCGCCCGAAAACAAGACGGGTATGGCGCGCACCTGGAAAGTATTCGCCCCGAACTCTTCCACTTCAAAGCCAAAATGATTCAGGAAAGGCAATTGTTCCGTGAGCATCTTCGCCGATTGCGGGGATAATGCGACCACTTCCGGGGAAAGCAAGGACTGGGAGGGTATCTTCTTCATTTCATGCTGGGCCATCAGTCTTTCAAACAAGACGCGTTCATGCGCAGCATGCTGGTCAATCAGATAAAGTCCATCGGGACCTTCCGCCACGAGATAGGTTGAACCAATTTGCCCGATCAACCTTAAAAGAGGAACACCTGCGAAGGACGGATTTCCGACATCCTGCCTGAAGGGTATTTCCGATTGGTCACTATTCACTGATACCTGATCACTGCCCACTGACGACTGCTCATCATGTCCAATACTCCAATCAATCCCAATCTCCCTCGGCTGCGAAGGGACGGAACGCGTTCCCCACAATTGCGGTGAAACGGAGGGCACCGGCGTGTAAGCCAGCAAGGCCTTGCGCGCGGAGCGCTGCACGAAACTGAAAACTTTATCCTGGCTTCGAAAGCGCACTTGCGCCTTGGTGGGATGCACATTCACATCCACATCTTCGGGCGCTATTTCCAAAAACAAAGCCGTGAGCGGATAACGTCCCACCATCAACAAGGTGTGATAAGCCTGCAACAAGGCCGAGGTCAAAGAGATTTCCTGCACCCAGCGACCATTGACGAAGAAAGTAATTTCCTTGCGGTTGGAGCGGGTCAACGAGGTGGGGCTGATAAAACCGGTTAACGATAAACCTTCCTCCTGAGCCATCACTTCCAGCATTTGTTTCGCGACATCCACGCCATACAATGCGGCCAGGATGGCACGGCGGTCCCCATCGCCGGCAGTTTGCAAAGTGGACTGCCGGCCATCGGTCACTTTGAAGCGCACCGTTGGATATGCCAGCGCATAGCGCGTGACCATTGCATCAATGGCGCGTCTTTCGGTGACATCTGTTTTCAAAAATTTCAAACGCGCAGGCACGTTATAAAATAAATTTTCCACGCGCACCAGCGTCCCAACGGGCGCGCCTGCTTTTTCCACCTTGCCTGAAAGGCCGCCATTTACTTTCAGACGCGCGCCTTCCTTTGCAGAGTTCACCCGCGAGATGATCGTAAAATGTGAAACGGAACCGATCGAAGCCAGCGCCTCACCGCGGAAGCCCAGGGTTGAGATGTGGAACAAGTCCTCGGACAGAATCAGCTTCGAGGTCGCATGACGCGAAGCGGCTAATTCCAATTCAGCGGCGGGGATTCCATCGCCATCATCTGCAACCTCGATCAGCGTGCGGCCTGCATCCGTAATTGAAATGGAAATATTATTTGCACCCGCATCCAATGAATTTTCAAGCAGTTCTTTCACAACCGAAGCAGGGCGCTCTACCACTTCGCCGGCGGCAATTTGAGAAGACACTTCAGAGGCAAGCATTCGAATGGGCATGACGCGATTATAATCGTCCAATGCGATTCACCACCATCTTCTTCGATCTCGACGACACACTGTAAAAACCCGGCACAAAACTATGGGAAGCCATCAAGGGACGCATGAACGATTACATGTGTGCGCACCTGGATATTCCCGAAAATGAAATTCCAATTTTGCGCGAAAAATATTTTTTGGAATATGGCACCACCCTGCGCGGCTTGCAGGCCAACCATAACATCAATACGGATGAATTCCTGGCCTACGTGCATGACCTGCCGCTGATGGATTACCTGGCTCCCAATCCGACCCTGCGTGGCATCATCGCTTCGCTCCCGACCCGCAACCTGGTCTTTACAAACGCAGATGGATCCCACGCCCGCAGAGTGTTGACTGCGCTTGAACTCAACGATCTCTTCCCCGCCATTGTGGATGTAAACACCATCGCCCCGTATTGCAAACCCATGCCCGAGTCATTTAAAATTGCCATGCAGGTCGCAGGCGAGACCGATCCTTCGAAATGCGTGATGATAGACGACATCCGGCGCACCACCCGCGCTGCGCGCGAGGCTGGCATGTTCAGCATCCTGTATAACGTTTCATTCAGTGACGACGATGCCAACGCGCAGTTCACAGATTGGAATGAGTTGAAGAATATTTTGGAGAGTCAATAACACTGACTCTCCTGACATCCAAATTCACACATTTACCTGCAAATGTGTGGTGACAATCACCCGACTCAGAATATATACTGCGTTTATATAAAAGGTGACAGTCATTTGCGCATGCGAACGTTTTCTATTTCAAGTGATTCCCCGACACCTCATCCACTTCTACTCCTTTATCGAGCGTGGATCAAATTTGGAAGCTGACGAGACCAATTCCTTCAAATCATCCCACTGAGCATTGTCATAGGAATCGATACCGATGAACCGTTTGTATTTTTGCGTACCGCCAAGGAGTTTACGCGGATCAGGCAAAAACGCCCCGTGAATAAACGCCAAGTAGACATGATCTTTGCGGATCTCGATCTGGCATATCCCCGCGCTGACAATTCCCCCGCGCCCTTCGTGAAAATAACTCAAGCCTCCCCAGCGGACCACCTCAGCCGCATCTGGAGCAACTGAGGCGATGATATTTCTCAATTCCAACACGATCTCCTGCAAATTCAGCGGGGTGCGCTGGAGAAACGTTTCGATATGGTGGAAGGGGAGCATGACATGTGCCTGAAAATATTATTTGATTCGGCGCGTTAATCTCAACCATAAACTTTGAACAATTCAACCTGTGCCTGTGGAGCAATTACCATCACGTATTCCTGAATATCTTGCAGGTGTTGCGCCACTGTCAGCTCATTGATCCCAGGAGGCGCATAGACGGAAAACACCACATTCCGTGTTCCATCCGTGATCTGCGTGCGCTGGTCGGGACCATACACGATGCTCGAAATAATGCCCCTTCTGTCGCTGATCATCATATCGCCTGCCTTAAGGACTTGTTCGTCCCCCCTCAATAACGTATAACTTTCAGTCCCTTTTGAAACATCCAGTATGAGCGGCAGGCGCAGAATATCCAAATCATGTCCCGCTGTTAGTAACATATTTTTCATTTCCGCCATGAACATGGCTTCGACGAGAGCAGATACACTTGGGATCGATCTTCCCTTCCAGGCAATTGATTCGAGTTGAAGTTGAACATGATAGGTCTTTTTGAAGCGGCGATAATAGGTGTTATACGCCTGCAAAATGGGAAGGCTTGACATCGCCGCGCGATCCTGTCCCGAAAATTGAGAACGCAGTTGTTCTTCTAATTCTGTTTTGTGTTTTTCCAGTTCAGGGTGATGTGCAGGATTGATGACATCACGCATCACCAACACCCCCGCGTGGGCTTCGGGAAAAGTGGACTTCCATGCAGACGTTACTCCAAACATGTGATGTGTCTCCAGTGCTCTCGAAAATAATTATGTCACAAAGGGGAGAAAGATTCAATCACTGTGCCATATGCCCAGCCGACTTGAGTCGGCTTTGTACGCATAGCACAGCGGATTTTACGTGTACTCTTTAGAGTATCCCCGTGCGAATCCCATCGAGTTGACTCATCCCGCCGAAGCAGGTGCGACGCACTCTCTCGCTGTTTCGAACGGACATTTTGCATCAGTAACTGTCGATGTAAATATTGTATAATAAAAACATGGAACAGAAAAAAGTGATTTCTCTGATTCACAAACACCGACCTGACCTGGTAAAGTTTGGCGTTAAATCGCTGGCTTTATTCGGTTCGACTGCGCGTGGAGAAGCTAAGCCTGAAAGCGATGTGGATATTCTCGTCGAATTTGAGGGCCGCGCCATCTTTGACCGTTTCATGGACACGAAATATTACCTTGAAGATGTGCTTGGCTGCCGTGTGGATTTGGTCGTTCCGAATGCGATCAAACCACGCATGAAGCCAGCCATCATGCAGGATTTAGTTTATGTCACGTGATGAATCGCTTTACCTTGTAGACATCAAGGACTGTTGCGAAAAAGCCTTGAAATATACGGCGGGATATACGCTCAAGGATTTAATTCACGATGACCGCACATTTGACGCGATTCTGAGAAATCTTGAGATTATCTGAGATTATCAGGGAAGCAGCCAAGCATATTTCTGAAGAAACCAAAGCGCGTTACTCACAAATTAAGTGGCGCAAAATCGGAGATTTTCGAAACATCGTTGCTCATGAATATTTTGGCGTGAGCGATGAAATTGTGTGGGATGTGATCGAGAATGAAATTCCACCGTTATTGGCACAAATCAAAATTATGTTAAGTGAAACACCCGCGGGTAAATAACCAACGGTTGTTTTTTGTTTCAAGCGAAATTACCCTACCCCAGCCGACTTCACCCTTTCGGAGTACAAGGAGTCGGCTTTGTACGCGCAGCACGGCGGATTTTACGTGTACTCTTTAGTGTATCCCCGCGCGAACCCTATTTGGGGTGATAACTCTATTTTTCCAAATACTCTCGCGCGGTCAATAAAAATTTCCGCGCTTCATCAGACTTTATCGGAAATAAAGATTTGGTCATAACCTCAACGGCTTTTTTCTGTGGTCAACGCGAAGGTTGTGCAAACTACAAGCAATCACCATGACCAAATCCGAAAAATTGTCCTTCGTGTTTCTCA
>Ga0194127_10001894_pt1 | contig 29561 bp, 30 predicted proteins | sample TA2KigC100mmetaG_FD_148624 | JGI IMG/M metagenome (GOLD analysis project Ga0194127, IMG submission 148624) | Freshwater microbial communities from Lake Tanganyika, Tanzania - TA2015036 Kigoma Deep Cast 100m | ecosystem: Environmental > Aquatic > Freshwater > Lake | place: Tanzania: Lake...
CCGTTCGGTCAGCGCCCTGAAGGGGCCGAGCCGGCCGGTGATCCACGAGAACGATCGCGCCCGCGTGCTGGCCGCCCTGGAGGCGGTGGACGCGGTGCTGCTGTTCGACGAGGACACGCCCATCGAGTTGATCCGCGCGCTGCGCCCGGACGTGCTGGTGAAGGGTAGCGACTACACCGAGGAACAGGTGGTGGGGGCGGCGGACGTGAAAAGTTGGGGCGGCCGTGTCGCCCTCATCGATTTCCTGCCGGGGCGCAGTTCCACCACCATCCTCAACCGCATCGCGGGCGAATGAACGAAAAGGACGCAACGTGGCCCTGACCATACTCGGACTGTCCGGCGCCGTCGGGCACGACCCCTCTGCCGCGCTCTACATCGACGGCAAGCTGGTGGCCGCGGCTGAGGAGGAGCGCTTCGTGCGCGACAAGCACGCGAAGAACCGCATGCCTTACGAGTCCGCCAAATTCTGCCTGGAATACGCGGGCATCAAGCCCGCCGACGTCGACGCGGTGGCGATACCCTACGCCCCCATCAGCCTGTTCGGCCCCGCGCGCTGGCATTACGCGCGGCGCTACTGGTACGCGCCGGACCGCTCGCTGGACGCCATCCTCATGGGCAACCGGCGTTTCTACCGCTACCGCAAGCGCATCCAGTGGTGCCTGCAACAACTGGGATTCGACGTGGCCAGGACCGAGATCGTGCCGGTGGAACACCACCTGGCGCACGCCTCCAGTTGCTACCACCTGTCCGGCTTCCGGGAAAAGACCGCGATCCTCGGCATCGACGGCAAGGGCGAGTACGCCACCACCTTCTTCGGCTACGGCGAGAACGGCCGCATCCACAAGATCAAGGAGTTCTACGACCCGGATTCCCTGGGCGGCCTGTATGGCGCCATCACCGAATACCTCGGCTTCGAGATGCTGGACGGGGAATACAAGGTCATGGGCATGGCGCCCTACGGCGACCCGCACAAGTACGACCTTTCGCGCCTGGCGAAATTCGAGAACGGCGAGCTCGTCATCGACACCGACTACGCCAACGTCATCGGCTTCCGCCGCTACAAGGAGAAGGGCAAGGGCTACTACTTTTCGCCCAAGCTGATCGAATGGCTGGGGCCGAAGCGCGAGGGCGACATCGCCGACGATCCCTACATCCACTACGCCGCCAGCATGCAGAAACTGTTCGAGGACCTGGCGCTGCAAATGATGGAGCACTACCTGGGCGACATCCTGCGCGAGACCGGCAAGCTCGCCTTCTCGGGCGGCGGCGCGCTGAACGTCAAGCTCAACCAGAAGATCATCGCCCGCCCGGAACTCAAGGAACTGTTCGTGCAGCCCGCCTCGGGCGACGCCGGCACCGCCATCGGCGCGGCTTCCTATGTTTCCGTGCAGCGCGGCGTGCCGGTGGAGAAGATGGAGCACGTCTATCTGGGGCCGCAGTACAGCAACGAGGACGTCATCGCCGCCTGCGCGCGGCACCCCGCCAACCCCCAGTGGCAGAAAATCGAGAACGGCGACGAGGAAGTGCCGCAACGCATCGCCCGCATCCTCGCCGACGGCCAGCCCGTGGCCTGGTTCCAGGGCCGCATGGAATTCGGCCCGCGCGCGCTGGGTGGGCGCTCCATCCTCGGCTGTCCGAGCGTTCCCGGTGTCGCCGACCGCATCAACGAGCAGATCAAGTTCCGCGAACGCTGGCGCCCCTTCTGCCCGAGCATGCTGGATAGCGTCGGCCCGCAGATGCTGCAATCCGAGCATCCCGCGCCCTACATGACCTTTACCTTCGAGGTGGCCGAGGCCTGGAAGACCCGCGTGCCCGAGGTGGTGCACGAGGACGGCACCGCCCGCGCCCAGGTGCTCAGGCGAGAGTTCAACCCGCGCTACTATGACCTCATGCTGGAACTGGAAAAGCTCACCGGCAACGGCGTGGTGCTCAACACCTCGCTTAACAGGCGGGGAGAGCCGATGATCTGCTCGCCGACGGATGCGCTGAACATGTTCTTCGGGTCGGATCTGCGGGTTCTGGTGATGGAGGACATCCTGGTGTCGAAGCCGGATGTGGCGTGAGGCCGGCGGCGGGCCGCGCATGAGACACAACCTGCATATCGTCGGCTGTCCGCGTAGCGGCACCACCCTGCTGGCCGAGATGTTGACCACCTGCTACGAGGTGGATGGATCGAGTGAACACGAGGAGAGCCTGTTCAAGCTCGAACCTCATGCCGAGGGCCTTTACGTTTCCAAGAAGCCCAACGACATTCTCTGGCTGGACCGTGTTCTCCCTCTCGACGAGAGGCTGCACGTGATCGCCATGGTGCGGGATCCGCGCGCGGTGGTGTGCAGCATCCATGCCGGCCACCCCGGCATGTACTTCTGCAACTATCCGGTCTGGAAGCGGGCCGAGAAAGCGCTGCGCCGCATCCGCGGCCATCCCCGTGTGCGCGTGGTCGCCTACGAGGACCTGGTGTCCAGGCCGGACGACATCCAGCGGGAGATCGAGCAGGCTTTTCCGTTCCTGCGACGCAAGCACGCGTTCAGCGAGTTTCACCTGCACGCCCATTCAAGCCAGAAGTCGATCAACGCGCTGGGCGGCGTGCGGGCGGTAGATCAGGCGCGCACCCAGGGCTGGCGCGCGCATCTTCCGCGTCTGAAACAGCAGATCGTCCGTCATCCCGGCATGCGCGCGGACCTGGTGCATTACGGCTATGAGGCCGACGATGCCTGGCTGTCGATCCTCGATGGCGTTCAGCCGCGCGATTTCCCGTGCCGCTATCGCGATCGCGGCGAATGGCTCAAGTACCTGGAACAGGGATTGCGCTACCGCGGCAAGATCAAGCGCTATCTCAGGCGGCGGGGCTTGCATCCGGCATGAGGGAGTGGCTGTTTCTCGCCTTGGCGAATGGGCTTCCGCGCCTGGCGGTGAGCGACAGAGTCCGCTGGATCCTCTATCGCATGGCCGGCATGCGCATCCTTGGACGCTGCACCATCTACGGTCCCTTGACCATCCGGCCCTTGGGCGGCGCCAGGAATATCACCATCGGCGCGAAGACCTTCCTGAACACGGAAATCCGCTTCGGTTCCAGAGGGGCGGTCACGATCGGCCGGCGCTGCCGCATCGGTCCGCGGGTCTGCTTCGAAACCGCCGGGCACGGCACGCATGTGGGCGCGGATGGCCGCCGCGGATCCTCGGCTCATCCCATCGCGGTGGGGGACAACGTCTGGATCGGTTGTGGCGCGATCATCACCGGCGGCGTCAGCATCGGCGAGAACGCGGTGGTGGCGGCCGGCGCCGTGGTGGTTCGGGATGTGCCTCCCGGGGCGGTGGTGGGTGGTGTCCCCGCCCGTCTCATCAAGCGCGAGGATGCGCCGCGCGATGGAGACTGAGCCGCTCAGCGGGACTCACGACCAAGCGGAGCACGCAATACAGCCGCCAGCAGCGATCGCGTCGTTTCGGAGCCCAGCCGGCTGAGATGGCCGCCGTCCCGGTACAACGGTCGTTTGCCCACTTCGGTGCGGCAGTGGGTGTCGTCGCAAAACACCGGCTCCAGGTCGACGATGTTGAAATCCTGTCTTTCCGACAGGGCGCCAAGGTAGGCATGGACGGGGCGCATCCTTTCCTGGTGCGCGGGCAGCGGGATGCGCGGGTCGATCGGGTGGTCGAAATAATGGGCGCGGGCCAGCACCGAAGGCACATCGAATGGGCTGTTCGGGATGGGCAGCACGATGCTGACACGCAAGCCTTGGCTGTTCAGCCATGCAAGAGTTTTTTCCAATCCTTCGCGGAACGGAAGTCCTGGCGTGTAATCCCCGCCCTGGCCATCGTCCTCCGAAGAGGCTAGGTAGCGAGGCCAGTTCCCCGCCAGGATGACGTGCCGCACGCTCGGATGGGCATGGATGTAGTCCGCCACCGCGGCGTTGAACTCGCGACAGACGACCTTGGATGCGCGGTAATTGCGGACGCCCAAGGCGGGTGGGCAGAGGGAGCGCCCGAAGAAGCGTCCCGTCGCGCCGATTTCGCTGGCCGCGAGATCGGCCCCATGCGCCAGGGACAAGGCGTAGGAATCTCCCCACAGAACGAACTCCGGATCGCCCGTCCCCCCGAGGGCGCATTCCTCGTGGGCGCTTTTCTTATCAACGGTGGGTAAGCCAAAGCAGGCAGACCGATACGGCATCTTCTCCTTGGCGACGCCGGCTATGGCGGCGATCTCGTCCGGCAAGCGCGATGGAATGCCCTTGCTGACGATGCCTGGCAGCGACAGCAAGAGCAGCAGCATCGACACACCCGCTGCGACCGGGAACACCTTGATGCCGATGCGCGGGCCGCGGCGCCGGAAGGGCGCTTCCACATAGCGCCACGAGGCCCATGCGACTCCGGTCGAGATCAGAAAGACGATGCCGAGCTGAACGGGCGTCAGCGGCTCAATCAGGTAATAACGAAAGAACACATAGATCGGCCAATGCCAGAGATAAAGCGAATAGGAGATGAGGCCGAAGAAAACCATGGGCTTGCACGATAGCCAGCGCCCGGCGAGGGCGTCACCCCCCATGCCCGCGTGGATGATCAGCGCGGCTCCCAGCACGGCGGGCAGCGCGGTGACTCCGGGGAAAGACGAGTCCTTGTCGAGCAGCACCAGGCTGAGGAGCACCAGTGTCAGGCCGATGATGGAAGCCGCGTCGCGAACCGATTGCCTTGTGCTCGCGGGGATCAGCCCCGTCGCCAGCAGGGCGCCGGCGAGAAATTCCCAGGCACGCAGATGAACCAGATAGAACGCGGACTCCGGCTGGGTGCCGAGGGTCCGCTGGGCCGCATACAGCGACAGCAGGAACAGGCCGCACAAGACCCAGTTCAGATGGCGTGAGGCGTAACGTGCGAGGAGAATCAGCAGGGGAGGGAACAGGATGTAAAACTGTTCCTCGACCGAAAGCGACCAAGTATGCAGCAAGGGTATGTTCTCGACCGGGTCGCCGAAATAGTCCGTTTTCTTCCAGAAGTACAGGTTCGCCAGAAACAGCGTGGTGGCGGCGAGCGCCTCGGAATATCCACGGAAATCGGTGGGCATGAGCAGGAACCAGGCCACCACGCCACAGATGCCCATCATCAGGGTGAGGGCCGGCAGCAATCTTCTGATGCGTCGCTCGAAGAATCCGGCATAGGAGAAGCGGTGTTCCCTGATTTCGGCATGGATGATGCCGGTGATGAGGAACCCGGAAATCACGAAAAAGATGTCGACGCCGACGAAGCCGCCTGAAAGCCGGGGCGTTTCAAGGTGAAAAAGAACGACGGGCAATATGGCCAATGCGCGCAGGCCATCGATGTCTTTCCGGTATTGATACAATTCAGCCATAAATTACGCAGAAAAAATGACCAGGGCATTCCATGTCAAGTCGATACCTGGCAGCAAGCAAGGTGTCCAGGTTTCTGGCAGCTGATCGGCTAGTGGATGTCAGATAACTGAAATGATGATCATGAATACACGGCTATACAGACTTATCTCCACCAGCACGGTACCCATCGCTGCAACCTTTGTTGCCAGCCTATTACTTTCGGCGCTTGCGCAGTGGAACACTACCATCAACCGTGATGGCATGCTCTACGTTGTCACCGCACAGGTCTTTCTGGACGAGGGATTCAGCGCTGCGCTAGCGCATTTTTCCTGGCCCTTCATGTCCATTGCCATCGCGGTTTTCTCTTGGCTGACTGGGCTCGATCTTGAGACCTCGGGTTACCTGCTAAATGCGTTTTTCATGGCTGGGGCATGCGCATTGATGGTGGCTTGCGTCATCAGGCAAGCGCCGGGCATGGGCTGGTTGAGTTTTCTCGCTGTCCTGACTGTGCCCGGGGTGAACGAATACAGGAACGAGCTGCTACGCGAGTTCGGCTGCTGGTTCTTCATTATGCTGGCTTTTTGGCTGGCTTTGCGCTGGGAGCAGCGTCCAAGCTGGCTTGGTGCGCTCCCCATACAGCTTGCTTTGATTGTCGCTGCGCTGTTTAGGCCGGAAGCCCTGACTCTCTTCGCTGCCTTGATTGCCTGGCAAATTTCCTCTGCACCCAGGGAGGCGCGCTGGTCAAGAAGCACGATGCTTGGGGCATTGCCGGTCATCGCGGGTGTTCTGCTGCTGGGCCAGTATCTCTCTGGTAATTTGGGATCCGGACGCCTTGCCGGAGAATTCAGCCGTCTGAGTATCGAACGCTTCGATGCAAAGGCTCAAGTATTGGCTGGAGAATTGATCGTACACGCTCGAGAAAATGCCCACGCAATTCTTCTGCTCGGTTCGCTTTCGCTGATTCCTCTGAAACTGGTGTCGAAGTTCGGAATTCTGCTGATGCCGATGGCATTTCTCCTGACTAAATCTCATTTTCGGAATACTCATCGGGCTTTTCCCTTGTTCTCGTGGGCGATAATCATTCACCTCATGGTCCTTGTGGTATATGTGACTGACATGCATTTCTTGGCCGGACGCTATGTCGGACCGGTCTTGTTGTTTTCTGTGCCTTTTATCACTGCTGGGCTTGCGCTTACCTTAGATAGATGGCCAAGTTGGCGCTGGGTGGTCGTTGGCATGAGCATCCTCCTTGCCTTGGCCAATGTCATATCCACCAGTCCTAGTAAGGTGCATTTCGTGGAGGCCGGGCAATGGTTGGCAACACATACTCATGCATCAAACAGCGTTTACATCGACAGCGAGCGCACGGCATATCACGCCGGTTGGCTAAGGAAAACCGTGGCGGAACGGAACCATCGTGACAACATCCTGCGGGCTGTCGATGCAGGCAGCCATGAACTTTACGTGCTCGAGTTGTCTCGTAAGGATCCCCAGGATGAGGCCTGGATGGAAGTGGCTGGGCTTCGCGTGATCCAACGCTTTGGTATCCGTGGAAAAGACGAGGTGCTTATAGCTGTGCCAGTCGGAACACCCTCACCAGGCTAGCACTTGGAGGAATCCCCAAGCTCACGCGGTGAAAGCGCCGGTTGGCATGCAAGCGAAGAGCGCAACACACTGTTCGTCGGCCAGTTCTCCAGGAATCGCTGGATGTCGCGCCGCCAGGCGCTTTCGAATCCAGCCTCGCTTGCATGTTGACGCATCGCGTCGAGATCGATCAGGGCGACCTCGTTCTGATGCCAGATCAAATTGGAGGCTTTCAGGTCGCCGTGACTGACGCGTGCCGAGGCCAAGCCGCGGAAAGTTCGCTGCAGTGCGCGCAGTTCGGCCTCTTCCGGCGCCGAGTTCGCGCGCCAATGCTGAAGCAGGTTCGGCCCTTGCACGTGATCCATGATCAGCCATGCCTTGCCGCGCAATGGACCGAGCCGCTTCTCGACGAGCGCCAGGGGGAGCGCGGCGGGAATTCCTAGCATGTGTAGCCGGTGTCCTTCACACCAAGAGTGCCAGGCGCGGCTGGGGCGCCAGAAGCGCGAAGCGGCATGGCCCAGGTTCTTGATGTTGTAGCGCTTGATGGCGAGGAGCCGGCCATCCAGTTCGACGCGTACCACCGTGCTGGTGTTGCCGGTCTTCAGGGGTGTGCCCTTGGCCATCCAGGCATCCGGATCAGCCAGGATGGGCGCCAGCCTTTCCGCCTCCTCCCGAACGACGGCGCTGAAGCGGGTCAGGCTTTTTTCCACCTTAAACTGGGTGCAGTCACGCACGCACTTGCGCAAGTAAAGGCGCAGGCGGCGTGCGCGAACGTTCCTCACCGCGACGGCTAGCGCATCGGTGTCCAGCGCGCAGGCTGGGTTGACCTGGCGATAAGCATCGATCAATTCGCCATGCCGTCCTTCCTCGCCGATGGGTAGTTGGGCCAGAAAGAGGGCCAGGTTGTCGCGTGCGGCGCCAACGTCCTTGCCATCCTGAATGCCGTCCCCGTCGATGAGGAACAGTTGCTCGCCCTGGCGCAGGAAATTGCGCAGATGCAGGTCGGTTTGCAGCAGGCCGCCGGCGTGCAAGCGACCCACCAGACGGGTGGCGGGCAGCAGCCAGTGGCGCAGGGTTTCCTCGTCGGTATCGAGGGTGCGCGCATTGTCCAGAAATCGTGTGACCAAGTAATGGCCGTCCCTGGCGAGCCGGCCGGCGGCCAGCAATGGAGGGGTGGGCAGGCCCGCATCATGCAGCGCGCGAATGCCGTCATGTTCGCGCTGCCAGTGCCGTTGGCTGGCTTGGGCGATGAACAGTTTGATCAGCACCCGCTCGCCGTCATGCACGCCCTCGCCCACCACACGTTTGCCGGGCAGGACACGCAGGCTGCGCAAAAAGATCAGTTCGCCACCGCCCTCCAAACGCAGGCGAAAAGGGCAGGGGGGCGTGCGACCGGCGGCGCGCAGTTCCGCCGTGGTGAGCAGGCGCGGTGGGTTCTCTTCCGTGCCGGCAATACGCGTGGCCAGCGGCTCGGGTGGCAGAGTGTGCGCGCTCATTCGCGGCCCTCGAAATAGCGCAGGACGTGACGTAATCGACGCTTGTCCGCTGCATCCAGCCGGGACTTGCCCACGTAGTCAAGGTAGAAGCGCATGCGCTGGGCGCGGCTGAGTTCGTATTTCGCCACTTTGTCGAGGCATGCCAAGTCCTTGATGATGCGATGCCACAGAATCGGCCCCCACCACACCTTCCCCAGCGGGCAGTCGATGAGATACAGGTGGGTGGCTCCATCCACCAGGAGATTGCGCCATTTCAGATCGTTGTGAGTGAAGTGGTGCGTGTGCAGTGTGCGGGTGATGCCGGCGAGTTGTCGCGAGACATGCGCCACCCAGTTGCGGTCGCGCAGGCGTGGATCTCTGGCGCTGGCGAACTGGGCGAGGTCGCGGGTGTCCGGGATTTCCTCGGTGACCAGCGCGCCGCGCGTGAAGCGGCCGAATCGACGTTCCTGGCCATGCGCCACCACCCGCGCTGTGGGGATGCCCCATTCGGTGAAGCGCAACAGGTTCCGCCATTCCGTCTCGACGCGTGAGGCGCCCAGCCAGGCCTGCAGGTGTTTGCCGGCGCGGTGGTAGCGCTTGACGTAGTAACTTTTGCCGTCGGCTTCGACGCGGATCACCACGCTCAGCGGCGAGGCGGTGATGTGCTCGCCCGAAAGTTCGAAGGTTTGTTCCAGACTGGCAAACAGTTCGGCTTCGGCGGCGGAGTGCGGGGTGTCCAGGGTCCAGGTGATCATGGTCGGGAAGGAGACGCGTACTTGCGCAGATAGCGTTCGCGCAAAAGCGCGGCTTCCCGGCGCAAATGACGCAGCAACGGGGTCTCGTCGCGCAGGGTGTCGCGCAGTGGGCGTAGGAAATACACGCGCAGGAAACGCAGGAGATCGCGCTGGGTCAGGCCGATATCGAGCGCGGAGAAATACAGCGCCGCCAGATCCTTGTCGCGCCAGCGTCGCGGGGTCGCCGCGCGCACTTGGGCGCGGTGCAGGTCGATCAGCGAGAGCGCGATGTTCTCCGGCGTCGGCGCGCGGTCCGTGTGCAAGAGAAAGTGGCAAATGTAGAAGTCGCGATGGTTCACGCCACCTTCGTGCATGCGTCGGGCTATGGTCGCCACCCGTTCGATCAGGGCGCGCTTGAAACTCGGCTCGGGTGGGTGCCGGGGCCAGTCGCGGCAATAGTCCTCCAGGCTTATGGTTGGCGCCAGTTCCTCGGTGACGATGAAGGAGTGCCGCGTTGCCGGATTGTAGCCGCGTTCTCCGAAAGCGACCGCCCGCATGGTGGCCACGCCCAGTCTTTCCAGGCGTTGGATCGCATGCCATTCGTTGCCGGCACCGAGCACCGGCAGCCGCAGAGAGAACAGGTTCTTGAGGATTTCGCGCCAGCCGATGCCGTGGTGGATCTTGACGAAGTAGGCCCGGCCGGCTATCTCGCTGCGGAAGGTGCGGCGGCGTTCCAGTTGGCGGAACACGGTGCCCTGCAGTTCCTCGACGGCGGCGAAGGGATCCAGGTCCCGCCAGAGACCATCGAACGGGGGGGCCAGGAAGAGTTTCATGAGCGGGTATCGAGAATGATGTCGGCGGCCCGTTCGTGCAGGCTGTAGAGGTCGGCGGTCTCGGCGAAGGCGAGCCCGTTGCGGCTCCAGGCGGCACGACTCCGCTCGTTGACGAGCATGTGGGCAAGCAGCGAGTCCAGGCGGGCCTGGTCGAAGGGGGAGATCAGCACCCGGCCGGCACCAGCCTCGTCGATGTAATGGGCGTAGCCGCAGACGTCGGTGGTCAGCACCGGCAATCCCGCCACCACCGCTTCCAGGAGCACCATACCGGCCGCCTCGCTGTAAGCCGGATGGATGAGCAGGTCGGCACCCAGCAGGAAGCGGGGGATGTCGTCGCGCCCCTTGAGGATGTCCACCCGCGTATCCAAGCCCAGTTCCCGGGTCTGGACGAGGAAAGGCCGGGGGTCGTCCTGGCCGATGGCGATCAGGCGGGTGCGTGCACGGAGCTCTCCAGGCAGGGAGGCCAGAGCACGCAGGCTGCGGTCCAGCCCTTTGGTCTTGAAGCCGGAGCCGATCTGCAGCAACAGCAGGTCATCCTCGCCCAGGCCGAACTCCCGTCGGAAGGCGGCGCGGATCTCGGCCGCGTTGGCCGGGGCCCGCCGGTCCCGGGCGATGCCCGGGGGCAGCAGGTGGAAACGGTTTTCCGGGGTGCCGTAGTGCTTCACGAACAGGGGTTGCTGTTCGCGGGAGATCAGCAATATCCGGGTCCGGCTCTCGACCCCGAACACCGCCCGCTCGAAGGCGGCGAAATGGCGGTAGCGCCGCGTCAGCCGATAGGCGCGGCCGCGCAGGGTGCGCGCCTTCTCCTCGAAGCAGGGATCGGCGGCGAAGTAGACGTCGAGCCCGGGCATCTTGTTGAAGCCCACTACCCGATCTGTCGGGCGCCGCCTCAGGTCGTCCCGTATCCAAGCTACGAATTTCTCGTAGCGGCCGGGATTGGTCATGGCGCGGACCGGCACGACGATGACCTCAAAGCCGGGCGGGACTTCCCCTTCCCATTCCAGGGTGTAGACCCGGATGGTATGGCTGCGCTGCAGGCAGACCCGGGCGATGCGCAGGAAGTCCCGCTGCAGGCCGCCATAGGGGAAATATTTGTAGAGCGTGAACGTGAGACGCATGTCAGTCCGCCGCACCCTGGATGCCGGTCGGCAATGTGTCACCGTGGCCGCCTGCCAGGAGCCGGGCCCCGAATTCTTGCCAGACCCGCTCGGGCGGCAGGCGGGTGAAGCACAGTGGCTGCTCCCGCGCCAGGTCATGGGCCGCCCGTTCCTGGTCGGTGGGGCGATGGGCGCAGCGTTTCTTCAGGCAGGGGGCGCAGGGGAAATCGCTGGCCAGGTGTTCCTGGCGCGGACCCCAGGCGCCGGTGAAGCCTGGATGGGTGGGGCCGAACAGGGACAGGGTGGGCACGTCGAAGGCGGCGGCCAGGTGGCCGAGTCCCGTATCCACCGCCACGCAGGCCCGCGCGCCGGCCAGTTCCGCCGCCATCCCGGCCAGCGACAGGCGCTGCAGCACGCGGGCGTGGGCCAGGCCGGCAGCGATGCGTTCCGCCCGCGCCTGTTCCTCCGGGTTGCCCCAGGGCAGGCGCGTTTCCCAGCCGGCGGCGTCGGCCAGTTCCGCCAGGCCGCGCCAGTAGGATTCCGGCCAGTGCTTGGTGGGCCAGGTGGTGCCATGCAGGAACACCAGATAGGGGACGGCGGCGGGGGTGTCCGGCATGGGAATGCGGCGCCGGTCCAGGCCGTAGTCGCAGGGCGCGTCCGGCAAGGCATAGCCCAGGGCCAGGGCGAACAGTTCGCGCACACGTTCGACGGCGTGGCGTCCCCAGGCCACCCTGTGGCGATGGCGGTAGAACAGGCTGGCCAGGGGTTCCCGCGCCGAGTTGCGGTCGAGGCCGTGCACCGGACCTTGGCCGTAGCGGGTGAGCAGGGCACTTTTCAGCAGGCCCTGGGCGTCGATGACCGCGTCATAGGCCGTGTCCCCCACGGCCTCGGTGAATGCCCGCCATTCGCCGCCGCGCCAGGCTCGCAGCGGCTGCTTGCGCCAGCGCCGCAAGGCCACGGGGATCACCTTGTGCACGGCCGGGTGCCAGGCCGGAATTTCGGCGAAGGACTCCTCCACCACCCAGTCCAAGCGGAGGCCGGGTATGGCGCGCGCGGCATCGGTGACGGCCGGCAGGGCGTGGATCACGTCGCCCAGGGAGGAAGTCTTGACGAGCAGGACCCGCATCAGGCGGTTTCCCCCGCCGCCGCGCTTGCCGGCACGCCCAGGCCCGCCAGGGCGGCGAGCACCTGGTCCGGGCCGATGTCCGTCAGGCAGCGGGTATGGCCCAGAGGGCATTGCCGCTCGAAGCAGGGCGAGCACGACAGGCGCAGGTAGAGGATGGCCGCCCGCTCCGACAGGGGCGGGGTGTGGTCGGGCGTGGACGAGCCGAACAGGGCCACCAGCGGCTTGTCCAGCGCCGCCGCCACGTGCATCAGGCCGGAATCGTTGGTCACCGCGGCGTGGCTCGCGGCCAGCAGATCGACGGCGTCGGCGAGGGCGGTGGCGCCGCAGAGATTGAACACCCCGGCGCCGGCCAGCCGGCGGATTTCCTCGCCCGCCTCGGCATCCTTGGCGGAGCCCAGGACCCAGATTTGGTAGCCGTTCCCCGCCAGCGTCTGCGCCAGGGCGGCGTAATGCGCCAGGGGCCACTGTTTGGCCGGACCGTATTCGGCTCCCGGCATGAAGGCGATCGCCGGACGGTCGCCATCCAGGCCAAGCCGCGACAGCAGGCGCGCGGTGTTGCCGGCATCGGCGCGCAGGCGCGGGCGGGGTGACTCCTCCGGGACTGGCGCGCGCGGCGGCAGGCCGAGACTGACGAAGCGCTGCACGGTCATCGGCAAACGCGACTTGTCGAGGAGGCGCAGGTCGTTCAGCAGGCCGTAGCGCATCTCGCCGCGGAATCCGGTGCGCCGGGGAATGCCGGCAAAGCAGGGCACCAGCGCGGATTTGAGGGAATTCGGCAACAGGATGGCCTGGTCGTAGCCGGTCCGGGCCAGTTCCCGGCCCACCCTCCAGCGGGCGGCGAGGCCGAGTTCACCATGCCCCAGCGGCAGGGCGATGCCACGCCGCACCTCGGGCATGCGTTCGAGCAGGGGTAGCGACCAGGGCGGCGCCAACACATCGATTGCGCAGGGGCCGGCCGCCTTCAGGGTCATGAACAGGCTCTGCGCCATGACCATGTCGCCGACCCAGGATGGACCTGCCACCAGGATTTGCGTCATCGTGTTCGGCCGCGAGTTGTGTTGGGCGAAGGCATGGTGTTCTGGCAAAGGGCAGGCTTCAGTCGGGGCATGCCGCCGGGTGGGCATGCAAACATATCGGGGTGGAAATTGTAAGCCCAGTCGGCCTCGCGCCAGACCGGCGCGAAGTCGCGCGTACATGTCGCGAAAGCCATGTCAACTGGACGGATCGCAGTGATTTCCGGCACAATCGCCGCCAATTCCACCACCGGCATCCAGCGCATGGCTCGTGACCGCAAGCCGAAAAGCCCGCCGAAAGCCGCCGCCGACCAGGAGCCAGCCGTAGCCGCGGCGGACAGGCGGATTCTGGTCCTGCACGGCCCCAATCTCAACCTGTTGGGAACCCGCGAGCCGCAGCATTATGGCAGCCAGACCCTGGCGGAGATCGACGCCACCCTGAAGCAGCAGGGGGCCGCCGTCGGTGTTCAGGTGGAGTGTTTCCAGAGCAACGCCGAGCACGCGCTGGTGGAACGGATCCATGCGGCGCGGCGCGAGAACGTCGGTTTCATCATCATCAACCCCGCCGCCTTCACGCACACCAGCGTGGCCCTGCGCGACGCGCTGGCCGGGGTGGCGATTCCTTTCATCGAGGTGCATCTGTCGAATGTCCATGCCCGCGAAGCCTTCCGCCAGCATTCGTATTTCTCCGACAAGGCGGTCGGCGTGATTTCCGGGCTGGGCGCCATGGGCTACCTGTTCGCCCTGGGCTATGCCCTGCACGCATTGGAGGACTGAACACATGGATTTACGCAAGCTGAAGAAACTCATCGACCTGGTGCAGGAGTCCGGCATCGCCGAACTGGAGATCACCGAGGGTGAGGAAAAGGTCCGCATCACCAGCGTGGTGGCGGCGCCGCAGACCGTCTACGCGCAGGCGCCGATGCTGGCGCCGGCCATGCCAGCGGCGCCTGGTGCCGCGCCCGCGGTGGCCTCCGCGGCTGCCGCGGAGCCGGCCGAGCCGGAGGGGCACGTGGTCAAGTCGCCCATGGTGGGCACCTTCTACCGCTCGCCCTCGCCGGGTGCCAAGGCTTTCGTCGAGGTGGGCCAGACCGTCAAGGCCGGCGACACCCTGTGCATCATCGAGGCCATGAAACTCATGAACGAGATCGAGGCCGACGTGGCCGGCGTGGTCAAGGCCGTCCTCGTGGAGAGCGGCCAGCCGGTGGAATACGGCGAGCCGTTGTTCATCATCGGTTGACGCAGGGAAGGGGAGGGGGTGAAGGGGGAAGGGTAAAGGGTAAAGGGTAAAGGCGCACAGCCTACCCGCCCTTCTCCCTTCACCCTTCCCCCTTTACCCTTCCCCCTTCACTGGGGTTAATCCATGTTTGAAAAAATCCTCATCGCAAACAGAGGCGAAATCGCCCTCCGTATCCAGCGTGCCTGCCGCGAGATGGGCATCAAGACCGTGGCCGTGTATTCCGAGGCCGACGCCGAGGCCAAGTACGTGCGCCTGGCCGACGAGTCCGTGTGCATCGGCCCGCCGCCCTCGGCGAAAAGCTACCTGCATGTGCCCTCGATCATCGCCGCCGCCGAGGTGACCGATGCCGAGGCCATCCACCCGGGCTACGGCTTCCTCTCGGAGAACGCCGACTTCGCCGAGCGCGTCGAGAGTTCCGGCTTCGTGTTCATCGGTCCGCGTCCCGAGACCATCCGCCTGATGGGCGACAAGGTCTCGGCCAAGGATGCCATGAAGGCCTCCGGCGTGCCCTGCGTGCCCGGTTCCGACGGTGCCCTGGACGACAATCCCGATGAATGGATGCGCCTCGCCCGCGACATCGGCTACCCCATCATCATCAAGGCCGCCGGCGGCGGCGGCGGTCGCGGCATGCGCGTGGTGCACACCGAGGCCACCCTCATCCAGGCCGTGCAGATGACCCAGGCCGAGGCGGGTGCCGCCTTCGGCAATCCCGTGGTGTACATGGAGAAGTACCTGGGCAATCCGCGCCACATCGAGATCCAGGTGCTGTCGGACTCGCTCGGCAACGCCATCCACCTGGGCGAGCGCGACTGCTCCATGCAGCGCCGCCACCAGAAAGTGCTGGAGGAGGCGCCCGCCCCCGGCCTCGACAGCAAGCTGCGCAACAAGATCGGCGAACGCTGCGCCGAGGCCTGCCGCAAGATCGGCTACCGCGGCGCCGGTACCTTCGAGTTCCTGTTCGAGGACGGCGAGTTCTACTTCATCGAGATGAACACCCGCGTGCAGGTGGAGCATCCGGTCACCGAGCTGATCACCGGCGTCGACATCGTCCAGGAATCCATCCGCATCGCCGCCGGCCTGCCGCTGTCGAGGAAACAGAAGGACATCCACTTCAAGGGCCATGCCCTGGAATGCCGCATCAACGCCGAGGATCCGCGCAACTTCATGCCATCGCCCGGCCGCATCGTCCTCTATCACGCCCCCGGCGGGCCGGGCGTGCGCGTGGATTCGCACGTCTACCAGAACTATTACGTGCCGTCCCACTACGATTCCATGATCGGCAAGCTCATTACCTACGGCGCCACCCGTGAGCAGGCCATCGCCCGCATGCGCATCGCCCTGTCGGAAATGATCGTCGAGGGCATCAAGACCAACATCCCCCTGCATCAGGAACTGCTGGTGGACCAGGCCGTGCTGGAAGGCGGCGTCAGCATCCACTACCTGGAAAACAAGCTGGGGATGAATAAACATTAGGACTGAGTATCGAGTAGCGAGGACTGAGTCCAGACACTCGATACTCAGTCCTCAGTCCTCAGTCCTGACAATGCCCTGGCTCTCACTGAAACTTGCTGTCGATGGCGACCGCGCCGAGGCCCTGGCGGATGCCCTCATGGACGCGGGCGCCCTGTCGGTTTCCATCGAGGACCGGGACGCGGGCACCGACGCGGAAGCCCCCCAGTTCGGCGAACCCGGCCTCGACGATCCGAAGGCCTGGCAGCATAACTGGGTGGTGGCCCTGCTGGAGGGAGAGGCCGACGTGTCGGCCTTGCTGACCCGCCTGGCGCTGCCCGCCGACGTCGAACACGCCATCGAGACCGTGCCCGAACAGGACTGGGTGCGCCTGACCCAGTCCCAGTTCGAGCCCATCCGCGTCTCCGAGCGGCTGTGGATCGTGCCTTCCTGGCATGTTGCGCCGGACCCGACCGCCATCACCCTGGAACTGGATCCCGGCCTCGCCTTCGGCACCGGCAGCCACCCCACCACCCGGCTGTGCCTGCGCTGGCTGGAACAGCACCTGCGCGGCGGCGAATCCGTGCTCGATTACGGCTGCGGCTCCGGCATCCTGGCGATCGCGGCGAAGAAACTGGGCGCCGGCCGGGTGCTGGGCACCGACCTGGACGAGCAGGCCATCGTTGCTTCGCGCGACAATGCCCAACGCAACGCCTGCGCGGCGGAATTTTTCGCGCCCGGGGCGCTCCCAGCCGGAACGTACGACGTCCTCGTGGCCAACATCCTGACCAATCCCCTCAAGGCCCTCATGCCCCTGCTCGCCGGGCGCGTGCGCGCGGGCGGCCGCATCGCCCTGTCCGGCATCCTGGCGGAACAGGCGGGGGAAATCCTCGACCTCTATGGCCAGGCCTTCGACATCGCGCTCTGGGATTCTGAAGAGGGCTGGGTGTGCCTGGGCGGGGTCAAACGATGAGGGCCGGCGCCCCGCGCCGCCCACGCGCTCCGGTATAAGTCGGCCATGCAGACCACATGCCCGGAATGCCGCACCGTCTTCCTGGTCAGCCAGGATCAACTCGGCCTGCGTCGCGGCCTGGTGCGCTGCGGCAAGTGCAACGCGGTGTTCAATGCCTACGACACCCTGCTCGCGGAATTGCGCGAAGCGCCGGAATCGCCGGCGATTGCGGCGGCGCCGGCGCACGATGCGCTGGCCGATCCGGAGGCGGCCTGGGCGGCTTATGAGCCGCCCGCGCTGGCGGCGCAGCCGGATAGCGCGGAGGTGCGGACGCTGATGCCCGAAGAACCTGCCCCGGCCGAGACGGAAGCGGCCCTCGTGGCGGACGCGGCGGCACCGAGCGCGCAGGTGGAAGTGGAAGCTCCGCCGGCGGAGACGACGGATACCATCCTGCTGTCCGAACTGCCTCACCGCAAGCCGGCCGCTTCCCCGACGGGGCGCTGGAAAACCGCGCTGTTCGGCCTGCTGGGCGGCTTGCTCGTCCTGCTGCTGTTTGCGCAACTGGCCTATTTCCTGCGCGCGCCGCTGGTCGCCGCCTGGCCCGCGTCGCGGCCGGCGCTGGAAGGTGCCTGCCGCTTGCTCGGCTGCGACGTGCCGCTGCCCCGGCAACTGGGCCGGGAGGCCATCGCCGCCGCCAATCTGGAGCACGATCCGGAACAGAAATCGCGGGTGCGCCTTACCTTCCTGCTCGCCAACCGCAGCGGCCAGACCCAGGCCTGGCCGCATATCTCGCTGACCCTGACCGACGTGCGTGAGCAACCCGTGGCCATGAAGCTGTTTGCGCCCGCCAGCTATCTGCCCGCGCAGACGAAGATCGCCGCCGGCATGGCCAGCGGCGAGGAGAAAGAAGCCCGGCTGGAGCTCGACATCGGCAACCTGGCCGCCACCGGGTTCGCGCTGAGCCCTGTATATCCGTGAGGTTTGCCGGCGCGCGGGCCGCTCCGGTATAGTCCGTGCCGCCATCGTTCTCGCGGGAGAGCGCCGGATCAGCCGGCCGCCGAAGGCGCAACGCCACCCGCAACCGCTCAGGCAAAAGGACCGCGAGGATTGGGCAACGCTGGAGAGCGCGATTCGACGAATCGCCACCGATGGGGCAAATCTCTCAGGTAACCGGACAGCGGGGTGATAGCAGTTCAGGCTGATCTGCCCAACAACCGGAGCCGTTCTTGCAGTCCATCGTCCCCAACGCCGCCCGCATGCCCGTCTGGATCCGCCAGAATCTGGGGCGCGAGCGTCACTATCCCGACACCGCCGCCGCGGTCCATGGCCATGGCCTGCATACCGTCTGCGAGGAAGCGCGTTGCCCCAACCGGGGCGAGTGCTGGAGCCGGGGCACCGCCACCTTCATGCTGCTGGGCGACACCTGCACCCGGGCCTGCGCCTTCTGCTCGGTGAAGACTGGTCGGCCGGCCTGGAACGACGCCGACGAGCCGCGCCGGGTGGCGCAAGCCTGCCTGGACCTGGGCCTGTCCTTCGTGGTGCTCACCTCGGTGAACCGGGACGACCTGGCCGACGGCGGCGCCGGCTGCTTCGCCGACACCCTGCGCGAGCTGCGCCTGGGCAAGCCCGACATGGGCGTGGAGTTTCTCACCCCGGATTTCCGTAACGTCCAGACCGAGGCGGCCGAGCGGTTCCAGCGCGCCCTGGCTGGCTTGCCCGACACCGCTCGGCGCGACCTGGTCTGGGGCCACAACGTGGAAACCGTGCCGCGCCTGTACAAGGAAGCGCGCAAGGGCGCGAAATACGAGCGCAGCCTGGATCTGCTCGCCCTGGCGGCGCGCCAGCCCAACATGGAAGCCAAGTCCGCCCTCATGCTGGGCCTGGGCGAGACCCGGGACGAAGTACTGGCGGTGCTGGCCGACCTGCGCGCCGCGGGGGTGCAACGCCTGTCCCTGGGCCAATACCTGCGTCCCACCCTGGACAACCTACCGGTGGCCCGCTACGTGCCGCCGGAGGAGTTCGTCGAATACGAAAGCGCCGCGCGCGCGATGGGCTTCGCCTGGGTGAAGGCCGGGCCGCTGGTGCGCAGTTCGTATTTTGCGGAGGAAGAACAAGGGGAAACGGGAAACGGGAAACGGGAAACGCAAATTCACCCCTTCGTGTTTCCCACGTTTCCCGTTTCCCGTTTCCCGTTTCCCGGCAACAAGGATTAAGCGATGCTCAAACAGACCCCCCTCAACGCCAGGCACCGGGAAGCCAACGCCAAGCTGGTGGACTTCTCCGGCTGGGAGATGCCCATCCACTACGGTTCCCAGATCGAGGAACACCACATCGTGCGCACGGATGCCGGCATGTTCGATGTCTCCCACATGCTGCCGGTGGACCTGAAGGGCGAGGGCGCGCGCGACTTCCTGCGCAGGCTGGTGGCCAACAACGTCGACAAGCTGCAATCCACGGGCAAGGCCCTGTACACCTGCATGCTGCATGAGGGCGGCGGCGTGGTGGACGACCTCATCGTCTACTTCCTCAACGAATCCTGGTTCCGACTGGTGGTCAACGCCGGCTGCGCCGACAAGGACATCGCCTGGATGGAGACCCAGCGCGACCGCCTGGCGCCGGGCCTCGCCCTCACCCCACGCCGGGATCTGGCCATGATCGCCGTGCAAGGCCCCAAAGCTGCCGAAAAGCTGTGGCAGGCCATGCCCGGCACGCGGGACCTGGCCGCGCCCCTGAAGCCCTTCAACGCCGTGGTGGTGGGCGACATGTTCATCGCCCGCACCGGCTACACCGGCGAAGACGGCTTCGAGATCATGCTGCCGGCCAAGGCCGCTCCCTTCTTCTGGCAGGCCCTGCTGGAAGCCGGCGTGAAGCCCTGCGGCCTGGGTGCCCGCGACACACTGCGCCTGGAAGCGGGCATGAACCTTTATAGCCAGGACATGGACGCCTCCACCACCCCTCTGGAGTCGGGCCTGGCCTGGACCGTGGACCTGAAGTCCGAACGCGACTTCATCGGCAAGGACGCCCTGCTGCGCCTGCCACGCAACCGGCAACTGGTCGGCCTGAAGCTGCTGGACCGGGGTGTGCTGCGCGGTCACCAGAAAGTGCTCACGTCGCAGGGCGAGGGCGAGATCACCAGCGGTTCCTTCGCCCCCACCCTCAACGCCTCCATCGCCCTCGCCCGGGTGCCCGCCGGGGTCAACCTGGGCGACACGGTCGAAGTGGAAATCCGCGATAAACGTCTGCGGGCGCTTGTGGTGAAATACCCCTTTGTGCGCAACGGCAAGGCTTTGGTTTAACGACGGGAAAGGGGAAACGAGAAACGGGAAACGCAAAACCACTCGCGCCCCCACGTTTCCCGTTTCCCGTTTCCCGTTTCCCACTTCCCCGGAGAGATAAATGAGCATCCCCGCCAACCTCAAATACGCCAAATCCCATGAATGGTGCCGCCTCGAAGCCGACGGCACGGTTAGCGTGGGTATTACCCACCACGCCCAGGACCTGCTGGGCGACATGGTGTTCATCGAGAACCCGACCGTCGGTCGCAAGCTCGCCGCCGGCGAGGAATGCGCCGTGGTGGAATCGGTGAAGGCCGCCTCCGACGTCTACGCCCCCATCGCCGGGGAAGTGGTGGCCGCCAACGCCGACGTCGAAGCCAGCCCGGAGAGCATCAACCAGGACGCCTACGCCGCCTGGATGTTCAGGCTCAAGCCCGACAACAGCGCCGACCTGGACGGCCTGATGGACGCCGCCGCCTACCAGGCCTTCGTGGATTCGGAAGCACATTGAGGAGAGCAGGTAGCGGGTAGCTCGTAGTTGGTAGCTTGAATTCAGCGCGCCTGCGGCGCGGAAACTTAAAGCTACCCGCTACCGACTACCCGCTACCCGCTAGCAAACATGCCCTTCATCCCCCATACCGAAGCCGATATCGCCGCCATGCTGGCCAGCATCGGCGTGCCGTCGACCGACGCCCTGTTCGACGAGATTCCCGCCGAGCTCAACTGCGGCGGCTTGCCCGGAATTCCTGCAGGCCTGTCGGAGATGGCCGTCACCCGCCTCATGCACCAGCGCGCGGCACAGGATGGCTTCTACAGCAGCTTCCTCGGCGCCGGCGCCTACGAGCACCACATCCCGGCGGCGGTCTGGCAGATCGTCAGCCGCGGCGAGTTCTACTCCGCCTATACCCCATACCAGGCGGAAGCGAGCCAGGGCACCCTGCAGCTCCTGTACGAGTACCAGACCATGATGGCTGGCCTCACCGGCCTCGACGTGTCCAATGCCTCGCTGTATGACGGCGCTTCGGCCCTGGCGGAAGCGGTGCTGATGGCGGTGCGGGCCAACAAGGCGGGCATCCGCCGGGTGCTGGTGCCGGCCACGCTGCATCCGCGTTACCTGGCGGTGGCGCGCAGCACGGTGAAGAACCAGGGCATCGAACTGGTCGCCGTGCCTTTCGACCCGGCCAGCGGCACCACCGACCTGGCCGCACTGGACGCCATCGCCGGCGAGGCCGCCGCCCTGGTCATCCCGCAGCCCAACTTCTTCGGCGTGCTGGAGCCGGTCGACGCGCTCGCCGACTGGGCCCACCAGCGCAACATGCTGGCCATCGCGGTGGTGAACCCGTTGTCCCTGGCCCTGCTGAAAGCCCCGGGCAGCTGGGGAAACCGGGGCGCCGACATCTGCGTCGGCGACGGCCAGCCCCTGGGCGTGCCGCTGTCCTCGGGCGGCCCCTATTTCGGCTTCATGACCGCGCGCCAGGCCCTGGTCCGGCAAATGCCCGGCCGCATCGTCGGCCGCACCGTCGACCTCGACGGCCAGCCCGGCTTCGCGCTGACCTTGCAGGCGCGCGAGCAGCACATCCGCCGCTCCAAGGCCACCTCCAACATCTGTACCAACCAGGGCCTGCTGGTGACCGCCGCCACCATCCACATGGCCCTGCTCGGGCCGCAAGGCCTGAAGAACGTGGCTTTGAGCAGTCACGCCAACACCCGCGCCCTGCTCGACAAGCTGTGCGCGATACCCGGAGTCGAGCGGGTATTCCCCGGTCCCTACTTCCACGAGGCCGTCATCTGCGTGAACAGTCCCGTGCCCGACGTGCTGCGCGCCCTGCGTGCCCAAAGCATCCTGGGCGGCTACGCCCTCGGCCCGGACTATCCCGACCTGGCCGACTGCATCCTGGTCTGCGCGACGGAAACCAAGACAGATGACGACCTTACCCAATACGCGCAACAATTGGCGCGTATCCTCAGCCGGCGCCGTGAAGCGCCGCCCTGTGCGTACAAATCCTGATTCCCTCCAAAGGAGACTTTGAAATGGCAACCGTAACCCTGGGCGGCGACCCCATCGCCGTCGGCGGCAACTTCCCCCGGCCCGGCGATTCCGCGCATTCCTTCATGCTGGTGGACAAGGACCTGAAGGATGTGTCGCTGTCCTCGTTCTGGGGCAAGCGCAAGGTGCTCAACATCGTGCCCAGCCTGGACACCCCGGTCTGCGCCGCCTCCACCCGCAAGTTCAACGAAGCCGCTTCCAGCTTGCCCAACACCGTGGTACTGGTGATCTCGGCCGACCTGCCCTTCGCGCAGAACCGTTTCTGTGGCGCCGAAGGCCTCAACAATGTGATCACCCTGTCGACCCTGCGCGGCCGTGATTTCCACAAGGACTACGGCGTCATGATTACCGACCCGCCGCTGGCCGGGCTCACCGCCCGCGCCGTCATCGTCCTCGACGAGAACGACCGCGTGGTCCATTCGGAGCTGGTGCCCGAGATCAAGCAGGAGCCCAACTACGAAGTCGCCCTCGCCGCCGCGAAAGGGCAGCCGCTGTAACCCTGTAAAGGGGGAAGGGACCGCGCCCTTGGCGCTCAAGGGGGAAGGGTAGAACCCCGCCCCTATACCCTTCCCCCTTTACCCTTTACGAATTGCCATGCTCATCTTCGAACACGCCCATCCCGGCCGCCGTGCTTACGCGCAGGCGCCGCTGACCGCTCCCGCCGCCGACGACCTGCCCGCCGAGGCGCTGCGGCGGACCCCGCCACCCCTGCCGGAAGTGTCGGAACTGGACGTGGTGCGCCACTACACGGGCCTGTCGCAGAAGAATTTCAGCATCGACACCCAGTTCTATCCCCTGGGGTCGTGCACCATGAAATACAACCCACGGGCCTGCAACAGCCTGGCCATGCTGCCGCAGTTCCTGGCCCGCCACCCGCTGGCCGACGCCGACACCGGCCAGGGTTTCCTCGCCAGCATGTACGAGTTGCAGGAGATGCTGAAGGAAGTCACCGGCATGGCGGCGGTGTCCATGGCGCCCATGGCCGGTGCCCACGGCGAGTTCGCCGGCGTCGCCATGATCCGCGCCTATCACGATGCGCGCGGCGATACGGCCCGCCGCGAAATCATCGTCCCCGACGCCGCGCACGGCACCAACCCGGCCACCGCGACCATGTGCGGCTACGCGGTGCGGGAGATTCCCACCGACCGCCAGGGCAACGTCGACCTGGAAGCCCTGAAGGCCGCCGTCGGCCCGCAGACCGCCGGCCTGATGCTGACCAATCCCTCCACCCTGGGCGTGTTCGAGAAAACCATCGTCGAGATCCAGAAGATCGTGCACGAGGCCGGCGGCCTGACCTACTACGACGGCGCCAACCTCAACGCCATCCTCGGCCGCGTGCGGCCCGGCGACATGGGCTTCGACGTCATCCACATGAACCTGCACAAGACCTTTTCCACCCCGCACGGCGGCGGTGGCCCCGGCGCCGGGCCGGTGGGCGTGTCGGAACGGCTCAAGCCCTACCTGCCGATTCCCTATGTGCTGGAGGAACAGGGCTTGTACCGCTACGCCGGGGAGACCGACTGCCCCGCCAGTATCGGCCGCATGAGCGCCTTCGGCGGCAACATGGGCGTGCTGCTGCGCGCCTTTGTCTATGCCCGCATGCTGGGGGGGCGGGGCATGCAGCGGGTGGCGGAATTCGCGGCGCTGAACGCCAACTACCTGGCGGCGGAACTGAGGAAGGCCGGCTTCGAGCTGGCCTATCCGGGACGCCGCGCCAGCCATGAGTTCATCGTCACGCTGAAGAAGCTGAAGGACGAGACCGGCGTCACTGCCATGGATTTCGCCAAGCGCCTGCTGGACTACGGCTTCCACGCTCCCACCACCTACTTTCCCCTGCTGGTGCCCGAGTGCCTGCTCATCGAGCCCACGGAAACCGAAAGCAAGGAAACCCTGGACGCCTTCGTCGCCGCCATGCTGGCGGTGAAGCGGGAGGCCGAGGGCCAGCCCGACTTGGTCAAGTCCGCGCCCCACAAGTTGCCGTCCCGTCGTCTCGACGACGTCAAGGCCGCCCGCGAACTGGACCTGGTCTGGAAACCCGCGTGAGCGCAGCGCAGGAGAGTCCGCACAAGGGCAAGACCGGCCTGAAACGGGTCTGGAACGCCTTCTTCTATTCGGTGGCCGGTCTCAAGTCGGCCTGGAAGCACGAGGACGCCTTCCGCCAGGAGTCCATTCTGGCCGTGCTCCTCATGCCCCTGGCATTCCTGCTCGCCGACGCGGCGCTGGAGCGCGCCCTGATGATCGCCGTCGTACTGCTGGTGCTCATCGTCGAACTGGTCAATTCCGCCATCGAGGCCACGGTCGACCGCATCTCCCTGGAAAACCACGATCTCGCCAAGCGCGCCAAGGACATCGGCAGCGCCGCGGTGCTGATCGCCCTGTTGAACGTGGTGGTAGTCTGGGGGCTGATCCTGTTGGCGTAGTTGCCGGTAACGACTGTTGGATACCATGAAACTGATTCTCTCCCTCGCCCTGACCGCTCTCCTTTTGGCCGGTTGTGCCACCGACCGTAGCCCTCCAGCCTGGACTCTGGCCGGCTTCGATGCCGCCGAGTGGCGTGGCAGGCCGCTCGCGGTGGAGTGCCGCGCGCAGGATGCCACCCTGGCCGCCCAGTGCAGGGAGCAACTGGCCGCGCGACTGGCGCGCGAGGGCGCGCAGGTGCAGGCCGGCGCCACCGCCAGCTTGAGCGTCTACCTTGCGCAGGCGCAACACATGGACTCGGGGCCGTCGATCAGCTTGGGTGGCTGGGGTGGCAGCAGTGGCGGCGGCGGCGGCGTAGGCATCAGCCTGCCGATAGGCGGCGCAGTGTCCTTCCAGGAAGTGATGCAGGCTCAGGCACAACTGCTGCGCGCCGTCGACGGTCAGGCCATGTGGTCCTACACCGCCCGCACCGGCATGCATGCCGACCCGCAGGCCCGCCTGGACCGGCTGTTGACCGACCTGCTCGCCGCCCTGCGCGCTTCCGGACTGTTGCCACCGGCGCGCTGAAGGCCGTGTTCTTGCGGGCCTCAGAGGATGCAGCAGGCCGGCGTCAGCGCTTCGGAGCGATAGTGGCGGCGCACGGCGGCGTGCACCTCCCAGCGACAGGCTCCCGCCGGGATCACCACCAGGTCTCCGCGCGCGGCCGTGACCGGTGCGCCGCCCTCCGGCGTGAGGGTGACCGAGCCGTCGAGCAGATAACTGTGCTCGGGCGCATCCACGGTCAGTGTGCGGCTGCCCACCGCGTCCTTCCACAAGGGCCAGCCCTCCACCCCCAGTTCAGCACGCCGCGCGGGGGAGAGGTCACGTTCGAGGCGAATGGCGGGAGTGGAGTCGCTCATGCTGGGGTACGGACTCGAAGATCGAGAGGGTGGGGTATGGCTTACGTGTCCTGCTGCAAGTTCAGCGAGGCGCGGGCCCGGACCAGGCCGGACGCCGCGTCGGCGGGCGCGAGATCAGAAGTCCTCGTCCTTTTTCGCCAGGGCGTCGCGATATTGCTGCGCCTGATCGCGCAGCCAGGCCTGCTTCTCGCGTTTTTTCCGATCCGCCTCGGCCTTCAGCCAGGCCTCTCGTTCCTGGCGGATGCGCAGTTTCTGGCGATAGGAGTAACGCTGGTAGCCGATGATGATGCCGCCCGCCACCAGCATGACGCCGCTGACCTTGCCGAGCAGGGTTTCCAGACCGAAGGTGGTGGCGATGCCCACCCCCACGTACACGTAGGGCAGCGGTTCGTAGAGTTCCTTGGGAAAGTGCGGCATGACTCGGTGTTTGATCAGTCGGCCTGGATATGATCGGCGAGGGGACGATAGCAGAAAACGTAGCGACCCCGTCCGTAGTTGACCATGAGGCTGCCGCCGCGATTGGCGGCATAGTCCTGCCAGCCCGGAATGGGGCACTGGAAATGGCATTCCGACACGCCATGCGGCGATTCCAGGCCGCGCTCGTCGTCCCAGAAGGACAGCAGCATGGCGCCGCCCTGTTTGGCGAGCAGATGATCCGCGGCCGCATTGGCGAGCTTCAGGCATTGCTCGAAATTCAGGGCCAGTTCGTCGGCGTCGAGGTGCAGGGTTTTCACGGGGGTCGGGATGGATGACGTGGCGGGAGATGATAAGCCTTGCTGGAGGATACAGTCTCTCTGACGCGACGCTCGTAGGTCAAAGTCCGCGCGCATGGACGCCGGTGCTGGCGAGTCGCCGGCATCCGCCGGACAATCCCGGTGTTTCCATCCAGTCGGCGCGGCCATGACCCAGACCATAGGCATCCTCACCTCCGGCGGCGACTCCCCCGGACTCAACGCGGCCATCCGCGGCGTCGGCAAGGCCTGCCAATCGCACGGCATGCGCATCCTCGGCATCCGCGACGGTTTCCGCGGCCTCGTGGAGAACCGCACCATGGACCTGGAGGGCGGGGCGCTGTCCGGCATCCTCACGGTGGGCGGCACCATCCTCGGCACCAGCCGGGAGAAACCCCACAAGATGCTGGTGGATGGCAAGCCCCGCGACATGACCGACGTCATCGTCGCCAACTATCGCGCCAACGGCCTGGACTGTCTGGTCTGCCTGGGCGGCGGCGGTACCCAGAAGAACGCCCTGCGCCTGAAGCAGGCCGGCCTCAACGTGGTGACCCTGCCGAAGACCATCGACAACGACGTGGCGAAGACCGACATCACCTTCGGCTTCGATACCGCCCTGGGCATCGCCACCGACGCCATCGATCGCCTGCACAGCACGGCGCACAGCCACCACCGTGTCATCGTCGTCGAAATCATGGGCCACCGCGCCGGCTGGCTGGCCCTGGGGGCGGGCATCGCCGGCGGCGCCGACGTCATCCTGATCCCGGAAATTCCCTACGACGTGGAAGTGGTGGCGGCGGCCATCAAGGCGCGCAGCCAAGGCGGCAAGCCCTTCAGCATTGTCGCCGTGGCTGAGGGCGCGCTGTCCAGGCAGGAATTTGCCGCGCAACAGGCGGCCAGCGCGAAAAAGAAAGAGAAAAAGCCCAGGGAGATCGTCGCCGAGCCGGAACTGGTCTACGCCGAGCGCACCCTGCGCCTGGCCCACCAACTCGAAAAGCTCACCGGCCTGGAGGCGCGCGTCACCATCCTCGGCCACCTGCAACGCGGCGGCACACCCTCCGCCGCCGATCGCCTGCTCGCAACCCGTCTGGGCACCGCTGCCGCTGACCTGATCCGCGCTCGGCAATACGGCGTCATGGTCGCCGCCCGCGGCGAGGCGACCGCGCCGGTGACACTGGAGGAGGTGGCCGGTCAGGCCAAGACGGTACCCCCGGAACATCCCTGGGTGGACAGCGCCCGCGGCGTCGGTACTAGCTTCGGGGATTGAACCTGTATTCATCAGCGGCTACTTCTCCGCACAAGCCGCCGACTCCCATTCGGCCTGCCCGACGACTTCGAAGCACACCGGCCGTCTCGAAGTATTCCGCGATTCAGAACGCCAGGCGCAATGCGAGGCCAAACGGCTTGGCTTTCGCGGCTCTGGCGTCACTGCCCGACTCCGGCCCGGCTCCCGCCGGAAGCACGTCCAGTCGCCATCCCCTGGCGGCTGACGGGGGACTCTCGGGCGCCGCGCCATAACGCATGGCGCCCAGAGCGCCCCCCAGTCGATCCAGCAGCCCGGGGGAATCCCTTGCCGCCTGAGCGGCTTCCGGCCAGAACACGGTTGAATCGCTGGCGGCGTCGGCGAAGCGGTGTCCCTCGCCCACCGCTTTCTCACCGCCCTTGGCGAAAGCGTGACCGGAAGCGCCCGCGGCCAAAGCCATGCTCATCAGGAACAACCGGCGTTTGACTCTCTGCCTCATGGAACCCTCCGGCATAACAGGATTCGTGACTCTTCAATTCCTGTATAGCAGGCCGGCCTGGGGATGCTGGAACGCCTCCTCCAGAATTGATCCGGGTCACGCCGCCCGCAACGCCTGTTCAACGTCAGCCAGCAGATCCTCGGTGTCCTCCAGGCCCGCCGAGATGCGCACCAGGCCATCGGATATCAGGTAGCTGGCCCGTTCCTCCGGGGTGAAGTTGGAGTGGGTCATGCTGGCCGGGTGCTGCGCCAGGCTTTCCGCGTCCCCCAGGCTGACGGCGCGGGTGATCAGCCCGAGGGCGTTCATGAAGCGACGTCCCGCCTCGATGTCGTCCTTGAGTTCGAAGGCCAGCATTCCCCCTGGCCGCGTCATCTGTCTGCGCGCCAGTTCGTGTTGGGGGAAGCCGGGCAGGCCGGGGTAATGGCACACCGCCACCTTGGCGTGGTTCGCGAGCAGTTCAGCGATGGCCTGGGCGTTGTCGCAATGGCGGTCCATGCGCAGCGCCAGGGTCTTGAGGCCGCGCAGGATGAGGAAGGCATCCTGCGAGGACAGCACCGCGCCGGTCATGTCCTTGATGCCCTGGAAGCGCACCTCGTCCAGGGACGCCTTGGGCCCGACGATGGCGCCGGCGATGAGGTCGCCGTGGCCGCCCAGGTACTTGGTGGCGGAATGCACCACATAATCCGCGCCCAGTTCGATGGGGCGTTGCAGATAGGGCGTGCAGTAGGTGTTGTCCACCACGCTCAGGGCACCGTGGCGGCGGGCGATGGCGGCGATGGCTGCAATGTCCGCCAGGCGCATGTTGGGGTTCGCCGGAGTCTCGCAAAACACCACCCGGGTGGCGGGGCCGATCGCCGCCGCCAGGTTTGCCGGGGTTGTCAGATCGATGTGGGTGATCTTCACCCCGAAGCGGGCCAGGCCGTGGTGGAAGAAACCGAAGGTGCAACCGTACAGGGTCTTGTCGGCGATGATCTCGTCGCCCGGCTTCAGCAGGGTCCACAGCAGGGAGGTGGTGGCGCCCATGCCCGAGGCGGTGACCAGGGCCGCCTCGCCACCCTCCAGGTCGGCGATGCGCTGTTCCAGCAGCACCGTGGTGGGGTTGCCCACCCGCGAATAGACGTAGCCGGCCTGCTCCCCGGCGAAGCGCGCGGCGCCGTCCTCCACCGTGGGGAAGGTGTAGGTGGAACTGACGTGGATGGGCGGGTTGAGGTCGCCCGTCCCCGCGTAGGGGTCGTAGGCGTGGTGGATGGCGCGGGTGGAGAACCCGGCGCGCTGGGCTTGCTTCGCGGCCATGGGGGAACCTTTGTGGCGGGAGATGAATGGAAAACGACTTCGCGCGTGGGCACTAGAATCCGGTTCGGCTGATTTGCGGCGATAACTTCACGCCTGACCGAACCACCACCGCTCATGCCAATCCCCTCAACTCGTACAGCACCTCCAACGCCTGTTTGGGCGACAGTTCATCCGGATCGATCTCCAGCAGCCTTTCCAGCGCCGGGTTGATTGCCGGCTCCGGGGCGGGCGGGGGGGCGAACAGGTCGCCCTGGGGGCTGGCGGCGATCTGCTGGTTTTCCAGCATGACCAGCTTGCGGCGGGCGGCCTGGATGACGGCGCCGGGCACGCCGGCG